>Ga0335082_10010433_pt1 | contig 10080 bp, 9 predicted proteins | sample Lox_Sample_41_FD_206718 | JGI IMG/M metagenome (GOLD analysis project Ga0335082, IMG submission 206718) | Soil microbial communities from Loxahatchee National Wildlife Refuge, Florida, United States - Lox_Sample_4.1 | ecosystem: Environmental > Terrestrial > Soil > Wetlands | place: USA: Florida...
CGCCGAGTACGACGAGACTCGGTCAGACGCGTGTCGATGACGTTACGGGGATAGGTAAGTTGGATGAGCCAGATACAAGCAACATCCGACGCCGTCGCATGCAGCCGACTGAGCTGAGTAACCCGGGTCTGGCAACATGTTCGACATCGGAGGCAAATGTTTCTGCAAGGAAGATTCGGTACTGTCGCTCGTTCTCATCCTGAGGAGGCCACAATGTCCGATCCGCTCGCCGCTTCACGTCGCCGCTTTCTCAAGCAGACCGCTGCCATGTGGGGATTGAGCAACGCCGGCCTAGCCGGAATGCTGGCTGCCCGAGCAGCTCCCGCAGCAGTGATCGGTGACCAGCCGTCAGTGGAGCAGGGCCTGCAGATCGGCGATGTGCTCGCGGATCGAGCGATCGTATGGAGCCGCACCGACCGGCCGGCCCGGCTGCTGGTGGAGTGGGACTCGAGTGACAGCTTCGCCAATGGGAAGCGGGTGACAGGCCCGCATGCTTTGGAGGTGACCGACTTCACGGCGCGCGTCGACCTCACCGGTCTGCCGCACGATCAGGACATCTTCGTCCGCGTCAAATTTCAAGGCCTCGATGGGCGCGGTACGCAAAGCGATCCCGTCATCGGCCACTTTCGGTCGGCCCCGCGCAAGAAGCGCGACATTTGCTTTCTATGGAGCGGCGACACCGCTGGGCAAGGATGGGGTATCAACCCGGATTTCGGCGGCATGAAGATCTATGAAAGCATGCGCAAAGTGCAGCCCGACTTTTTCATCCATAGCGGCGACAACATCTATGCCGATGGCGTGATCCTGCCGACCGTCACGCTCGCCGATGGCAGCACCTGGCGCAATTTGACCACGCCGGCTAAGAGCAAAGTAGCCGAGACGCTGCCGGAATTCCGCGGTAACTATCTCTACAACCTGCTCGACGATAACCTGCGCCGCTTCAACGCGGAGGTGGCGCAGATCTGGCAGTGGGACGACCACGAGGTGCTCAACAACTGGTCTCCAGGAAAGGACCTGTCAACGGATGCGCGCTATACCGAGAAAAGCATCCAGGCCCTGGTTGGGAACGCACAGCGCGCATTTCTGGAATATGCGCCGATGCGCTGGCATGATCAGGAGGAGTCCGAACGCGTCTACCGGCGCATTCCCTATAGCGCGCTGCTGGAAGTATTCGTGCTCGACATGCGCAGCTACCGAGGGCCAAATACCTTCAATCGCCAGGACGCACCAAGCGCGGATACCGTTTACCTCGGGCGCCCCCAGATCGACTGGTTAAAGGCCTCACTCAAGCAATCGCGAGCGACGTGGAAGGTGATCGCATCGGACATGCCGCTTGGATTGATCGTCGCCGATGGACAGGACGCCCAGGGGCGTGATCGCTTCGAAAATTCGTCCAATGGCGATGGCCCGGTGCTGGGTCGCGAATTCGAGATCGCCGAGATTTTGAAGTTCATCAAGCGCAGCGAAATCGACAACGTAATCTGGATCACGGCGGACGTTCACTACTGTGCCGCGCACTACTATGATCCCGCCAAGGCCGTGTTCAAAGACTTTGCGCCATTCTGGGAATTCGTGGCCGGCCCGCTCAATGCCGGAACGTTCGGGCCTAACCCCCTCGACAACACGTTTGGGCCGCAAGTCGTGTTCCAAAAGGCGCCGCCGGCCGGACAGTCCAATCTGCCGCCCAGCGCAGGTTTCCAGTTCTTCGGCGAAGTGTGTATCGACAGCCGCAGTCGGGACATGGTCGTTGCGCTCAAAGATATCGATGGCGCCCAGGTGTTCTCCCAGCGGTTGCACGCGCGGCACAGCGAGCGCTGGGATCACGACGACGACTAACCTGGATAATTCATGAAGACGCCCTTGCGCAGCGGGGGAGAATCAGGGAGCGGGGCTGCCTTGAGTCTGATGCTGCTGTTTGCAAGCGCTGCCACGGCTGGCGAAGCCATCTATACCTTTGTCGACGAGCTCGGTGTCGCGCATTTCAGCAACGTTCCTTCCGATCCTCGCTATCGGCCGCGTTCCAACCCTGCTGCGGAATCCGCTAAGGCGTCGCCTGCCGGATCCAATGCACCACAAAGGGAGCGCGCCGGGGATGAGGAGCCGATGAAGAACAACGACTCGGACACGGGCAATCTGCCACGCGATCGCTGAGGCAATACGATGCGGTCGTAGACTGTGCCGAAGAGCGGGCAGCCGCGCGCGCTCCGCGGCCGCCGCCCGAAGACTACTTGAGGCCCATGCAATTGGCGTAGTAGGTCACGGTCGCCGCCCAGTCGGAGAAGATTCCCAGGATGCCGACTTGGCGCGCGAGAACGTCCAGCGCTTTGTACATATCACTGTCCTTCTTCACCGCCTTGCTTTGCGGATCGAACAGCCAGTAGAAGCCGGCCGGACCAGCACCCTGTCGCAGGTCGGAGCGCTCGAACGTCCAGGTGATGATGTCGAAGCCGAAGCTCTTGATGTCTTTCGCGTACTGAGAAGGCACGATCTCGTCCTGGTCGTTCAGCGCAAGCAACGCGAACATCGGCGGCGCGATGATCTGCACGCCTTGCGCCCTGAGCTGCGCCAGCTGCGCGTTGGTGAGCCTTGGAATCGGTGGCGTTACGGTCGGATCGATGCTGTCCAGATAGACCGCCTGCTTGCCGAACTGCGGCTCATGCTTGATCCAATAGACGATGTCGTCCTTGTTGAAGGATTGAGCGAACACATTCTTGGGATCGACGCCCGCGGCCTTCAGCTCGTCGATCATCTTTTGCGCGTACTTCTCCTGGCCTCCGAAGATCGCAGCGATGCGCTGTGGATTGCCCGCCTTGAGCTCCGGAGTGTGCTTGACACCCATCGACTCGTTGAGTGCGATGCTATCCTTCAAAGTCATCAATGTGCCCCGGCCGGTATAGAGATCAGTCCGCCAGCTCGGCGTGCCGCCGAGGAAGCCTTCCGCCGTGGTCGCGTCCGGCACGCTCGCGTCCATCTTGCCGCGCAGCGATTTGAATTCGTCGAGCGAGAGATCGCTGGTGCAGCACTTGGGACTCGACCCCGGCCCATTCCAGGGGACGGTGCACTTGTTGTTGAGCGGCGTCGTCACGATATTGGTTGTCGTGTGCAGGTCACACTCATCGTGACGGCAGACCAGATGGCCGTCCTTGGTGAAGGTTACGTCGCATTCGACGATGCCCGCGCCCATGCGTGCCCCGGCCTGATACGCTTCCTTCGTGTGCTCCGGGAATTGTTGAGCGGCACCGCGGTGGCCGATCGAAAAGCTCGTGCGATAGAACGGTCCGTTCTCGCATTTCTTCAGACGATTCTTGAGCTTGCCTTCGTCCATGCCCTCCACTAGATAGAACGGGCGCGTGCCGAGTTGCACGCTCGCATCGTGCACTCTCTGTCCGTGTTCGTCGAAAAAGCCGCGGCCGTCGTACCAATCGTCGTCTCTCCCGTTGTGAAAACGAGTGTCGTCGCAGTAGGCCACAGAGGCCGACAGCGTCATTGCGGCGAATGAAGCAGTCGCGAAAAGTCCTGCCAAGAGATTGCGCATCGATCGCTCCTTTTGCTTGCTGCCAATGAAAGTTGCGGGTCCCGCCGGAGCAATCTATGCGCGGCCCGTGTAAGCAAGGTGGCAGGTAGATTAAAGTTTCACGCGCTTGGGGAGGCCGATGGAATCATCGGACCACCGCGTGAACCTTCATGGCGCAAAGGCCGGGATCTGGCAGCTGGACAATGCGCTTTTGCAGCTAAGACGGCGCGCAGAAGCCCGGGGATGTAAAGCTGAAGGCGCAGAACAGGTCTGTTCCGGGAGTGAGTTACGCTGTCTCAAAGTGGAGTGAGGACCGCGTATCCCTGTACCCGATCAATATCGTGCTTTTGCTCATCCGCCCGACGTGCAGAGGCGACGGTGATCGGAGGCGGACTGACCGCCTTCGCGCCAGAAATAGAGCCTGCCCGCGACCGGCCCAGTATCCGAAGGTATAGAGCTCGATATATAAGCATCATTTCCATACTCCGATGTACGCACATCGCCCCTTTGCTGCCCTCGAGCACTTTGCTATCCTCGAGCTCCCTCCGAGTATAGCCGGCTGCTCAAGCCACACGTAACGAAGCGAGGTCCCGCACTTCTGTCAGTTGGCTTCTGATTCGTGAGCGTACCCGTACGCGGGTCCTCTACCATTGGCCAATCGTTATAGAGCGGTCGGATCTTCGCCTGCAGACAACGACTCGAGCAAAGAACGAGCCAACCGGAAAGCAGGCGATAAGGTCGGTAGAAGAGCGCCGTCGAGGTGCAGTCTCGGGGCCCGCAAGGTTTCACGCTAGTGAAGATGAAGTCCCTTCTAGACGATCGGATCACGCGCCGCGGGTTTCGTCCAGGCAGTCGCTCTATCCGGGACGGAACCGAGGAAACGCAACGCCGTCAGGCTCGGCATGAACAAATACACGCCGGCTCTCACGGTCACGAACCGCGGCAGCGGGCGCGTGCGCAGGGAACCGCCGTCGCGCGGAATCGTCATGCGGCCAGGCCTTTCATGCGCTTGACGGCGATCGCCCAGCAGTGGATCCGGGTTGTCGTTCAGCCCGCCGAAGTGCGGGTTGCTGCACCAGGTTTGTTGCACGAACTCGAATTGACTCTTCAAGCTGGCGTTCACGCACAAGAAGTGGATGCCACGCGTACGCCTATCGTCTTTCAAGCCCAAGAGCGTGTCGTGGGCCTCTGCACTGGAGAGGCGCTGCAGCACACTCGAATCGAAAAGGGGGGGACCGTAGACGCGTCCTCGCCGGAGTAGTCGATGCGCGGCAGTCATGCTCAACGATTGCGGTGCCGGGTAAGGTTTGAGCGCATCGCGCGGATGGGCACGACGAATGTGTGCACCTAAAGGACATGCCAGCCCGTCGGGGTCGTCCGCATAGAAGAAGTCGTCTCTGTCACCAAGCGCGGGGTCGTCGGCGTCGGGGGCCAAGATGAGCGGTGCACCGGACGGCCAGCGCCCGACGCACTTCGAGGCGAGCCAGACCGTGCGCGCGGCGTCCATTGCGCCGCCACGAGCCGTTTCCTGCGACATGAAGTGCCAGAACGCGGCGACGTCCTGCTGCAGCTTTCGATACGCGAGGTAGGATCCGTTTTGCCCCAGATCGCCCAGCTCTTCAGCGAAGTGGTACGGGTTTGCCAGCCGCGGTAACATGGCGTTGGCATCGAGCGTGCGCGGAACTACTGGCGTCGGCGGCATGAGCCCGTAGTGATTCTCGTACCCGAGGATGAATTCGCCGGTCGGCACGCCTTCCCCGCCAAGGCCCGCGATCGAGGGCTGCGCGATGCCGTCATGGAATCCAAAGTGTTCTGTTGATGTGTCAGGTCTGTTGCCTTGCTGCGCGCTGCTGGGAATCTCGGCGACGTCGGAGCAGGCATCCAGGACGGCGCGCTGCTCACGACAGAGAGCGTCGAGCGCCGCCTCGTCGGCGGCGAAGAGGAACAGGACCGCATGAACGGGATCGGTGGCCGGCCCGCCCACCTCCCACAAGGCCGGCGCGCTTTCGTCCGCGTCGCCCAGAATGCGCGATCGGTCTGGAGAGGCCATGCCATCCTGAAACTCCGCCGGAAACGTACGCAGCACATCCTCCGGCAGTCCGCAGGCCCGAAGTCCCTCGGCGGTGAGCGCAACATTGATGGCCGTGCGTGGCTTCTCTTTCTTCATGTCTCGACCGACAGGCCACCGTTTTGACGACGTGACGGAGCCGGAGATGACCTTGATCCAGCGGCGCGCCCCGGTCGGAGTTGTCATGCGGATAAAGAGGTACGCGGTCTGCGGCAGATGTCCGTAGCTGCTCGTGATGACACCCTGAATGTCGCCAAGGGCCTCGTCCGTCAAAAGGGAGGACATGGCGCTCACGAGTCATCGAGCCGCGACGGCGTCACGACCGATGGGGTCCGCAGGCGCAGCGAGCCGGTCGGCTGCAATGTTCAGCACAGTCTCGTGTGGATACGCGGCAAAGAAAATATCGGAAGGTACCTGATGGCTTCGAAGAAAGCGCTTGAACGCCGGAAGGTCTCTCGCCCCATCGGGCGGCCTTCCATACGAGCTGCCCCAGATCGCGTCGAGGCCCGACAAGATCATCTCGGCGAATTCGTCGATATAGCTCTCCCACGAGCCGTCGTAGTCGCTGACCAGCATCAGCCGTCGTCCCTCATCGATCAGCAACCAGCGGACGAAGTGAATCGTGCTGATGCCGATCAATGATCCGGCAGGCGAGAAGCGCTTGGCATACGAGTCGATTGCCGCCAGGACCGCGCGCAGGCGATCCACGCCCGCGGGATCGACGACGGTGACGACCGTGAGCTGATTCTGGGTGACGACATCTTCGCGGAACGCGGGCGCGACAGATGTGGCGTCGGAAGGAACTTCATCCCCGGGAGCGAGCGGACCTATGGCGCTGCGGTTGTCGAGAGCCACGCTGCTGTAGCGCGATTGCAGTGGCGGGATGCGGTTGCGCGTAATCCAGTTGAACAGCCGGAACAAGGCATAGCGGTCGAGACTCGCCGTGATCTGCCTCGTTCCGAAGTAGACATTGCGAACACCGAAGCGCACCACCGCGCGCACGACATCCACTGCAATCGGCGCCGCACGAGTCACCCGCGCGAGAACATCGACGCCCCTGTGGTCAGTCCCGCGACGAGCGGGCTCGGCGGCAGCCACCGCAGAGGCCTGCCCCCGGGAGCCCGCGGCCGCCCTTGCGTGGTCTGAATCTTGACGGTCTTGCAGACGTTGCCGTATCGCAATCGCGCCTTTGATGGACTCAGCGGTCTCGTCGCGAAAGGCCACGTAGAAAGCATCTGGCTCGTACGCGTGGGCGCGGATAAACGCCGGAAAACCAGCGACGTCCGAGTATCCCTCACATGGCGCCCAGATCGCATCCAGGGCCGATGTGATTGCGACGAGCTCTCTCAGATGCGCGTCGAGCGTGCCGTCGTACACGGACGCAAACAGCAGGCGGACGCGGCCCGGTCCCCGATCAGGATCGTTCAGGATGGCAAACCGCGCGAAGTGGATGTGGTGAGCGCGCAGGAAATCGATGTGAGGGCGCGCAGGAGCGGCGGCCAGCTGCTTGCCGGTGATGTCGTCACCGATGGCGCGCAACGTCCCTCGCAGACGATCTTCCTGGCCCGGTCGTATCGGGGCAAGGACGGTGAGACACTGTGGCGTCATACTCTGACGATTGCCGTATCGGCCGCGCGGTGTGCGCGTTGCCGCACGATTATCGGACACGATCTCGGCTGTGGCAAGGTGGGAAGGTTCGGTCGGAAGGTTCGGCCCAGGGGTGTGGCCAAAGACGAACGGCAGTGTAGGATTGGCTAGGCATCAGGTCTACACTTTCTGGCCTGGCTTGCGTGTCAACTCGCAAATCAGGTATAAAGTATAGGCCTGACCCTGCAAGAGAACTTTGCGCTCCGGTCGTACAGGACCTACACTGGACGTATCTACCGGGGCATTCATTGGCACCGGTGAACCACATCCATCTTTTAAGGAGCGCCTTCGTGAAAACATTCATCTGCGTGCTGGCCCTTGCGCTCCTGCCAATCCTTGCCCTGGCTGGGGCGGGGGAGGACTTCGACCGCGGTTACGAGCTCGCAGGAACCAAGGGGTGCCTCGAGTGTCACGCGTTGGGCTCTCGCGACGCGGGCCCGTCCTTTCGCGCGATTGCGCAGCGCTATCGGCGTGATCCGGAGTATCGGGCGAAGCTGCCATACATCATCCGCGGTGGCAGTGTGGGGCATTGGGGCGATCGTTTCGCCATGTGGCCGCAGCCAAACTTGAGCGACAAGGAAATGAAGCTGCTGGTCGACTGGATCCTCTCCCAATAGACGAACGTCGTGCCGATACTCGGGCAGGTTCCCACTCGAAGAGGTCCGCGCAGGGCGTGTCCTATCGACCCTTGAGAAGATCGATGATCCCTCTCGGAGCTCGAACAATCTGTCGGTCCATTCTGAATTGCAGACCGGTGCAGTCGTACAACGGACCCGGTCGTCATCTGCAAGTCGCCTCGTTGTAGACGGATTTTGCGGCCCACCGTTCGCTTTTCGGATAGTGGGCCGGACGCGGTAAAGAGTATCCTCGATCTTGCTGCATCTGCAGCTTCTATCAACCGGCGCAGCTGACGGAAGTGGCTGAGAGTGCTTCCTCCTTGTACCTCCCAATCGGAAGTGAATGCCGTCTCTGCCGAGGCCCTGCGTACCGTGTTCGTCGGCGGGCAATTAACCGATTCGTTAGTAACCGCCGACGCTTCCCACCGGCGCGATCGGCATGACTTGCGTGCATATTAACCCGGAATGGGAGCTTCTCCGAAGTCGACTCCTGCTGTGGCGGACGCCCTTTAAATGCGCGTTGCCATTGTCGAGGATGATCCAGATCAGGCTGCGGTAGTCAGCCTCTGGTTGAAGCATGCTGGACACGCCTGCCACCACTTCTCCAGCGGCGCGGCGCTGATCAGGGTATTCGACCAGGTCGGGCTTGATGCGCTCTTACTGAACTGGAGCCTTCCCAGTGCCTTAGAGGTGCTCAGGCGTATCCGCGGAGGCGATCGTGCTTCATTGCCCATTATGCTGGTGAGTGGGCGAGGCCATAAGGACGACGTCGTAAGTGGGCTGCGTCAAGGTGCCGACGACTACCTGGTGAAGCCGCTGCGCCGGCTCGAGTTTCTCGCTCGTCTGGAGGCCATCGCCCGACGCAGTGGACATCAGGTCGAAGGATCGATTGCGATCGAGGCGGGCGCGCTCCGTCTCGATTGCGCAAACCGTACCGTATGGCGGGACGGTCGCCTATTGGAGGTGACAGCCAAGGACTTCGAGCTGTCGGCATTGTTCCTGCGCAACATCGGAAGACTGCTTTCCCGCAGCTATCTACTGGATAGCGTTTGGGGTCCTAACGCGCATCGTCTTTCGCGGACATTGGACACCCACGTCAGCGGGCTGCGCAAGAAATTGGGTCTGACGCCCGAACACGGTTGGCGACTCATGCCCGTCTACAGCCGCGGTTATCGGCTCGATAAGCTGTCCGAGGCTCAGCTGACCTACGAGGCTTATCGGGTAGGTCTGCGTCCGTCGCCATTTCCTGGGTCGAGCCCCGCTTCCTGAAGCAGCAGCGAATGAAGGAAAGTACCGGGAACAATGTCTGCCATGGCGAGGGAGGCTTCTCCGCCGTCACGCTCCCCGGCTGCACCCCCAAGAACGATGGCGAGGCCATTGATAGACCACAGGGCGTTCTTTCGGAACTGGCATCCTGCGCAATCCGGATAGCCAGCGGCGGGACCAGCAACTAGGCTACTGCGACGGACGGTATCGCTGCGCGTACGTAGGCCCGACACAGGAGATTGTCGGGACGACTCTGAAACAGTTCCCAACTGGGACTGGGACATTGAAGGCAACCCACGTCGGCCGTCGGGGCCGGCCATACAGTTAATGGAGGAATGCGATGAAGAGGATTGCAGTGACAATCGTGACGTTAGCCGCAGCGATGTGCGCTCATCTAGCCTTGGCGGGCCCGCTCGACCCGGATTGCACGGCCGAGAAGGCGGCCAAGGGCGCTGCCGCCAAGGCGACCGTAGGAGTCGGCGGCCGCTGCTCGCCCGCCGAGGCCGCCAAGGACACAGCCAAAGACGCGGCCGGCGTGGACAAGAAGGGGCCGGTCGAGAAGCGACGCGACGATGACAAGCCTGTAGACAAAGCGAAGGACGCGGCGAAGAAGGCCACGAACTGATGCGGAGCGACGCCGCGAGGGCTGACCCTTCTTCGATCACATGCCGACGTCTGTGAGGGACAGGCTATGCACGGTCATCGCTGGGATCGGCCTGACACTGGTGTCCGCTCTGGCCGTGGCCGAGGAAGGCGGATCCGGTCACTACCTTCCCGGCTCGATCGCGTCCTTCATTGACGGCGTTCCCCAGACGGAAACGTTCCTCGCCCGGTTGAACGTCGTCCATTACAACGGTTCGATCTCGGCCCAGAAGCCGTTGCCGATCGCCGGCCTCACCGCGCTTGGCGTCGATGCCTCGTCGTGGGGCTATGGCCTGACAGTGCTGTGGCGCCCGCCCATCGACCTC
>Ga0335082_10010436_pt1 | contig 10079 bp, 11 predicted proteins | sample Lox_Sample_41_FD_206718 | JGI IMG/M metagenome (GOLD analysis project Ga0335082, IMG submission 206718) | Soil microbial communities from Loxahatchee National Wildlife Refuge, Florida, United States - Lox_Sample_4.1 | ecosystem: Environmental > Terrestrial > Soil > Wetlands | place: USA...
TGATCCGCACGTTCGGCAGCACCGCGCACAGGTGCAGCGAGTGGAAGTCGGCGAGATGACTGTAGTAGTTATGCGGCGCGATGTTGATCTCGTAGGTCTCGGCCATGCGCCCGATCTGCACTGCCTGCGAAAACCCGTTCCACGGCACGTCGATGATCGCGACATCCATGGCGTGCAACTCGAGGAACGGTCGATACTGCCGCGTGCTCACCAGGCTTTCGCACGAGGCGAGCCGGGTCGAGGTCGACTGCTTGATCTGCAGCAGCGCTTGCGGATCCCAGTTGTCGTACTCCATCCACTGCATGTTGAACTGCTCGAGCAGCTTGCCGATGTGCAGCACGCCTTCGGTGCGGAAGTTATAGTTGAGATCGAGGCACAACCCCACGCGCGGGCCCACCGCATCGCGGAACGTGCCAATCAGCCTCTCGATGGCCTCCAGGATGTCCGCGCTGGGCGCCCCGTCGGTCGAGTTGATGCCGGCGCTGAACCCGGGAAAGTAAACGTTGGCCGGCTCTCCGGGAATTACGATATTGGTCTTGAGCGCAGTGAAGCCGCGCGCGACCACTTCCTTGCCCAGAGCGGCGATGTCGTCGTAGGTCCTCAGCGGCGGCGTGCCCAGCATCTGTCCCATGCGCGCACGCGTCGTGCCGCAGTGAGACCAGTACAGACGCACGCGATCGCGCAACGGCCCGCCGAACAGCTCGTACACCGGCACGCCAAGCGCCTTCGCCTTAATGTCCCAGAGCGCCAGCTCGATGCCGGCCATGGCCTTGTGCGTGACGCCGCCCAGGTTCTGCCGCGTGGCGCGCAGCATGTCCCAGTACAGGCGCTCGACGGGTCGAGGATCTTCACCGATCAGCAGATGGGCCAGGTCGCGGACGCAGCCCGCGATCCCGTGCGGGCTGCGGTTGTCGCTGCATTCGCCCCAGCCTGTCAGTCCGTCGTCGGTCTGGATGCGGACGAAGGTCCACGGCCGCCATCCGCCGTCACAGTGGAAGCAATCTATGCGCGCGATTTTCATATGTGCACTATGCCACAGACACGCGATCCAGCGCCGTTCATTCCGGCAGCGGAAACTCCCGCAGATACTGAATGTAGTCGTCCTCGACGTCGATCTGTAGCGCCGCCAGCAGGCGCACCACGCCGCAATAGAACGATATCGTGAGCAGCAAATCTACCATCTGCTCGTTGTTCAGGCCCTTTCGCAGATCGGCGAACGTATCGTCTGACAAATCTCCCAAAGCGGTCAATTCGCGCGCGGCGCGCAGGACCGCGCGGGCCAGCGCTGAGAGGTCGGTGGTCTGCCCCTTCGTCTCGGCTTCGATCGCATGAATATCCGCGTCCGTGACGCCGAACTCGCGCCCGATCTTTACGTGGTGCGAGAACTCATAGGGGGACTTGGCTGCGTACCCGACCTGGAGTATGGCCAGTTCGCGCAACCTGGGATCGAGCTGACTGTCAAAGCGGATGTAGCGGCCCAGGCCGATAAAGCTGCGAGCCGCGTCGGGACTGTGCACCAGCGCTCGAAGGAGGTTGATGCTCCGAGCCAGCAAGTCGCGATTTTGCGGCGCGAGATCGGACGGCTCCAGGTAGGGGACGCGGGCCATGTGTCGGTTCCTTCAACTGCGTCCATTGGGTTTGGGAGGATTGGGCGGCCTTTTCCAGGCTCCACTGGGCTTGTCGTGTACCGGCCCCACATAGTTGGAGAGGCATTCCGACCGCGCCTCGCCCTTGAGCCCTCTGCAAGCCTGCTCCCTCTCCCGCATGATGTCCTGTTGGGTGCGCGCCTTGGTGCCTGATCTTTGGACGTCGTCGTCTTGCGCGCGCCCTGCGTACGGTGCCAACGCGAACGCGGTTATCAGCATTGCGGCGGCCACTCGAGGCATGCTCACCCTCCTCCGATCAGGGTTTGGCGGGTTGATCGACGCTCAGACGTTGCCGCAATTCACGCGCCGTGAGCGCCTGGCCGTACACCGCTGTGCCACGGTCGAATTTCTTTGCGCCGGCGAGACGACCGACCACGACGGGCTCGAAGCCTGCGTCTCGGACCAGGCGCGCGGCAACTTCCAGCGCACCGGCGTCGTCTCCGGCAAGTGGGACCGCGATATGCTCTCCGGCTCGGCCGGCTTCGCTGGCCAGTGCGCCTGCCGGGATCGAATTGAAGGCGCGCACCAGCCGCACCCCGGGGAGAAATTCCGCGGAAGACAGCCCGGTGCCTTTTTGCAACGCCGGCTCCGCCATCGCGCCGTCACGCGACGGGTAGGGGTTCCCGGTTTCGAGCACGACCTTACCGGCGAGCTCGGCAGCGAAATCGCGGCCGACCTGCGGCACGGCGCCATACGGGACCGAGATCAAAACGACGTCGCCGAACGCGGCCGCCTCGCGCGGCATGCCGGCCTGTGCGGAGGGTCCAGCGCGCTTCACCAGCTCCCCAAGCTGATCCGGATGGCGCGATGAAAAGAATACGTCGTAGCCTGCCTTCGCCCACAGCACGCCCAGCGTACCTCCAATGTTGCCCGATCCGATGATCCCGATCTTCATGGCAGCGCCTTTCGCTTGTGGATACAGTGGCGCTGGCGCCAGCGCCAAGCCGGCGCACACCGCCGCGACCGCATGGATCAACATGCGGCGGTGCTGGTTCACTTCATTCGCTGCCAAGAGGTCGTCCTTCGCCGCAAGTCGGATTTTGTCCTACTTTACTCCACTGGCCGTCCGCGCGAGCCCTGGCCCTCGCCTGGGCTCTCGCAATACAATCGCGGATCGACGCGCAGAGGAGCAGACCAATGAGCCACAACGACAACGACCGTCGTGCTTTTCTCAGAGCAGCCGCACTGGCGGCCCTAGGGGCAACGTCAGGGATCGACGCCCGAGACGGCCGCGCCGAAGATCAGGTCCCCTATTCCTCCGGCACGGAGGCGCCCAGGCTCCTGGCACCGCTCAATGCCTGCGACTGCCACATGCACATCTACGACAGCCGCTTTCCTGTGGCGCCGACCGCGACTCTGCGGCCCCCCGACGCCCACCCATCGGATTATCGCCGTCTCCAGAAGCGGATCGGTACGACGCGCAACGTGATCGTCCAGCCGTCCACCTATGGCACGGACAATGGCTGCACGCTGGATGCATTGGAGCAGATGGGTCCTACCGCACGCGCGGTCGCGGTGGTCGATACGACGGTCTCGGACGAAGAGCTGAAGCGGATGGATGGCCTCGGCGTACGCGGGATTCGCTTCAACCTGGTTCAAACCGGCGCCACCAGCATCGAGATGCTCGAACCGCTATCCAAGCGGGTGAATAACCTCGGCTGGCACGTGCAGATCCACATGCTGGGTGGCCAGATCGTGCAGATCGAGGATTTGCTGCAGCGCCTGCCTTCGCCGATCGTGTTCGATCACCTGGGTCGCATACCGCAACCGGCCGGTACCGTCCACCCTGCCTTCCGCGTCATTCGCAAGTTACTCGATAAGGGCAACACCTGGGTGAAGCTATCGGGCGCATACCAGGATTCCAAGGTCGGCCCGCCCACCTATGCGGACGTCAATGAACTCGCGCAAGCCTACGTGCAGGCAGCACCGGAGCGAATGCTTTGGGCCACCGATTGGCCGCATCCGACCCAGAAGGTCAAGCCAGACGATGCCGCGTTACTCGATCTTCTCCTCGAATGGACGCCGGATGCAGCGACGCGCCGCCAGATCCTGGTCGAGAATCCGGAGGCGCTGTACGGTTTCTCGAAAGCCGGTTGAGGTCGATTCACTTGCGGAAGAACCAGACTGCGAACGTCAGCGCCACTCCGATGGTGTAGAGCAGCCACGTCTGCGGCACAAAATAGGGAAACACCATGAGCACGATGCCCAGGATCATCGGCATGAGCATTGCGGATCGCTTTCCGTACCGGAAAGCCGCAATGCCGACGATGCCGAACATCAAAGATCCGAATAACGCTGCTGCGCTTGGCATGGGAGATGACCTTTACGGGTACTCGAACCGTTCGCTGAACGTTTAGCGGCACCGCCGCACCGTGTCTTAAGCTTTGCACATGCACGCGCGCATCGTTTCTATCTTCTCGCCGCTGATCCAATCGTCGCCGCTGCGGCATGAGCGGTTCCGGTCCTTCTACATAGGGTCGGTCGGCACGGCACTGGGCTATACCATGCAGGCGACGATCGCGGCGTGGCTGATGGCTACGTTGACGTCATCGGCGCTGATGGTCGCGCTGGTCCAGACCGCGAGCACCGCGCCTTCGCTGCTGTTCGGGCTGGTCGCCGGCGCTCTTGCCGACATCGTCGACCGGCGCAGAGTGCTTCTGATTACGCAGGTCCTGCTGCTGACTGCCACTCTGGCGCTCGGAGCCGCAACCCTGGCTGGAATGATCGGTCCGACCGCGTTGCTCGTGTTGACCTTCCTGGTCGGCATCGGGTTCACCTTCTATATGCCCGCGCAGCAGGCGCTCGTCAACGACCTGGTGCCGCGGACCGAGCTGCCGCGCGCGGTAGCGCTGTCGGCTGTGGCATTCAACCTCGCCCGGGCTGTCGGACCGGCACTGGCGGGGGGGATCGCTGCCTGGCTGAGTTCAGGCAGCGCATTGCTGGCCAGCGCCTTGTTCTTTGTCTGGATGATCGTAGCCCTGCGCGGGTGGGCGAAGCCGGTACGCTCCATTCCCGGCGTTCCCGAGACGCTGCTCGCGGGTGTCCGCAGCGGCCTGCGTTATCTGCAGCACTCGCCCCCGCTGCGGGCGCTCGTGATCCGAAATCTGAGCTTCGCCGTGTGCGCAAGCGCGCTTTGGGCTCTGTTGCCGCTGGTTGCCCGCGATGAGCTGAGGCTGGGCGCCGGCGGCTTCGGCATGTTGCTCGGCTTCTTCGGTGCCGGGGCTGTCGTCGGCGCACTGTGGATCCCGCGGCACCTGCAGAAGGTCTCCTTGAACACGGTGGTGAGCGGGGGATATCTGCTATGGGCTATCGCAGCGCTGATCATTGCATTCGCGCCATGGGCCATCATGGCCGTCGTGGGAACCTGCGCAGCCGGTGCCGCCTGGGTCAGCGTGTTTGCCAGCTTGTCGGCGGGAACGCAGACCTCTGCTCCGGCTTGGGTCAGGGCGCGGGCGGTAGCAACGAACCTGGTCACTACGCAGGCCAGCCTCGCACTGGGAAGCGTGGTCTGGGGTGTAGTGGCCACGGCGGCGGGAACACCCATCGCGCTAAGCCTCTCCGCCGGTGCCATGATGTTGCTCTACATGCTGAGCCGCCGGGTGCGCGTCGAGTTGGGGAACGAAGCCGATGTCACCATGGGCGTACAGCCGCCGGAGCTGTCGATCGCCGTGCAGCCGATGCCCGACGACGGGCCGGTCCTGATCCAGATCGAGTACCGGGTCGAGCCCGCGCATCGCAGAGCTTTCCTGCGCGCCATCCGCGCAATCGAGGCTATCCGTCGGCGCAACGGGGCGGCCAGCTGGCGCGTCTACCGCGATGTCGAAGACGCGGAGCGCTTCGTGGAGCGCTTCGTCATCACGTCATGGGCGGGATACACGCGCCAGCGATCGCGCATGACAGTAAAGGACCGCGAACTCCAGGATCGTGTGACACAGTTGAATCGACCCGGTGTTCCTGTCCGCGTCTCGCGTTTCATCGGGGTCGAAGCATCCGAGGCCGCGCACGCCGATCGGAGCTGACGCGTGGGCGACTCGGGGCCGTTCAATTCCCTATCACATCTCCGAACCGCACCCACTCCTTGCCGTCGAAGCGCTGCAGCTGAACCTGGCGGATAACGCGATAGTCCGTCGGGCTCGTGTTGATGCGGATCCCGGGCAGCAGCAGCGGCAAGTCGAAATTCTTGAGATTCGCCGCCTGGGTCATCACGTTCTCGCGCGTCAGATCATCCCCGCACTGCTTCAGCACCTGCACCAGGGTCTGAGCGACCGCGTAGGCATAGACGTTGTACCAGTCCATCAGATCGCCGTCCGGATAGTACTTCTTCATGAAAGCCCGCCACTCCTTCATCGCCTGATCGTTGTTCCACTGCGGGTCGGTCGGGTCCTTCATGAAGCCCACGGTGATGACGCCGATGCCTTTCTCCAGGCCCGCAGGCACCATCACCTGGCCGACCGATGAGCCCGGCATCGCGACGAACTGCAGCGGCTTCCAGCCGATGTCGAAGGCCTTGCGGATGGCCTGGGCCGCGAACTTTGCCGTGCTGATGTTGAAGAACGTGTCGGCGCCGGATGCCTTGAGCGTGACCAGCTGCGAATCGACCGTAGGATCGGTCAGCTCGAAGCTCGATTCGGCGACGATCAGCTGCTTCCTCCTGTCTCCCAGCTCATCGTACAGCCCGTTGAGATAGTCCTTGCCGAAGTCGTCGTTCTGGTACAGCACCGCGATCTTGGCGTTGGGCCGATTGTGCAGAATGTAGCGCGCGTAAGCTCTGGCCTCGTTGTAGTAGGTGGGCAACCAGCCCATGGTCCAGCGGAAGTTCTTCGGGTCGGTGAACTTGCTCGCCCCCGTGGACACGAAGAGCTGCGGGACCTTCTTCGCGTTGAGGTATTTCTGCACGGCAGAGTTCGCCGCGGTCCCGTTGGAGTTGAACACCAGCAAGACTTCGTCCTGCTCGACCAGCTTGCGCGTCTGCTCCACGGTCTTGGGCGGCGTGAACGCATCATCCAGTGAAATCAGCTTCACTTTGCGCCCGTTGATGCCGCCCTCCGAGTTGAGCTTCTCGAAGAAGCCCAGCTGCACCTTGCCGCCTGCGCTGTAGGCGGAAGCCGGGCCGCTGTAGGGCTTGGTCTGGCCGATCCTGATCTCGGTGTCGCTCGCGCCCGGGTCGTATTTCTTCTCGGCCAAAGCCGGCGCGAACGCGACCGTAAAGGCCAGACCAACGATGAGCCGCGGAAGCAGATTTGGCCTGCCCATGCGCCTCACCCGTGCCGAGTCAGATTCTGCAAGGGTGCAGCGCACGGCCAGCGCAGTCTGCGCGCTATTTGCCCAGAGTCGGCTCATCCCCCTCGCGCGCCCTGCGTGTTGACGTACAGCGAGTAGACGCTCTTGCTCGCCGCCATGAACAAGCGGTTCCGCTGGATCCCGCCGAAACAGAGGTTGGCGCAGCGCTCGGGCAGGTTGATGCGGCCGATGAGCCTGCCGTCGGGGTTGTAGATGTTGACGCCGTCCAGCGCGGCGTCGCCCATTCCCCAGCCCATCCACAGGTTGCCGTCCACGTCGCAGCGCATCCCATCCGGAGTGCCCGCACCCACATCGATGAGCTTGCGCCTGTTGGTGAGCCGCTTCCCACCGTCCACGACATCGTAAGCGTAGAGGTTGCGCGGCGTGCTGCCGGACTCGACGAGGTAGAGCCTCGACTCGTCGGGCGAAAAGCACAGGCCGTTGGGACGGTTGACTTCGCCTTCGACGACGCTCATGTCCCCGCTGGCGCCGTCGACCCGATACACGTTCATCGGCAGCTCCTGCGTGGCGAGGTATCCCTCGTAGTAGCCGAGCAGGCCAAAGGGTGGGTCGGTGAACCAGATGGAGCCGTCCGATTTGACCACCACATCGTTCGGCGAATTGAGCGGTTTGCCCTGGTAGCGATCGGCGATGACCGAGATGGTGCCATCGTATTCGGTCCGGGTGACGCGCCGCGCTCCGTGCTCGCAGGTCACCAGGCGTCCCTGCCGGTCACGCGTGTTGCCGTTGGCGAAGTTGGACGGTTTGCGAAACACGCTGACGGCGCCGGTTTCCTCCTCCCACTTCATCATCCGGTTGTTCGGGATGTCGCTCCAGAGCAGGTAGCGCCCATCTCCGAACCAGACCGGGCCCTCGCTCCAGCGGAAACCGTGCGCGATCCGTTCCACGGCTGCAAGGTTGAGGCGGTACTTGGCGAAGCTCTGATCCAGGACCTGGACCGCGGGATCCGGATAGCGCTGGCTCGGCTGCCACTGGAGCCCGTCCATGCGTCGCCTACATCACCACCTTCTGCACCTCGATCGTGCTCCCGGTGCTGTCGTCGATCCGGACGCGAACATGCGCGCCCTTGCGCATCGCATTGGTGACGACCGTCCACACCACGGCGGATTCCGATTCCTCGCGCTTGAAACCTGCCGCGACCGGCTCATCCCACCGCAAACCGGCAGTTTCGGTTGCGAGCTGCGCCAGGCTGATCGCTTCTTCTCTCGAGAGATACGTCACGACGGGAGTTTCCACACGGTGGACGCGCTTGCCGGTATCTCGAAATAGCTTCATCTCAGCACCTCTCTTGCTGGTTTGGGTCTGTGGGCGTGCCCGGCGGTACAGCTACCCGACGCCGAGTGCCCCACGCAAGAGCGATGGTAAACCTAAAGCCGCCGCAATGTTGCCGGGCTAGAGGTAGTCTTTGCCCCAGCGAGCGTAGTCGTCGTTGCGCATCAGGCGTTTCATCAGCTCGTCGCTGGCGATGCCTTCGAGGCGCTCGGCCGGTGTACCTTCCCGGAGCGCCTTCAACGTGTCGTGGACGGCCCGGACCGCGGCCATGAACGGCTGATGGCCTTGCAGGCAGATGCGCACGCCCCGTTCACCGAGGTAGGCTAGGTCGAGCAGCTGCTTGCCGGGCCCGCCGAGAATGAGCGGCAATTTGACCTCACCGGCGATCGCATCGAGATCGGCTCGTGTCTTGACTCCAACGAGGAAGATCGCATCGACACCAGCAGCCGCATAGGCGTTGGCGCGCTGGATGGCATCCGCGACGTTCGAGATCGACGCGGCGCTCGTGCGTCCGGCGATGACTAGCCCTGTATCCCGGCGCGCTTCGAGCGCGGCGCGCATCTTGCCCACGCCCTCCTCGATAGATGTGAGCTGGGCCTTGCCTTTGCTGCCGAAGGGCTGCGGCAGCACGGTGTCTTCGATGGACAACGCTGCGACTCCCGCGGTCTCCAGCTCCTCCACCGTGCGCATGACGTTCAACGCGTTTCCGTAGCCGTGATCCGCATCGCACAGCAGCGGCAGATTTCCCGCACGGCAAATGCGGTACGCCTGCTCGGCGAACTCGGTCAGGGTCAGCGCGATGACGTCGGGCGCCCCGAGAACGGCGAGCGATGCGATCGAGCCGGCGAACATCCCGACTTCGAACCCCAGGTCTTCGGCAATGCGCGCGGAGATCGGATCGAACACCGATCCCGGGTGGACGCACTTCTTTCCCGATAACACGGCGCGGAAACGCTCGCGGCGCTCGGACCAATGCGACATGGGTGGACTCCTTTCAGCTCGCTTCCCTGACGGTCTAAGATACGGTTCGGTCTGACGCTCGACAGCCTGACCGGACGCATCCGGCTGCCCGGCACCAACAACAAGCGCGGCCCGAAGGAGAACACTTGTCGACAGAGATCAATCCCTACGCAGCCCCGAAAGCGGCAGTCGAGGATATCAGCGACAGCGCGAATCCGCGGGCCGAGGCGATTCGTCGGGCACACATCAATCACGAAGCTTCGATCAGGTCCATCGGAACGCTGTACTACCTGACTGCATTCCTCACGGCCGTGGTCGCAGTAGGCGCTCTGTTCCAGCTGTGGACGGGACATCGGGATCTCGGCGACGTGGCAATCTTCGCCATCTCCGGTGTGCTGGCCACCGGGTTCTTCGTCTTGGGACGGGCTTTGCGTACGCTGCGGCCCGGGGCGCGGACTCTGACCGCCATCCTCGCGGGTCTCGGCCTGCTCGGGTTTCCTCTCGGCACGTTGATCAACGGGTACATCTTATGGTTGGTGCTCTCCAAGAAAGGACAGTTCATATTTTCTCCGGAGTACGCGGCCATCGTAGAAGCGACGCCCCACGTAAAGTATCAAACCTCACTCCTGGTCTGGATCATTTTGGCAGCGGCTGTGATCCTGGTCCTCGTCGGTATCTGGGTCTGGGTCGGCGTACATCCCCGTTAATGCAAGCCCACCGCTAGTCGAAGCACACAGAGCGGCCCTTCGACTCCGGAAGCATGAGCTTCCTACGCAGAGCCTGCCCCGGGCCCGAACCGGGGGAGAACGGGGGCTAGTGATTGTCCCTCGGCACGCCTTTGCTCGCGACCCGCTGATATTTGACCGCCGGCTTGAGCACCATCCCGCGCGAGAGCTCGTC
>Ga0335082_10010437_pt1 | contig 10079 bp, 7 predicted proteins | sample Lox_Sample_41_FD_206718 | JGI IMG/M metagenome (GOLD analysis project Ga0335082, IMG submission 206718) | Soil microbial communities from Loxahatchee National Wildlife Refuge, Florida, United States - Lox_Sample_4.1 | ecosystem: Environmental > Terrestrial > Soil > Wetlands | place: USA: Florida...
CTCCGATCCCTCCCTCCCGCAGGCCGTCGCGGCCGTGGTGGCGGCGGTGGGCGGTCTGAGCGAGAAGGGAATGCGGCCGCACCACCTGCGGCCCTTCGATCCGGACGGCGCCGGGTTCGCCCCCGCTCCGCTCGCGAAGACCCCGCACGGCGCCTTCTTCTCGCCCCAGTGCTTCCGCGCCCCGGAGACCGAGCGCTTCAGCTCCGCCACCGCGACGGCGGCGTACACCGGGAACCGCTACGGCCAGGACATCGCCAACACCGCCACCGGCACCCTCCCGCCCTGCGGCTACCAGCCGAGCGAGATGCAGGCGGCCTACGACGTGGCCGGGCTCCACGCCCTCGGGCTGGACGGCACCGGCCAGACCATCGCCATCGTGGACGCATTCGGCTCCACCACCATCGGCTACGACGCCGCGGTGTTCTCGGAGGTCTACGGCCTGCCGGCGCTGGACCTGACCGTGGTCGGCACGCCGACCGCCTCCCCGTTCGATCCCGACCCCAACCTGGCCGGCTGGGCGGAGGAGACCACGCTCGACGTCGAGTGGGCGCACGCCATCGCCCCGGGCGCCAAGATCGTGCTCGTGGTCTCGCCCGACAACGCGGACGTCAACCTGGCTGCGGCGGTCGCGCTGGCCGCGTCGATCCCCGGGGTGAGCTCCATCTCCAACAGCTACGGCGGGCCCGAGTCCGAGGAGGACGACGCCGGGTTCACCGCCTTCGAGACCGCGATCAAGATGGCCTCCGTGAAGGGCATCTCGGTGAGCTTCTCCTCGGGCGACGACGGCGACTGGGAGGCGATCCTCGGCTACCGGGACGTGGGCTATCCCGCCAGCTCGCCGTTCGCCACCGGCGTGGGCGGCGTCAGCGTGGCCCTGAAGGCCGACGGCTCGACCGACTTCCAGACCGGCTGGGGCACGAACCTCACCCGCATCGCGGACACGGTGGCGCTGGGCAGCCCGCCGGCGGACCCGCCGTTGCAGCTCGGCTTCCAGTTCGGGGCGGGCGGGGGCGTGAGCGGTCACTTCGCCAAGCCCGCCTACCAGCGCCGCCTTCCCGGGCGGGCGCGGCTCGAGCCGGACATCGGCTGGGTCGCCGATCCCTACACCGGCGTGGAGATCGTCGAATCGCTCGACGCCGACGGAAACCTCGAGATCGGCGTCATCGGCGGCACCAGCGTGGCCTGCCCGATGTTCTCGGCGCTGTGGGCCATCGCCGCCCAGGGCGCGGGCCACCGGCTCGGCCAGGCCGCCCCCATCCTGTACGGTCTCGACGCCCGGAGCGGCGCCATCACCGACGTCGTCCCCGTCGGCTCGTCCCACGATGTCGTGGGCTTCATCCACGATGCCGGCGGGCTCACCTTCGAGTCGCGCTTCGATCTCGCGGCGCCGCTCGGGGGCACGCGCACGTTCGTGAGCGCGCTCTACAACAGCCCGTTCTCGACGCGCTGGTTCGTCGTCACCTTCGGGACCGACTCTTCCCTGATCACCGCGACGGGCTGGGACGACGTCACCGGCCTCGGTACGCCGAGCGGGCAGGCCTTCGTGAACGCGATCGCGCGCAGCCGCCGCTGACCGCGCCGATGGCCACCGGGAGGGCGGGCCGCGAGGCTCGTCCTCCGGCCGGCGGGTGAGCTCACGCGAAGCTGGACGTCGTCGAGCAGGTGCTCCGGCCGGCGGGCGTGGAAGGCTCCGCCCATCTCCGATCCGGAGCCGACCTCCTGAAAAGGTCCTCTCCGTCCACCGTCGGCGAGGTGGTGGAGTCGATCGACCTGACACGCCGTGGACGCGGGCGAACGGACCTCACGCGCTCGGCGTCTTGTGGATCTGCATCCGGACCTTCTTCAGCCTCCCCCGCGCGGCGACGAGCGCCTCGTCGGTCTTGCCGATCGCGTCCTCCGCCGCGGCGCTGACCGTCTTCGTCGCGAGCTTCACGAGCGAGCGTCCCGCCTCCTGGAGCGTGTGCCCGAGCTCCACGATGTCCTGCGCCAGCGGGTTCGGCTTCTGCTTCCGTGTGCGGGCTGTCATCGCATCCTCCCTGGACGCGATGCTACGACGTCTCCCCGGCAGCGGACCTGGCGTGCGGGGGCGCCACGATCGAAGGGATCGCTCCGGAGCGCGGCGGAGGCCGATCCGGGTCGCTGGCCACGGCCCGAGTAATCCGCGCGCGGCGGCGCCGCGCCAGGTATACCCTTTCCGTGATCTCATGGCGCAACACCGAGGACGGCTGGGCCGTGAACCTCGACGGCACGAACGCGGCGAGCGAGTTCACGCTCCCTCGCATCGAGCTTCACGCCGGGCCGAAGGGCTGGACGTGCATCTGCCACCGCAAGAATGGGACCTCGCTGAAGCTTCCGCTCGGTCCCGCACCGACCGCGGCGGCGGCGAAGCAGGTGGCGGTCGAGGCGATGCTCGCGCTCGGGACGCAGTACGACGCGGAGCTGCTCGCGCTCCTCGGACGGCCAGCCGCCTGATCGGAGCACCTCGAAGGTGAGTCGGCCGAGCTCCGGTTCCTCGATCTACTCGACGCGTCGAGGCGCCGGAGAGGACGTCCACCAATGGTATGCCAAGGCCACGATCGTGGTGATGGCGGCGATCGTGTACGCGAGCCGCTGTCCACGCCACAAGCTGGCCAGCCATTCGTTCAGCTCGTTCGCGACCACGGCCGCCTTTCCCCCGATGACCTCCATCTGGCGCTGGTAGCTCTTCGAGTGCTCCATGTCGTCGATCTCCGGATATCCGACGGCGGGCACGGCCGTCAGATAGACGACGAGGGCGCTCGCCCAGCCGATGGCCAGGATGCCGCCCGCGACCAGCCGGCGACGAGGCCACCGCGACAGGCGCTTCATCGAACCTCCTCACCGCCTCGCCCCGAGCACCCGCGTCCGGAACCCGTCAGTCGCTCACCCTGTTCCAGTCTAGCCGACCGCTCGCGGCGCCGTCCTGCCCGGTGCAGGCCACGGCGGCGGGCGCGGCGCTCGCCCTCGAGGGGTGCAGCCAGGGCCGCGGCGACGCCCCACGCTGTCCGATGCCCCACGCTTGCGAGCCCCGGGAACGGCGTGCGATCCTCGCCGTGCTCCCTCGGGGGAGCGCCTCTCTCGGGCTCTCCGGGGCACCGGGAGCGGGGGACGCGAATGGGCAGCTTCGATCCGGCGGAGCAGTCACGCGGCGGCGAGCCGCCGTCGGGCGATGGGCTGGCTGCGGACGCGGCAGGCCGCCTCGGGGAGGAACGCCTTCGCCAGGCCGTGCGCGTCGCCCACATCGGCATCTTCGACCACGATCAGCGGACGGACACGATCTACTGGTCCCCGAAGCAGCGTGAGATCTACGGCATCGACGCGGAGGAGCTCGTCACGCTCCAGCTCTTCCTCGATCACGTCTACCCCGCCGATCGGGAGCGGATCGACGAGGCCGTGCGGGCCGCGCACACGCCGGGGGGCGACGGCCTGTTCGACGTGGAGCACCGGATCACGCGCCGGGACGGCGCCGTCCGGTGGCTCAAGACCCGGTCGCAGACCTTCTTCGAGGGCGAGGGCGAGGGCCGCCGCCCGGTCCGGACCGTCGGCGCCGTCATCGACATCACCGACACGCGCCGGGCGGAGGAGGAGCGCGAGCGGCTGCGGACCCTGCTCGCGCAGGCGCAGAAGCTGGAATCGGTCGGGCTCCTCGCCGGCGGCGTCGCCCACGAGTTCAACAACATGCTGGCCGTCATCCTGGGAAACGCGGAGATGCTCCAGTCGCCCCTCGCGGGCGACCCGGCCGCGTCGGCCGACCTGTCCGAGATCGTCCGCGCCGCGGGCCAGGCCCGCGACGTGACCCGGCAGCTGCTCGCCTTCTCCCGGAAGCAGATCGTCTCTCCCCAACCGCTCTCCCCCAACCTGCTCCTGGCGCGGATCCGGAGCACGCTGGCGCGGCTCATCGGCGAGGACGTGGACCTCCGCTTCCTGCCGGGGCCGGAGGTCTGGAGCGTCGAGATGGACCACTCGCAGTTCGAGCAGGTCCTCGTGAACCTCGCAGTGAACGCGCGGGACGCCATGCCGCGCGGCGGCACCCTGACCGTCGAGACGGCCAACGTGCAGCTCGACGAGGAGTACTGCCGGCGGAACCCCGGCTTCCGGCCAGGGGACTACGTCCTCGTCGCGGTGAGCGACACCGGCGTCGGAATGGACCCGGAGACGCTCGAGCGCGTCTTCGAGCCATTCTTCACCACCAAGCCTCTCGGCAAGGGCACGGGCCTCGGGCTCGCCACCGTCCACGGCATCGTCACGCAGTGCGGCGGCACCGTGCACGTCTACAGCGAGCCGGGGATCGGCAGCACCTTCAAGATCCATCTCCCCCGCCTCCGGGCGGAGCAAGAGGTGACGGCCGCGCGGGACGCCGCGCCGGCGGTGGTCGGGAGCGGGACGGTGCTGCTCGTGGAGGACGAGCCGATGGTCCGCCGGATGACGGCCGCCATGCTCGCCTCCCTCGGCCTGTCGGTCCTCGCCGCCGAGTCTCCGGGCGATGCGCTGGAGCAGGCCGCGCGCAAGGACACCCGGATCGACCTCCTGCTGACGGACGTGGTGATGCCGGGAATGAGCGGCAAGGAGCTGCGCGATCGCATCTTGGCGCTGCGGCCCGACCTCCCGGTGCTGTTCATGTCCGGTTACACGCCCGACGTCATCTCCCACCACGGCGTCCTGGAGGCGGGCGTGCACCTCCTCCAGAAGCCCTTCTCCATCGGCCACCTGACCCGCGCCATCGGCGAGGCTCGCAAGGCCCGCTGACCGCGGAGCCCGCCTGCGGGCGGCGGGCGCTCCGGTCGAGGCCCCCCGGCGCCGCTGCACCGTGCGCGGCCCGCCTGGCGGTGCCGGCCATCGCGACCGATCACGCCTCGCGCGGCACGGACCGCTGCGCGTCCGTCCGGTACACCTCGAGCGCCGAGGTCACCGCCTTGACGAGTCCCGACCAGCGAATCGGCTTCGCGACGAAGCACGATGCGCCCGCGTCGAGGAGTGGTCGCTCGCTGCCGCGGTAGCTCGAGAGCCCGATGATCGGCACGGAGCGGAGCCTCTCGCTCTGCGCCCCTCGCACGTCGCGCACCAGGTCGGCGCCGCTGCGGGCTGGAAGGAGGTAGTCCACGATCATCGCGTTCGGAGGATCCGCGAGCGCGAGGTCGAAGGCGTCGTCGGCCGTCTCCGCCTCGACCGACGCGTACCCGTGCGCCTCGAGGATTCCGACGAGGAGAGCCCGCAGCGCTCGGCTGTCGTCGACGATGAGCACGCGGAACACGATCGAGATTCTGTGCCGGTGGGCGCGTGGCGAGGTATCCCGCGGGCGCGCGACGATGCGACTGCCCCAGCCAGGAGTCAACTGGCAGTGGCCAGGATCCGAGCCAGCCTGGCAGGGGTCCGGCCCCGACTCCGGCCGGCGGTGACCGTCCGGGGCGCGACCCGGCCGTGGCGCCGGGCCCCGGCGAGCCGGGATCCGCCTATCATCGCGCGATGAGCAAGCAGGAGCTGAGGGACATCGCACGTCGCGCGATGATCCGGCGCGGACTCCAGCCGGAGTTCTCGCCCGCAGCGCTGGCGGAGGCCGACGCGATCGCGCGGGCCGCGACGGAGGTGGGCCCCTCGATCCGGGATCTTCGCGGCCTGCCGTGGGCGTCGATCGACAACGACGACTCCCGCGATCTCGACCAGCTCTCCGTCGCGGACCCGATCGCGGGCGGCGCGGTGCGGATCCTCGTCGCGATCGCCGACGTCGACGCGACCGTCCGGGAGGGGTCCGCGCTCGACGGGCACGCCCGGACCAACACCACCTCGGTCTACACGGCCGCCGAGACCTTCCCGATGCTGCCGGAGAAGCTCTCCACCGACCTCACCTCCCTCGGCGAGGGCCAGGAGCGCCTCGCGATCGTCGTCGACATGACGATCGGCGGCGACGGCGCGGTGACGGACTCCGACGTCTACCGGGCCGTGGTCGTCAACCACGCGAAGCTCGCGTACGACGGCGTGGCGGCCTGGCTCGACGGTACGGCGCCCGCGCCGCCGAGGGTCTCGGCCGTTCCGGGGCTCGACGGGCAGCTGCGCCTCCAGGACGAGGTCGCCCAGCGCATGAAGGGCCTGCGGGCCCGGCACGGCGCGCTCGATCTCGAGACGGTCGAGGCCCGGGCCGTGTTCGACGACGGCGTCCTCACCGCGCTCCGGCCGGACGAGAAGAACCGGGCCAAGGTGCTGATCGAGGACTTCATGATCGCGGCGAACGGCGTGACCGCGAGGGCCCTCGCCCGCAAGGGCTTCCCCTCGTTCCGGCGCGTGCTGCGCGCGCCCGAGCGCTGGGCGCGGATCGTCGAGCTGGCGGGTACCCTCGGCGAGCAGCTGCCCCCGGAGCCGAGCGCCCTCGCGCTCGAGGGTTTCCTCGCGAAGCGCCGCCGGAGCGATCCCGCTCGCTTCCCCGACCTCTCGCTCTCGGTCGTCAAGCTCCTGGGCTCGGGGGAGTATGCGCTGGAGCTGCCCGGCGAGCAGGCGACCGGACACTTCGGCCTCGCCGTGCAGGACTACACGCACTCCACCGCCCCGAACCGCCGCTTTCCGGATCTGGTCACGCAGCGGATCCTGAAGGCGGCGCTGGCCGGACGCGCGCCCCCCTACGGAGACGACGAGCTGGCCGCGCTGGCCCGGCACTGCACCGAGCAGGAGGGGAACGCGGCCAAGGTGGAGCGTCAGGTGCTGAAGTCCGCGGCGGCGCTGCTGCTCGCGGCGCGGGTCGGCGAGCGGTTCGACGCGATCGTGACCGGCGCGTCGGAGAAGGGGACATGGGTCCGGGTTTCCCAGCCGCCCGTGGAGGGCAAGGTGGTGCACGGCTTCGAGCGCCTCGACGTCGGCGACCGGCTCCGCGTGGAGCTCGTCCACACCGACGTCGAGCACGGCTACATCGACTTCGCCCGGGCCCGGGAGGGCACATGACATCCACCTCGAGACCCCACGCCTCGCTCTCGTACGACGACGCGGCGTTCCTGGAGAGCGACGCGGCGCGCCCCTTGCGCATCCTGGCGGAGTACCTCGCTCCGCTCGAGACGTTCCGCCGGGAACGGATCCACGACACGATCGTGTTCTTCGGCTCCGCGAGGCTCTCTCCCGAGGGGCCGCTCGGCCACTACTACGAGGAGGCTCGCGCGCTCGCGCGCCTCGTCACCGCGTGGTCGAAGCAGCTCCCGTCGGGCGCCCACCGCTACATCGTCTGCTCCGGCGGAGGGGGCGGCATCATGGAGGCCGCCAACCGCGGCGCGTCCGAGGCCGGGGGGAGGACCATCGGCCTCAACATCGGATTGCCCCGCGAGCAGCGGCCCAATCCCTTCATCACGCGGGAGCTCTGCTTCGAGTTCCGCTACTTCTTCATGCGCAAGCTGTGGTTCGCGCACCTGGCCCGCGCCCTGGTGGTCTTTCCGGGCGGGTTCGGCACCCTGGACGAGCTCGCCGAGATCCTGACCCTGCAGCAGACCGGGAAGCTGGAGCGCCGGACCCCGGTCCTGCTCTACGGCTCGGCCTACTGGAACGAGATCATCGACTTCGAGGCGCTCGTCCGTCACGGCATGATCGGCCGCGAGGACCTCGATCTGCTCACCTTCGCCGACGACCCTGCCACCGCGCTCGGGCTGCTCCAGAGATGGCTCCGCCCCGAGCCCGAGGCGGTCACGCCCGCCTTCGCGAGCTCGCGAACGTCGGGGGCGGGATCGGGCGGCGGGGCGGGAGAAGAGTAGAGCCTCGCCGCCGTGAGCCTGGGCCAGGACCGTGCCCGGCACGGTGCAGCGGAATCGGGGGTCGATCCGGCGCAGCGGATGGGCGTCGCGGAGGAATTGACCGTTCGCGAACGTTCTCGAACGCCGCGAGGAGCAGGGCGCGCGCGAATCCGGGATGATCCCGCGCGGGCGGCGGTTACACTCGCCAGGATGCCCGCCCCCCTCGTCGCCGTCCTCGCGCTGGCGCTCGCCATCCCAGCCCGCGCGGCCGCCGACGCGCCGCCCGCGGCGCGCGATCCGGTGTCCGAGCGGCTGGCGAGGCTCACGGCGGAGCTGGACCGGGATCGGCGCTCGCCGCGGGCCATCGTCGCGCTCGCCGAGCTGCACGCGCTCGAGGACGACCTCCCCGACCTGTCGCGGCTCGCGCCCGTGTACGCGCGCGCGGCGGACGATCGGGAGGCGCTCCCCGAGACGCGGGCGCTCGCCAGGCTACGGCTCGCCGGGATCGAACGCGCGCGCGGCAATCTGACCAGGGCCGCGGCGTCGCTTCGCCGGCTCGGGTTCGTGACGGTCTGGCGCGTGCTCGGTCCGTTCGACGACGAGGGGAAGCGCGGCTACGACCAGCCCTACCCGCCGGAGAAGGGGATCGACCTGTCGGCGGCCGTGCCGGGGAAGGTCCGCGAGGTCGCCTGGCGCGAGCTGCCGACGGAGGCCGTCGTCGACGGGTTCGTGCACCTCGGTGCGGCGCTGCGCCCCGCGCGGGAGGTGGCTGCCTACGCCCTGGCGGTGCTCGACGTCCCCCGGGACGAGCGCGTCCAGCTCTGGTTCGGGGGAAGCGGCGCGGCGAAGGTCTGGGTGAACGGCGTCCAGGCCGTCGCCGACCCCGCGCACCATCCCGCCCGGCTCGACCAGACGGGGGCGGCCGTCAGCCTGCGCAAGGGCTCGAACCGCATCCTGGTGAAGCTCTGCCACCAGGACGGCCGCATGGGCTTCTACCTGCGCCTCGCCGACGAGCGGGGCGAGCCGCGGACCCCGACGCCGCAGGAGGGGTCGCCGCTCCCGCCGGCGCCGCCGCCCGGCGAGGCGCCCGCGAGGATCGAGGGCGCCGTCGCGAAGCTGGAGGCGCGCGCCAGTGCGCTGGCGCGCGATCGCGGCGCGGCCGCTCGGCGCGCCGAGGCGCAGGCCCGCCTGGACCTCGCCGCCGCGCTCGGGGAGCGGCTCTCGGCGGACGTCCGCGAGCACCGGCCGCTGGTCGAGGTTCGACGCGCCGTCGAGCTGGCGCCGGACTGGGTCGAGGCACGGCTGCGCGCGGTGGCCGAGGAGGAGGAGCACGGCCGGCGCCGCGTCCACCTCGACGCGGCGGCCGCGGTTTCCCCCGGGGAGCCGCGCGTGGTCCTGGCGCTGGCGCGGGAGGAGCTGGATCAGGGGCGCGCCGTCGAGGCGGTCCGCCTCGCGTCGCGCGCCGCCGCGCTGGCGCCCGGCTGGGCCGAGCCGCCGGCGCTGCTGGCCCGCGCCTGGGATCGCGCCGGGATGCAGGCCCGCGCCGCGCGTGCCGCGGAGGACGCGGCCGAGCGCTTCCCGACCTCGCCCGCGGCGGTGGAGGAGGCCGCGCGCATGGCGCGGCGCCTCGCGCGCCTGGACCAGGCGGCGCTGCTCCTGCGGAAGCTCGTCGCCCTCCGGTTCGACGACCCGCAGGCGCGCGGGACGCTGGCGCGGCTGCTGCTCGAGCGCGGCGACGTGGAGGGCTTCGTCGCCGTCGAGCGCGAGTCGCTCCGGCTCGACCCGTCCGACGTGGCCCTGCGGCTGCAGCTCGGGGACGTGCTCGCGGCCAACGGGCGTGCGGACGAGGCGGAGGAAGCCTACGCCGCCGCGCTCCGCATCGCGCCCGACGAGGCCGACGGCTGGGAGCGGCGTGGCCGCACGCGGCTGGCGGCGGGGCGGGCGCGCGAGGCGCTCGCCGATCTCCAGAAGGCGCTGGAGCTCCGCCCGCAGAACCCGCAGCTCAAGGAGATCGTCCGGTCCCTCGAGCCGGAGCGCGAGCGGTTCGAGCGGCCGTATCTCGCCGACGGCCGCGCCCTGGCCGCCGCCGCGCCCGGGCTCGCCCCCGACGAGGACGCGCTGGTGCTCTCCGAGGTGAAGGTGACGAAGGTCTTCCCCTCGGGCCTCTCCTCCACCTTCGAGCAGGTGGTGGTGAAGATCGGCACGCGGCGCGGAGCGGACGAGTTCCGGCAGCGGACCATCGGCTACGTGCCGGACCGGCAGGAGATCAAGATCCAGCGCGCCCGCGTCCTCGGCAGGGACGGCGGCTCCACCGAGACCTACGACGAGAGCGAGCAGAGCGCGAGCGAGCCCTGGTACCGG
>Ga0335082_10010438_pt1 | contig 10078 bp, 9 predicted proteins | sample Lox_Sample_41_FD_206718 | JGI IMG/M metagenome (GOLD analysis project Ga0335082, IMG submission 206718) | Soil microbial communities from Loxahatchee National Wildlife Refuge, Florida, United States - Lox_Sample_4.1 | ecosystem: Environmental > Terrestrial > Soil > Wetlands | place: USA: Florida...
AAGGAATGATCTAGATGTCGATCGAGGTCCGCAACGTCTCGAAGCGGTTCGGGAGCTTCCAGGCGCTCGAGGATGTTTCGCTCGACGTCGACAGCGGCGCGCTGACCGCGCTGCTCGGCCCGAGCGGCTCCGGCAAGTCGACGCTCCTACGGATCATCGCCGGGCTCGAGCGCCCGGACTCGGGCGAGATCCTGCTCGAGGGCGCAGACGCCACATCGTCCCCGCCGCAGCAGCGAGGTGTCGGCTTCGTCTTCCAGCATTACGCCGCGTTCAAGCACATGACCGTGCGCAACAACATCGCGTTCGGCCTGAAGATCCGAAAGCGGCCGCGCGGCGAGATCCGCGCCCGCGTCGACGAGCTCCTAGAGCTCGTGCAGCTGCAGGGCTTCGGCGACCGCTATCCGGCGCAGCTCTCGGGCGGACAGCGACAGCGCATGGCGCTCGCCCGCGCGCTCGCACCGGAGCCGACGGTGCTGCTCCTCGACGAGCCGTTCGGCGCCCTCGACGCACGCGTGCGCGGCGAGCTCCGCGTCTGGCTGCGCCGCCTCCACGAGGAGACGCACACGACCACCGTGTTCGTGACACACGACCAGGAGGAGGCGATGGACGTCGCCGACCGCGTGGTCGTCATGAACAAGGGGCGCGTCGAGCAGGTCGATGCACCGAGGGTGCTCTACGACGCGCCCGCCAACGAGTTCGTGATGGGCTTCGTCGGCCAGGCGAGCCGCTTCGGCGACCGGTGGGTGCGACCGCACGACCTGGAGGTCGTGTCCGAGCCCGACGACGGCACACGCGAGGGTCAGGTGCTGCGCGTCGTGCACCTCGGCTTCGAGGTCCGCGCCGAGCTCGTCGGCGACGACGGCGAGCCGTTCTCGGTGCAGCTCACGCGCGACCAGGCGGAGGAGCTCGAGCTCGAGCCCGGCCAGATCGTCTTCGTGCGGCCGAACCGCACGCGCGTGTTCGTCTGAACGGGCCGGCCGGTCAGTGGGGCGCCCAGGCGTCCGGATCGGCCGCGAGCTCGCGCACGTTCCCGGGCAGATTGCCGGCGGCGAGGTCGGCCAGCGTCACGTGCTCGAGGACGCTCCGCAGGCTGGCGCGGACGGCGACCCACACGTCGCGGAGCGGCTCCGCCGAGCCTTCGAAGGCGAGCGCCTCGGGGCGCACTCCGCGCACGTTCGCGAGCGGGCCGTCGACGGCGCGGATCACGTCCGCCAGCGTGATCTCGTCGGCCGGGCGGGCGAGCCAGTAGCCGCCCTCGGCCCCGCGCTTGCTCGCGACGAGGCCGGCGTTCCTCAGGTCGACGAGGATGTTCTCGAGAAAGTTCGGCGGGATCTCCTGCGCCTTCGCCAGGCGGTCGCCTTTCACCGGGCCCTCGCCCGCCGCCGCCAGCTCGACGGTCGCGCGAATCGCGTAGTCGGCCTTCGCCGAGACCCTCATGGCTGCCGGTCGAAGGCGTCGAGGAGGATCCTGATCTCGCACACCTCGCGGAAGCCGAGCCGCGTGAGGATCGGCCGCGACATCGGGCCGGCCTGCGTCACGAGCGCCGGTGTCCCGCGACGCACGGCGTCGTCCCACCGCGCTGCGACGAGCGCGCGGTACGCGCCACGGCCACGCGCCTCCGGCAGGGTGGCGCCGCCGAAGAGCGTTGCGCCGTACGCCGAGAACGACGCGGTGGCGCGGGCGACCGGCTCGCCGTCGATCAGCGCGATGTAGTGGACGTTGTCCCGGTCCTCGGCCTCGTCCGGGGCGCCGGCGGGCTCGGGCATGCTGAACGCGACCGCAGCGATCCGCGCCGCCGCCAGCCGGTCCTCCGGCGTGACCGCGCGGCGGACCTCGACGTCCGCGCCGGCGCCTGCAGGTGGCTCGGTCAGCACCATGCCGACCGCGAACGGTGTGTCGTCGTCGACGAGCCCCCGCTCGAGCAGCCGGTCGACGAGGTCGCCCGGCGTGGCGTGCGACCCGACCTCCCACGTGCACGCCGTGCGGCCTCTCGACCGCAGGCGCTCGTGGATCTCCGCGCGGACCTCGTCGATCTCGCCCTCGCTCAGCCGGAAGCGCTGCGCGACGTTCCAGCCCGGCTCGTCGCCGCGCCCCATCCAGAGCACGTACCGGCCGCGGTCGTCCCGCTCGTCCGACGGTCCGAGCGGCGTATACGTATTGGCGTTCTCGGCCGGCTCGACGAGGTCTGGTTCCCGCTCCAGCGCCGGCCAAGCCGGCACCTCCGCTCCTTGTGAGCCTCCGTCGAGCCTACGGCTCATCACGCGGGGACTGTAACCGGGCTCGATTGCGTCGACGGGTAGAGCTTCGAGTGCCAGGCGCGGCGGTAGATCGATGTCAGGTGCTCGACGCGCTTAACGTAGGCGCGCGTCTCCGGGAACTGGATGCCCTCCCCGTTCGCACGCCAGCGGTCGACATTGCCCTGGCCCGCGTTGTAGGCGGCGAGCACCAGCGACTCGCTGCCGTACTTCTTGAAGAGGTTGTCGAGGTACCACGCGCCGTAGCGGATGTTGAGCTCGGGGTTGAAGAGATCCTGGGTCCTGAACGCGGTCCCGCCCGTTCGGATCGCGATCCCGCGCGCGGTCGCCGGCGTCAGCTGCATCAGGCCGATCGCCCCCGACGACGAGACGACGCTCGCTCTGAACTTCGACTCCTGGTAGATGACAGCCGCGACCAGCGCCGGGTCGAGCCCGTGCTCGGCCGCGTGGACGCGCACGTACTCCGAGTAGCGCAGCGGGTACCGGATGCGCTCGTACCAGGACGGGCTCGTCCGGTCGACGTAGAGGACGAAGCCGGCGACGGCCGCGAGTAGGACGACGATCGAGAGGACGACGTTCCGTCTCACTCCGGCTGCAGCTCGCGCATCACCGAGCCGACGAACGCGTCGAGCTCCTCGAGCGAGCCGGTGTTCGAGTACGCGAAGTCGGCGCGAGCCGCCTTTTCCCTCTCCGGCAGGAACCGGCTGTCGCGCTCGTCGACCGTGAGCTGCGACCGCGCGCGGCGCAGCTTGGTGGGAGCGGTGATCACGACGACCTTGTCGAAGCGCGACTCGCCGCCCACCTCGTAGAGCAGCGGCACCTCGGTGACGCACACGGTCGGGGGGTCGGGCAGCCGAGCGAGGTCGTCGCGCCATTTCATGTACTCGGCCGAGACGAGCGGGTGGAGCAGCTCTTCGAGGAAAGTGAGTGCCTCGCGATCGTTGAAGACCGCCGTTGCCAGGGCACCGCGGTCGATCTCGCCGTTCGGCGCGACCACGCCGTTTCCGACGCGCGCGACGACCTTCTGCTTGACCTCCGGGTGCCGGAGCAGGTGATGGACGATCTCGTCGCTCGAGACGGTGGCTGCGCCGTGGCGTGCGAACGCCTTCAGCGCCTCGCTCTTTCCGCTCCCGATGCCGCCGGTGATCGCGACGGCGACCGGGCGGCTCACTCCTCGACGACGGCCTCGGCCTCGGGGACGGCCTCGGCCTCCGGCTCGGCGTCGACGTCGGCTTCGGCTTCCGGCTCGACCTCGACGACCTCCAGGGTCTCCTCGGCGTCCGGCTCCGCGTCGACGGCCACGTCCTCGACCTCGACCTCGACCTCGACCGCATCCGTGTCGGCGAAGACGTCCTCGGAGAGATCCAGACTCGGCCGTGCGTGCACCGACTCGGCGCCGTCGGCGCGCGGCTGAACCGGATCGGAGTCCTCCACGCGCTTGAGCGAGAGCGAGAGCCGGCGGCGGTCACCGTCGACCTCGATGATCTTGACGTTCACGGGCTGACCCTGCGAGACCACCTCGCGCGGATTCTCGACGTGGTGCTGCGCGAGCTCCGAGATGTGCACGAGGCCCTCGACGCCGGGCAGGATCTCGACGAACGCCCCGAAGGTGACCACCTTCGTGACGCGACCCTCGACGACGTCGCCCTCTTTGTAGCTCGAGAGCACCTGCTGCCACGGATCGCTCTGGGTCTGCTTGAGGCCGAGCGAGATGCGCTGGCGGTCGCGGTCGATGTCGAGCACCTTGACCTGCACGTCCTGGCCGATCTCGAGCACCTCCGACGGGTGGTTGACGTGCGACCACGAGAGCTCGGAGATGTGGATCAGGCCGTCCATCCCGTCGAGGTCGACGAATGCGCCGAAGTCGACGATGTTCGAGATCTGCCCCTCGACCACGTCGCCCGGCTGCAGCTTGTCGAGGATCTGCTGCCGCTGCTCCTTGCGCTCCTCCTCGAGCACGGCGCGGCGCGAGAGCACGACGTTGTTGCGCGAGCGGTTGAGCTCGATCACCTTCGCGCGCAGCTCCTGGCCGAGGAACTCGTCGAGGTCCTGGACGCGCCGGATGTCGACGAGGGAAGCCGGCAGGAACCCGCGCACGCCGAGGTCGAGGATGAGCCCGCCCTTCACGACCTCGATCACGCGGCCGTTCACCGGCTCGCCCGACTCCGCGGCGCCCTCGATGTTCTTCCACGCGAGCTCGAACCGCGCGCGCTTCTTCGACAGGATCAGGCGGCCCTCGGCGTCCTCCTTCGTCAGCACGAGCGCGTCGATCTCGTCGCCGAGCGTGACCTCGTCGGACGGGTTGATCGAGCGGCGGATCGACAGCTCGGAGACCGGGATGACGCCCTCGGACTTGTAGCCGATGTCGACGAGGACCTCGTCCTTGTCGACCCGGACGACGGTGCCGTGGACGACCTGCCCCTCGTTGATCTCGGGGAAGGTCGACTCGTAGTCCGGAATCAGCTCGCCGTCGGGCCCTTCGACCCAGACGCCAGGCTCTTGCTGCATGAGATCGTGGCTAGCCAAAGCGGCCGCGAAGTATAGCCACGAGGCGAGTTGGACAGGCTGCGGCGGGTGACGACTGCGCCGCCCGGTGCCTGGCACCCAGGTGCCAGGCACAGTCCCTGCGACTAGGACTTTGCTTCCGCCCAGTTGTCGCCGGTGCCGATGTCGACAGCGAGGGCGGGGTCGAGGGCGTAGGCGCCCACCATCTCGGCCCGGACGAGCTCACGCACCTTCGACAGCTCGGTTTCGGGCACCTCGAGCAGGAGCTCGTCGTGCACCTGGAGAACGAGCCGCGCGCCTCTCCCCTCCTCCTGGAGGCGCCGGGCGATGCGGATCATCGCGACCTTGATGATGTCAGCGTTCGACCCCTGCATCACGAAGTTGACCGCGACCCGCTCGCCGAAGCCTCTGGTCTGCCGGTTCGAGGCCCGCAGCTCCGGCACCGGGCGCCGCCGCCCGAGCAGCGACGTCACGTAGCCGTCGCGCGTCGCCTGTTCGATCGTCCGGGCGATGAAATCCTGCACGTGCGGGAACCGGGCCAGATAGGCGTCGATGTAGCTTTGCGCCTCGTCACGGGGGATCTCGAGGTTCTCCGACAACCCGAACGCCGAGATCCCGTAGACGATCCCGAAGTTGATCATCTTGGCGATCGATCGCTGCGCCGGAGTCAACGCTGCGGGGTCGACGCCGAGGACCTCGGATGCGGTGGCCGTGTGGATGTCCTCGCCGCGGTCGAACGCCGCCCGCAGCTTCGGCTCGCCGGACACGTGCGCGAGGATGCGCAGCTCGATCTGCGAGTAGTCCGCCGAGAGCAGCCGGCGCCCCTCCTCGGCGACGAACGCCGAGCGGATCTCCCGCCCGAGCTCCGTGCGCACGGGAATCGATTGCAGGTTCGGGTCGGACGTCGACAGCCTGCCGGTCGCCGCCACGGTCTGGTTGAAGTGCGTGTGCAGGCGGCCGTCGCGTTCGGAGATCAGCGACGGGAGCGGCCGCAGGTAAGTGTTCAGGAGCTTGGTCAGCTCGCGCCACTCCTCGACCACGGGCACGAGCGCATGGTCGTCGCGGACCCGCCGCAGCACCTTGGCGTCGGTCGAGTAGCCGGTCTTGCCTTTTCGCCCCACGGTCAGTCCGAGCTTCTCGAACAGGATCCGTCCGAGCTGCTGCGGCGAGCCGAGCACGAACTCCTCGCCCGCCAGCTCGTAGGCGCTCGATTCGAGCTCCTCGACCCGCTCCGCGAGCCGCGCCGTGATCTCGCCCATGCGATACGTGTCGATCTTCACGCCGGTTGCTTCCATCTGCGCGAGCACCCCCGACAGGGGCAGTTCGATCGTGCGGTAGAGATCGGTGAGTCCACGCTCCTCGAGCCGGGCGAGCAGCGGATCGCGGAGCCGTCTCGGCGTCTCGGCCGCCCGCACCAGCGCCGCAGTCTCCTCCTCGGTCTCGGGGACCGGGCTCAGCTCGACGCCGTACTCCGCGGCGAGGTCGGCGAGCTCGTACGACGCGCGGCCGGGATCGATCAGGTAGGCGGCGAGCAGCGTGTCGTCGCGGGCGGACACGCCGTTCTCCTTGGCGTCGTGCACGACCAGCTCCGCGTCGTGCAGGTCGCCGGTCGGCCGCGCCCCGACGACGACCTCCTCGCCCGTCGCGACCGCGGCGCGGTCGCCGGCCGCCGCATAGCCGACGACGCCGCGGAGGTCGAGCTCGCCCTCGCGCCAGGGAACCTCGATGCCCGTCACCTCGAGCGGCGCGGACGGAACCGCCGCATCCAGCTCGTCGGCGCGGTTCAGAAGCGCGCGGAACTCGAAGCGGCGGAAGATCTCCTTGAGCCGTGACCGGTCCGGCGGCTCGAGCACGAGCTCGGCCGGATCGCAGTCGATGTCGAGATCGCGACGCATCGTCGCGAGCTCCTTCGAGACGAGCGCCTGCTCGGCGTTCTCGAGGATGTTCTTCCGCCGCGCCGGCGACAGCTCGTCGGCATGCTCGATCACGTCCTCGACCGAGCCGTACTGCGCGATCAGCTGGCCGGCCGTCTTGTCGCCGATGCCCGGAACCCCCGGGATGTTGTCGCTCGTATCGCCCTTCAGCCCGATGAAGTCCGGCACCTGCTCGGGCGTGACGCCGTAGCGGGCCTCGACGCGCTCGGGCGTGTAGACGTTCACGTCCGCGACGCCGCGCGGCGTCATCATCAGGCACACATTGGGGCTGCAGAGCTGGAAGGCGTCGCGGTCGGTCGACACGACGCACGTCTTGATCGCCTCCGCGTCCGCGCGCGTCGCTATCGTCGCGATCACGTCGTCGGCCTCCCATCCTTCGAACTCGAGGTTGCGGTAGCCGAAGGCATCGACGATCGGCCGGAAGTGCGGGAACTGCTCGCGCAGCAGATCGGGCATCGGCCGCCGGCCTTCCTTGTAGACGACGTCGGCCGCCTCGGCGACCGCCGCGCGGTGCACGGGTCGGGAGTCCCACGCGACCGCGACGCCCTTCGGCCGATAGTCGGCGAGCAGCTTGAAGAGCATGTTCGTGAAGCCGAGCAGTGCGTTCGTCGGCTGCCCGTCGGTCGTCTGCAGCTCCTCGGGAAGCGCGTAGAAGGCGCGGTAGGCGAGGTTGTTGCCGTCAACGAGGAACAGGTCGCACCCGCGGGCAGGCACGTCGTCGAGCTCGAGCTCTGCTCCCGTCAGCGTCTTGGGCACAGCACCAACGCTATCGTCCGACGCCGGTGCCGAAGCTCGAGATTCACCCATTTTCGGACGAGTTCCGGGCCGAGGCCGCGGCGCTGTTGCGCGCGCGCCACGAACGGCATCGACGGGTTGAGCCGCTGCTCCCGGCGGTCGAGGACTTCGCGGCCCAGCTCCCGCCGCGCGGAGACGGCGCCGTCGCGACGCGCGGCGGCGCGGTCGTCGCGTACCTGGTCGCCGCGGTCGACGAGGTGCGTGCGGCGGCCGGGCTCGCCGGTTGCGCGGCGTCGGAGCCGGAGGCGCTGCGCGACGTCTACGCACACCTCTCGGCGTCCTGGCCGCCGCGTCACCAGGTGCTCGTCCCCGCATCGGACCGCGAGCTGATCGACCCGTGGTTCAGGCTCGCGTTCGGCTGCCAGGCGATGACCGCCGTGCGCGAGACCTCCGTCGAGGCGGTCCCCGAGTTCGGCGGGACGATCCGCGAGTCGACCCCGGCCGATCGCGAGGTCGTTGCCGGGCTCGAGCGCATGCTGTGGGTCTTGCAGGCCGGCGCACCGAGCTTCACGGGACGCGACGGTGACGACGTCGACTTCGACGCCGAATGGGAGGGCTTCTGGGAGGAGGGCTGCTTCCCGCTGCACGTGGTGGCCGAGCTCGACGGCCATGTCGTGGGGCACCTGCTGCTGTACGACAGGCCCACCGGCGACCTGCGCGTGCCGGAGCGAAACGTCGACCTCGCCCACGCCGCCACGCTCGAGCGCGTCCGCGGGCGCGGCGTCGGCCTCGCTCTGAACGCATACGCGCTGACCCACGCGCACGAGCGCGGCTTCCGTTCGATGACCGTCGACTGGCGGTCGGTGAACCTGCTCTCGTCTCGCTTCTGGCCGAAGCGCGGCTTCAGGCCGACGTTCCTGCGGCTCTACCGCGCCGTCCCTTGACGCGCGTCCCGCTGCTCGCGGACTCGCGGCTCGTCGTCGCCGATGCCGGGCCCGACGATCTCGTCCTGCGGGCCCCGAGGCCGCCGGCGCCGCTGCGCGACGTCCCGGCAGCCGCGCGCGAGGCGCTCGCGTTCCCCCTCGCCGGGCCGCCGCTGGCCGAGCTCGTTCGACCCGGCGGCTCGGCCACGATCGTGATCGAGCAGCCGGCGCTGCCGATCCCCGGGGCCGCAGCCGATCCCCGTCCCGCGACGATCGCGACGGTCGCCGACGAGCTGGCGCGCCTGGGTGCGCGGCAGGTGACGATCCTCGTCGCCGGCGGGCTCCTGCGGCGTACGTCGCCGCGGGAGATCGCTTCGCTCGTGACGCCGTCGTTCCGACGCCGTTTTCGCGGACGCGTGATCGTGCACGACGTCGAGAGCGACGACCTCGTCCTCCTCGGGGAGCTCGGCGACCTCCCGCTCCGCGTCAACCGCGCGCTCGTCGAGACCGATCTCGTCGTGACCGTGACCGCGGCAGAAACCGTGCTGCACGGCGGGCCAGCCGCGCTTGTTGCGGCGTCGGGTCGCGAGTCGCTGCTGGCGGCGGAAGCGCGCTCGCTGCTCGAGCCAAGCACGTCGGCCGGCTGGCGGATCGCGCGCGAGCTCGAGCACCGGCTGGCCGAGCGAATCGCAACATTCGGCGTGTCGCTCGTGCTCGACATCCCGCAGCTCCAGGGCCCACTCGGCGGCTATCCCTTCGACCAGCAGGCGATCGACCGCCTGCTCCGCTCGCGCACAAGGCGCGTCCTCCAGCGAGCGCCGGGCGGCCTGCGGCAGGCGGGGCTCGAGCGTCTTCCGCGTGCGATCACGACCGCCGCGGTGTACGGCGGCCAGCCCTCTGTCGCCCACGCCGAGGCGCTCCTCCGCGGGACGCTCTTCAAGGGCGTCGAGCTGGCGGAGCCGGTCGACGCCGTCGTAATCGGCGTCCCGCCGACGACGCCGTTCCTGCCCCGCGAGCGCCCGAACCCCGTCAGCGCTGCGTACCTCGGCCTCGGGCTCGCGCTCCGCCTCTGGCGCGGCGCGCCGCCGGTCGCAGCCGGCGGCACGGCGATCCTCGTGCACCCGTTCCACCGGCGGTTCCCCCGCCCCACGCAGACGCCCTACCGCGCCCTCTTCGTCGAGCCACGGCCGGCCGGAGATACCTCCGTGCTCGCCGCGGCGGAGCGGGCAGCCGCCGCGGACGCCGCCGCGCTCGAGAGCTACCGGGCCGGTCGCGCCGCCCATCCGCTGCAGCCGTTCTCGGAGTGGCGGGCCTGCGCAACGACGGTCGAGCAGTTCGGCGCCGTGCTGATCGCCGGCTGCCGCGATGCGCACGTGGCGAGGCAGCTCGGCTTCGTCGGCGTTCAGAGCCTCCCCACGGCGGTCGAGATGGCGAAGGGGCGCGGCGCAGAGCGGATCGCCTACCTCTTGACCCCGCCGTACTTCCCGCTCGTCGCGGGCTAGTGATGTGACCGGTGACGTTGCGCGCGAACGCCGCCGGTTGCATCACTCGCTACTCCTCGCCGAGGTACGTCTTGCGGACCTGCTCGTTCGTCTTCAGCGCCTCGGCGCTGTCCGTCAGCGCGATGTGGCCCGTCTCGAGCACGTAGCCGCGGTCGGCGGCGTCGAGCGCCATCAGCGCGTTCTGCTCGACGAGCAGGATCGACGTCCCCTGGTCGTTGATCGTC
>Ga0335082_10010439_pt1 | contig 10075 bp, 11 predicted proteins | sample Lox_Sample_41_FD_206718 | JGI IMG/M metagenome (GOLD analysis project Ga0335082, IMG submission 206718) | Soil microbial communities from Loxahatchee National Wildlife Refuge, Florida, United States - Lox_Sample_4.1 | ecosystem: Environmental > Terrestrial > Soil > Wetlands | place: USA...
ACCCCTCAAAGCGAACACCTCGCCGCCACCCTCGCGGCCGCGAAAGCAGGGAAGCACGTCCTCTGTGAAAAGCCCTTGGCCATCAACTCCGCCCAGTCCGCGCAAATGGTCCGGGTCTGCGCTGAATACGGCGTCCAGTTGATGACCGCCTACCGGAAATATTTCGAGCCCAGCGCTTTGTTTTTGAAAAAGCTGATTCAGAGCGGCCAGCTCGGCAAGCTCGACATGATCCACACCGCCTTTAGCGAACTCCACGTCTCCGGCCGCTCCCTCCCGTGGCTTCTCGAACCCGACGTCGCCGGCGGCGGCCCGCTGATGGATCTCGGCATCTATTGTGTCAACACCACCCGGTGGCTTGTCGGCGAGGATCCTTTTGAAGCGGCGGCGTACGCCTGGAAAAAAGATGCGGCGCGTTTCCGCGACGTCGAGGAAGGCATTGCCTTCCGCCTGAATTTTCCGAGCGGCTTGCTTGTGCAGGGCAGCACGACGTATAGTTCCGTGCTCTCGTCTTTTCTCTTCGTACAGGGAACGAAAGGCTGGGCGTGCCTCTCGCCCGCTTTTCCGTTCGAAGTCGAGCGGCGTCTCACGGGGAATATTGGGGGCAAGCGGCTCGAACGCAGATTCCCCCGCGTGGATGAATTCGCTCCGGAACTCGACGCCTTTGCCTCCGCGATCCTGGCGAAAAAGCCCGTTGAACCCGACGGGCGGCAGGGGCACCGCGACCTGCTGATTTTGGAGGCGATTTACGCTTCTGCAAGGAAAAATGAGCCGGTTGCCGTAAGATACTGAGTCGTTTTCGTGCGAGTGGTGCGCGCTAGACGGATGAGTCCTTCAGAAAAAAATGGCCGCAAGAAGTTTGGAAAAGCCGCCAGCATCTACGATGTTGCGCGCGAATCCGGCGTTTCCGTATTCACCGTTTCGGCCGTCGTCAACAACAAAAGCCACGTCGGCAAGGTCCTTCGCGAAAAGGTCGAAGCCGCCATCCGCAAGCTCAGCTACCGCCCGAATCTCCTCGCCCGCAGCCTTGCCAAGCAAAAAACTCACACCATCGGCATGATCGTGCCGGACATCGGCAACCCGTTTTTCCCCAGCGTTGTCCGCGGGGCCGAAGATGCTGCGCAAAAACACGGCTACAATCTCCTGCTCTGCAATAGCGACGACTCCATCGACAAAGAGGAAAAAGCCGTCGAACTCCTCCTCTCCAAGCGGGTCGACGGTATCCTGCTCACCAAGGCCGCCGAAGATTTTCACCCTTCGGTCCGCCAGATGATCAAGCAGGTAAATACTCCGTTCGTTCTGGTGATGCGCACCTATCCGAAACTCACGAAAGACGCGGTGATTACCGACGACTATCACGGCGCCTACGAAGCCGTCTCCCACCTCGCCCGCGCCGGCCGGAAACGCATCGCGCTGATCAGCGGTCCGCTGAAGGTCAGCAACGCCAAAGAACGCTGGCAAGGTTTCGTGGACGCGTTGAAAGCGGAGGGCCTGCCCTTCGAGCGGGACCTGGTCATTGAAGGGGATTACCGCATCGAGTCCGGCTACCGTGCGGGACACTCCGTCTTTTCTCGCCGTCCGGACGGCATTTACGTTGCGAATTATTTGATGACGGTCGGCCTGCTGAAAGCCGCCGAAGAAATGGGACTTCATTGCCCCGAAGAGTTTGGTCTGGTCAGCTTCGACGACTACCCGTGGCTGGGAATTTTCCGCCCGCGCTTGACCACCGTCGAGCTTCCAAAGCACCAATTAGGAACTGAAGCCGTCGAACTTCTCCTTCGCCGTATCTCAGGCGACACCAGCAAGCCCGTCCTGATCAAGTTGCAACCCGAACTCCGCATCCGCGAATCCTGCGGCTTCGCCCTCCGCGCCTCCGAGGAAAAAACATAATGCGCGGGTGCCCCGACACGCCGAATGTACATGTGGGGTTGTTCTACAACCGCAGGCAATCCATCGAATGTTTCTTCCAGCTCTTTACGTCTCGCTAAAATCAAACAACTTCGGCCGCAGCGTAAACATTCTCGTTTTGTAGGCGCCGTACGCAATACCCACCACCAGCCAAATCACGCCCGCCCACTTCGTCCAGTTCTGCAGACTGAACAACAGCCCGAAACAAAACACAAATCCGAATCCCGGCACGAACGCGTCCACGAAAAAATTGCGTTTGCCGCGCGCCTCCGGACCGAACCAGAAATGCAGCAACGACACCAGATTCACTCCCATAAACGCAATCAGCGCCCCGAATGTCACCATCTCCGCCGCAAGTTCCCACGGAATCGTCAGCACGCCGATATACGCCAGCACGCCCACAATCCACACGTTGTAAATCGGATTGCCCTTCTTCGCGCTGATGTGCCCAAAGATCTTCTTCGGCAGCACGTCATCGCGCCCCATGCTGTAGAGCAGTCGCGCCGCCCCCACGTGTCCGGCCAGCCCGCAGGCGATGCTCGAAACCAGCAGCATGATTCCATACGCCGTGAACAGCCACGCTCCGCTCGCGGCGCGCGCCACATCCATAAACGCCGTTTCCGGATTCGCCAGCGTTGTGTAATCCGGCCACACCCGCTGGGCCATGTACACCTGAAACCCGCTGAATAGCCCCGTGAACACGCAAACCAGCACCGAGGCCAGCAGCACATTGCGCCGCGGATTTTTCACTTCTTCGGCCAGGATCGAGACGCCATCAAATCCGATGAACACGAGCGCCGCCAGCGAAGTGCCCGAAGCCACCGCCCGCAGTTGAAACGTGTGCGGATCGTAAACCGGCCGCAGCGACACCAGGCCAGAAAAATGATCGTGCAGGATCACGTAGCGGAGCGCCTCCACAAGGAACGCCGCCGTCACCAGGCACATGAACGCCAGCAGCACTTCGTTGGTCCGCGCCGTGAATTTGATTCCCTGCACGGTCATGTAGGTGATCAGTCCAACGGCCAGCGCGGCGAGAATCGCGAAGGGAATTCTCGGCATCATGCGCTGAATCGCCAGGACCGCGTAGAGCGCATTCTGAATCGGCTGAAATAAATACTCGAGAAACATGGCCCAACCGACTACAAACCCAACATGGGGATTCATTCCCTTGCTGATGTAGGTATAGACGGACCCACTGGAGGGATAGACCGTGGCCATCCGGCCGAAACTCACCGCGGTCACGGACATCGCGACCATGGCCAGCAGCATGGTGGTCGCGGCATGCCCGTGGGAAAGCACTTGGGCTTCCCCGAACAGCGGCACCGCCGCGATCGGCGAGGTCAAAATCACGCCGTAGTAAATTAGGTCCCAAAGTCCGAGGACGCGCTTCAGATGCGGTGCCGGCGCGCTTCCTGCCTGCAGTGACTCTGTTGTGGTGGCCAAGCTGCCTCTTTCTCCGTCGAAGCAAACTCCTCGGCTAGCTGTCTACGCGATTGCTCTCATCCGCAAATCTCCCATCAGAAGAAATGCTTTTCCTTCGCGCGCGCTTCTTCATACTTCTTCCGCGCCGCTCGCACTGTTTCCCGCTCCGAAACTTCCGCGATGGGCACATCCCACCATGATTCATACCCGGGCACGCGGTCCTCATACGATGTTTCCACCACAATTACCGAAGTCCGGTCGTGCTTCCGCTGCGCCTCCAGGGCCTTCCGAAATTCTTCGTGCGTCTTCGCGCGCATCGTGCACGCACCCAGACTCGCCGCGTTCGCCGCGAAATCCACCGGCAATACTTCGCCGTCGTATTTGTCGCCGCGCCGGAATCGGTAATTGGTGCCCATTCCTTCGTTGCCCGATCCGCGGCTCAAGCCGCCAATACTCGAAAATCCATGGTTATCCAGCAGGATGATGTTCAGCTTGTAGCCCTCTTGCAGCGAAGTCACAATCTCTTGCGCCATCATCAGATACGACCCGTCGCCGACCATTACGTAAACTTCGCGTTGCGGATGCGCCATCTTCACGCCCAGCCCGCCGGCGATCTCGTATCCCATGCACGAATAGCCGTACTCCATGTGATACCCGCCCGGCTGCTTCGTTCGCCAAAGTTTGTGCAGGTCCCCCGGCAAGCTTCCGGCTGCGTTCAAAATCACCGCCGAGGGCTCCAGAAACGCATTCAGTTCACCAACCACTTCTCCTTGCGAAAGCGGAGGATCCTTCCGGACGCCATAAATCCGGTCCACTTCCTTCTCCCACTCCGCGCGAAACCCGGAAATCCGCGCCGCGTGACTCGCGTCCACGCGATAGCCCGCCACCGCCGGCCGTAGCTCTTCGAGCGTCACCCGCGCATCGCCGGTCAGCGCCAGCGCAAAATGTTTGTGCGCATCAAACTCCGCCACATTGATATTGATGAACCGCACCGCCGGATTCTGAAATGCCGTCTTCGAAGCGCTGGTGAAATCCGAATAGCGCGTGCCGATGCCGATCACCAGATCTGCTTCCCGCGCCAAAATGTTCGCCCCAGGCGTTCCCGTCACGCCCACCGCGCCGACTTCTTGCGGATGGTCAAACGGCAGCGCGCCTTTTCCTGCCTGCGTCTCGCAAACGGGAATCCCCGTCGCCTCCGCAAAGCTGGCCAGCGCCGCCGAAGCCTCCGAATAAAGCGCTCCGCCCCCGGCTACAATCAGCGGTTGCTTGGCCTGCCGGATCCACTGTGCCGCTTGCTGCAAAAGCTGCGTATCGCAGCGCGTCCGCGGAATCGTCCATACACGCTTCCGGAAAAACTCCTCCGGGAAATCGAACGCCTCGGCTTGCACATCCTGCGGCAGCGACAGTGTCACCGCGCCCGTCTCCGCTGGCGACGTCAGGACCCGCATCGCCTCGGGCAGGGATGTCAGCACCTGCTCCGCGCGCTCGATGCGATCCCAATACTTCGACACCGGCTTGAAACAATCGTTGACGGAAACATCCTGCGTCGCGGCCGATTCCAACTGCTGCAGCACCGGCGCAACATTCCTCCGTGCAAATATATCGCCCGGCAGCAGTAACACCGGAATGCGGTTGATGGTCGCCGCCGCCGCCCCCGTGATCATGTTCGTCGCACCAGGCCCGATCGAAGTGGTACACGCCAGCGTCCGCATCCGAAACGCTGATTTGGCATAAGCCGCCGCCGTATGCACCATGGCCTGCTCGTTCCGGCACAAGTAGTAGCGCAGCCCGTTGTCCTGCTCCAGCGCCTGCCCGATCCCGCAGACATTTCCATGGCCAAAAATGCCGAAACATCCCTCAATGAACCGGTGCTCATTCCCATCCCGGCTCGAATACTGCGCCTTCAGAAACGCGACGATGGCTTGCGCAACGGTAATGCGGCGGCTCATGGAGACGATCTCCTTCGGGGGAATCGCGCAATGATGGCACAAGGATGCGCCAAACCGGCCCAGGGATGCCAGCGGGAAAATCCAAGCATGTCTAAGCGCTTATCAAACCTCACCCCGGATTCGCGATTCCGCCGTCGCTCGTTCATCCCTGCGCCTCTCCCTTTTCTCTTTACGTGCTTCAGCGCACCAGCGGCAATCGCGGATCGATTTCTTTCCAGGTGGATTTCAGCCAGATGTGATTGGGATCTTCGGTTACCGACAGGGTGCGCGAACTCCCGGCGAGGAAATTCAGATAGTAGACATTGTAGCCCGGCCCGGCCACAACCGGGTGAAAGCCGTTCCGCACCAGCACCGCATCCCCATCCTGCGCCCGCACGGTTAAATCGCGCGAAAGGTCCGGCGTGTACAACCGCTGCAGCGCGAATCCCTCTCTTGGCTTGTCGATGCGGTAGTAATAGATTTCATCTAGGTCCACTTCCACCGGCGGGTTGTGCACGTCATGTTTGTGCGGCGGAAAGCTCGACCAGTTTCCCGCTGGCGTGTACACCTCGATTACGACCAATTTGTCCGCGGGAAAGTCCGGTCGGATAATATCCACGATCTGCCGCGAAGCGTTTCCACCGCCGCGTAGGCTGGAAACCACGTCTTTTGGCGTGATCAGCTTGGGTTGCAGTTTGGCTTCCGAAGGCGCGCGGCACTCGGCAATTTCGCAAACCGTCTCCGCCCGGAAGGTCACCGAGTGGCCTGTCGGCAGGTACACGCAGTAGGGAAGTCCGTCGAAGACATTTTTCCGCTGCCCGATCGACTGCGCCCCCGCGCCCCAATCCGAGCTGCATTTTCCGCCCAACAAAACGAACGCCGCCTCTTCGCCGCGCGTCGTTGCCGAATAGGTCTCGCCCGGATTCAGCCGCCGCGCCGACATGCTCATCCATTCCCACTGTACGTTCTGCCGCTGGAAGTTCAGCAATTCGCCCGACTGGCCCTCCGGCAATACCCGCGAATGAACGATGTCTGGAGCAGTAGCCATTTGGCACCCCGACGAGCCCGGGTTCCCCGGGAATCAGCGTGAGCGTTCCCTCCGAGACTTGCGCCTCGCACCGCCAAAGCGCTTAGTTCTCAGGAAGGAGTGCCGGCGGGTTGCCGTCGAGTCTTGCCCCTCGAAAGGAACCCCTTGCCTGGCCTCTCGCTAACCGCCTAGATTGTAGCCCATATATCGCCGTTTTGGGTAACGACGTTGCACCGAATTTGGGCCTCCCTGCCAGGTAGGGCTAATCGAAGGAAGTCGGCCAATCCGGGTGCCGCCAGTGCTCGAACATGTGCTGGATGTGCCCCGGCGTCACCCGCTGCAGCGACAATGGCGGCAGCGCGTCCTCCGCGAAAAAGTCCGCCGCCAGCGTCTCCAGGCTCGTCTTCGGCGAGCCGCCCGTCAGCTGGCACACGAAGAACAGCTTGTAGGAATGGAATGGATAGGGCGGGTGGCCGTGCAATTCGCGGTCATAAACCGCCGCAAGCTTCTTCACCTTTACTTCGTAACCAGACTCTTCCAGAACTTCCCGCGTCACCGCCACGCTGGGCGCGTCGCCGACGTCCGCCCAACCGCCGGGAAGGGTCCAGCAATTGTCCGAGCGCTCCTTCACCAGCAGAATGCGCTCGTCCTGAAAAACAGCCGCGCGCACATCCACTTTGGGCGTTGCGTAACCAAAATTTGTCTTGAACAGCGCAATCAGCGATTCCGTGGGAGTCTCCGCCGACCCGGACGCCAGCATCTCCGCCGCGATCTGCCGCACTTGCAGAAACCGCTCGACGTCGAACGGATCCCGCGCATACGTTAGTCCATTTTGTGCGATGGCTTGCAGCCGCTGCGCCCATTGCGCCACGCCGGGATTTTTCATCACCTCTAGTGTAGCAGCGCGGCCGCGCCCGAACCCGCCAGGCGAATCGCCTGGTTCAAAGAAACAATCTCCGCCTCGGTCAGTCGTCGGTGCATTCCCTTGGACAGTTCCCCGAGTTTCAGCGGTCCAATCGCCACGCGAATCAGTCGCAACACTTGCACTCCCCGCGCGTCGAACATGCGGCGAATTTGCCGGTTTCTCCCTTCATCCAGCGTGATCTCCATCCACGAATTCTTCTCGCCGGCCCGCAACACCTTTGCGCTCTTGCACCGCAGAATCTCCCCGCGCTCGGTCTCCACGCCGTGCTCCAGCGCTTCCAGCAATTCCGCCGTAGCCACCACGCCAATGTGCACATGATAGGTTTTGTCGAGGTGTGTCTCCGGGTCCGTCACTCGCGCGCTCCACTCCGAATCGTTGGTGAACAGGAGCAGCCCTTCGCTGGCCTTATCGAGCCGGCCCACGGGCGCGAGCCAACTCAACTCCTCCGGTAACAGAGAGTACACGGTCTCGCGCCCCTTCTCATCGGCCGCCGAAGTCACCAAGCCACGCGGCTTGTTCAGCATCAGATAAATCTTCTTCGCGGCTCGAACCGCCTGGCCCTCCACCTCAATGCGATCCACGCCCAGCCGCACCGGCGTCTCGGGATTTCTCGGCTTCGCCCCATTCAACCGCACTTTGCCTTCGCGAATCAGCGCTGCGGCCTGCTGCCGCGAACAATGGCCCAGCTTCGAAAGCGCCCGCGCCAGGCCGATTTTCCGCACACCCGCGCCGTTCGCCGTCCTCGCGCGTTCAGAGTAGCGCTTCACGTCGCAAACTTCCTTCCTCAGCTCTTTTTATCGGGAGATGCCGCGGGTTCCGCGTGTTTCACCTGGCCGTAGCGCGCCGCAAGCCAGTCCCGCACTTCCTTCGGGTTGTATTTGAAGGGCCCGTTGCCACCCTTGTACGCGACGTGCCCCTGCTCATCAATGATGTAAAGCCGCTCCGGCCATGCCGCGTACGCATCGTTCGCCGCGTTATTCATCGGGTCAATCCCGAACGGCACCGGGTATTTGAATCGTTGCGTGAAATCGTTCGCAATCGCCACCCGCTGCGCCAGCGTTTTCGGCTGCGCGTAGCACACGTCATCCTTGCCTTTCTCGTTCGATTTCATCTGCCACTCGTCAATCGGATGTGCCTCGCGCACATAAATCGTCAGAAAATCCACGTGGTCTTTGTAATCGTCATAGAGCTTCACGATATCGCCAACCTGGCGGCGGAACGGCGGTCAGGTGAAGCTCCCAAACACCAGCACCAGCGGTTTTCCCCCGATGCGATCGCGCAACTGAAACTTGCTCTCTCCATCCAGCGCCACCAACGTCACATCCGGCGCCGCGCTGCCTACTTTCAAATTTCCCACGTGCATATACGGCAGCGCGTACCTCACCATTTGCAATGCGTCTTTGGGGCTCCCGGCCATGAAACTCAGCCCGGTGCCTGCTCCGACGGCCGCGATGCCCAGCGCCACCAACCCCCATTTAACGATCGGCTTCATGCTCTCTCCGATGAACTAGCGCGCCGCGACCAATTCATCGCGCAACGCCTGGTACCTCGCCAGCGACTTCTCAATAATATTCAGCGCCGCATACGCCGGCCGGATATCTTCCACCTGCACCTGCTTGCCTTCCAGTTGCTTGTAGTCCTGAAAAAACCGCTTTAGCACCAGCAAGCGGTGCGGCGGCAGATCCCGCGCCTCCAGGTAATCGCTGAACTCCGGATCCTTCGTGGCCACCGCGATAATCTTGTCGTCGCTGGCGCCGGAGTCAACCATTGTCATCACACCGATCGCTCGCGCCTGAATCAACGCCAGTGGCTGCACCGGTTCCTGGCACAGCACCAGCACGTCCAGGGGATCGTTGTCCTCCGCGTAAGTCTGCGGAATAAATCCATAGTTGGCCGGATAAAACACCGCGGAGTGAATAATCCGGTCCACCTTAATCAAACCCGTGGCTTTATCCAGCTCATATTTGACATTGGAGCCAAGCGGTATCTCGATCACCGCCTGAAAATCGCGCGGCACTTCTTTTCCTGGGAAAACATCATGCCATGCATGGGTCACGCCGGGGCACCTCGCTCGATATTAGCGACCCCCTATTATCTCACGCAGCGGCCACTTTCAGGCTCGCCCTGACGAGGGATGGGTGGCCCAGCGTCGCGCCGCTTTCTGATACCGGCGGCCCATCAAGCCGCCTTCTTCGTCCACGCCCCGATAATGGCGCCCATCAATACCATCCCCGCTAGGGGATAAAACTCATTGATTGCGTAAAGCGTCCTCGGCCGCATCTCATACATATACGTCGTAAACGTAATCGGCCCCACAAACCCGATCCACAGCAGCACGCCGACGGAAGCCCCGCGTCCGAGCGTGTCTGCGTTTCGCCAGATGCAAATCTGCGCCAGCGAATATGCGATCAGAAGATTCAGCACAAACGTGATCACATAGGGCAGCACCGGATTCATGGACTTGGCTTGTTCCATGGACATGTTCTCCAGCGCCATCCATGGCTTGCTGAACAGCACCCCGTACCAGACCGCTCCCAACAGCCAGTACGCAATCGCCGAAACCACCACCGCCGCGTAGTTTGTTTTCATGGGAACTCTCCTGCCGGAAAGGCATCAAGGCATCGCCCGATGCAACGCGCGCACTCTAGCACTAGGCCCGGGCTTTGTCGATCAGTTCGTCCCAAATTCCCTTCGATTTCAAAATCAGCTCAATCGCCTCGCGCACTGCGCCTCTTCCGGCATGTGCCTTCGTCGTGTAATGTGCGGCTTTCTTTACCTCCTCCACCGCGTCTCCAACGGCCACCGCCAACCCCGCGCGCTTCAGCAGTGGAATATCCGGCAAATCATCCCCGATGAACGCCACTTCCG
>Ga0335082_10010446_pt1 | contig 10074 bp, 6 predicted proteins | sample Lox_Sample_41_FD_206718 | JGI IMG/M metagenome (GOLD analysis project Ga0335082, IMG submission 206718) | Soil microbial communities from Loxahatchee National Wildlife Refuge, Florida, United States - Lox_Sample_4.1 | ecosystem: Environmental > Terrestrial > Soil > Wetlands | place: USA: Florida...
CCCCAGCTCTGCATGTATTCGTGCATCGGGCAGATGATCTGGACCACTTTCTGGCCATGCCGCATCTCGAAGTAGCCGCCGAATTCGCGGTGGCTGACCGGGGGGAGCATAAAACCGAGCAGCCGAACCCCGATGTCGGGCTGGTAGATCTGCGCGCCGTGGATGATGGGGTCCTCGTTGACCATGCTGATCGGCCACTGGTCCCGGATGATGCTGACCAGCGGATGGACGTGCGTCATGTCATCGCCGTGCCCCATGAACATCTCCGACTCCGGCACGTCGTAGGGATGGAACATGCAGTTGACGGCGAGGAAGGCGTTTTCGCGATAGTGAAAGCGCTTGCCCGTCTTCACGTTCTCGAGCGAGACGACCGCGTCCTGCAGGCCGCCGGTCTCATCCACGTGAAACTCCTTGAGCACCACGCGGCCCGCACCGTCCGAGATTTTCCGGCAGTAGCTGGCGAAATGATAAATGATGATCGGGAAGACGCGCGGCTCCGGCACGGGACCGCTCAAGACGACCCGCCCCGAGATGGTGCCGCCGTGGGGAACCGTCTCCTCCCCCTCGTAGCCCCCCTCGAAGGCGAGCAGACCGGCCGGTTGCGCGAGGAGCAGCAGGACCGCAGTCGTCAGCAGCCAGTGGAGCGTGTCGGCGCTCCGGCTGGTGCCTGAGCTGGTGGTCGGGCTTCCGTGCGTCATGAGCCGTCTCCCCGCGTCATTTCTATTCATAGCGCAGCGCGTCGATGGGGTCAAGCTTGGATGCGCGCCGTGCGGGGTACAAACCGAAGAAGACTCCGATGGCGATGGAAAAGACCAGGGCCAGCAGAATCGATTGGACGGAGATGATCGTCGGCCAATTGACGATGACCGACACCAGACTGGAGCCGGCGATTCCGAACACGACGCCCATGAGCCCCCCGGCCATCGACAGCGCCACGGCTTCCACGAGAAATTGCATGAGGATATCCCGCCCGCGCGCCCCCACCGCCATGCGAATGCCGATTTCCCGGGTCCGTTCGGTCACCGAGACGAGCATGATGTTCATGATCCCGATCCCCCCCACGATCAGCGACACCGACGCAATGCTGCCCAGGAGCACGGTCATGATCCGGGAGGAGGCTTCGGCGGCCGAGGCGATATCGGTCATGTTCCTCACGGTGAAGTCGTCGTCCTGCCCGGGGGGGATGTGATGCCGCTGGCGCAACAGGAGCTGGATCTGCCGCTGCGCGAGCGTGGTTTCCTCGGGAGAATTTGCCGAGATCAAGATCGCCCCCGCATAGGTCACCCCCATGATCCGCTTCTGCATGGTGGAGAAGGGGATGATGACGGTGTCATCCTGATCCTGCCCCATGGCCGACTGCCCCTTGGGCGCCAGCACCCCGACCACCTTGAAGGGGACGTTCTGAATCCGGATGATCTGTCCGACCGGATCCTGCGAACCGAAGAGATTGTTGGCGACGGTTTTGCCAACCACCGCCACCTTGGCCGCCCCGGAGACATCGGCGGCGGTAAAGTAGCTCCCCGATTCAAGCGACCAGTCACGAATCTCAAAGTAGGCCGGGGTGCTCCCCTGGATCGCGGTCGACCAGTTTTGATTCGCGCTCACCACCTGCTCGACCGCTCGGATCGTCGGCGCCGCCAGGCGGACTGACGACAGCTCCTTCTGGATCGCCTCGGCATCCTCCTCGGTCAGTGTGGTGGCCGCACCGAGGCCGGCATGCACCCCGCCCTGCGTCGTGCTGCCCGGATAGACCAGGAGCATGTTGGAGCCGATGCTGGCGATCTGCTCCTCCACCTGCGCCTTGGCCCCCTGCCCCACCGCCACCATGGCAATCACCGCCCCCACACCGATGACGATCCCCAGCATGGTGAGCGACGACCGCATGGGGTTGCGGGACAGCGCCCGGGCGGCGATCTTCAACCCGATCATTGGATTCACAGCGTTACCTGAGGGAGATTCACAGCGTTACCTGAGGGGGATTCACGGCGCCTCCCGGCGGGTGGCTTCCATCGGACGGGCCGGCTCCCCGGACAGGCTCCGCCGGGCATCGGCGGGCGACGGAACCGGCTGATCCGAGAGCACGATCCCGTCACGAAACGTCACGACGCGGGAGGCGTACCGGGAGATATCCGGCTCGTGCGTGACGAGGATGATGGTGATGCCGTGCGCGTTCAGCTCCTGGAACAGCGCCATGATCTCGATCGACGTCCGGCTGTCGAGGTTGCCGGTCGGCTCGTCGGCGAGGATCAGCGGCGGCCGAAGGACCAGCGCCCGCGCGATCGCCACGCGCTGCTGCTGACCGCCCGAGAGCTGGTTCGGGTAGTAATAGACCCGGTCTCCCAGCCCCACCTGCGCGAGCGCCTCGCGCGCGCGCGTCAGGCGCTCGTGCGCGGGCAGGTTGTTGTAGAGCAGGGGCAGTTCGACATTTTCGATCGCCGTCGTGCGGCGAAGCAGGTTGAAGCCTTGAAACACGAAGCCGATCTTCTGGTTGCGGATCCCGGCCAGGGTGTCCGCGTCAAGCGACGCGATCTCCACGCCATCCAGCAGGTAGCGGCCGCGCGTCGGCCTGTCCAGACAGCCGAGGATGTTCATAAAGGTCGATTTGCCCGATCCGGACGGGCCCATGATGGCGACGAATTCCCCGTGCTCCACGGCGCAGGAGACGTCCTTGAGGGCGGGGAAGTCGATCTCGCCGCTGCGATAGATTTTCCAGAGATGTTCGATCTGTATCAGAGCGTCCACGCTGGTTGCCTTGCGCCGTCCGGGCTGGTCAGAACCGCATGAACGGCGGCCGTCCCCCGCTTTGGGACTGGCTCTCCTTGCGAATGCGATCGGTGATCACTTCGTCGCCCGGGGAGAGATCGCCCGACGTCACCTCGGTGAAACTTCCGTCGCTCAATCCCAGGGTCACACGGACCGGAACCGCACGGCCCTTTTTGAGGACCCAGACCTCGGACGTGTCGGCCCGCTCCGGGCGAGATTGTGCCGCGGTCCCGGCCTGTTTCTCGGGCCGGTACCGCAGGGCCGCATTCGGCAGCTTGATTGCGTTATCCTTGTGGCCGACCGTGATCGTGATATTGGCCGTCATCCCCGGCTTGAGCTTCAGATCGGGATTCTTGACGCGAATAATGGCGTCGTATGTGACCACGTTTTGCACAATGATCGGCTCGTTGTAGACATCGTGCACCGTGCCGTGAAACGGGCTGTTGGGATAGGCATCGACCGTGAACTCCGCCGCTTCGCCCACACGCACCTGGCCAATGTCGGCCTCATCCACACTGCTGTCGACCTGCATCTCGGTCAGATCCTGCGCAATGGTGAAGAGCACCGGAGCCTGGAACGAGGCGGCCACCGTTTGTCCCACGTCCACGCTGCGCGAGATGACGATCCCGTCCACTGGCGACCGGATTGTCGTGTAGCGCAGATTGGTCTCGGCCAGCTGGAGCGCGGCTTGGTCCTCCACGACCTGGGCCTGCGCGGCTTTCAACGCGGCTTCAGCCGAATCGTTGGTGGTTTGTGCCGTGTCCTTGTCGCTCTGGGCGATGAGATTCTTGGTGAGCAGTTCGTCCATCCGGCCGAGATTGCGTTTGGCGTCCACGAGCGCCACCCGTGCCTTTTCCACGTTGGCTTCGTCGTTCGCCAGCTTCGCTTTCGCCTGCGCCACCTGAGCTTCGAAGACCGCGGGATCGATCAGCGCCACGACCTGCCCCTTCGTGACCTTCGAATTGAAATCGACAAAGAGCTTTTGGATCGTACCTGAGACCTGACTGCCGACTTGTACCGTCACGACCGCGTTGACCTTCCCCGTGGCCGAGACCGTCGCCGTGATCGCGCCCCGTTCGACCTTCATCGTCTTGTATTCGACGGTCGGGGCGGTGCCCCGCAGCCACAGGACGACGGCGGCCGCAACGGCCAGTGTCAGGATGAGCCAGAGCCACCACCGGCGCGCGCGATGCAACGGACTCGTCCCGCCGCCAGGGATCTGTTTCTGCCCCTCCGCCGAAACGGCCGCCCCAAGACCCTTCATGGCACCGGCCGCCCCATCGCCTTCTCGAGCCCTGCCGCGGCCACCCGGTAATCGAACAGCGCCTGGATACTGGAAGTCTTGGCATTCGCCAGGAGCACTTGGGCGTCGGTCTGTTCGATCGAGGTCCCGACGCCGGCCTGAAACCGCCCGTTGGCCAGATCGAGATTTTCCTGCGCCTGCCGCACCACCACCTCCGACGTGTGCACCCGCTCCTCGCTTTCCACGAGGGTGGAATAGGCCGCGTGGATCGCCAGGATGATGTCCTGACGCAGCGCCTCCTCATTCGCGCCGGCCACCATGAAATTCGCCCGGGCCTGGGCGACCTGTGAGGTCGTCAGAAAGCCGGAAAATATCGGCACGGAGAGTGTCGCTCCCACGTCCCAGTTCCAGACCAGCGGGAATTTTTGCCCCCCGTAGGTATAGTTGGCGTTGGCGGACAGGACGGGAAAATATCCGCGCTGCGCGGAGCGGACCAGGTCCTCGCTCGCCTGCCGTTGCGCCGCGAGCGACAGCAAATCCGGCCGCGATGAGAGGGCCTCCTTCAAGGCCTCCGTTTCCGTGATCTCGTATTTCTGAAACGTCAACAATTCCTCAAGGTCGCCGATCGGATAGTCGGGCACGCCCATGGCGTTGGCCAGCGTCACCCTGGCCACCTCCACGGCGTTTCTCGCCGTGATCAGATTGAGCTGCGCATTGGTCAGCGTCACCTCCGCGTTCGTGACGTCGAACTTCGTCCGCGTGCCCGCCTGATAAAACCCTTTCGTCTGATCGAGGTGCTCCTGGGATTGACGGACCGTCTCCTCCTGCACCTGCACCAGGTGGCGGGCGGCCAGCAGCGCGTAGTAGGCAACCTTGACGCTGAGCGCCACCGCCTGCCGGGAGTTCTCCTCATTGAGCTCGCTCCCCTTCATGTTCTGCTTGGCGGCATCCACCTCGGCGCCCGTTTTCCCAAAATCGAACAGCAGCTGCTGCAGCGAAAGGGAGTTGAAATAATTGCCGGTCGACCGGTTCGTCGGTGACGTCGTGACGATGACGCCGAACTGGGGATGCGGATACTGATTGCTCGTCTGCTGGGTGTAATTGGACGTCAGGGAGAGTGTGGGGAGCAGGTTCGACCGGGCCACGCCCACCTGCGCCTGGTTCGCCTGTGTCACGCCCTTCGCGGCCAGCAACGAAGGCTGATGGCTCAAGGCGAGCCGGACCGCCTCGGCCAGCGTCAGCACGGTCGGCGTCGACGGCTCCTCGGCCGACGCCGTTGGACACCATGCCGCGGTCCACAGCCATCCGATCACACCGACGGCCACCGCCACCACCCGCACGACACGCCTCTTCATACTCCCACGCCCCTTCCCACGGCTTCCGACGGCCGCTCCACGGTGATCTCCCCGTTGCCGTCATCCGGCTTCATCCGACGGGGGGGCCGCCGTCCATGCCGCCACTCGCGCAACCGCTGCTTCCACGACTCCAGCCCCGTGTAAATGATCGGCGTAATAAACAGGGTCACCAGCTGCGACACCATCAAACCGCCGACGACCGTCAGCCCCAGCGGGCGGCGGGCCTCCGACCCGGCGCCCAGGCCGAGCGCGATCGGCAGCGTGCCCATGAAGGCCGCCATCGTCGTCATCATGATCGGCCGGAACCGGATCAGGCAGCCCGAGACGATCGCGTCAAAGGGGCGTTTGCCTTCGTTCCGCTGCGCGTCGAGCGCAAAATCGATCATCATGATGGCGTTCTTCTTCACGATGCCGAGCAGCATCAGGAGGCCGACGAAGCCGTACATGTTCAGCTCCATCCCGAAGAGCCGCAGGGTCAGCACGGCGCCGAAGGCGGCCGAAGGCAATCCCGACAGGATCGTGAGCGGATGCAGAAAGCTCTCGTAGAGCACGCCCAGCACGATGTAGATGATCACCACGGCGAGCAGCAGCAACAGCCACATCCCCTGCAGCGACGACTGGAACGCCTGGGCCGTCCCCTGAAAACTCGCGCTGAGCGTCAGGGGCAGCCGCAGCTCCCGCTCCAGACGGCTCACCCGCTCGACGGCGTCGCTGAGCGAAACGCCGGGCTGCAGGTCGAAGGAAATCGTCACTGCGGGCAGCTGCCCCTGGTGGTTCACGGTGAGCGGCCCGACGCTCCGCGTCAGCGACGCCACCGCGTGCAGGGGCACCAGCCGGCCGGACGCGGACCGGACGTAGAGTTTGGCCAGCGCGTCGGGGTCGAGCTGGTCCCGCGGCAGCAGCTCCATGATGACCCAGTACTGGTTGGTCGGCATGTAGATGGTCGACACCTGCCGGGCGCCGTAGGCGTCGTACAACGCCGACTCGATCTGGCCCGCCGACACGCCGAGGGCCGCGGCCTGATCCCGGTCGATCTCGACGGTCACCTGCGGGTTGTTGACCTCCAGATCGGTCGTCACGTCCAAAAAGCCGGGCAGCTCGCGCATCCGGGCCTCCAGCACCGCGGCCCAGTGATAGAGCTCCCGCGTGTCCGTGTCCTGCAGGGTATATTGATACTGGCTCTTGGTCAGCCGCCCCCCGATGCGGATGGTCGGCAGATCCTGCAAAAAGACGGTGATGCCCGGAATCGCCGCCAGCTTGCTGCGCAACCGCTGGATCACCGCGGTCGAGCTCGGCCGCTCGGAGCGCGGCTTCAGTTTGACGAAGACACGCCCCGTATTGAGCGTCGAGCTGGCTCCGCTCGCCCCGATCGCGGACATGAGCTGCTCCACCGCGGGATCCTGCCGGATGACGTCGGCCACGGCGCGCTGATGCGCCATCATGGCGTCGAACGAGATGTCGTCCGCCGCCTGCGTGAAACCGAAGATCATCCCGACGTCTTCGCTGGGGATGAATCCCTTGGGGGTGACGACGAACAACCACACCGTCGCCAGCACAAGCGCGACGAACAGCGCCGTCATCGTCTTCCGGTGGGGCAGCACGCGCCTGAGGCTCCGCTCGTACACGCGCAGCATCCCCTGGAAGAACCGTTCCGACCAGGCATAGAGCCGGCCGCGTCCACGGGGGTCCTGCGGCCGCAGAAACCGGCTGCAGAGCATGGGCGTCAGCGTCAACGACGTCACGCCGGACACGAAAATCGCCGCCACGATGGTCAACGCAAATTCATGAAGCAGCCGCCCCAGCACCCCTCCCATCAACACCACGGGGATGAAGACCGCCACCAGCGAGAGTGTCATCGACAGAATGGTAAAGCCGATCTCACGGGAACCCGACAAGGCGGCCTGCAGCACCCCCTCGCCCCGCTCCATGTGGCGAACGATGTTCTCGAGCATCACGATCGCGTCGTCCACCACCAACCCCACCGACAGGATCAGGGCCATCAGCGACAGGTTGTCGACGCTGTAGCCCATCAGGTACATCGCGGTGAAGGTGCCGATGATCGACATCGGCAGTGCAAGGCTGGGAATGACGGTCGCCGAGAGATTGCGCAGGAAGAGAAAGATCACCAGGACCACCAGGCCGACGGCGAGCAGCAGCGTGAACTGCACGTCGCGGACCGACTCCCTGATCGATTCGGACCGGTCGTACAGGACGGCCAGATCCACCGCCGCCGGCATCTGCGCGCGGAAGGTGGGCAGCAGTTTCCGGATGGCGTCGACCACGTCGATCGTGTTCGTCCCCGGCTGGCGCTGGATGGCGAGCACGATGGCACGGGTGTCGTTGAACCAGCTGGCCACCTTGTCATCTTGCACCCCGTCAATGACCCGCCCCAGCTCCGCGAGCCGGACTGGGGAGCCGTTGCGGTAGGCCACCACGAGTGGGCGGTAGGCCGCCGCATTGGTCAACTGGCCGGTCGCCTGGATTGTGAAGGCCCGGTGCGGACCGAAGAGCGTGCCGGTCGGCAGGTTGACGTTGCCCTGCTCGAGCGCGGTGGTGACCTCGTCGATACCGATCCCGCGGGAGGCAAGGGCATCGGGATCGAGTTGGATTCGTACCGCGTACTTCTGCGAGCCGAAGACCATCACCTGGGCCACGCCGTCAATCATCGAAATACGCTGCCCCATCATCGTTTCGGCGTACTCGTCCACCGTGGAGAGGGGCAGGGTCGGAGAGCTCAGCGCCAGGTAGAGAATCGGCTGTTCGGCCGGATTGACCTTGCGGTAGGTGGGCGGGGACGGCATCTCGGTCGGCAGAGTCCGTTGGGCCGCGGTGATGGCCGCCTGCACATCCTGGGCCGCGGCGTCGATGCTGCGGTCCAGGGCGAACTGGATGGTGATCTGCGTCGTCCCGAGCGCGCTGGTCGACGTCATCGAATCGATGCCCGCGATCGTGGAGAATTGATTCTCCAGCGGGGTGGCGACCGAGGAGGCCATCGTCTCGGCGCTGGCTCCGGGCAGACCCGCCGAGACCTGGATGGTGGGAAAGTCGACGTTGGGCAGCTGGCTGACGGGCAGCAGGCTGTAGCTCATGATCCCGAAGATCAGGATGCCCGCCATGATGAGCGTCGTCATCACGGGCCGCCGGATGCAGAGTTCCGGAACGTTCACCGCACCCCCTCCCCTCGCTCGTCCGCCTTCGCTTCTTCAGATGTCGACGGGGATGCCGACGGACCGGACACGCCGGCCGTTTTGATGTCGATCCTGACGCCCGTCGCCAGTCGGAGCTGGCCGTCCGTCACCACACGCTCACCGGGCGCCACGCCCCGCTCGATCACCGTCTCGTGGTCCACCGTCCGGCCCGTGACTACCGGACGGGACTCGGCCGTCAGGTCGGGCCTGACCACAAACAGATACGAACCGCCCTGGCCCGTCTGCACCGCCTGCGTGGGCACCACGACCGCATCGGGTTCGGTCGTGAGCGTCATCACGACGTTCACGAACTGGCCGGGCCACAGTGTTTTATGTGCATTCGGAAAGAGCGCCTTGAGCTGGATCGTTCCCGTCGTCAGGTCCACCGCGTTGTCGATGAACGTCAACCTGCCCGAAGCGGAGGCCGCACCGTTCTCGGAGGGGATCGCGGTCACCTTCAACGGTCCCTTCGCCATGTACCGCTTCACATCGGGCAGTTGCTGCGCGGGCACCGAGAAGGCCACGTAGATCGGACTGACCTGCTGGATGACCACCAGGGGATGGTCCGGGTCGTTCGCCTTGACCACGTTGCCGGCGTGCACGAGCAGCGCCCCGGCGACGCCGTCGATGGGAGAGCGAATGGAACAGTAGTCAAGCTGGAGCCGCGCGTTCTCGACGCTGGCCTGGTCGGCTTTGAGCGTCGCCCCCGCGGCGTCCGCGGCGGTCCGCATCTGGTCGGCCTGCTCCCGGCTGACATACTCCTTGGCCGCCAGCCCCTCATACCGGGTCGCTTCCTGCCTGGCCAGCTCAGCCTGGGCCGTATCACGCGCGAGCGTCGCTTCCGCCTGCTTGAGCTGCACTTCAAACGGCCTGGGATCAATCGTAAAGAGCAGGTCGCCCTTGTTGACGTGCTGACCTTCGGCGAAATGGACGTCGGTCAGCGTCCCCTCCACGAGCGCCCTGACGATGACGGTCGAATAGGCCTGCACGTTCCCGATCGCGGAGAGCTCCACCGGCACCGCCTTCCGCACCGCCTCCGCGACGGTCACCGCCACCGCCGGACCAGCCTTGGCGCTCTTCCCGTCCGGTTGCCCGGACGACGTCGAGGAGCAGGAGCACAGCGCCAGCAGCGCCGCGCAGACCAGGACGGACGGGGCGGACGCCGCCCTCATCCGGTGAAACGCCCTCATGCCCCCCCCCGATCAACGCCGTTGGAGCCATTCGACGCGTGTTGAAACGCGACCTTGAGACGCTCCAGTCCGCGGGAGATGGCCCTGATATCGCCGGCGCTGCCGCCCGAGAGCACGCCGGCCACGACAGCGCAGGCGGCGGCGCGGACGGTGGTGAGCCGCCGGGCGCCCGATGGCGTGAGCGACAGCACGCACCGCCGCCGTTCACAGGGGTGCTCGGCGCGCCGCAACAGGCCCTGATGGACGAGGCGGTTGACGATGAGCGACGCGGTGGGGCGGGCCACGTTCAGATGCAGGGCCAGGTCGGACAGGCCCGAGCCCGGCGTCCGTTCGAC
>Ga0335082_10010448_pt1 | contig 10074 bp, 9 predicted proteins | sample Lox_Sample_41_FD_206718 | JGI IMG/M metagenome (GOLD analysis project Ga0335082, IMG submission 206718) | Soil microbial communities from Loxahatchee National Wildlife Refuge, Florida, United States - Lox_Sample_4.1 | ecosystem: Environmental > Terrestrial > Soil > Wetlands | place: USA: Florida...
TGCCGAGAGACAAGGACTGGGAGCGGCGATGCTTCATCGGCTTTCCTGGTCGTGAGCGGTCCGGGTGGTGATGATGCGCTTGCGCAAGCGCATATTGCCTTAACCTCGGCCGCCGCCGCGAGGACGGAACGGCCGGCAGCGAAATCCCCCACAATGCCGGCAGGGACACAGTCCGGAGGGTCCGCATGAAGTTCAACGATCGGGTGGCCATCATCACCGGCGCCGCGCAGGGCATCGGCGCTGCGACCGCGCGTGCCTTCGCGGCGGAGGGCGCCAAGGTCGTGGTGTCCGACATCAACGAGGTCGGCGGAAGCGCGCTCGTCAAGGACATCGCTGCAGCCGGTGGAACCGCCCTTTTCTGTCGGGCCGATGTCGGCGATCCCGACGATGCGACGCGCCTCGTGCAGTACGCGCTCGCGCACTTTGGCCGCCTCGACGTGCTCGTCAACAACGCCGGCATCATCCATGGCGCCGAGTTCGTCGACCTGGCCGTCGAGGACTTCGACCGCGTGCTGCGGGTGAACGTGCGCGGCGCGTTCCTGTGCGGCCAGGCCGCGGCCCGCCAGATGCTCGCGCAGAATCCCAACGCAGCCGGCGTGCGCGGCGTGATCCTCAACATGTCCAGCGTGAACGCGATTCTCGCAATCGCGAATCAGGTGCCGTACACGGTGAGCAAGGGCGCGCTGAACCAGCTCACGAAGGTGATGGCGCTTGCGCTCGCGCCGAAAGGCGTGCGCGTGATGGGAATCGGGCCGGGATCGATCGCGACGGAGATGCTGAAGAACGCGGTGCTGACCAACGAAGCCGCGCGCAACCGGATTCTTTCGCGCACGCCGCTCGGCCGGTTGGGCGAACCGGAGGAAGTGGCGCGCATCGCAGTCTTTCTGGCGAGCGACGATGCGTCCTATCTCACCGGGACGACGGTGTACCCGGACGGCGGAAGGCTGGGATTGAACTACGTGATGTGAACGCGCAATGCGCGCTCAGTAGAACACCGTCAGCACGCCGGTGAAACCGTACAGGTTCTGCCCGCCGATTTCGCCGTTGGCATAGAAGCCCACCAGCGGCACGTTGCCGAGCTGGCGCTGGATCAGGCCGAGTTCCTCGTTCGCCTCTCCGAACATGTGGCTGCCGCGCGCGAGGCAGGTCACGTACACCGCACCCTTGGCCTCGGCGGGAACGCCGCTCTTTTCGCCGTGTTCATGCAGGTGATCGCGGATCTCGGCACAGATCCGGATCAGGTCCTTGCGTGCGGCCGCCTCGTCGCGCGTGCAGAAGCTCACGGTCTGCTCTTCATCGACCTGCGCGGCGATGGCGACCACGCCTTTGGCGGGATCGAGGGCGACGACGTGGCGCACGACGTAATCCTCGCGCGGGGTTCGCTCGCGATAGCCCGGACCGGCCACAGGTTCGATGCCGACGAACAAGCCCTGGCGTCCAAGCGATTGCAACTGTTGGCGCACCTTGGTGAAGTCTTCGCGCGCGCCGCCGTTGGCCGATACCTGCAGCGCCGGCCGCTCGCGAATGCCGGCGTCCTCGAGCAGCACGTCGAATGCGCGTCGTCCATCGAGTTCGACGATCAGGTTGTTGGTCGCGCGCGTGACCTTGTGCCGCGTGGCGCCAGGAAGGCGGTGCACGCCTTGCGACACGCGCGAGACGAGGCGCACGTCGGATGAAAACACCACGCCCGACAAGCCTCCGCTCAACACCCGATCGGCGATCTGGACCGCCTTCGACCGGCCGTTCGAGATGCCGCCGAAGAGGTAACCGCTCGCGACCTTGTTGCCCATGTCGACCAGCAGCTCGGGCAGATCGGGCGAATGCGGATCGGCGTGGACCAGTGCGGTGAACGCGGCGTCGGCGCCCGCATCGGTGCGCGTACCCAGCGTCGGCGGACGCTGCGCACCGGAGAACACGTTGAACGTACCGGGTGCGAAGCTCGCGAGCATCACGGCGATCGCCGGCTCTTCGTAGAACTCGACGCCGGTCGCGCAGATGCCGACGCCGCTCGCGCCGACCCAATTCGGAATGCCGGTGCGGAGCTTCAGTGTCGCGAGGATCTGTTCCGCATGGTCGACCAACGCGTCCGTCAGGTAGAGAAACCCGAGGTTGGCGTTGCGCACATAGCGCTCGTCGCCCGCGTACCGCTGCAACAGCAGCGCGCATTCCTCGACAGCGACCGACCAGTCGGGATGCGAGGCGTAAGCGAAGCGAAACCGCATTTCAGGTCGAGCGCTTGGTGGGTGGCTTGCGTGCCGCGGGCTTGTTTGCTTCGCTTGATTCAGCAGGCGCCTTGTTTGCAGTCTCGCCCGCGGCGGCCGAAGCGATTCGTGTGAATTGATCCTGCAAGGTACCCCACCACGCGGCGGGATTCATCGGCATTTCGACCAGGTTCGGCGGCCGCGTTTCCTTCGCCGCTTCTTTCGCTTGTGAGCGGCGTGCGCGCCGCGGCGCTGGCGCAGGTGCGGATGCACTCGGCGGTGACGCCGCGTCGGGAGACTGCGCTGCCGCTTTCAGCGAGGCTGGTGCCGTTGCGGCCGCGAATGTGCCACCAAGCGTTCTCAGGGTCGCAATCGTGTTGCGCTGGACTTCGAGCGTCTGGATCGAAGCCCGCAGAATGCTTGCGTTCAGTGCAAGCCATTGCTCGACAGCACGCAGGTCCGTGATGCGCTTGTCGAGTTCGTCGACGTCGAGCGTAGGAACCATCATCGAAGGAAGCGACGGCGTCATCGCGGCCGGATTCGCGATGCCCGGTATCTGGGGAAAAACGCCACCCCAGACCTTGCCCATCAGCTCGAGGCTCTCGAGCACGCTGCCCGCGAACGGCAACTCCACGCCCGGCTGTTTGGTCGTCATCGACTGCTCCTGCGCTCGCAGGCCCTGGTTTCCCTCACGCGGCGACGCCGCGCTTCGCTCGGCGGCTCTGCAACCGATATTCGATACGGTACCCGATCCGACCTGTGCGCGACCAAACAGGAACCCGAACAGCGTATGGACACCCGTCCGGTTTACCGATCTCCTTCTACTATTCTCACCCTCGGCGGGCCGCCACCAGGTTTGCGGGAGCCCGCCACGTTTGCCACATCGGTCGGCGCAGTCGTCCACTGCGCCGTTGTGCTATTGAATGACGTCTGCAGTCGCCACGCTCGCACACCCGCCTCTCGGCTTCGGCCGCGCGATCCTGCTCATCCTCGCATCGCTTCTGTTGCACGCCTTCGTGCTTTCGGTGATGCGCGATCAACTGGTCGTTCCGACGCTTGATATCGAGCCGCCGACGCGCACGATCGACGCAGCGCTGATCGTCGAGGCGCCGCCGGCGCCGCCGCCACCACCGCCGAAGCGCGTCGCACCGAAGCCTCGGCCGCGCCCGAAACCGGCGCCGCCTCCGCCGGCGGCTCCACCGCCTGCCGTGATCCAATTCGCGATCCCCGAGCCACCCCCCGACTTTGCAGCGAACGATGCTCCGATGCCCGAAGCGCCCGGCGAGAGCGAGGGCACAGTTTCGGTGACCGAGATCGCAGCGCCGCCTACTCCGCCGCCGGACCCGTCGCTCCTGGTCGTCAAGCCGGTCGAGGCTGCAACACCTCCAGGGACCACGACCGGGCCGGACCTGGCGGCCGAAATGCGCGAGCTCGGTGGCGCGAGCGAAGCGCTGCCCACATCGGGCAACTACGTCTACAAGTTGCGCGACTCGCGCTACGCAGCTCTGACCGGCACGACCACCATCGAGTGGCGCGTCGACCCCGACAAGCAACGCTACGAGAGCAAACTGCGCGCAACAGTGTTCGGCATCCAGCTGGCCCATCTCTCATCGACCGGCTCGATCCGCCGGTTCGGGCTCGCGCCGGAGCGCTACGTGCAGAAGACCGGCACGCGCGCGCCGCAAGCGGCCAGTCTCGATTGGGACAAGCACATCGTGACCTTCAGCTCGCGCAGCTTCCAGCGGCCGGCGCAGGATGGCATGCAGGATCGCCTGTCGTTCCAGTTCCAGTTGATGGCGATCGGCCAGCGCTTGCCGGACGCGATGCGCGAAGGTGCAACCATTTCGATGGACGTTGCCGGGCCCGGCGACGTCGAGTCCTACCATTTCCTCGTCGTCGGCACCGAAACGATCGAGACCGGAGCCGGTTCCATCGAAGCGATCAAGCTCGACCGACCGAAATCTCCTCCCGCGGAAGCACGCGTCGAAGTGTGGCTCGCGCCATCGCGAGGCTATCTGCCGATCAAGCTGCGCTTTACCGATCGCCGCGACAACTGGACGGAGAGCCTGCTGGAAAGCGCGGATGAGAGCAGACAGTAGCGACCGTGGCGCGCGCTTCGCGATCGCCGCGTTGCTGCTGCTGCTCGCAGCAAGCGCACGCGCGCAGTCGCTCACATGCCCCAAGCCAGGCGAATGGCCGGCGAAGCTGCGACTCGAATACGACGTCACTGCAAGTCGCGGCCCGTTTTCCATCAACGGCGAAAGCATTCTTGCGTTCGAACGCAACGGAGGCGCGTACTCGGTCACGGTCGATACCGAGTCGGCACTGATCTACCACGCGCGGGACCATCGATGCGAGCGGCTTGCGTCCGCTCGAATTCGTCGAGACTCGTGGCTCACGAACTCCGCAGACGGCGAAGTTCGACTGGGACGCGAAGCTCGTCCACTTTTCCGCCGCGGCAGACTCGCCCGCACCGACGGAGCCAGGATTGCAGGACCGCGTCAGCGTGCTGCTGCAGCTCGCGCTGCAAGTGCGACCCGCCGCTCGCGAAGGGCCGCTCGAAATTCCGGTCGCTGGAGCGAGGCGAGTGGGTCCCTACCGATTCGCGAAGCGCGGGGCCGAGACGGTGAAGGTGCCGATCGGCACGATGGAAGCGCTGCATCTCGAGCGCACGCCGGAAGAAGGAGACAAGGACCGGCTCGAAGCGTGGTTCGCCGCCGGGTGGTGCGGTTTGCCCGTGCGACTGCGCTTCACCGATCGCAACGGCAGCGTGGTCGATGAACGCCTGCGCGCGGCGCGAATCGACTGAAGGGTCAGGCCGCGAGTGCGGCGGGCGCGCCGGTGGCGTTGGCCGTGAGCCGCGCTTCGATGTCGGCGGCGAAGCGATGCATGCCGTTCAAAGCGCGGGTCACGTCGCGCGGATCGGCCAGCAGGAGCACGATGAGGCGCGGCTTCGCGGTCTGCACGGGACGGAGGATCAACACGCCCGCGGTACCGTCCAGGATCAGGCAGCGCGTCTTGTCCAGGCCGAGCGCCGATGCGGTCGTGCGCGCGGAGGCGACCAGGGTGCGCAGCTGCGTGGTTTGCGGCGACAGCGCGTCGACGACTCCGACGTCGGCACTGAGGCACGCGTCGTCGCTGACGACCGCTGCGGCGAGTGCCGACGGGACGGACTCGCGAAGATCGGCGAGCTGTCGTTCGAAGAAGACGCGGATCGTGCGAGGTTCGTTCGCCATGGTGTCCTGGACGCAGTAGCGGGGGGCGGTGCACCCCGATCCGTATTACGGCCGGAAACGTGACGCCTTGAGTGCCGCCGGTCCGCTGGACAGCAGTGCGTCGCGACGGCCCTTTCCGGCACCACCATCCAGAGCGAGGTCGACCGATACGGCGGGTTGCAAAGTAACGATGACGGGTCGCGCGATGAGTTGACCGCTCTCACGGGACCCGTAGCAGGGAAGATGTCCCTGCGGAGGACGCCACCTTCCGATCTGCTTTGGCAGAATGGCGCAAACGCCTCGCACGGACGGCGTGACTTGGAGATTGCAGCGTTGCGTATTGCCTCGCATTGGCTCGGGTTCGTCGGCGCGCTCGCGCTTGTCGCGATGCTGGCCGGGTGCTCCGACTCGAGCAACAACCAGACCATCCAGGTGCGCACGCAACCGACGCCGTTGCAGGTGCAGCTGGCTCAGCCGGTCACCGCGTCGAGCGCCGGCTGGGCACATACGTGCGCGGTGCTCGCCGACGGCACGACGAGTTGCTGGGGCGGCAACCAGAAGGGCCAGCTTGGCAACGGCGGCGCCGCACTGGTGAGCTGTGTCCAGGGAACTTCGGTATGCAGCGACGGACCTGTGACCGTCAGCGGTACGACCCAATGGACGCGCGTGGCAGGTGGTTTTCTCTACACCTGCGCGATCGACAGTGCGGGCGCTGCGCACTGCTGGGGAGCAGGTCGCCGCGGCCAACTCGGCGACGGTGCGCAGTCGGGCAGCAACGTTCCGACCACGGTGAGCGGCGGACTCGTATTCACGCAACTTTCTGCCTCGACCGGTGGCGATCTCGCTTGCGGCATCACCGGCACTGCACTGTACTGCTGGGGCACTGGCTACTTCGGCCAGCCAGGCACCGGCGGCGTGACGCAGGTGGCGACGGTTCCATACCAGGTTGCGCCAGCGCAATCGTTCAGCGCCGTCGCCGTCGGTGAACTGCATGCGTGTGCGCTCGATACGACCGGCGCGGGCTACTGCTGGGGCGCGAATGGCCTTGGACAGGTGGGCGACGGCACGCAGACGGATCGCACGCTGCCGGTCCTCGTGCTCGGAGGACATACGTTCACGCAGATCGTCGCGGGGCTTGCGCACACATGTGCGCTCGATGCCGCCGGCGTCGCATACTGCTGGGGAGCGTCGGGACAGATCGGCCGCGCGACCGCCACCGCGGTGGAGCAGTCAACGCCTGGGCCCGTTGCAGGCGCGCAGCGCTTCGTGCGCATCGCCGCAGGCGGCTGGCACACGTGCGGCATCGACACGAGCGGACAGACCTACTGCTGGGGCGACAACTCGTACTCGCAGTTCGGCGACGGAGGCAACACGTCCAGCCAGCTGCCGGTGCTGATCACCGCGCTCCCGGCGTTCACGCAAATCACTGCCGGAGGCGCGCACACGTGCGGCGTCGGCGCGACCGGCGCGATGTACTGCTGGGGCGCCAATACCTACGGGCAGAGCGGACGCCTGCCGTAGGCAATCGCAACGCTCAGCGCGCAGAGCGCGCGAGCAGCTGGTCGTAGACCTCGCGATACTCGGTCGCGGCCTTGTTCCATGAGAAGTCTTGCGCCATCGCGCGCATCATCACGCCGAGCCACACAGCCGGCGAACGATAGAGTTCGCCCGCACGCCGGATCGCGCCGAGCAACTCGTTCGTCGTCGCATTCGCGAAGCTGAAACCGGTGGCCGTGCCCGCGGCAATCGCGCTGTCGCTTGCGTCGACCACCGTGTCGGCCAGTCCGCCGACGCTGCGCACCAGCGGAAGCGTGCCGTAGCGAAGACCGTAGAGCTGGGTCAGTCCGCAGGGTTCGAAGCGCGAAGGAACAGCGATCACGTCGGCGCCGGCGATGATCCGATGCGCGAGCGTCTCGTCGTAGCCGAGACGGACCGCAATCGATCCCGGATGCAACGATGCAAGCTCCGACAATCCGGACTCGAGCCTCGCATCGCCGCTGCCGAGGAGCGCAAGCTGCACGTGTTGCGGAAGCACCTGCGGCAGGGCTTCGACAAGCAGGTCGATTCCCTTCTGCGCGGTGAGGCGGCTGACGACGCCGATCAACAGGCGACCGCGCGCGGGGTCGAGGCCCATCTGCCGTTGCAGCGCTTCCTTCGCGTGCGCCTTGCCCGCACGCAACGCATCGGGCGCCGCGTCCGCCTCGAAACGCGCTTCCAGGAGTGGATCGGTCGCGGTGTTCCAGACCGCATAGTCGACGCCGTTGAGGATGCCCGAGAGCGCGGAGTGACGATGCGCGATCACGGTCTCGAGTCCGCATCCGAACTCGTGGGTCTGGATCTCGCGTGCGTACGTAGGGCTGACGGTCGTGATGTGATCGGCATATTGCAGCCCGGCCTTGATCGCGGAGCCCTGGCCGTGGAATTCGAGGCCGTCGAACACGAATGAAGCCGCGGGCAGGAACAGCGCAGGCAGCAGGTCCTTGTCGAACAAGCCGTGGAACGCGAGGTTGTGCACGGTGAAGACGCTGCGGCATCCGGGCATCGGGTGATGCGCGAGATGCGCGCAAGCGAGGCCCGCATGCCAGTCGTGACCGTGCACGATCTCGGGTCGCCAGCTCCGATCGATATCGCCCATCCCGAGATGGGCTGCTATCCATCCGAGCGCGCCGAAGCGCAGCGGGTTGTCCGGCCATTCCTGGCCATCGCTGCCGAGATAGGGATTGCCGGGACGATCGTAGAGAGCCGGTGCATCGATGACATACGCCGGCACATCGAAACCCGCCAGGCGTCCGCGCCACACCACGATCGAGGCGGCACCGAATGCGGGGCCGAACGTTGCCACCGGCGCCGATTCGCGCAGCGCGCGCAGCACGGCCGGGTAGCCCGGCAGCAGCAAACGCACGTCCGCGCCAAGCTGTGCAAGCGCGGTCGGCAAGGCGCCAAGCACGTCGCCGAGGCCGCCCGTCTTGACCAGCGGGTAGATCTCGGCGCCGACGTGCAGGACGCGGCGCGCTGCGGCGGCGGCCATCGTCTCAGAGGCGCGCGAGCATTTCGCGCGTGATGAGAGTGACGCCGCCCTCGGTGCGGTTGAAACGCTTGGCGTCTGCCGCTGCATCCTCGCCGACAACGAGTCCGTCGGGCAGCACGCAGCCGCGATCGACCACGACCCTGTTCAAGCGCACGTTGCGTCCGACCACAACCGACGGCAACAGCACTGACCAGTTCACCACCGAGTACGAGTGCACGCGGCAGCTGGAGAACAGCAGCGAGCGGTGCAGTGCGCCGGAGATGATGCAGCCTCCCGAGACCGTCGATTCGATCGCCACTCCGCGCCGCTCCGGTTCGTTGTGCACGAACTTGGCCGGCGGCAGTTGTTCCTGCCAGGTCCAGATCGGCCAGTCGGTGTCGTAGAGATTCAGCAGCGGCTTGGTCGCGGTGAGATCGATGTTCGCCTCCCAGTACGCATCGATCGTCCCGACGTCGCGCCAATACGGCTCCTCGTCCTGTTCCGTGCGCACGCAACTTGCGGCAAACGGCTGCGCCCAGGCGACACCGTTGCGCACGGCAGCCGGAATGATGTTCTTGCCGAAGTCGTGGTTCGAGGCTGGGTCGGCGATGTCGCGCTCGAGCTCCGCGTACAGGTATTCGGCGTTGAACGCGTAGATCCCCATGCTCGCGAGAGCAATCTCGGGGCGGCCGGGCATCGACGGCGGATCGGCGGGCTTTTCCAGGAAGTCGACGATCTTTCCCTGTTCGTTGACGGCCATCACGCCGAACGCCGACGCTTCCTTGCGCGGAACCTCGATGCAGCCCACCGTGACCATCGCGCCGCTCTGGGCATGAAACTCCAGCATGCGGCCGTAATCCATCTTGTAGATGTGATCGCCCGCCAGCACGACGACGTACTCGGGGTTGTTGGCGCGGATGATGTCGAGGTTCTGGTACACCGCATCGGCGGTGCCGCGATACCACGACTCCTCGTCGATCCGCTGTTGCGCGGGCAGCAGGTCGATGAATTCGTTCATCTCGGCCTTGAGGAACGCCCATCCGCGCTGCAGGTGGCGCAGCAGGCTGTGCGACTTGTATTGCGTCACCACGCCGATGCGACGGATGTTCGAGTTCAGGCAGTTCGACAGCGTGAAGTCGACGATGCGGAACTTGCCGCCGAAGAACACGGCGGGCTTGGAACGGCGATCGGTCAGCTGTTGCAGGCGGCTCCCGCGCCCGCCCGCGAGCACCAGCGCCATCGCGCGGCGCGTCAGTTGGCTCTTGTCGATCGAGTTGTTCTGCTGCATGGTCGTGTCCTCCGCAGTCCTGCCCGTTCTTGTGGTGGCCTAGCTGATCACATCCGGTGAAGCGCGCCCGGTCCGGCTACGGATGCCGGCGAATGCCTCGACCGCTGTCGCGACATCCGCGAGCGCCTTCTGCGTGTCCTGACCCTGGCGCTCCGGGTCGGCTTCGAAACGCTCGAGGTAGACACGCAGCGTCGCGCCTTCCGTGCCCGTGCCCGAGAGGCGCAACACGACGCGCGCGTTGTCGCCGAACGTGACGCAGATACCCTGGCGGCTGGTCGTCGATTTATCGACGGGATCGACGTAGGAGAAGTCGGATGCCGATGCGACCTGTGTCGCGCTGAAGCGCTGCCCGGCGAGCGAGCC
>Ga0335082_10010452_pt1 | contig 10073 bp, 10 predicted proteins | sample Lox_Sample_41_FD_206718 | JGI IMG/M metagenome (GOLD analysis project Ga0335082, IMG submission 206718) | Soil microbial communities from Loxahatchee National Wildlife Refuge, Florida, United States - Lox_Sample_4.1 | ecosystem: Environmental > Terrestrial > Soil > Wetlands | place: USA...
GCCCGCGACGATAAGGCAGACGAGGTTGAGCACGAGCTGCGAGAAGGCTCCCCTGACCTCGTGCCAGTCGGCGTACGCCGCCGCGACGCCGACGTTTGCCGCGGCGGGAATCGTCGTCACCGAGATCAGCACACCGATCAGCGCGCCCGACTTGGCCGTCGTCAGGGACAGCATCCCAGCGACGCCTGCGAGCAGCGCGACCAGCACGGAGAACGTGCTCGGGTGGGAGATGAAGAACGTGGCCGGCCGGCCTTGGGCTGCTATGGCGTCCGGCGCCGGACCCGCGGCACGGAGCAGCAGGACGAATACGAACGTCAGGACGATCGCGGTGGGAAACCCCACCGCGAGTGCCGTCGCGGAGCGCAGCGCCAACTCGGTGCGCCGCTGGACCAGAGCGACGCAGAGACCGGCGAGCGGCCCGAACTCTGGCCCGACAACCATCGCGCCGATGATCAGGATCTGCGAGTCGGTCAGGATGCCCACTGCGGCGATCAGCGTGGCGAGCACCATGAACGCGAGAAAGCTGAACGAGAGGTCGGCGCTTTCCGAGGTTCGCGCCTCGACCTCCTCCCAGATGACCGCGTCGGCCGGGGAGCCTGCCGCTACGAGCGCCGCCCGGGTGGCGCTCGTCGAGATCATCGAATCGACGGCGTCGATGGCGATCGACCCGTTTCTCTCGAGCCCCAGTCCGCGAAGCTCGGCCACCACGACGCTCGCCTCCTCCCGCGCCACATCGCAGAGGACGAGATCACCTTCGGGCTTGATCGATGCGCCCGGGACGCTGACAACGTTGATCACGGCCCGAGCCCCGCCAAGCACCTCGAGCACCCGCGGGCCGCTGTTCTTCGGAACGATCAGGCGAAGATGGACGATTCCCGCTTCGGCGGAGGCGGCCACGCTCCGATCCTAGGGGTCGGTCCTGCCGGCCCGACGAGCCGCAAGGCGGAGAAGCCGGCGGTGCTGGCTCCGCCGGCTTCTCGTTCACGGAGGAGAGAATCTCGTTACGCCGCTCGCGCCAGGCGCTCCTCGTGGCGGGCGCGCCTGATGATCTCGTCGCGGTTGCCGAAGCGAGCCTGCGCCTTTACGGAGCGGTACTCGTCCCAGAGCGTCGCGAGACGATCCTCGAGCTGGTGCAGCTCGTCTGCGAGCGCGGGGTCGTGGCCTTGGGAAAGGAGATGCCAGAGCTCGGCGCGGCGCTCGGTCGCGCTCTCGATCTCGGCATGTATCTGATCGATGTTCGTAGTCATGCCCCAAAGAACGAACGATCCGTCCCGGACATTCCTCAGTCGCGCGGGCCGAGTAGGAAGAGCAGCACCACGATCAGCCCCACGACTCCGGCGGCCACGGCGATCCAGGTGAGCGCGGTCGAGCTCACCAGGATGGTCTTAGCGGTGGACGTTTCATGACGAGCCGAACGGTCAGCGCTCCGAACGCAAAGCCTCCGATGTGCGCGAAGAACGCCACCCCGCCGCCTGCCTGTGGGTGAAGGATGGAGAAGCTCCCTTGCCAGATCTGGAAGAAGAACCAGAAGACGAGGAACAGCATCGCGGGGATCGGGAGCACGATGTAGATGAAGAGCGTCAGCACCTTGGCGTTCGGTAGGAGGACGAGATAGGCGCCGAGCACGCCCGCGATCGCTCCCGATGCGCCGACGTTGGGGATGCTCGCGCCGGCGACATCCGCGAACTGCAGCGTCACGACGGTCTGGACCAGGGCGGCGGCGACTCCCGCTGCGAGGTACCAGATCAGGAAGCGGACGCGGCCGAGTGCGTCCTCGACGTTGTTCCCGAAGATCCACAGGAACAGCATGTTCCCGGCGATGTGAAGCCAGCTTCCGTGCATGAACATCGACGTGAAGACGCTCTCGAACCACGGCAGGTGGTGCACCTGCGAGGCGGGCGCGACGCACGGTCCTTCGAGCGTGCACGGGTAGAAGCCGTACCGGAGCACGTCGAGGTCGACGGGCGTCCCGGTCACCTCCCACAGCCAGACGGCGACGTTCACCGCGATCAGCCCGACGGTGACCACGGGGAAGCTCCGGGTCGGGACGTTGTCCTTGAGCGGAAGCAACTGCTACGGGATCACGAGCGCCAGGAGCGCCTTCTGGGAGTGGAGGCGGTTCTCCGCCTGGTCCCAGACGGCCGACTGCGGCCCGTAGAGCACGTCCTCGGTGATCTCCTCGCCGTAGTGGGCAGGGAGGCAGTGCAGGACGATCGCGTTCTCGCCGGCTAGCCGAACCAGCTCGTCGTCGATGCCGTAGCCGGTGAGGTCGCGCAGCCGTTGCTCGCGCTCGTCGTCCTGGCCCATGCTCGTCCAGACGTCCGTGTAGAGGACGTCGGCTCCCTCGACGGCCTCGCGCGGGTCGTGCGTCAGCTCGGGCTCGCCGCCCGCCTCGCGGGCGAGGCCGACCGCCTTCGGATGCGGCTCGTAGCCCTCGGGTGTCGCCGCGACGAACTCCATCCCGAGCTTGGCGGCGGCGACCATCAGCGAAGCGCAGACGTTGTTGCCGTCGCCGAGGTACGCGACGCGAACGCCCTCGAGCCGGCCGAGCCGCTCGCGGATCGTCATCACGTCGGCGAGCGCCTGACAGGGATGGGCGCCGTCGGTGAGCCCGTTGATCACCGGGATCGTCGAGTGGCGCGCGAGCTCCTCGACGTCCGCGTCCGCGTACGTCCGGATCATCAGCGCGTCGAGGTAGCCCGAGAGCACGGTCGCCGTGTCGCGCAGGGTCTCGCCGCGGCCGAGCTGAAGATCGGAGGCCGCGAGGTAGAGGCCGTGCCCGCCGAGCTGCGCGATCCCGACCTCGAACGAGACACGGGTTCTCGTCGACGGCTTCTGGAAGATCATCCCGAGCGTGCGGCCGGGGAGGAGGTGGTGCTCCTCGCGCCGCTTCTGCTTCTCCTTCAGGTCGTCCGCAAGATCGAGCGTGCTCAGCAGCTCGTCGCGGCTCCAGTCGGCGACGCGAATGAAATGACGACCCTTGAGGCTCTCGGAGACCGCCGCCATGCGCCCGCCCATGCTACTCGGCCCGGATGCGGGTCCCGGCACGGCCCTGCAGTGCTTCGCCGAGCGCGGCGGGTGAGGTGATCAGCGCCTCGTGCCCCGTGGCGCGGACGAACTCGACGCTCGCTTCGACCTTCGGCCGCATGGAGCCGGCCGCTAGGTCGGCCTCGAGGACCTCTGCGTCATCCGCGGAGAGCTCGCGCAGCTCGTGCTGGTCGTCCGTGCCGAACCCCGAGTAGACGGCGGGCACCTCGGTGAGGATCACGAGTCGGTCGGCGCCGAGGCTGCGGGCGAGGAGAGAGGAGGCCCAGTCCTTGTCGATCACGGCGTCGACGCCCGCGAGGTGCTCGCCTCGGCGCGTGGCCGGGATGCCGCCTCCGCCGCAGGCGACTGCGATCGCGCCCGAGCCGAGCAGCGCGCGGATCGCGTCGAGCTCGACGATCTCGAGCGGGACGGGCGAGGGGACGACGCGTCGCCAGCCGCGGCCGGCGTCGTGGACGACCTTCCAGCCGCGCTCCCGCTCGAGCTCGCGCGCCCGCGCTTCGTCGTAGAACGGGCCGACCGGCTTGGTCGGGTCCTCGAAGGCCGGGTCGTCCTCGGCGACGAGCACGTGCGTGAGCAGGCACGCGACCGCGCGGCCCGCGACCGGCGCGAGCTCGCTCTCGATTAGCGCGCCGATCTCGGCCTGCGTCTGCGCGACGGCGAGGTAGAGCGGGAGCGGAGGCGCCTCGTCGGCCGCGCGCTCGTGGCGAAGCAGCTCGTTCCCGACCTGCGGCCCGTTCCCGTGAGTGATCACGAGCTCGGGCTCGTCGAGCAGCGGCCTGAGCGCCGCGCAGGCTTCCCGAAGGTTCGCTCGCTGCTCCGCCGCGGTTCCTCGCTCGCCGGGACGCATGAGCGCGTTCCCGCCGAGCGCGACTACGGCCGTCACACCAGGGCTTTGTGGCCGATCAGCCCGTGTTCTTCGAGCAGGCCGGCGAGCGTCGGCTCGCCCATCTCCTGGAGCCGGTACGTCACCCGGAGCGCGGGCACGTCGAAGTCGATCAGGCGGCGGAGGTCGATCGGCGTTCCGATCAGGACCAGCTCAGCGCCGCTCGCCTCGATCGTCGCGCGCAGGTCGTCCATCTGCTCGCGGCCGTAGCCCATCGCCGGGAGCAGCGCGCCGACGTTCGGGTAGTCCTCGAACGTCTTCGCGATCGAGCCGACCGCAGCCGCGCGCGGGTCGACCAGCTCGGCCGCGCCGTTCGCCTTCGCGGCGAGCACGGCCGCGCCGTAGGTCATCTCGCCGTGGGTCAGCGTGGGCCCGTCCTCGATCGCGAGGACGCGCTTGCCCTCGATCTCGGAGACGTCGCCCTCGACGACGAACGGCGATGCTGCGAGCACGATCTTCGCGCGCGGGTTGTACGTCCGGATCGAGTCGAGCACGGCGTCGATGCCCTCCTGCGGCGCGCTGTCGATCTTGTTCACGACGCAGACGTCGGCCATGCGGAGATTGCTCTCGCCCGGGTGATAGCGCAGCTCGTGGCCGGGCCGGTGCGGGTCGACGACGACGACGTGCACGTTCGGCTTCACGAACGGGGTGTCGTTGTTGCCGCCGTCCCAGATGATCACGTCCGCTTCCTGCTCGGCCCGGTCGAGGATCGCGGCGTAGTCGACGCCTGCGAAAACAAGGTTGCCCTCGGCGATGTGCGGTTCGTACTCCTCGCGCTCCTCGATCGTCGCGTCGGCGGCGTCGAGATCCTCATAGGTCTCGAACCGCTGCACGGCTTGCCTGGTCAGGTCGCCATAGGGCATCGGGTGCCGCAGGACGGCCACGCGCTTGCCCGCCTCGCGGAAGACCCCGGCGATGTGTCTCGTGGTCTGGCTCTTCCCCGAGCCGGTGCGCACCGCACAGATCGCGACCGCGGGTTTCTCGGAGGTGAGCATCGTCTCGCGCGGCGAGATCAGCTTGTAGGACGCACCGGCCGCGAGCGCCCGCGAGCCGATGTGCATCACGTGCTCGTGTGTGACGTCGGAGTAGGCGAAGACGACCTCGTCGACGTGATACGTGCGGATGAGCTCCTCGAGCTCGTCCTCGGGGTGGATCGGGATTCCCTCCGGGTAGAGCGCGCCCGCCAGCTCGGGCGGGTACACGCGGCCCTCGATGTTCGGGATCTGCGTGGCGGTGAAGGCGACGACCTCGTACTCGTCTCGCCCGCGGTAGACGAGGTTGAAGTTGTGGAAGTCCCGTCCGGCCGCGCCGGCGATCAGCACCCGCTTCCGCGTCAGCGTCATGCATAGAGCTTATGCACGTACACAGGACGGTGCGCGGACCGGCTCGCGATCCTGGACTTAGGGACAGTCCGCGGCTGCGTGTGCCCGGCGGGCTCTAGCTCAGGTACTCGCGCACGCGGTCGGCGACGGCTTCCATTGCGACCTCCTGCCCGGAGACCTCGAGCAGCAGCTCGTCCGCGGTCGGACGCTGGCCCTCGGACCAGAGCTCCCGCAACAGCGAGCCCGCATCGCGCGAGGTGAACCACTCGTTCCCGAACTGCGTGCGCAGGTGGTCGCTGAGCTGGGCCTCGAACGCCCAGGAGCGCAGGTACGACTGGACGTAGAAGCCCTCGTCGATGTCGGCCAGATAGCTGACCGGGCTCGGCTCGATCTTGAGCGCGTCGCCCAGGAGCTCGGCGTAGCGCTGCGGCATCGTCTCGATCGGCGCGCCTCCGTGGAACTCGAGCTCGTAGAGCAGCTTCGCGGAGTAGCGGCGCACGAAGAAGAGCAGCCACATCTTCCCCTCGGCCGCGTACTCGTTCGGGCGCGGGACGTTGAGCCGGCGCGCGAGCCAGGCGGGGTTGTCGATCAGGTGCTGGAGCAGCATCGCCCAGCCTTCGGTGACCGCGGAGTCGCCGAGCCGCTTGTCCTCGACCGCGAGATCGCGCGAGGTGTTCGCGTAGTGCTCGGTGTGGCCGGCCTCGTGGAAGAGCGCACGCCAGTCGTCGGCGCCGCCGATCGGCTGGATCACCAGCATCACCTTGTCGGGGACCTCGATCGGGCAGCAGAAGGCCCGCGGCGACTTCTGCGGTCGCTGCTCGATGTCGAGGTGGACGTTCTCCTGCGCGTCGAGGTCGATCCCGAGATCGGACAGCGTTCCCCGCAGCGCGGGCAGCATCAGGTCGCCCGGGAAGCTCTCGTCCCACTGCGGCGAGCGGATCATGCGCTGGACGTCCCAGCGCTTCGCCTCGTCCAGGCCGATCCCGAGCAGGTCGCGGAGCGCGCGGTCGAAGGTCGTCTCGTAGAGCTCCTCGGTCGAGTCGAGGAAGGCGCGGCACTGCGCGGCGAGGTCGTCGAGGTTCAGGCCGAACTGCTCGTAGAGCCCGAGGTACGTCGACGCGCCGAGCGGCGGCAGCGCCGCACGCGTCTCCTCGACGGCCTCGAGGTAGAGCGGGTTCAGGTGCTCCTCGGTCGTCTCCCACATCACGCGATCGATCCGCTCGCGCTTCGCGCGATCGGGCTCGTTCGCCAACGTCGGGCGGAGCATCCGGAACGGAAGCGTCTCGCCGTCGATCGTCACCTCGAGCTCTGCCTCGAGCGCGGCCAACCGCTCCGCATGCGTGCGCGTCAACCTGCCGAGATACCCCTCGCACGCGAAGCGCCAGAGCTCGCGGATGCCGCGGTCGCCGTCGACGGCCAGCCCGAGCGACTGGGCGGTCTCGAGCTCGGTCAGGTCTGCGTGGCGCTCGTAGATCGGCTCGAGCTCGAGCCGTTCCTTGTGTCCGCCGTAGTGGAGGTAGTACTCCTCGTCGAGCTCGGCGACGAACCTGTCGGTGCCGGCCCGGAAGGCGTCGAGCTCCTGCGGTGTCGGCGGGCTCGGCACAGGCCGTAGGATACCGCCGTGCGCGAGATCACCCTTCGGACGGAGCGGCGCACGCAGCTGCTCGACATCACGCAGATGGTCGCCGAGTCCCTGAACGGGGTCGACGGCGCCGCGGCCGCGCTCGTCTACGTCCCGCACACGACCGCAGGGGTGACGATCAACGAGGACGTCGATCCGGCGCTCGCCCTGGACATGGAGGCCGCGATGGAGAAGGTCGTCGAGGACGGGTGGGACTGGCGCCACGACGACGCCGACGGCCCGAATGCCCCTTCGCACATGCGCGCGTCGTTGATGAGCCCCGAGGTGCTGGTTCCGCTGAACGAGGGGCAGCTCGCGCTGGGCCGCTATCAGGGGATCTTCTTCTGCGAGTTCGACGGGCCGCGCGAGCGCAAGGTCTACGTCACCGCGCTTCGCTGACGCACAACCGGCGCTTCATCTGAACTCAACAGAGGCCGCTTAGGTTTCGAGCGTGCCCCCACGGCTGCCGGCGCTGCTTGCACTCTCCGTCGCGGCGGTCGCGGGGTTCGTGTTCTTCGGACACGCCCAGAAGCCGCACGCGCATTCGATCTCGCTCGCGGGCATCCACAAGATCCGCCACGTCGTCGTCGTGATGCAGGAGAACCGCTCGTTCGACTCCTACTTCGGCACGTACCCGGGCGCGGACGGGCTCCCTCAGCGCGACGGGAAGTTCACGGTGTGCTCGCCCGACCCGAGGACGCACGTCTGCGTCCACCCGTACCACGACACGCTCAACCGCAACACGGCAGGGCCGCACGAGCACCTCGACGCGATGCGAGACATCGACGGGGGGAAGATGGACGGGTTCATCCGCGAGGCCAGGCGCGGCCTCGTCGCCGGGTGCGAGCGCAACCCGGACGCGCCGATCTGCTCGCTCGGGGCCGACAAGCCCGACGTGATGGGCTACCACGACGCGCACGAGATCCCGAACTACTGGGACTACGCGCGGCACTTCGTGCTGATGGACCACATGTTCGAGCCGGCCGCCTCGTGGAGCCTGCCCGCTCATCTGTTCATGGTCTCGGAGTGGTCGGCCCGCTGTCACCAGCAGGGCGACCCGATGAGCTGCATCAACGCGAGAGAGAACCCGATCGCGCCGCCCGACGAGCCGCAGAACCAGACCGGCCAGAAGCCCGACTACGCCTGGACCGACCTCACCTATCTGATGCACAGGCACCAGGTCCCGTGGCGCTACTACGTGTTCAAGGGCGCCCAGCCGGACTGCGACGACGACGGGATGGTCTGCAAGAAGGTCTGGCAGAGCGCGAACACCCCGGGAATCTGGAACCCCTTGCCCTGGTTCGACACCGTCAAGCAGGACGACCAGCTGAAGAACATCCAGCCGATGCGCTCCTTCTTCAAAGCGGCGAAGCACGGGAAGCTTGCAGCGATCTCGTGGCTCACGCCCAACAACCGGGTCAGCGAGCACCCGCCCGCTCTGATCACGCGGGGCCAGACCTACGTGACGAGCGTGATCAACGCGGTGATGCGCAGCCCTGATTGGTCGTCGACTGCGATCTTCCTCGCCTGGGACGACTGGGGCGGCTTCTACGACCACGTCGTCCCGCCGAGGGTAGACCAGAACGGCTACGGCCTGCGCGTCCCTGCGCTCGTGATCTCGCCGTACGCGCGACAGGGGTTCATCGACCATCAGACCGCGAGCCTGGACGGCATCACCAAGTTCATCGAGGACGACTTCCTCGGGAGCGCCCGTCTCGATCCGAAGACCGACGGGCGCCCCGACCCTCGGCCCGACGTCCGCGAGGACTTCCCGCAGGCGGGCGATCTCACGCTCGACTTCGACTTCAGGCAGAAGCCGCGCCGGCCGCTGCTCCTGCCGCTCCATCCGCCGTTCTCCTAAGCCGCGAAAGCGTAGGGGTCTCCCCGATTTCTCTCCGCGCGCGCCGCCGCTACGGTCGGTGGCAAGTGATCGGGAGGTGCGACATGTACGACGATCAGAAGAGAGAACCGGCACGGTTGCACCACGTGATGGTCAGGTGCGCGGAGTCAGGCGAGGGCGTGCCGACCGGGATCAGGATGGATCCCGCTTCCCTCGAGACGAGCAATCTCGTCGAGCGGACGTTCAAGTGTCCGCACTGCTTCCGCGAACACACGTGGTCGAAGGGCGACGCCTGGACAGAGCCGGGCGCCTGCTGAACCGTCGAGCGTCACTGCCGCCGTTCTCCTAGGCTGGCGGCGTGGCCGCGCCTGTTCGCGTAGACGACGAGCTCGAACTCGCGATCGATTCGCTCGCCTACGGCGGGAACGGCGTCGCACGGCTGAACGGCTTCGTCGTCTTCGTGCGCCGCGGGCTTCCGGGCGATCGGGTGCGCGCGCGGGTGACCAAGGTCAAGCGGAATCACGCCGAGGCGCTCGCGGTCGAGGTGCTCGAGCCGGGGCCAGAGCGGGTCGAGGCGCCGTGCGCGCACTTCCCGGCCTGCGGCGGCTGCCGTTTCCAGGATCTCGCCTACGACGCGCAGATCGCGGCCAAGGAGGAGCAGGTCGCCGACGCGCTGCGGCGGATCGGCGGGATTTCCGAGCCACCGCTTGAGCCGATCGTGCCCGCGGTCGAGGTCTTCCACTACCGCAACAAGCTCGAGTACTCGTTCACCGCGACTCCTGAAGGCCCCGCACTCGGCTTCCACCGGGCCGGGCGCTGGGACGAGGTGCTCGACATCCGTCGGTGCTGGCTCACGACCGACCTCGGCAACGCGGTGCGCGACGCCGTCCGCGAATGGGCGCGCGCCGAGCGGCTTGAGCCCTACGACCAGGCCGAGCACACGGGTTATCTGCGCCATCTCGTCCTCCGCGAGGGCCGCAACACGGGTCAGCTGCTCGTGCAGCTCGTGACCGCGCCCGAGGAGCGCTTCGACCGCGACGAGCTCGTCGAGGTGCTGCGCCGCTTTCCGGAGGTTCGCTCGATCCACTGGTCGGTCAACGACTCGCCGGCCGAGGTCACGAACCTGCCGACGACGCTCCTCTGGGGCGAGGACGCGATCGAGGAGGAGCTCCGCGGCCTGCGCTTTCGCGTGCGCCCGAACGCGTTTCTCCAGACGAACACGGCGATGGCCGAGCGGCTCTACGAGCTGGCCGGCGAGTACGCGGGGCTCACGGGGAAGGAGACGGTCTACGACCTTTACTGCGGGATCGGGACGATCGGGCTGACGATGGCCTCGAAGGCGCTGACCGTCTGGGGCGT
>Ga0335082_10010454_pt1 | contig 10073 bp, 8 predicted proteins | sample Lox_Sample_41_FD_206718 | JGI IMG/M metagenome (GOLD analysis project Ga0335082, IMG submission 206718) | Soil microbial communities from Loxahatchee National Wildlife Refuge, Florida, United States - Lox_Sample_4.1 | ecosystem: Environmental > Terrestrial > Soil > Wetlands | place: USA: Florida...
AGCCGCCAGTTGCCAAAGCCCCCCCCTCGACGTAATCGTAAAGAACTCCCTCCTTCAACATCCCACGGACTCGGTCCATGATGAAGGTCGAGTGAGAGTAGTTCGAAAGATACGCCATGAAAGCATCAATGTGCTCCGGGTAGCGGGGCAAGAGATCTAAGCACCGTCTCATATCCTGCTCGTGGGCGAGGCTCGATAAAGCACATAGCGTAGACGCGTTTTATCAACGACCCTAAGCGGTTTGCCCTTGAGCGCCTCCCGCATAATCCTATCGGCATCGGATGCGTCCAGTTCGGGATCATCACCGCCTCGGCTCGCAGACGCGACGATGCTCGGAAGGGTCCCAAGCGCATCTTGGAGTGATCTTGCCTGTTTAACGATGAACTTCGAACTCTGTGGTATCAAGCTCCACCTGCGGCACGCCAGTTCGAGCGCGATTCCAGCCCGTCGAGCGTCTTTTTCCGTTTTGGCGAGCACGCGGATATCGTCCACGTACCTGATGTACTTAACACTCTCGTGCATCATGATTTCGTCGACTGGAAGCATAAACACTTCCGCGAGGAAATCCGATGCAATCGGACCCTGGGGGATTCCGTGATCGACCTGAACACCTGTCTTTCCGGCACTCCAGACGCAGAGCCATTGGTTGATGCGCGACCAGGTCTCAGGGCCTCCGCTATGAGGTGCAATGATGCTTCGCAGGGCGCGGTGTGAAATGGTTTCGTAAAAGGCAGCCAAGTCGAAATGGGCAATCCATCTGTAGCCGGAGTCTAAGTGGGACTCCAACTGGCGCTGAAAGGCTTCGTATGACTTCTGCCAATCTTGCAAGAAGAAGATTGAATTGGAGCGTCGTTCCAAGCAGTTACTAAACCCCTGTTTCAATTCGACCTTGCGCCTTCTTGCGCGAACATGGAGCGCCTCTGTTCGCGATTGCCTGAAGAACAATCTGGTCTTCGATTGCCAGCAGCGTGATCGGGCGCAACAATCCAGACGATTTCGGGATGTAGATGCGGCATGGCGGAGTCGCGTGCCAGTTCCCCCTCAATCTGTCGTGGAGGAGATTGATATTGTCTTTGAGACCAAGCTCATATCCGCCATAAAGATGGCGAAAGAAGCGCTTGTGCTGAAGATTTCGGCCGGTGACGATTCGACGCCATGCAAGCTCCAGATTTCGCTTTGAGATCAAGGCGGTCAACTCGATCAAAAGGAACCTCCCGGAGCCATCGTGCCGCAACAGGATTTGAGTCGGGATTTCCGTCAAGTGCGCTCACTATTTGGTTCATGCCGCGGAAGATCTTCTATTGTGCCTGAGTCACGGACAACTCTGAAAACAGAGAGTGCGTGGAACAATCCGGCGACTTTCGAGTGTGCCAAATATCCCTCCTTAGCGAGGGCGCCTAAGTCACAGGTACTAAGGGCAAGGTTTTGGAAAATGGGACTGTGTTGGAAGTGCATGGTCTCGGCACTTAGCGTCCCAGTTCCCAGTCTTCCGCGGTCACACTATTCAGCCCGCTGAGGCACCGTTTGGTGGAGAGTGACGCGATAATTTCCGGATTTCCAGTTGTTCCGGAGCAATAGCTGATCTCTTGCACCCGACGTTCCGATCGGTGCCTCCATGCCGACTTCCCGTTGCCAATCCGTGGAGCCCCATTTTTGGATTACTTCCATCGCCGACAACTCAACAAGTGGCTGGCACAAACGTGGACAACAATGTCTTGAGATCACGTCAATCCGATGATTTTGACAAACAAACCGGCTGCGGGTTAGCTGCTCCCGTACGTTGCGAGGTCGGCCCATTCCCATTGAGGCGTACGTTTGCCGTCCCATATACCTGCAAACAAGGCTTCAAGTTTTAGCCAAGTTCGATGATGATCCTTTCAAATTCGGAGTTCCATCACGGTTATGACGCGAGCGCGTCACCGACGGTCCTTGACGACCCTTGGTTGCTCGAACCTCCGGCACACATGCACCGCCTATTTCATCTGAATCCCGTGAGGACGTGCCGGTCCGGTTGCGAACGCTGTGTTGAAGTCCAGATCAAACCTCGAATCCAGCTGAAGATGATTTTTGTGGACCGTGATCACATGAACGCGATGGTCCCCTTCGAGATGGATCTTGCCGAAGTCGTCTTCATTGAGAAAATAGTCAGTGACCACCAACCGCTTGTCGTCGTCGGTGAGTGCAATAGCGTGGGGGCCCGTGTTCACGCCCAGGCTGACAATTCCTGTCTGAAAAGGATGTTCCGGGTCGCTGACGTCGAGCATGCCGACTTGACCGGCTTGAAAGGATGCAAAAAGGAGCCGATCTCCACTTCGCGGCATTGCCAGAAGCTGGACCATGCCTCCGGGAACCTGGGTTTCAATGTGCGGAACAATGTCCTCGCAGTCAAAGACGACCTGCGCAGTCCCGTCCCTGGTGTTTACCAGATAAACCAGTCCGTCAAACATGCCAGCTGTGAAAGCCCGCCCCAGTCTATCACCGGGAATCAGCTTCACATCCATAGTGCCCATCGCATCCGGAATCTCAATGGTCTTGGTGATCTCTCTTTTCTGAAAGTCCCACACACGGACTGAGCCGCGCAGTTCCGGATCACCCGGGAAGCTGTCCAGCGTGCTCGAAGGCATGATGAAGTCCGACGTCACCATCAGGTTTAGGTCTGGACGCGCCGAGATGCCGTGTGGATTGAAGCCGTGATGCGGAGGATGAACCGGCCACTCCGCGACCATATGGAGGTCTTTATCAAACTCAGCCACACGGCCGGGTGTTCCACCGGTGCAAGAGCCCATCTGGCTCACTAGAAAACCTCCCGCCTCTAACGGCAGAAAGTCGTCGGTGATGCTTGACTTGGAGCCGTTAGTGGAGGAAAGAAACCTGGGGTTGCGTGCATCGGACACGTCGAAGAAGAATATCCCTTTCTGTTCTCGCAATAAGCTAAGCAGTCCGCCACAGGCGAGGATGTTCTTGTCGGCGGACAGATGGCAGTGGTGCGGCTCGTTGCCCACGTTGCCAGGAGCCGGGATTGGAACGGTTTTGATGACTTTCCCATAATCATCGGAGTCTTCGTCAAAGTTGACAACCGCGAGAAAGTCCGGAGCCAGACGCGCCTGGTCTCCTGCCCAGATGTAGAGAGTCTTCTCCGGTTTGCCCTTGTCATCGTTCCTGTCGTCCTTGGCGAGTGAGACCCCATTAAGAGCCAGAAGCAACAAAACTAGAGTTCCCACCCCAGCGAAATACAGCTTGTGATGTGTCTTCATGACGCTCCTCGTTGATGTCGGGTTGAAAGGTGAGCGTGAATTGCTGAGTCACCTTCGGTCTGTCAGTGAGAGCAGCACTTGCTTTCGCGAGACGGCAAATTCCGAGCGCTCACCCTCTGCGGAAGCCACCCTCGAATGCTGTCGTCCACTTTTCCTGGGACGAGGACGAGAGTCAATGCCCAGCGTGTTCCCTACGCGCGGAATGTTTATTCCCTGAAGAATCCCCTAGGCTGGCAATAAGTTACGGACGCCATCGAGGGGGCAGCAAAAATCGGGATTACGGCTGGAGTACACTGTTCCCACACCATTCCAGGGTATGTCCCATGGGAAGTTCTATCCCTGCCGCCCGCGTTTACCGTTTTGGGGTGTTTGCGCTGGATTCCCGTACGGGAGAACTAGCAAACGGCGCAAAGAAGACACAGCTCCGCGAACAGCCCCTGCGGCTACTCCTGGCTCTACTGGAGCAGCCTGGCGACCTCGTGACTCGCGAGGAACTCGTGGGCCGATTGTGGCCAGAAGGCACTTTCGTGGATTTCGATCGCGGACTCAACAAGGCAGTCAACCACCTGCGCGAAGCTCTGGGAGATTCGGCTGAAGAACCTAGCTTCATCGAAACGCTGCCGCGCAAAGGCTATCGCTTCATCGCACCCGTTACATACGAGGGGCGTGAACGTGTGGAGTCTGCGCCGGAGGCAGCACGACGGGGTTCGAGGTACCTGTGGCTGGCGGTGGTTGTGACAGCCGTGATGGCGTGCCTAGGGATGGTAATTGTTGCGAACGTCGGCGGTATTCGAAACTGGATAGCAAGCCGGTGGCAATACACCCCGCAAATCTCAGCTCTTGCGGTGATTCCGCTGGAGAATCTTTCGGGCGATCCAGAACAAGAATATTTTGCCGACGGGATGACAGATGCACTGATCACGGATCTGGCCCAGGTGAGCAGCGTCCGAATCACCTCGCGCACCTCAGCCATGCGCTACAAGGGAACGAAGAAGAGTATCAAGGACATCGGGCGGGAACTCAATGTGGACACCATAGTGGAAGGTACCGTGACTCACTCGGGCAGCCGCGTGCGGATAACGGCGCAGTTGATCCAGGTTTCTACCGATATGCACTTGTGGGCGGAGGCGTACGAGCGAGATGCAAGCGAGATATTTGCCCTGCAGGACGAAGTTGCAACCGATATCGCGCGTCGAATCAGCATTCTGGTCAGGCCTCTCGATCAAGCGCAACTGGTAAACCCCGAGGCATACGGTTTTTATCTGAAGGGCCGGTACTTCTTTTACCAGTACACCAGCCGAGGATGGCAGCAGTCGATCGAGAACTTCAAGCGCGCGATCGAGATCGACCCGACGTTTGCGACTGCCTATTCCGGTTTGGCTGATGTCTACCTGGTGGCCGGAGCCTACGGCTCGATCCCGAACCAGGAAGCGCTGATCCGGGGGAAGGCGGCGGCAGCCAAAGCTCTTGAACTGGATGACAAACTAGCCAGCGCCCACTATGCCATCGCCACAATTTATACCTGGTACGACTGGGACTGGGCAAACGCAGAAAGAGAATTTCACCGCGCCCTTGAACTGAATCCGAACGATGCCCTGGGCCGCAATTGGCATGGCGGCTACCTTTCCCTGCGAGGCCGACACGACGAAGCGATCGATGAGCACGAGCGAGCACTGGAATTAGACCCCTTTTCCCTGATCATCAATGCTAACCTGGCGCGTTCATTCTATTGGGCGCGCCGCTACGAAGAGGCGATCGTTCAGGCGCGCAAGACCCTGCAGATGGATCCGCACTTTGGCGTAGCCGTGTTTTGGTTGGAAGGTGCTTTGCGCCACAAAAACCTTGTCAAGGAGGCAGTGGCTCTACGGCAGGCCGTTTCCACTCCGGAGCGAGCACAAGCCATTGGACAGACCTTCAAGACTGCCGGATTTCAAGCGCTTATGCGCGAGAGTGGAGAGGGGCTCAAGAAAGGCGGCGCCCTGGTTGAAGCGGCCCGGTGCTATGCCCAGATCGGCGAAAAGAGTGAAGCTCTCGCGCTACTTGAGGACTGCTATAAGCGCAGGTGCACCTCCGTGGTCACCCTCAAAGCGGAGCCGGATTTCGACGTACTGCAGGGAGAAGTGCGATTTCAAGACCTGGTGCGAAGACTTGGGCTGCCATAGCAATAAGAGTAATCCTTAGCGGTTGGGACCGACACAATTAGCGGATGACTGGCAATACAAAAATTTGGCTGCGTTTTTCGGAATTCGTACCGACAAACGATAGGTCCCTATCGGGACTGCCCCGGAAGGAGGGCGAGGTTATGGGCAGGTCTCGTGGTCGGGGCGGTTTCGATAGGGCCGTTTGAACTGAGCCGCTAGCGTTTGCGGCGGACGCGGTGAGTGGCTATGGGATTTGGATTCGGCTGTGCGGCGTAGAGGTCGGCGTTGAAGCAGCGAACCAGAGCGAAAAGAGCTAGGAAGCTGGTTTGGAAAGCCGCAATTTAGTCTTGACCATCGACAGAGGGGTTGTAACTGCGGGCCTAGGTGGCCGGATGAGCATACGAGGGCATGGCGTGCTGGAGCACACCTGTGATGGACGATGATTGAAGCAGGTCGCGCCATGGACAACTCAGGAAGAATCGATGCCCCACTTCTTTGGATCCGCTCTGAAAGGTGTGCACGGCGGCTTCCGCCGTCAACGTGAATTTACAGGTCAGTGGGCAGCCTCAATGACCGAAACCGTTCCTTGCACCGGTCCGCCAGTGGAGCAATTGGCGTCATTGCCGCAGTAATTTGTTATGTAAACGCTATGCGTAACCGAGTTGGCGGCTGCACTGGTTGGGTGCACGCCCACTGCCAATGTGGTGGTCGAGTTAGAAACGCCATCGATGACAGTAACCGTGCCCGATGACGTTCCACTCGGTAAGTAGGTTTGGTTGATCGCAGGATCAACAACTACAGCGTTGGGGCCTTGGCCGGCTTGCACTGTGGCAACAGCTTGGGTCGCGCCGTCGACTATAGACACAGAGCCAGACTGGTGTGGAGCATAAATCTTGTTTGTATTGGCATTGATCGCGATGCTGCCCGAAAGGGGATCGGACGGGTCAGGAGAAGCATAAACATTGGTAACGGCCAGGGTCGAGCCATCAATACTCGAGACGCCCGATACGTGGTAACTGAAGAAAAGGACGCATACCTTATTCGTTATGGAGTCCACGGCGGGGCGTCCCACATTGCCGAAACCAAAAGAGATGTTTGTTGTGTCATTCGTCGCACCATCAAGGACCGTAACATTTCCTTCGACACCCGACCCACCAGCCACATAAATCTTATTCGTTACCTGGTTGACGGCGATGTCCTTGGGACCAAGTCCAACGGTCTGTGTCGTCGTGCTGTTGGTGGTTCCGTCAATTATTGTGACCGTCCCGCTCGCGCTATTTGCGACATAGATCTTGTTGGTGGCGGCGTTCACGGCCAGCCCACAAGGCTCGTCCCCCACGCTGACCGCCGTCGCGTCGTTCGTCGCACCGTCGATCACGGTCACCGACTGCCCGTTACGATTCGTCACATAGACCTTGTTGGTTTGCGGGTTGACCGCTATCTTGCAAGGGTACGTTCCTACCGGAACCGTTGCCAGGACAGAATTCGTCGCACCATCAATGACACTAACCGTGGGAGGCTGGTCGTTCTGATTGGCGACATAAATGCGATTGGTTGCAGGGTTAACATCGACGGCGCCGGGAGACATCCCCACCGGCACGGTTGCTATGACGCGCGCTGGTGACGGCCGGGACGAAGATCCGCCTCCGCCGCAGCCAACGAGGATCCCGACTGCCATCAGCAGCAACGGAAAACCTGCTTTGGTTTGCTTGGTCCCTCTCATCCCCATGTTATGAAACGCGTATTGTAGGAATTCAGGTTTCTCCTGCCACGCAGTCTCCCGCCCGGCCACGAAGTGATGCACCCGAGTCTGGTTTCATTCGGGGCCACCCCATCGAATATTTTCAACTCACGATCTCGGGCGAGTTTAATTGAACGTTTTCCTCTCCAAGAGCCAGCTACGGCGTGATCTCCCAGATGACGCCCACGTTTTGTGAGCCGCCGGCGTAGGTGCTGCCGTAGAGATTACCCTTTGTGTCAACTACCACGTTGCAATACGGATATTCCCCGTCGCTGCCGCCAGTAAAGTCGTGCAGCGAGGTGTACGTCCAACTGCCGCCCGAGGGTGTCAGCTTGAAAACGCTGCCAAGCTGGTTCGTGCCGTCGCAATTGGTTGTGCCATAAAGATTACCGGTCCCGTCCAGGACGAGATTGCCCCACGGCCCACACGTGGCGTGTCCCGTAAAGCTGTAAACCAGAGAATACGTCCAACCGCCGCCGGAGGGCGTCAGCTTGAAAACCGTACCCCCGCCACCCGAGCCGCCGCTAATAGTGGCGCCGTAAAGAGTGCCCGACGGGTCAGATATCAGACCGGCGATGGGATAAGCGCCGTCGCTGCCGTTTCGAAACGTGTTGACGACACTCTCTGTCCAGCTCGACCCTGAGGGGGTCAACTGGAAAACCACACCGTTGGAACTCTGGCCGCCAAAGTATGTGGTGCCGTAGAGACTGGCCCCCCTGTAGAAGGTCACGCCGCTATAGGGATTTCCTCCGTCGCTGCCCCCAGTGAAGCTGTAAAGGACGCTTTCCGCCCAGCCCCCGTTCGAAGGCGTCAGCTCATAAACAGTACCAATGTTGTTAGAACTACCCCCAAAGACCGTGGTGCCGTAGATGTTACCCGCCTGGTCGAAAGTGAGGTCGCCAAGGCCAGGTGCAGCCCCATCACTGCCCCCGATAAAGCGATAGAGCACAGTCTCTGTCCAAGGGCACAGTGCAGTCTTGCAGGCTGTCGATGGGGGTTGCAGCTTGAAAACCGTTCCGCAACCCAGTCCGAAGCAACTGCTCCCTCCCTGGTCCGTCGTGCCGTAAAGAGCACCGTTCGAGCCGAAGACTACTCTGGCTAATGGGTTGGCCCCGTCGCTGCCCGCAATAAAGCTATACAGCGGATTAAAGATCCAGCCCGCTCCCTTGTGCTGCAGACGGTAAACCGTGCCGCAGCCATTCGGGGCGTTGCAGGTTAGGCTGCCGCCACCGTTGGCCGTGCCGTAGAGATTTCCTGCCTCATCCATGGTCAAGCCGGCTTGGGGGTTTGCCCCATCCTGTCCGCCCGTGAAGTTGTGAATCACCGTGAATGTCTGCGCTTGCGCCGATCGGGTCGTGACGACGGTCAGCGCAAAGACAGCCCCGAATGCCAGGGCGGGCCACAGTGTACCCAGGCCGCGAACGGTGTTCCAATGGCGCCGTGAGCTCGTCATAAAGATTCTCCCTTCCTCATAGGCGCATCCTGAGTCGCGACCGATTCCGAGCTCTCATCGATGCGCCTTAGAATTTCAGTTACGGCGTGATCTCCCAGACCACACCAGCTCCCTGTGAGCCGCCATAGGCGGCGGTGCCATAGAGCTTACCGTTCGGGTGGAGTAACACGCTGCCAGAAGCGTTTGCCCCGTCGCTGCCGCCTGTAAAGTCGTGCAGCGGAGTGTACGTCCAACTGTCGCCTGTCTTCGTCAATTTGAAGACGGTGCCCCGTGTATACAGCCCAGTACACCACGTCGTACCGTAGAGATTGCCGTCGCCGTCCACGGCAAGACTGTTCGACACCCCAATCCCACAACCTCCGGAACCTCCGGCAAAGCTGTAAAGCACGCTATACGTCCAACTGCCATCCGGGTTGGGCGACAGCTCGAAAACTGTACCAGCCCCCCCCATCGCCGAATTGTTGGGTAGCGCCGTACAGGTTGCCCGACTGGTCAAAGATCACGCCGGCGAAGGGTTTACTTCCATCGCTTCCACCCTGGAAACTGTGGAGCAGCTTCTCCTTTCCGAAGGGCATCAATTGGAAAACCGTGCCGTTTCCGGGAAAAAAGCCGTTACGGCGAAGTTCTGTTGTACCGTATAGGTTTCCAGCTTTGTCCATGGTTACGCCAGCGGTGGGGTTGGTTCCGCTGCCGTCATCTAAGAAGTTGTAAAGGCGGCTCTCCGTCCAGCCGCTCCCCGAAGGCGTCAACTCGTAAACGGTACCGCACCCGGCGCCAAAGCGCCCGCATTGGTTCCTCCCCCCATATTCGGTAGTGCCATAGATGTTACCGGACTGGTCCAAAAAAAGGTCACCTGAATAGGGATCCGATCCGTCGCTAGGGTACCCTGCAAACTGATGAAGCACGGTTACTGTCCAGGGGCAGAGCGCGGTTTTGCAGGCTGTGGGTCCGGGTTTCAGGTTGAAGACCGTGCCGTTGCCGTACCGAGTCGTCCCGTAGAGAGCCCCATCCGGGCCGAAGATTACTCTGGCATACGGATTACCTCCGTCGCTGCCACCGGTAAAGCTATACAGGAGGTTAAAGACCCATCCCGAGCCTTTGTGCTTCAACTGATAAACCGTGCCACAGCCATCCCCGCCGCAGCCGGCGGTGCCTGTGTACCCTGCCGTGCCGTAGAGATTTCCTGCTTCATCCATCGTCAAGCCGGCCCAAGGATAACCCCCGTCCAGTCCGCCGGTGAAGTTGTGAATAACAGTGAATGTCTGGGCCTGTGCTGATTGGGTCGCAACGACCGTCAGCACAAGCACAGTCGAGATAGCGATAACGAAAGTAGTCTTGAATCTTGGCAGGGCGGCTCCTTTAAGGCGATGAGGTTCCGGAGAATGCTTCCCGGCCGCTGCCTCGCGTCCGCAGCCGGGAATCGCAATTCGCTGCTCCCCCGATCCATTGCTACTGAGATCCCTACTGTTTTCTCCCTTCAACCG
>Ga0335082_10010457_pt1 | contig 10071 bp, 7 predicted proteins | sample Lox_Sample_41_FD_206718 | JGI IMG/M metagenome (GOLD analysis project Ga0335082, IMG submission 206718) | Soil microbial communities from Loxahatchee National Wildlife Refuge, Florida, United States - Lox_Sample_4.1 | ecosystem: Environmental > Terrestrial > Soil > Wetlands | place: USA: Florida...
GTTCTGGCTTCATCGCGGCCAGTTCTTCCACCTCACCAGACAAGGTTGCGACGCGATCTTCGATATCGTGATAGAGCAGATACGCGCCCAATTGCTGGTAGAGAATCTGGCCCAGCATACTGGCCAGCAACAGCAGCAGGACGATCGGGACAACGGCGAGAAAAACGTAAGTGACAATCAGACGGTTGCGCAGGCTCCACATCAACTCGGCGCGCCACCGGCTCCAATAGCGGTAAATGATGAAGATGGCGGCCAGTATGCCCAAAAACCTAAGCAGGCGGGTCCCGAGCAAGTTCTCGAATGGGTCTGTCGCCGAGGCTAAACCGAGCATGCAAAGAGCCAGGGCGAGCCAATCCCATTTGGAGAGGCTTTTCCAGAAAGATTTTTGCTGATTTCCCGTTGGCTTCATGGCCGAAGAGTCTGAAGAGACACTTTACCCGATTCCCCGCACCGGCACGAAGTGAATTGCTGTTTCCAGGAGATTCTTCGAATCAGCGCGCGCTGAATCCAAGACGCCGGAAACCTAGGACCGGCTCTGCGGGTTGCGCACCTTGCTGTGCTTGACGCTATAGGTGAAATAGATGATCAAACCGATGATCAGCCAGACGACCAGCCGCACCCAGGTGATGGCATTGAGGCTGGCCATCAATCCCAGCGAGACGAGGATACCGAGGATCGGAACGACGGGAACCAAGGGAGTGCGGAACGGCCGCGGCAAATCCGGGCGCCGTTTGCGGAGAATCAGAACCGCCGCACAAACGATGACGAACGCCAGCAGAGTCCCGATGCTGACCATCTGGCCGAGGCTGCCAATGGGAACCAAGGAACCGAAGATAGCTGCACCTAGGCCAACCACCGCGGTGGACTTCCACGGAGTGCGGAATCTCGGATGAATGTCGCCCGCCCACTTCCAAAGTAATCCGTCGTGAGCCATCGAATAGAACACGCGCGACTGCCCCAGCAACATGACCAGCATCACGGTGCTGAGTCCGGCTAGGGCTCCGGCGTTGACCACATAGCTGCCCCACTTCACCCCGGTTTCGCGGATGGCCAGGGAGACGGGCGCGCCGATGTTCAGGCGGGAGTAGTGGACGGTGGCCGTGAGCAGCCCGGAAACGATGATGTACAAGATCGTGCAGATGATCAGCGAACCGAGGATGCCGATGGGCATGTCCTTTTGTGGGTTGCGCGCTTCCTGCGCGGCGGTGGAAACAGCATCGAAGCCGATATAGGCGAAGAACACGACTGCGGCACCGCGGAAGACACCCGACCAGCCGTAGGAGCCGAAAGTTCCGGTGTTGGGCGGAAGGAAGGTGTGCCAATTCGTGTGGACCAATTCAGGGCGCTTCAGAACGAAGGGCAAGGCGACGGCGATGAAGGTGAGGACGGCGATGAGCTTTACGAAGACGATGCCGGTGTTGAAATTCGCCGATTCCCGGATGCCGACGATCAGGATCGTCGTAACCGCAAGGATTGCAAGGAAGGCAACCAGATTGAAGACGGCCGTGGCCTGCGGCAAACCCGCGAGTTGTTCGGGCGTGAGACTCAAGGAGGTCACCGGCGACCAGCGGCCCTCAAACAAAACCCATTTCGCGCCGGGGACGTCGCAAATCCGCGGCGGCAGGTTGATGCCGTAGTCCTGGAGGAAGGCCACGAGCGTGCTGCTCCAGCCGCTGGCGACGGTTGCCGCGCCGAAGGCGTATTCGAGGATCAGATCCCAGCCGATAATCCACGCGACGATTTCGCCGAGTGTCGCGTAGCCGTAGGTGTAAGCAGAGCCGGCGATGGGAATCATCGAAGCGAATTCTGCGTAGCACAGGCCAGCGAAGACGCAACCGAGACCAGCCAAAACGTACGACAACATGATGGCAGGGCCGGCATAGAGGGCCGCGGCGGAGCCCGTCAGCACGAAAATGCCCGCGCCAATGATGGCACCGATGCCAAGGGTGACCAGGTTCACGGGGCCGAGGGCCCGTTTCAGGGAATGCTCACCAGTGTCACCCGCCTCTTTCATGAGGACATCGAGCGACTTGGTTGCGAAGAGCAGATTGCCCATGCAACTCCTCCTTTATGAATCCCAACAGCCTACATGCTGCGAACCTGTCGGACTAAAGCCCAACACCTACACAAGAAAGAAGGCGGCTTGATGCGCCCGACATTAACTCCTGGCGGCCCGCTTCTGCCGCGCCCACAACCAATAGACGGGCAATCCCAACAAGACAATCAGCATGCCCATGCCGGCGGTTTGCGTTTCATAGAGCAGCAAGACGCCCATGATTCCGCTGGCCGCCAATATATACAACAGCGGCACCACTGGATAGCCAAATGCCTTGTAAGGGCGATCCAGGTCCGGACGGCGAACCCGAAGAACGAAAATTCCCGCAATCGTGAGCACGTAAAAAAGCAGCGCGGCGAAAACGACGTAGTCCAGCAAATTGCTGTAGAGGTTGCCGTAGGTTCCATCCGGTTTGCGCGTGCGCAGCAGAATCAGCACGATGATCCAGATGCCCTGATAGATCAGCGCGACACCTGGGACCCCTTTATCGTTGAGCTTGCCGGTGGCGCGGAAGAAAAGGCCGTCCTTGGCCATTGCATACGCCACGCGCGAACCGGCGAGAATGAGCCCATTGTTGCAACCGAAGGTGGAGATGATGATGGCAATGGCCATCATCCAGGCACCCTTGGCGCCATAGACGGCAGAGAGCGCGGCGGTGGCGACGCGGTCGTCCGGCGCGTGCTGAATCTGTTCCAGAGGCAGCGCGCAAAGATACGCGAGGTTGGCCAGGCAGTAAAGGCTGATGACGATGACCGTGCCGAAGGCCATGGAGAGCGCGACGTCGCGCTTGGGATTTTTGACTTCGGCGGCGGTAAAGCCGATGTTGTTCCAGGCATCGGCGGAAAACAGCGAGCCGACTTGCGAAACGGCCAGCGCCAGCAGCAGGCCGTACCAGCCGTCGCCTGCCGTCACCGTGGGCAGGATGCCCTTCAGGAAGCCCAGGCCGGGTTCAATCGTGTTGGCGTTCCGGATCGCCCAGAGGTGCGTGAAGTTATCGGCAATCGCGGAAGCATTCCGCGCCACAAAAACGCAAATCAGGATCAAACCGGCAAGAGAGAGCATTTTTGCCGATGTAAAAATATTCTGGATCCATTTGCCGAGCTTTACGCCACGTGTGTTGAGCAATGTCAAGAAAACAATCATCAGCACGGCGACCAATTGCTGTACGGAAAGGCTGATCGCAAAGTGCGAGGAAAAATTGATCGGCGGAATGATCCAGGTCGTGGGGGAAATAGAGCGAAACAGCACGCCGAGATAACGCGCAAAGCCGATGGCAACGGCGGCAATAGTTCCCGTCTGAATCACCAGGAACAGCGTCCAGCCGTAGAGAAATCCCCAGAGCGGCGAAAACGCTTCGCGCAGATAGACGTATTGCCCGCCGGCATGCGGATAAATGGCCGCAAGTTCGCCGTAGGAGAGCGCGGCGATGATGGTGAGGACGCCGGTGAGAACCCAGGTGAGCAGCAGGCCGCCAGGAGAACCGGTTTGGCGGGCAATGTCGGCGGCAACAATGAAAATCCCCGAGCCGATCATCGAGCCGACGACGATCATGGTGCCATCGAAAAGACCAATGGCTTTTACAAATTCGTGCTTGTGGTCGCTTGCGGGAACGGTGGGAACGTTGGTCGCGTCGGCCATTCGTCCTCAGCTCTGCGGATGGGCCGCGGGTTTCACGGCTTCCAGTTTCTCGAGATATTCCCGAGCTTGTACCGCCGGGTCCTGCGCTTTCAGAACGCCGCTGATCACGGCAATCGAGTCAGCTCCCGCCGCGATCACTTCGGGGGCCCGCTCGAGCGAAATGCCGCCGATGGCGACGATGGGCTTGGACGTTAGCGCGCGCGCGCGGCGCACGAACTCGACGCCGACCACGGGATCGGGATTCGCCTTGCTGCTAGTCGGGAAGATGGGACCCACGGCTATATAATCCGCCGAACTGGCCGCCGCCTGTTGAAATTGTTCAAGGTTGTGCGTCGAAACTCCAACCCACCGCTCCGCACCGATCACTTCCCTGGCCTGTTCCACGCCAAGGTCTTCCTGGCCGACGTGCACACCATCGGCGCCGGCAAGGTAAGCGATGTCCGGGCGATCGTTGACCAAGAAAGTGCAGTTTGCGGCTCGGGCTGTCGCAGCGATGGTTCTGGAGTTCGACAGCAATTCGCGCGCGGACGCCCGCTTATCGCGGTATTGCAGCAACCGCACGCCTGCTTGGATCAGTTTTTCGGCAATCTCCCCGGCTGGTTCCGTCAGCATTCCTGCGTCTAATATCACATACAGCCTGGGCATCACAAGGCGCATGAAACGCTATTTTCCGTTGCCACCGATAATTTTTTCGATGAAGTGCGTGTCCAGCTTGCCGGCGGCGAAGTCGGGGTGCGCCAGGATGCGGCGATGCAGGGGGATGGAGGTCTTGATGCCCTCGATGACGAACATCTCGAGGGCGCGCTTCATGCGGCCGATGGCTTCGGTGCGGTCACGCCCCTTTACGATCAGCTTGGCCACCAGCGAATCGTAGTACGGCGGGATCACCGCTCCGGAATAGGCGGCGGAATCGACGCGCACGCCCGTTCCCCCCGGTGCCTGGAACGTGGTGATGCGGCCCGCAGAAGGGACAAAGGTGTCCGGGTCCTCGGCATTGACGCGGCATTCGATAGAGTGCCCGCTGAAGTGCATCTCACCGACCGCTTCGTCCATTTTTTCCCCGGCGGCAATGCGAATCTGGGATTTCACGAGGTCCACGCCAGTGACAAATTCGGTGACGGGATGCTCGACCTGGATGCGGGTGTTCATCTCGATGAAATAAATCGAACCATCGGTATCCATCAAAAACTCAACGGTGCCGGCGTTCGTGTATTCGATCGCTTGCAAAGCCTTGATTACCTTCGCGCCCAATTCTTTGCGGCGCTTGGCATCCATGGCGGGTGAAGGAGACTCCTCCACGAGTTTCTGGTGGCGCCGCTGGATAGTGCACTCGCGCTCGCCAAGGTGGATGACTTTGCCGTACTGATCGCCGAGTACCTGAATCTCGATGTGGCGCGGATGCTCGAGGAACTTCTCCATGTAGACATCCGGCGTTCCGAAGGCTTGCTCCGCTTCGTTGCGCGCCGTCTGATAAGCAGGCAGCAACTCATTCTTGGTGCGCACCACGCGCATGCCACGCCCGCCACCACCCGCGGCCGCTTTCAGAATCAACGGGAAGCCGATGCGATCGGCCTCTTTGGCGAGCTGTTCTTCCCCCTCCACCACACCTTCGCTGCCGGGAATGGTGGGAAGGCCTTGCACTTTCATTTCGCGGCGCGCGCGGTCTTTTTCGCCCATCATTTCGATCACTTCGGGCTTCGGGCCGATAAAGGTGATTTCGGAAGCTTCGCAGACTTTGGCGAAATTCGCGTTTTCCGAGAGGAAGCCGTAGCCGGGGTGGATGGCGTCCACGTTGGTGATTTCCGCGGCGCTGATCACCTGGGGAATGTTCAGATAGCTTTCGCTGCTGCGAGGGGGGCCAATGCAGACGGCCTCATCGGCGAAGCGGACGTGCAGGGAGTTCCGGTCGGCCTCCGAATAGACGGCGACGGTGGCAATTCCCAACTCTTTGCAGGCGCAGATGACCCGCAGGGCAATTTCCCCGCGATTGGCTACTAGGATTTTCTGGAACATAGTCCGTCAGGCCGCCGCTATCTCTTGCGGCTCGGGCGAATACCAAAGAGCGGCTGCCCGTATTCGACGGGCTGCCCGTTTTCGACGAAAATCCGGAGCACCTCGCCGCTGAGTTCGGACTCGATTTCGTTCATGAGCTTCATGGCTTCCACGATGCAGAGGGTCTGGCCCTTGTCCACATGGGAACCGACCTTAACGAAGGACTCGGCGCCGGGACTGGGCGACCCATAGAAGGTCCCGACGATCGGAGAAGTCACCAGTTGCAGGTCCTCTCCGCCGCGAATATCGGCTGCGGCAGCTTCGATGGCCCCCGTGGGGGTCGGCTCCGCTGCGGATAGGGCCGAGGGAACGATGATTTCGGCGGCCGGTCTTGGCGGGGCGGCGGCCGCAACCAGCACATTGGTGCCGGGCTTCTTCAGCCGGATGCGCAGGTCTCCCCGTGAGTATTCAAATTCCTCCAGGTTGTGCTCGCTCATGAAGCGCAGCAACTGCTCAATCCGCTCAATTTCAGGATTCGCAAACGACGGGCTTGCACTCACTTTCGCGGTTTTTTTCCGTTTCATGCCTTTTTCTAGAGCTCGATAAGATCCCGCGTAACGCGGGTCAACACTTCACCACGTCCTGCTCCCACCAGAACGTCGTCTTCTATCCGGATACCGCCGACTGCCTCCAGATAGATCCCAGGTTCTATGGTAATCACATTGCCCGCTTCGAGTCGAACCGACTGGCCGCGAGCGACCCGGGGCTCTTCGTGCACTTCCAGGCCTAAACCATGGCCGGTGCTGTGCACAAAATACTGGTCCAAACCGTTTTTCTTGAGAACTTCCCGCGCAGCGGCATCCACTTTACCGCAAGTCATCCCGGCCCTGACGGCCGCGACCGCTGCTGCCTGCGCTTCCTGAACCGACCGGTACCATTCCCGGACGCGCCTGGTGGCACGTCCGAGGTGCACGGTGCGCGTCATATCGCTGCAATAGTGGCCGAGTATAACACCCAGGTCGAGGACGACCAACTCATTTTTCCTCAGCTTCTTGGCGGTGGGGCGGGCATGTGGAAGGGCGCCGCGTGGGCCTGAAGCGACGATGGTTTCAAACGACGGACCACTGGCTCCGCGCTTCTTCATCTGGTATTCCAGCTCGGCAGCGATTTCGCTCTCCCGGATGCCCGGCCGGATGAGTTTCAGGACGCTTTCGAACACTTCGCCCACCAGGATAGCCGCCCTTCGCATTACGGCGAGTTCCTGCGCGTCTTTTTTCATCCGCAGGCGCTCGACAAATCCTGAGGCTTCCTGACCGCGCCATTTGCCTCCAGCGGCCTTCCGGAGGGCATGCAACTGGGCGACGGTGAGTTGATTGGCGTCATAACCCACACGGCGCGAACTTTGCTTTTTCAAAAATGCACCGACGGAAGGATACAAGCCGCCCTGCTGCAGCTCGATTTTCACTCCCTGAGTCTCTTCCTTGGCTTGGACGGTGAAGCGGCCGTCGGTAATGAGTGTGGTGCTGCCTTTCGAGACCACCAGCGCGCCGGCCTCGCCAGTGAAGCCGGTAAGGTAAAACCAGTTGGGAGGATGAGTGACCAGAAGGGAGTCGAGTTTCCGGGCTTTGAGTTCATCCAGAACTGCTTTGCGACGCTGGGAGTAGTTCGCCATTATAAAAAAATCGAGGAGACTTGCGCCTCCTCGATTCGAGTTTACCTGAATTTTTCGAGCTGCGCTTTTCCGTCCCGCCGGAGGGACTCATCCGGGGATGATGCGCGGGGTAATGAAGAACAGCAATTCCTGCGACTGGATGTTGACGTTGGTGCGGCGGAACAGATAGCCGATCACCGGCAAGCTGCCCACGATCGGCACCTGGGTGATGTCAGTCTGCTGCTGCGTGACGATGATGCCGCCGATGACGACGGTGCCGCCGTCAGCGACTGTCACCTTGGTCTGCGCGGCCTGGGTATCCAAAGCGGGGATGCCTTGGACGCGGGGAATACCGTTGTCGATCTGCGTGTTCTCGACGAGGACGTCCATAAAGACGGTGCCCTCGGCCGTGATTTGCGGCGTCACTTCGAGTTGCAGAACGGCGTCAATGTACTGCACGGAAATGGTGTTGTTGATGGTCGTCTGAATCGGGATCTTTGTACCCTGCTTGACGATCGCCTTTTCGTTGTTCTGGGTGATGACCTTCGGCTTGGAGAGCAGTTTGCCGACGCCCTTGGCTTCCGCGGCGGTGATGAAGAGGTCCACGGCGAAGTTCGGCGAACGATGGCCGAAGTAGAAGCCGCTGGTCGGAACGCCCGCGCCCAGGTTCACGTTAAACGGCAGGCCCGGCGTGGTGCTGCCGGAGTTTTGACCCGGGGTACCGATGAGCGGAGGCTGCGGAATGCCGGACCCTGTGGTCACCGGGCTGACACCAACATTGGCCGGACCGCCAAAGATCGAGCGGCCGCTGGTGGTGGTGCCGGCGAAGCCCCACTGTACGCCGATATCCTGCGAGAAGGAGCGGGAAGCGGAGACGACGCGCGCTTCGATTTCCACCTGCTGCGACTTGCGGTCAAGCTGGTGAATGAGGTTGTCAATGATCGGGATGACCGACGGAATGTCGCGAATGATGAGCTGATTCGAGCGGTCGTCCGAAAGGATATCACCGCGCGGCGAGAGGAACTTCTTCAGGGTGTCCTTCATCGTGGCGGCCTTGGCGTAACTCAGCACGCGGGTCACGGTGACCGGGGCCACGGCCTGGGCCTGAGCCACAGCCAAGTCGCGCTGCGTTTCGGCCTCATGCTTCAGGGTTTCACGAGTGGCGATGCGAAGCACATTGCCGTTGAGCTGCTTGTCGAGACCGTTGTTCTGGAGAACGATGTCCAGCGCCTGATCCCACGGCACTTCATCGAGGACGATTGTCAGCGTGCCCTTGACGTTAGGATCGAGCACCACGTTCAAGCCGCTGATTTCGTGAATCAGGCGGAAGAAGTCCTTGAGGTCGACATCCTTCAGGTTCACCGAAATCGGCTCACCCGTGTAACGGCTGGATTGGGCCGCGGCCGTGGTGGTCTGCTGAGCCGCAACCGTGGTGGCTGCGGTAGCCGCCTGCTGCATGGCCTGCTGCGAAGCTTGCTGGGTGTCCGGACGGGACGGCTGTTCCGTTTCGTGGAGGCTCGCCAGAACAACAGAGGGCTGGGTCAGTTCGTTCGGGAGAGCAAACCGAGGAGCCGGAACATTGGAAACCTTTGCGGTGTGGACAGTCTTGGGTGACTTGGCGTCATACGGAATCGCCTTGCTCGCGGGAACGTTGGCCGTGGAATTGACCGGTGCAACCGAGTTCGCATCCGGCGTCACCTGCAACTGGAAATAGACCACGACGGAGTCGCCTTCGTGCGCGATCTGATAGGGAGTCTCTTGCGTCAAGTCGACGACGACGCGGGCGATGTCCGGACGGAACTGCCCCATACGGACGCCGCGCACCGGCGCGGAGACGCCAGGGATGGCGGTCTTCTGCACCTCGAGGCGCGCGCCGCTGAAATCCAACACCAGGCGCTCCGGATTCTGCATGCGGGCGGCGTGGACATCGAGACGTCCTGCCCCCTCAACACGAATCGCCGCGCGCTGGGGCTCCTGCGTGATCGCCACGCTGGAGATAACCGCCGCGGTCGAAGTCGCGCCTGCGGGCTCCTGAGCACGAATCGTGGCCAGGCCCCCGCCCAGCACGATGCTCGCAACTATCAGGGAGCCACCCCGAAAGGCCGGCCAGTTCGTCTTCATTGCTGTTCTCCTGCACTGGAGTAAATTCTCTTGTTTACTTGACGTTCCACTGGTTTGCCGAACGCATCCTTCCCCATTTCGTGGAACGACACGCCGTCCATTGCAATCTTTTCCACCCGACCGTCGTACAACTGGTCTCCTTCGCGCAGGAAATAGGTGCGCGATTGAGGATTGGTGACTACCGCGATCATCCCGTTCGGGGCTTTCACAATTCCATCCAGGCGGAGCGTGCCGACCTGCAAACCCGCTTTGCCTGGAGGAAGATTGGCGCCGGCGCGAGCCGCAGCTTCCTGGCGGCTGGTCAGCGATTCAAAGGGATCGCGGCGCGCGACCTTGGATTCATCCGGCGCTGGGGCCGAAGAGGCTTGTCCCGCAGCCGGTGCGCCAGCAGCCGCTTTCTTGGGCGCCTTGGTTCCCGAAGACTTCTTGGCAGATTTTGGAGCTGGCGCAGGTGCCGGCTTCGTCTGGGCGTGCAAACTGCCGCCAGCCGCTGCCAGAAGAATTCCCGTCATAACTGATATGGCTAGACGCATGGCTCGCTCATCCCCGCTCACGGCTTTCTCGCCGGCTGCGCCGCCCCCGCTGCACCCGGGGCGCCTTTGGCTCCGGTTGT
>Ga0335082_10010458_pt1 | contig 10070 bp, 10 predicted proteins | sample Lox_Sample_41_FD_206718 | JGI IMG/M metagenome (GOLD analysis project Ga0335082, IMG submission 206718) | Soil microbial communities from Loxahatchee National Wildlife Refuge, Florida, United States - Lox_Sample_4.1 | ecosystem: Environmental > Terrestrial > Soil > Wetlands | place: USA...
GCTCCGCCCGGATGACGTACTGGTGCCAGGCGTGGTAGGCCTCGCCCTGCACGTGCGGCGGCTGCACCGCAGCGGGCTGCGCGGCCGAGCGGGGCGCCGACAGCCCGGCCTTGGCCAGCAGGCGTCCATAGCCTTCGGCCACCTGGTTGCGGCGCTGGTTCCACTCGACGACGTGCTGCAGCTTGACCCGCAGGACAGCGGCCTGGAGCGCGTCCAGGCGGCTGTTTGCTCCCATCTCGTCGTGGCGGTAGCGTTCACGCATGCCGTGGTTGCGCAGGCTGAGCAGGCGCTCGGCCAGCCCGGGTTCACTGGTGGTCACCGCGCCCCCGTCCCCGAAGCCGCCCAGGTTCTTGGTGGGATAGAAGCTGAGGGCGGCGGCGGTGGCCAGCGAGCCGGCGCGGCGGCCGCGCCAGGCGGCCCCGAAGGACTGGGCCGCGTCCTCCAGCAGGACCAGCTTGCCCTCGGCCGCGAGGTTCTGCATCTCGTCCATCTGCGCGCACTGGCCGTAGAGATGGACGGCGAGGATGGCGCGCAGCCGCGAGGTCAGCGCGCTGTTCACCTTGTGGCGGGTCTGGGCGGGGTCGAGGTTGAAGGTGAGGGGATCGATGTCCACCAGCACCGGGCGGGCGCCGGCGCGGGCGATGGCGGTGGCGGTGGCGATGAAGCTGAAGGCGGTGGTCAGCACCTCGTCGCCGGGTTCGACGCCGGCGGCCACCAGCGCCAGCCACAGGGCGTCGGTGCCGGAGGCGCAGGCCACGGTGGTGGCCGCGCCGGTGAAGGTGGCGAGTTCGCGCTCGAAGGCGGCAACCTCTTCCCCCAGGATGAAGCGCTGCGAGTCGCAGACGCGTGCCAGGGCCGCGGCGACCTCCTGGCGGACGCCGGCGTACTGGCGGGTGAGGTCGAGCTGCGGGATGCGCCGCATCTCGCCGGCGCGGGCCGGCGACGGGCGCGGCTTCTTCGTGGTGGAAGCGGTCTTCACGGGCGGCAAAAAAAGTCTATCACCGCCGGGCGCGGAGCGGGGACTTGGCGGGGCGACGCAGGCGGGGCGGCGCGGGCGCGGGCACGCCGGCGGCCAGGGCTTCCTCCCAGCGGGCGACGGCGCGCCGCAGACCGGCCATGTCCAGCCCGGCGTAGGCGGCGGGATAGGCGGCCAGCTTCTTGCCGCCCCGCGCCAAGAGCGAGCGCGCTCCCGCGAGGTTCCCGGTGGAGTGGTGGTGCAGGCCCACGGCCACCTGGATCAGCGCCTGCAGGAAGAGCTTGCGCCGGCCCGTGGCCTCCCGCCAGACGTCCTCCAGGGCCTCGTGAGCGTCGAAGAAACGCCTGGCATTGAAGAGCGAGATCCCCCGCCGGTAGCCGGATGCATCCACGCGTCCATTCTCACACAAAGGAAAAGCCCTCGCCGGGGCGAGGGCCTTGGCAAGCGCTTGCGCGCGGGCTACTTTCCGAACAGGGCGTAGTGGCTGGCCGCCGCCATGAAGAAGAGCAGGGCGATGGAGAGCCAGGTATTGGTGCGCGAGGCCAGGAAGGCCTGGCGCGCCAGCTTGGCCGCCTCCGCCGGGATGGGGGTGCCGTCGGCGGCGTTGGCCTTGGTCCAGGCGATGGTCTTCTTGTTGTTGCGCCAGATGATGCCCCAGACGTTGAGCAGCATGATGATGCCCAGACCGCCGCCCACTCCGATGGCCAGCACGTTGTTGGCGTATTCCACGTTGGAATTGAGGTTCAGGAAGAGCCAGGCTGCGGCCGTCACCAGGATCAGGATCAGCACCCACAGCACCTTGCCGTTGTTCAGCGCCCCCTTGACCGGCGCCAGCAGGATGTACTCGACCAGCCAGGCCCCGATCCAGATGGCGAAGAAGGTGCCCAGCATCATGCCTTCGGAGGCGCCGGCGCCGTTGGGCTGGGTGTGCAGGTAGGCGACGTTGCCACGCACGCTGTTCTCCCAATAGAAGAGGCCGGCCAGCACGGTCACCACCGCGCCCCAGCGGAACCACCACAGCGCCTTGGGCATCAGCGAAGGAATGACCTTGCCCTTGGTGGCCCCGTCCAGCTCCTTCATGAAGGGCACGTTCACCAGGTTGAAGAAATACAGCAGGCCGATCCACGTGATGCCGGCCAGAAAGTGGATCCATCGCAGCACGATGAGATAGATGCTGTTGAAATCCGAAGGGGGGTGGAAGGGGATCAATCCCCATGCGGCGGCCAGGATGTGCATCGCGGTTCCTCCGCTCTGATTCGAAGTTCGACGGCGTCCGGAGCAGGCAAAAAACGAGTCCCGGAAGACCGGGACTCATGCTTGGCGTAATTCCCTGGTTGCGCCGTGTGGGATGGACCGCCTTGCGGCAGCCATCGTCCCCCGGTCGTCGTCTATGAAGCCGCAGAAAGCGGCCTGATACTCCCACGTTGCGTGCGGAATGTCAATGCGCTTGCCCGCCGCTCTTCGCCTGGCCCCGGCCGGGCAGCCGGGGCGGGGTTGAAAACCCGGCGGGGAAAGCCGTATCGTGGAAGCAGCAGCGGGCCGATCCTGGCCGGGCCTGCCCAGTGGTTCTCAAGGAGATCGGCGATGGACAACAAGCCGGCACAGAACATCCAGGACTCCTTCCTCAACAGCGCCCGCAAGGACAAGGCCATCATCACCATCTACCTGATGAGCGGGGTCAAGCTGACGGGACGCATCCGCTCCTTCGACAAGTACTCCGTGGTGCTGGAGACCAACAACCAGGAACAACTGATCTTCAAGCACGCCATCTCCACGGTGGTCATGGCCAAGGCGGGGCCGCACGCCGAGCCAAGGCCGGTAGCTGCCAGCGCGCCCCAGCCGGCGGCCAGCCCGGTCACTCCCTCGGGCACGGAGGCATAGCCCATTCGCAGCAGCCCCCCCCGCGCGGGGTCCCGGCAGGCGCCCGCTGGAGTGTCTTCTGCGGAGGGCAGGACCGCCCGCGAGCGCGCCTTCCTGGTGGGCCTGGACTACCGCCCGAGCCGCGCGCCCCGGCCGGGTAGCCGTGGAGACGCGGGCACGCTTCCTCCCGGGGCGCGCATGGCCCGCGCCGCCGCCCAGCCGCTGCCCGGCGCCGCCCGCGCTGCCCGCGCGGTCGGGTTCAGCGCCGAAGAGTCCATGGCGGAGCTACAGGAATTGGCCGCCAGCGCCGGCGCCCAGGTGGTGGGCGAGTTCCTGCAGCGCAAGGAGAAGCCCGATCCCGCCACCCTCATCGGCCGCGGCAAGCTGGAGGAGATCGCCGGAGCCGCCGCCTCCGCCGGCGCCGACCTGCTGGTCTTCGACCACGATCTCTCCGCCTCGCAGCAGCGCAACATCGAGAAGGCGGTGCGGGTGCGGGTGGTGGACCGCACCCAGCTCATCCTCGACATCTTCGCCCGCCACGCCCGCACCCGGGAAGGCCAGTTGCAGGTGGAATTGGCGCAGTTGCAGTACCTGCTGCCGCGGCTGACGGGGCGGGGCGTGGAGATGTCGCAGTTGGGCGGCGGCATCGGCACCCGTGGCCCGGGCGAAACCCAGCTCGAGACCGACCGCCGCCGCATCTACCGGCGCATCCGCCACGTCCAGCAGCAACTGGAGAACGTGCGCCGCATCCGCGCTCAGCAGCGCCAGCGGCGGGAGTCGGTGCCGGTCTCCACCGTGGCCCTGGTGGGCTACACCAACGCCGGCAAGTCCACGCTCTTCAACGCCCTGACCCAGGCCGGAGTGGACGCCTCGCCGCGCCTCTTCGCCACCCTCGATCCCACCATCCGCGCCGTCACCCTGCCATCCCGCCGCCAGGTGCTGCTCTCCGACACCGTGGGCTTCATCCGACATCTGCCGCACACCCTGGTGACCTCCTTCCGCGCCACCCTGGAGGAGGTGCAGCGCGCCGCCCTGCTGTTGCACGTCTGCGACGCCACCAGCCCGCTCGCCGCCGAGCAGGCGGCGCAGGTGGAGGAGGTGCTGCGCGAGCTGGAGGTGCAGGGCAAGCCCCGCCTGCGCGTCCTCAACAAGGTGGACCTGCTGCCGGCGCTCGAGCGCGAGAGCCTGTGCGACGACGCCTCCACCCTGCACATCTCGGCGCTGCGCGGCATCGGGATCTCCACTCTGCTGGAGCGCGTGGACCAGATGCTGGAGGAAGACCCGCTCAGCCGCGTCCGCCTGCGCATTCCGCAGAAGGAGGGCAAGGCCCTCTCCCTGCTGGAAGCCCGCGCCCGCATCTTCTTCCGCGCCTACCAGGATGGCGTGGTCGAACTCGAGGCCCAGGCGCCCGAGTCCGTGCTACGAAAGTTGCGACCGTTCGTTGTCGAAGAATAAGTACTCAGTGCTCGGTACTCAAAGAACAGGGGACGAGCACTTCCTGCACACGGCAACCTGAGAACCGAGTGCTGAGTACTGAAATTAAATGGGCCAGCTGCCAAGAAGCGGTGACAATTCCTTGGCGACCGGCCCATTCGATCCTGAAATGGATCGGAGGTGATGATTCATTATGCTCCCCGCTCCGGGGCCAAAGTCAAGCGCGCCGTTGCCGGCCGTTTCGCCGGCCTCCGAGCGGGGTCGCGGAGCACGGTGGAAAGCGCCAGAAACCCGCATGAATACGGCCTGAGCCCGCGTTGACACCCGTCGGAAGGGGTGTTAGGTTTTAGGGTTCCAGCAATACTGCGCCCTCATTCCAGGCCCATCAAGACAGTCTATGGACGAGATCCTGCGGCAACTCGGCGACCTCTTTCTGGGCGCGATTCCCACCATCCTGCTTTTCCTGCTGCTGTACGCCGCCTACGCCATGCTGCTGCACAAGCCCCTGGAGCGGGTCCTGGAAGAGCGGCGGCAGCGCACGGTGGGCGCCATGGAAGAGGCCAAGGCCGCCATCGCGCGCGCCGACGCCAAGGCGGCCGAGCACGAGCAGCGTCTGCGCGAGGCCAAGGTGGCCATCTATAAGGCGCAGGAAGCCCGCCGGCAGAAGGTGCTGGAGGCGCGGGCGGAGGCCCTGGCCCAGGCCCGCGCGGCCGCCCAGGCGCGGGTGGGCGAAGCCCGTGCCGCCATGGACCGCGACGTGCTCGCCGCCCAGGCGCAACTGCGCGCCCAGGGCGAGATGCTGGCCACGGAAGTGGTGCGCATCGTTCTGAAGCCCGCCGGCATGGCGGCAGGCGGCCGGCCGTGAGGCGCATCTTCCCCGTCGCTTTTCTGGCCATCTTCCTGCTGGCTGCCGGCGTGTCCCGCTCTGCCGCCCAGGAGTCCCATTCCAAGGATCCGAAGCCCGCGGCCGCGCCGAGCGAAAAATCCTCTGCCTCGCAGGAGCACGGGGCGGCCGGCGCCGGCGAGCACCAGCAAGCCGAGGGCGAAGAGAACGCCGAGTTCAAGGAGTCGCCTTCGGTGAAGGCGCTGGCCCGCCTGGTCGGGCTGGAGCCCGCGACCATGTACCAGATCCTGGTGGTGGCCAACTTCCTGCTCATCGCCTTCCTGATCTACTGGCTGGCCCGGGGGCGGGTGCCGGAGGCCTTCCGCGCGCGCACCCGCGAGATCCAGAAGAACCTGGAGGAATCGCGGCGCGCCAGCGAAGACGCCAACCGCCGGCTGGCTGAGATCGAAGAGCGGCTGGCCAAGCTGGACAGCGAGATCGGGGCGCTGCGCACGGCCGCCGAGGCTGACGCCCGCGCGGAAGAGGAGCGCCTGCGCGCCCAGGCCGAGGCCGACAAGCGCAAGATCGTGCAGGGGGCGGAGCAGGAGATCGAAGCTGCCGCAGGCCTGGCGCGGCGCGGCCTGAAGGCCTTCGCCGCCGACCTGGCCGTGGCCCTGGCGGAGAAGAAGATCAAGGTCGATCCCGAGACCGACAAGGCGCTGGTCCGCGAGTTTGCCGGCCAGATCAAGGAAGGTAAGTAGGCCATGGCTGCGGTCAACAGCCGCTACGCCCGCGCCTTCGCCGAGGTGGTGCTGGAGCAGAAGCTCGATCCCGGCACGACGGTCGAGCAGGTGCGCATGCTGGCAGAATTGTTCGCCGCCAGCTCCGAGCTGCGGGCGGTGTGGGAGAACCCGGCCGTGCCCGCCGGGCAGAAGCAGGCCGTGCTGGACGCCATCGGGAAGCGCGCCGGGGTGAGCCGGCAGGTGCGCAACTTCGTCGCCGTGCTCATCGACCGCGGACGCATCCCCGCCCTGCCCCAGATCGCGCGCCAGTTCGAGGCGGAATTGGACCAGGCCCTGGGATTCGTGGAGGCCGAGGTCTCCTCCGCGCGCGACCTGGGCGACGAGGAGAAGCGCACCCTGGAAGCACAGATCGCCCGGGTGACGGGGCGCAAGGTGCGCGCCCACTACCGGCGCGACGCGGGATTGCTGGGCGGCGCCGTCGTCAAGGTGGGCAGCACGATTTACGACGGCTCAGTCCGCGGGCAGCTGCGGCGGCTGAAAGAAACGCTGAGCGACTAAAGGCAAAAGGCAGGAGCTAAGAGCTAAGAGCTAAGAGCTAAGAGCTAAGAGCTAAGAGCTAAGAGCTAGGAGTTAGGAGCTAGGGGCTGGTTTATGGCGCAGATCAAAGCTGACGAAATCACCAAGCTCATCAAAGAGCAGATCGAGAACTACGAGACCCGCATCGCGGTGGACGAGGTGGGAACGGTCATCTCCCTGGGCGACGGCATCGCCCGCCTGCACGGCCTGGACAAGGTCATGGCCGGAGAGCTGCTCTCCTTCCCCCACGACGTGGCCGGCATCGCCATGAACCTGGATGAAGACCAGGTGGGCTGCGTGCTGCTGGGCGAGTACACGGAGATCAAGGAAGGCGACCAGGTCAAGCGCACCGGCCGCATCATGAGCGTGCCCGTGGGCGAGGCCGTGGTGGGCCGGGTGGTGAACGCGCTGGGGCAGCCCATCGACGACAAGGGGCCCATCACCGCCAAGGAGTACATCCCGCTGGAGCGGCTGGCGCCGGGCGTGATCGCCCGCCAGCCGGTGCGCGAGCCCATGGCCACCGGCCTGAAGGCCATCGACAGCATGATCCCCATCGGCCGCGGGCAGCGCGAACTGATCATCGGCGACCGCCAGACCGGCAAGACGGCGGTGGCCATCGACACCATCATCAACAACAAGGGCAACGACCTGATCTGCGTCTACTGCGCCATCGGCCAGAAGCGCTCCTCGGTCGCCCAGGTGGTGAAGATCCTGACCGACAACGGCGCCATGGACTACACCGTCGTGGTGGTGGCGTCGGCGTCGGAGCCCGCGCCCATGCAGTACATCGCCCCCTACGCCGCCTGTGCCATGGGCGAGTATTTCCGCGACAGCAAGCGCCACGCCCTGTGCGTCTACGACGACCTCTCCAAGCACGCCGCCTCCTACCGCGAGATCTCGCTGCTGCTCAGGCGCCCGCCGGGGCGCGAGGCCTATCCCGGCGACGTCTTTTACCTGCACTCGCGGCTGCTGGAGCGCGCCGCCAAGCTCAGCACCAAGAACGGCGGCGGCTCGCTCACCGCCCTGCCCATCATCGAGACCCAGGCGGGCGACGTTTCCGCCTACATCCCCACCAACGTCATCTCCATCACCGACGGCCAGATCTACCTGGAGACCGACCTGTTCAACTCGGGGGTGCGTCCGGCGGTGAACGTGGGCCTGTCGGTGAGCCGCGTGGGCGGCAGCGCCCAGATCAAGGCCATGCGCCAGGTGGCCGGCACCTTGAAGCTGGAGCTGGCCCAGTACCGCGAGCTGGCCGCCTTCGCCCAGTTCGGCAGCGACCTGGACAAGGCCACGCAGGCGCAATTGGCCCGCGGCCAGCGCCTGGTGGAGATCCTGAAGCAGGGGCAGTACGCGCCCCTGGCCTTCTCCAAGCAGATCCTCATCATCTATGCCGGCACCAACGGCTTCCTCGATGACCTGGCGGTGGAAGAGGTGCGCGAGTTCGAACAGCAGCTCTACGAGTACGCCGACACCATGAACCCCGGCCTGCTGAAGGCCATCATGGAGAAGAAGACCCTGGACGACGCGCTCAAAGCCGACGTGCACAAGCTGGTGGAAGAAGCCAAGCAGCGCTTCGTCGCCGAGCGCCGGGCCGCGGCGGCGAAATAGGTTTCCGGTTTCCTGTTTCCGGAGTTGACGAGAATGAGCGGCGGATCCAACTCGGATCGTGATTTGATCGCCTGGCAAGAGGCTATGGAATGGGTGCATTCCGTGTATGAGCTGACCGGCCACTTTCCGGAGGCTGAGATGTTCGGCTTGACTTCACAGATGCGGCGTGCGGCTGTGTCAGTAGCCGGCAATATCGCGGAGGGGCAAGGAAGGAACTCTAGGGGCGAATTCATCCAGTTCCTGGGGCACGCGCGCGGCTCGTTGCAGGAAGTCGAGACGCAAGTACTTGTGGCGGAGCGACGGAGATTCGCTCCCAGCGGCCAGGCGGCTGTACTGATGAAGCAATGCGACAAGGCCCGCCGGTTGCTGAATGGCCTGATCAACTCCCTTCGGGACCCGGTCGTGAGCGCTCGGGCATAAACGGGAAACTGGAAACGGGAAACCAGGAACTAGCAGATGGCCAACGTCCTCGACATCCGGCGGCGCATCCGCAGCGTGATCAACACGCGCCAGATCACCAAGGCCATGAAGATGGTGGCGGCGGCGCGCCTGCGCCGCGCCCAGGAGCGCGCTCTCTCCGCCCGCCCCTACGCCCAGATGCTCACCCACGTGCTGCAATCGCTGGTGGCGCGCGCCCAGATCTACGATCCCGAGACCGGGGAGCCCCGCCATCCCCTGCTGGCCCGCCGCGAGGAGAAGAACATCTTCCTGGCCGTGGTCACCGGCGACAAGGGCCTGGCCGGCGCCTTCAACACCAACATCCTGAAGGCGGCCATGCACTTCCTGGAGAGCAAGCCGGGGAAGAACGTCTCCATCGTGGCGGTGGGCCGCAAGGGGCGGGACTTCCTGCGCCGCCGCTTCCCCAGCGGCAGCCCCGACACGGTCGAGCCCGGCGTGCACCTGGTGGGCGAGCAGATCGGGATCCTCGGCCACCTGGAGTTCTCCCAGGCCAGCGAGATGGCCGAGCGCCTGATCGCGCGCTACACCGAGGGCGGCTTCGACTCGGTCTACTTCCTGTTCAACGAGTTCAAGAGCGTGATCGCGCAGCGCCTGGTGGTGGAGAAGGTGCTGCCCATCCGGGAGATCGGGGTGGCCGAGGCGGAGGAGCAGCTGGAGATCCCCGAGGACGAACGCCAGCGCCGGGCCCAGGCGGCGACCTCGGCCGGGGTCAGCGTGCACGCCGCCGACACCCGCGAGATCGACGCCCAGGCGGCCCGCTTCGGCGCCGCCACCCAGGACTACATCTACGAGCAGCCGGCCGCGGAGCTGTTCCACGCGCTGCTGCCCAAGTACGTGGCGGTGCAGATCTACCGCGCCCTGCTGGAGTCGGTGGCGGCGGAACACGCCGCCCGCATGACCGCCATGGATTCGGCCACCAACAACGCCAGCGAGATGATCGACTCCCTGACCCTGGCCATGAACCGCGCCCGCCAGGCCAAGATCACCAAAGAGATCATCGAGATCGTATCGGGAGCAGCAGCCTTGTAGGAGGTTTCAAGGTTTCAATGTTTCAAGGTTCCAAAGTGGAAGAGGCAGGCGCCGGACACCTTGAACCCTTGAAACTCTGAAACCTGGAAGACGAGAACTCTTATGGCTAACAACATCGGACACGTGATCCAGGTCGCCGGCCCGGCCGTCGACGTGCAGTTCAGCGAGGCGAACCTGCCTCCCATCTACCAGGCCCTGCGCGTGGTCAGCGAGGGCTTCACCACGCCCACGCCCATCAACGTCATCCTGGAGGTGCAGCAGCACCTGGGCGAAGGCCGGGTGCGCTGCGTGGCCATGCAGCCCACCGACGGCATGGTGCGGGGCATGCAGGCCATCGACCTGGGCGGGCCCATCTCCGTGCCCGTGGGCCGCGGCACCCTGGGCCGGGTGATGAACGTGATCGGGGAGCCGGTGGACGAGCTGGGTCCCATCGCGTCCAAGGACCGCCTGCCCATCCACCGCCTGGCCCCCGCCTTCGACGAGCAGGCCACCACCGCCGAGATGTTCGAGACCGGGGTGAAGGTCGTCGACCTCATCCAGCCCTTCCTCAAGGGCGGCA
>Ga0335082_10010459_pt1 | contig 10070 bp, 9 predicted proteins | sample Lox_Sample_41_FD_206718 | JGI IMG/M metagenome (GOLD analysis project Ga0335082, IMG submission 206718) | Soil microbial communities from Loxahatchee National Wildlife Refuge, Florida, United States - Lox_Sample_4.1 | ecosystem: Environmental > Terrestrial > Soil > Wetlands | place: USA: Florida...
CGGGTAGCCGATCTATTCAAAAAACGTGGCATCGACAATGCCATTATCGCAGTTGCGGGTGATATCTGGGTATTGGGACATCGGGAGGATGGCAAGCCCTGGAGGATAGGCGTGCAGCATCCCCGGGGACATGACAAAACCCTGGCTGTCCTGGACCTCAGCGATAAATATATTTCCACGTCCGGCGATTATGAACGCTTCGTCATCAAGGAAAACAAGCGTTATCATCACATCATCGATCCCCGGACTGGAAAACCTTCAAAGGGGACTATCTCCGCGACCCTTATCGGAGACAAGGGAGCTATCATTGATCCGCTAACCAAGGTTCCGTTCATCCTCGGACCTGAAGACGGAATGAAAATCGTGAAAACGTTCGGTGCCGAGGCAATTATTGTGGATGACCTGGGGAAGGTCTATATGACCGACGGGATCAAAAACCTGCTGGACCAGCCAAAACGCTGAAAATTATCTTGACATCTTCTCTTTCCTTCGATAATATATAAAAAATTATTTATATGTTAAGGTGGAAATGCTCAAGGGGTTTTCTCATTATATGGTCCATTCACTGTTTGGCATGCAGCCTGGTTCACGCCTTGCCGATGCCGCTGAATTCTTTATTTATGATATAATTAAGATATTTCTGCTTCTTTCAATCATCATCTTCGTTGTTTCCGTACTGAGAAGCTACTTCCCGCCTGAACGGACCAAGCGGATACTATCCCATAAAAAAGAGTTTATTGGTAATATTTTCGCTGCCCTCCTGGGCATCGTCACGCCGTTCTGTTCCTGTTCTGCGGTTCCACTCTTCGTCGGCTTCGTGGAGGCGGGCGTCCCCCTCGGGGTCACCTTCTCCTTCCTCATCTCGTCCCCCATGGTGAACGAGGTGGCAGTGGTTCTCCTCTGGGGCCTCTTTGGGTGGAAGATCGCCGCCATTTACATGGCAACCGGTCTCTTCGTTGCGATCATCGCCGGGTTGATCATAGGCAAACTGAAGCTCGAAAAATGGGTCGAAGCATATGTCTATACGGTCCATTCCCTTGGCGCCGCCCAGGAGATCGCGAGACAAAAGTTCAAGGAGCGGCTCGTGTATGCCCGCTGGAATACGGCTGATATCCTCAAGAAGGTGTGGCTGTATGTGATCATTGCCATTGGTATCGGCGGATTCATCCACGGGTATGTGCCCGAGGACTTCCTCGTTCGCTATGCCGGGCCTCAGAATCCCTTCGGCGTGCCCATAGCAGTAGCTTTGGGTGTGCCCCTGTATTCGAATGCGGCCGGCGTGATCCCGATCGTCTATGCGCTCATGGAAAAAGGGATGAGCATGGGCACGGTGCTGGCCTTCATGATGGCGGTCACAGCCCTGTCGCTTCCAGAGATGATCATCCTGCGAAAGGTATTGAAAGTAAAGCTTCTCGCCATGTTCGTGGCGATCATGACTGTTACGATCATCGGCGTGGGATATCTGTTCAATATAATTTTATAAAATACAGAGAGCACGCATGGTTCGAATTGGATACATCACGGATGTAAGATGCTATGCGTGACATTCGTGCATTAACATAGTTCGTGTTCCAGAAATCGGGAGGTTCTCAAATGGAGATCAAAGTGCTCGGGCCAGGCTGCGCAAACTGCTTTAAGATGGAGGAGCTTGTAAGAATCGCCGTGAAGGAACTTGGGATTGACGCCACCGTCGCAAAGATTTCAGATATCGCTGCGATTGCCCGACACGGTATTTTATCTACCCCCGGGCTTGTCGTGAACGGAAAGATCAAACATTCGGGAAAGCCTCTTCCGAGTCTGGATAAGGTAAAAGAATTTCTCAAGCAGGAGGCGTAGGAAAATCGCTGTTATTGCGGAGAGCGGACCTAGGAGTGTAAAAACAAGTGGATGAACTGGTAACCATATTCAAGGCGCTCTCGGATGAGACGAGGCTTAGAATAATAAAGCTTCTCGAGCAGGGCGAACTATGTGTTTGCGACATCGTTGCCGCTCTCGACATGATCCAACCGAAGATCTCGTTTCATCTGAATGTGTTAAAGGAAGCGGGGTTCATCAGGGACCGAAAACAGGGCAGGTGGATACACTACAGCCTGAATGATTCCGATATGTTCAAGAGGCTATTGATTCTTTCGGTATGCGAACGGGCTCCCGACGCTGCGATGGCGAATGATAGAAAAAGATTGTCCGTATTCCTGAAAGGTAAATACACAAGAGCCAAGGCGTCTTGCGGGACAAGCTTAATTGTTACGGGAGATAAGAGATGATGAAAGTGATGTTCCTCTGCACCGGTAATTCCTGCCGGAGCCAGATGGCGGAAGGGTTGGCGCGGGAGTTCGGTAAGGGCATGATAGAGCCGTATAGCGCCGGCCTCATTGCGGCTGGTGTTCACCCTCGCGCTATCGCCGTGATGAAAGAGATCGGCGTCGATATATCGGGCCAGAAATCCAAGGAAATTGATGAAGGTTTGCTGAGGAAGATGGATGTGGTCATTACCCTTTGCGGGAATGCCGAAGCGTCCTGTCCCCGGACCCCCCCGGAGATCAAGCGTCTTCACTGGCCGATCAATGACCCGGTGGGAACCGCAGGATCAGAAGAAAAGATTATGAAGGAGTTCCGGCGGGCGCGGGATGAGATCGGGGCGAGAACAGTACAACTCATATCCGAGCTCAAAACAACAGGAGAAATAGCTGTGCCGGAACAGGCTGGTAAAAGGCTTTCATTTGTAGACTATTTCCTGACCCTATGGATCTTTGCCGCAATGGCCATCGGTGTCGCTCTCGGTCATCTTATGCCTGGGACGGAGGACTTCATTAACAGCTTGCGGTCCGGCACGACCAATATTCCCATCGCTATCGGCCTCATACTCATGATGTACCCTCCCCTTGCCAAGGTCAAATATGAGGAACTTGGCGAGGTATTTAAAAACAAAAAAGTCCTTGGACTGTCACTGGTCCAAAACTGGCTCATTGGACCCCTTCTGATGTTCCTCCTGGCAATAATCTTTCTTCGCGCCTATCCCGAATACATGGTAGGCCTCATCATGATCGGGCTCGCCCGGTGCATAGCGATGGTCATTGTCTGGAACGACCTTGCCTGCGGCGATCCTGAATACGCCGCCGGCCTGGTCGCATTCAATTCCATCTTCCAGGTCTTCTTTTATTCCGCCTATGCCTATGTGTTCATTACCGTACTCCCCGCATGGTTCGGCCTCAAGGGGGCGGTAGTTGATGTAACGATGGGGCAAATCGCCAAAAGCGTTTTTATTTATCTGGGCATCCCGTTCATCGCCGGTCTGGCGACCCGCTTTGGCCTTATCAGGCTCAAGGGCCGCCCGTGGTACGACCAGACCTTCATCCCCCGGATAAGCCCATTGACGCTCATCTCACTCCTTTTTACCATAGTCGTGATGTTCTCGCTCAAGGGGAATTATATCGTCAAGCTCCCCTTCGATGTTCTCATGATCGCGGTCCCCCTTCTGATCTATTTCGTCGTCATGTTCCTCGTTTCTTTTTACATGGGGCGGAAACTGGGGACCGACTACGCAAAGACCGCGACCCTGTCCTTTACAGCGGCAAGCAATAATTTCGAGCTCGCCATTGCGGTCGCCATCGCCGTCTTCGGGATCAATTCAGGAGTCGCATTTGCGGCCGTCATCGGTCCGCTGGTGGAGGTCCCGGTCCTGATTGGCCTCGTCAACGTCGCGCGTTATTTCCAGAGGAAATATTTCACAGTCGATTACTGCAGAATCCGGGCAACAGAATTGCCTTAAAGCGCTCACGGCCATACGGAGACAGGAAGACACGATGAGATTCGCCGTATTCGGAGACATACACGGGAATATGGAAGCCCTGAGAGCGGCTTACGAGGCAGCCAGTCAGGAAGGCGTGGAGAAGATTTATCACCTCGGCGACCTGGGAGGCTACGCACCCTTCGTCAACGAAGTCGTTGACTTTCTGATAGAGCGCGGCATCGAGGGCGTGCAGGGCAATTACGACGAGACGGTTGCTAACGACAGGGAGCATTGCGGCTGCAAGGCCGAGGACCCGGTCCAGGAGGATATGGCGAACCGGTCCTTTACATGGACGAAACAGCATGTTTCCCCAAAGGCCAGAGATTATATGCGGCGTCTGCCTTTCAGCATTCCATTCACCGCCCACGGGAAGAAGGTCTTGCTCTTCCATGCAACACCTAAGAAGAACAACCTCTACTGGCACGAAGACCGGCCAGAGAAGTTCTTCCGGGAAATGGCAGAGAAGGTAGACGCTGACGTTCTAATCTATGGACATGTTCACAAGCCGTATCGGAAGGATTTCAGCGGTAAAGTCTTTATCAACGCCGGAAGCGTGGGAAAACCGAAAGACGGAGACCCCAGGTCATGCGTCACTGTAGTCGAGATAACGAAGGATACTGTGAGCGTCAAGTTCCTGCGGGTCCCCTATGATGTCCAGAAGACTGCGGAGGCCATCGTCTCAAGCGGTCTGCCGCCTTATTTCGCGGAGAAGCTTCAAGAAGGCAAATAAGGAGGAGGAGCGTTATTTTTAACAACATGTTCAGTGTTATCCGGATCCAGAAGGCAAGGGCCGGCGTTTCTTGCAGTCTTAGCGTCAGATGTTGGGCAGCGCAAAATGTTTCAATTTATTTAAGGAAATTCAGCGGGATAGTATCTCTTGCTGCCGGCAACAGCCCATAAACCGGGGACGTGGCAAACATCTGTGTCGCATCCGCGAACAGGATCAGCAGCGGCCTTAGCGTATTAAGGGCGTGATTCGGGAATCCTTGGCCTTCAGGCCGGGGAGGATGTCAAAAAATGTGTTTGGATTTAAAAAAAAGTTGCGAAGATTTGAATATACTGGTAATATAAAAAACAGGATATAATTTAACTGAGATCGGACAGGCTCAGAATTACAGCAAGGAGGAAGCATGGTAAGTTTGACAGAGAGTGCGGTGAGGAAATTCAAGGATGTTGTCGAGAAACAGGGTACGACAGGAGACGGAGTTAGGATATTTGCTGTCCCCGGGGGCTGAAGCCCATCCTTGGCTATGGACATAGCCAAAGCAGCTCAATCGGGTGACATTACCCTTGAGTTAGACGGGTTGAAGGTTTATGTGGAAGAGCGCGCCAAGGGCATGCTCATGAACACGAACATCGATTTTCATGAGGGTCAGGGTTTCGTTCTGTCCGGAATGCAGCCGAGTTCCTGCGGTTCTTCGTGCAGCAGCTGTTAATTGTATTGAATAAGTGATTACCACGTCCGCCGTCTTCAAATTGAAGACGGCTTTTTTTTGGCTTTATACCGTTAAAGAAAGCCGCAGACTCCTGTTGGCGGTATCGGTTTTTCTTGGAGCGCAGCGAAAGGCCATCAACGATGATTGTTGAATCAACGCCCTTTAGTAGAGTTTACCCATCCTGACGCATTCCCCGGCACTGCACAAAGTTTCATAATCCCAGATGAAAGTCGTGCTAGAATATAGATAGAAATTTATCCTCTCTGCAGTCCTTAGGATATCATCATGCCACTGCTTGAAGTCAAAGATGTTGTTTACGGAGCGGGCCCTGACGGCAAAACACCCATTCTCTCCGGGCTTTCACTCATCATCGAACCTGGAGAAGTCCATGCTCTCCTCGGCACAAACGGCACGGGCAAGAGCACACTTGCCTACCTTATCATGGGGTGCGAAGGCTATTGGCCGGCCTCGGGAGAAATCCGGTTCGACGGCTCCCTTATCAACAGCCTTAAGATATTTGAAAGGGCGCGGCTCGGCATTACCATGGCATGGCAGGAACCGGTCCGTTTCGAAGGCATTTCCGTGATGGATTATCTTTCGATCAAAAACAGGGAATCGGATCCCGTTCCTTACCTTAACATGGTAGGGCTCGCTCCGGAGCTTTATCTCACGAGAATGGTCGATCGATCCCTGAGCGGCGGAGAACGTAAGAGGATAGAGCTTGCGTCGGTCCTCGCGTTGAAGCCCAGGCTCGCCATTCTCGATGAACCGGATTCCGGTATCGATATGCTTTCGATCCAGGATATCATCAACGTTATCAACGCGTTCAAAAAGAGCGGGACCGCTGTGATGCTCATCACCCACCGTGAGGAGATTTCGGTGATAACCGATCGCGCGTCCCAGGTGTGCAACGGGAAGATCATTTGCTCAGGGGATCCCGCAAAAGTAGCGGAGCACTATAAAGCGAGGCATTGTCTGACCTGTGACGGTGTGGAGTGCCACTATGTCTGAACTTGATGAACTCCGGCGTGCGTTCGGCGAAGCCGGCGGGGAGCAGGGTGTGTTCGCTGATCAGGGAACGGCGCACCTCGCTGTGAGCAGTCATTCCATTTTGAGCTCCCGGGTCGTAGAAGGTATTGACGTGGATGCGACAGAAACCCGAAGGGGCATCTCTGCCCGGGTCATCGTCCGTGAAGGCGTAAAGCTCCAGAAGCCCGTGCACCTCTGCTTCGGCGTACTTCATGAGAAAGGCACGCAAGAGATCAAGATGGACGTGAAGCTAGAAAAGAATTCTTCGGCAACATTCATTGCCCACTGTATATTCCCGAAGGCAGAAAAGGTCCGGCACATCATGGACGCTGTAGTGGAGATCTGCGAGGGAGCAGAAATGCGGTATTCCGAGACGCATTATCACGGCCTCTATGGCGGTATTGAAGTCGAGCCGAAGCTGACCGTGAAGGTCGGCAAGAACGGCAGATATTATACGGACTTCTCGCTTATCAACGGCAGGGTAGGCAAGCTAGAGATAGATTATGATGTCCAAGCAGGTGAGAACTCTGTGACCGAACTCATGGCGCGCGTTTTTGGTCATGCGAATGATGACGTGAAGATCAAGGAAAAAGTTGTGCTTGCAGGAGCGAACGCCCGGGGGCTTATTAAAGCCAGGGTTGCTGTCGAGGACGAGGCCACGGCCGAGATCACCGGCATTACCGAAGGAAACGCCGCCGGCGCGCGCGGGCACGTGGACTGCATGGAAATCGTGAAGGATAATGCAGTTGCAAAAGCAAGCCCGCGCGTCCAGGTGAACAACCCGCTCGCCAAAGTGACGCATGAGGCCGCCATCGGGAGCGTTGACAAACGGCAGATGGAGACGCTTATGGCCCACGGGCTCTCACCTGAGGAAGCCGTGGACGTGATTGTGAAGGGGATCCTCAGATAAAGATCAAATGCGTTGGCCGGAAAAACATGAATATCGCGAATTACACGAAAAGCGCGAATTTGAACCCTTGAAGTCTTTTGTTCGTTTCGATCACTATGCCGCCGTTCGTGAGAGCAATGTTGTTATACTACTGCCTCATCCAAGACCCCGGTAACCTTTCCCGTCGGTATTCGAAAATCGAATACTGCTGTTCGATAGTCATATAATCTCTTCTGTCTTCCCTAAGCTACCCCTTTTTAAACTAGTGCCTGTCCTTCACAATAACTATTTGTATTATAACGATCTCCCCCGTCTTTCTTCCCGCAATTCTCAATTCCTTTCATTCTGGCATGTTCGATGCAATTTAGCGTTACAGAAAGACGGTGTAGTTGATGGTAACCTGGGGAGCATGGCATGGGAGAGGGTTTGAAAAGCTGTCTGAAAAAGATCTTCTTAAATGCAGTTGAACAGCCTGAAATGCCGGAACCAGCTGTAGAAAGGGCCTTCTCCATCGCAAATAAACCGGACGGAGAAACCCGCATTCTCCAGCCTGCATATACGCTGAGACTGAAGCCTGAGTCAGAACCTCCGGTATCTGCTTGCCAGGCAGACGCGAAACCGGAACCGTGTTCCACCGTAGAGACGTCGCTTGTCTGGTGCGGACTCACGGATACTGGTCTGGTGAGGGACCACAATGAGGACTATTTCTCGTGTATGAACTTGAGAGAAAGTACCTTGTTCGTTGTTGCAGACGGCATGGGTGGACACGACGCGGGCGAGGTTGCCAGCAGGCTGGCTGTGGAGACGGCGTGCAAAGAGGTGCAGGATGGCGTGCAAGGAGAATACGATCCCCAGAAACTGCTTGAGAAGGCGGTGCAGAGAGCGAATACCGAGGTGCTCCGCGAGGGGGAGAGCAAGGGTTCCAACATGGGCACTACGCTCACCCTGGCGCTCATGAGACAGGACAGGGCGTACATCGCGAGCGTGGGCGATAGCCGGACTTACTGGATCGAGAATGGCTCCATCAGACAGATCACGGAGGACCACTCACTCGTGGCGAAACTCGTTTCCGCGGGAAAGCTGACGAAAGAGGAGGCAAGGAACCACCCAAAATCGAACCTGCTTTACCGCACGATCGGTTCGGATGAAAACATCAAGGTGGATACCTTCCAGGTGGACCTGAAAAGAGGTGGCAGTCTCATGCTCTGCACGGACGGGCTCTGGGGAGAAGTGACTGAAGAGGATATTCACAGCGTCTGTGCGTCGGAGAGGGATCTGAAAGCAGCATGCTCTAGGCTGATCCAGTTGGCGAATGACAACGGCGGGAAGGACAACATTACGGTGGTCGTGGTGCGGGTGGTATAGAGCAAAGTGCGGAGTGCGAAGAACAGAGCGCAGAAAGCCAGAAAGCAATGGGAAGTGCGCTATACCTTATGCTAAACAAGAAAAGGAGGAACAGACCATGAAAGAAGACATTAAAATCCGGTGCCTCATGAGCAAAGACGCGTTGCCGATCACCGGAGCGGAGCAGGCCATCTACGCGCTCGTGGACATCAAGGCCGGGAGCGGGTCCATGTTCGGGACAATGCCGGCGAACTTTGGCCTCGTGCTTGACCGGAGCGGGTCCATGGACGGCGAGAAGATGGATAATCTGAAAGAGGCCGTGGGTTATGTGGCTGACCATCTGAGCGATAATGATCTCGTTTCGGTCACGGTCTTTGATGACCAGGTGGAGACTCTTATTCCGAATCAGCCTGCGAAAAACCGCGAGGAGATCAAAAGCAGGCTCGCGACGGTGATCCCGCGCGGCGGTACTCAGATCTCCGATGGGCTTAAGGCAGGGATCGATGAGGTAAAGAAGGGATTTTCGAAGGACCGTGTGAACCACATACTCTTGCTAACGGACGGCCAGACGTGGGATGACGAGGACGCGTGCCTCAAACTCGCAGATGAGGCGGGGAAGCAGGGAATAGCCATCACAAGTATCGGCATCGGCGAGGACTGGAACGAGAAGCTCCTCCTTCGGCTCTCCGAGCTCTCTCACGGCAACTCGCACTGGATCCAGAACCCTATTTCCATTCTCGATGCGTTCCAACAGGAGGTGGATGGCATGCAATCCATTGCTGCCGTCAACCTCAAAGTGACTGCCCGCATGGGCCAGGGAGTGAGGCCTGTCAAGGTGTACATCACGACCCCGATGATCGCCGACGTGAGCAAAAAAGCCGTGAGCAAAAATAGCGTGGTTGCTGACCTCGGCTCTCTCGACGGTAAGAAGGGACAGGCGATGCTCATCGAGTCGCGCGTTGCTGCAAAAAAAGCGGGAAAGTTCCGGCTGGGGCAGGTGGAAGTCACTTATGACATCCCCTCTCAGGGCGTCAAGGGGCAGAGCGTCAAGGCGGATATGTTCGTCGCCTTTGTTGAGGACGCTTCTGCCGCAGCAAGAGTAAACGCCGAGGTGATGAACCTCGTGGAGAAGGTGAGCGCGTTCAAGCTTCAGACCAGGGCACTGAGTGAGGCCGAGGCAGGCAACATCGCCGCAGCCACCCGGAAGCTCCAGTCGGCAGCAACGGTGCTCCTGAATATGGGCGAGGACGAACTGGCCGAGGCAGCGGAGCGAGAGATCCTGTCGCTCAAGAAGACAGGCACTCTCACCCGAGCAGGGACCAAGAAACTGGAGTACGGCACACGAAAATTGACGCAGGTGCTTACGGAAACGGCAAAGTAAACTTGAAGCGGCAGGAGTCTAGGGCAGAGTATGGAATCCCATCCGCCATGCCCCATGCTCTGTGTACGATAAATAATAGACAAGGAGGATATTACCATGAAATGCAAAGAATGTCAGATGGAAAACATTGAGGGTGCGCTCTTCTGCGAGGAATGCGGAGCAAAGCTTGAAACAATGGGCGAACTTCAGGGCAGTGCCGTT
>Ga0335082_10010460_pt1 | contig 10070 bp, 10 predicted proteins | sample Lox_Sample_41_FD_206718 | JGI IMG/M metagenome (GOLD analysis project Ga0335082, IMG submission 206718) | Soil microbial communities from Loxahatchee National Wildlife Refuge, Florida, United States - Lox_Sample_4.1 | ecosystem: Environmental > Terrestrial > Soil > Wetlands | place: USA...
TGCGGACGTCCCTAATCACAGTAATAAATTAGCGCAAGTGAATTGGTGCAGTCACGTATTGCCGCCTTTAAGCGAAATTGGTATCGTTCACGCGCGCCACCCAGGAAACGGGCGGCGAGATCCCCGATCGCTGCCCGATCCGGAGGCAAGAGTCTCCGGGCGGGGCTTATCGCGAAGGCCGGCGCGGCCAGGTACCGCCGTCGGCCAGCGACATTGCGCTACTGCGCGGAAGGAACCACTCTATGACCGCCGTGACGCTCACCATCGAGCCGGATGCGCTCCTCGGACTGAACGCTCTTGTGGAACTGAGCCGCGCCGGGGACCGGGACGCCGGCGACGCCGCAGCGGCCGCAGGCACCGCCACCGAGACCGACGCCGTCGGCAAAGCGCAGGATCTGCTGCGCGCGGCGATCGCCAGCAAACTAGACGCGGCCAGCCTCCCGTGGGCTCCGTCCCGGGAGACGGTCCTTGATGCGCTCACCCGGCCGGGCCGGTCACCCCGCGCGGCGCGCCGCCTGACGGAAAACGCGAAGGTGCGCAGGTCCGGCCTCAGCGCGCTGGCCGTCGTCGTTCTTGTCTTGCTGTGGGGCGGCTACGGGGACGGCTGGCGGTGGACGGGCTTCGCGGGCAACGGGCAGCTGTGGGACTGGCTGCACCTGCTGCTGCTGCCCGTCGTCCTGGGCACCTTCCCGCTGTGGATCCGGCACAGGGAATACATCAGCCCCGCCCGGCGTCTCGCCTACGCGATCGCGATAGCCGCCTGGATCGCCTTTGTGGTCGCGGGTTACCTGGTCCCGCTGAACTGGACCGGATTCGCCGGCAATACGTTGTGGGACTGGTTCGAGCTGATCATCTTTCCGGTGGCGCTAACCACGTGGAAGATGTGGCCGTCGCTCGGCAAGACGCTGACCGCCTATCAGAGAGCAGCCATTGCGATCCTGACCTCTGCGTGGATCATCACCATCATCGGCGGCTACTGGCTGAGCTGGGCCTGGACCGGCTATTCGGGTAACACCCTGTGGGACTGGCTGCAGCTCCTCCTCGCGCCGATCGTGTTCCCGAGCATTGTGATCCCGACGATGGTCAGGTGGGTCTCTGGCGACGCCGCCGGGCAGGCGAAGCGCGACGAAGAGGAGCGCAAGGCGGCCATCCTGACGCGCGCGGGGTCGTCAGGGACGGCAACCGGGACAGCCGCCCACGAGCCCGCCCCCGCTGAGAGCCTGTAGATAAACGGGGCTATACAGGCGCGAACTGAACATGATCGCGCGCATAATGTGCGAGCGGTCGCATTAAACCGAGCGCCGGTTGCTTTCGCGACGATCCGTAACTAGCCAGCGTGGCTGGCGCCGGTTCTTGCGCGGTCACGGCGGTGCTGGAGGTACTGGCGTTCCGCGGTGTCGTGGGTCAGGCTAAGCGCGCTTTCGTAGGCATCGGCGGCCTCTTCCTGCCGGCCGAGCCGGTCGAGCAGGTGCGCGCGGGTCGCTCTGGCCGGCTGGAAGAGGCGGGCGTTCTGGCCGGCTTCCGCAAGGAGCTCGTCGAGCACGGCCAGTCCCGCCGCGGGCCCGTCGACCTCGGCGGTGACGGCGGCGAGCGCGACGCTGCTGCCGAGGGACGGCGCGACCGCGTGCAGCAGGCGGTGCAGGGTGAGCAGCGTCGGCCAGTCCGTCGCGCCGCCCTGCTGCCTGGCGCAGTGCACTGCCTGGATGGCGGCCTCGAGCTGGAACCGCCCCAGCTCTCCGCACGCGTGGGCGGCCCGCAGGTGCTCGTGGGCCCGGCTGATCAGTGGTGAGTTCCACAGCGCGGGATCCTGGTCTGCGAGCGGAACGAAACACCCGCCGCAGTCGATCCGCGCCGGCGCGCGTGCCGCCGAGAGCTCGACCAGGGCCGCGAGCCCGTGGGCTTCGGGATCGCCGGGCACGAGGTCGGTGAGCACCTCGGCGAGGTGCAGCGCCTCTGAGGGCAGCCGCCGGTCTTCCTGCCCGGTCGCCCAGTCGATGACATAGGCGCCGTAGACCGCCTCAAGGACCGAGGCCATCCGCGCCGGGAGGTCGGTCCGGTCCGGGATGCGGAAGGCGATGCCCGCCGCCTTGATGCGCCTCTTCGCCCGTACCAGGCGCGTCGCCATCGTGGACGTGGGCACCGAGAACGCCCGCCCCACCTGCTCGGCCGTGAAGCCGAGCACCGTGTTGAGCATCAGCGGGGTGCGCACTGCGGGTTCGATCGCCGGGTGCGCGCACACGAGCATCAGTTCAAGCCGCCGGTCAGGGATCGCGTCGACGTCGATGTCATCGAGATGCGCCAGCGGGTCCGCGGCGTCGAGGGGCACGGAACGCCGTGCCTGCGCGTACTTCCACTGATCGCGCAGCCGGTTGCGGGCGACGGTCAGCAGCCACGCGTCGGGGTTGCCAGGCACCCCCTGCGACGGCCACGTCCGCAGCGCCCGCTCGAAGGCGTCGCCAAGCGCGTCCTCCGCGGCGGCAAGGTCATTCGCGGACGAAGCGAGCAGCGCCAGCAGCCGCCCGTAGCTGTCCCTGGCCGCCACCTCCGCAGAGCGGGTCGCCACCTCCGCGCAGCGGGCCGCCGGCCCCGGCTCTCCCTGGCCGGGGCCGGCTTCCCGCCTTTCGTCGCCGGACGTCAGCGTGTCCACGCGCCGTCGACGAAGGCGGTCGCGGTCGGGCGCACCTCGATCACGCCCCACTGGGCGCCCGGGCACTTCTCGGCCCAGCCGATGGCCGCATCAAGATCGGGTACGTCGAGCACGAAGATCCCGGCCAGCGCCTCCTTCGTCTCGGCGAACGGCCCGTCCTGCACCCGCAAGCCCCCTTCCCTGCGGGTCACCGTCGTCGTCGTCGCCGTCGGCTGGAGCACGTCGGCCGACAGCAGCACCCCGGCGGACGCCAGCGCGCGGCCGTAGGCACCGAATGCCTGCATGGCCTCCGCGATCGCCTCCTCGCTGATCTCTCCCTCGCCGGGCTCCCGGTAGTGCATCAGCAGTGCGTAACGCATCGTCGTTGCCTCCCATCCCAGTGTCGCGCCTCTCGCGACACCGGCACCAAGGTGACGATCGGACAACTCGCAGATCGTCAGCCGGGAGGCAAGGCCCTGCCCATGAAGCGGCTGAAGTCCGGCGTGGCGGCGGTCGTCACGCCACCACTTGGCCCTTGCTGACCACGGTGATGCCCCCCGCGGACACGACGAATCCGCGGGCGCGGTCGTGCTCCTTGTCCACCCCTACCGTGGCGCCCTCCAGCACGGCCACGTCCTTGTCCAGGATTGCGTACTCCACGACCGCCCGGCGCTGGACGTGGGCATTGTCCAAGATCACCGCCCGGTTCACCCGGGACCGGCCATCCACGCGGACTCCCGGCGACAGGACCGAGTTGCGTATCAGCGCTCCGGATACGATCGCACCGGAACTGACCACGCTGGTGACTGTCTGTCCCGGCCGGTCGGCGGCCTCGTGGACGAACCTGGCCGGCGGCTGGCAGGGCAGCCGCGTCACGATCGGCCAGAGGTCGTTGTACAGGTTGATCGGCGGGTTCACCGCGCATACATCCATTTGTGCGTTGAAATAGGAATCGATCGCCCCCAGCTCCCGCCAGTAGCCGCGGTCGCGTTCGCCGGCCCCGGGGACCTCGTTCCGCCGGAAGTCGTAGGCATGGGCGGCCCGTTCGCGCGCCAGCCTGGGGATGATGTCGCCGCCCATGCTGTGCCCGCTGTCATCGTCGGCCGCGTCCTTGTGCAGCGCCTCGATCAGCACGTCGGGGTTGAACACATAGAGGCCCATGGACACGAGCGCCTCATCAGGGCGGCCGGCGCGGCCCCGCGGGCTGGCGGGCTTTTCCAGGAACGCATCGATGCTGTGGCCATCGGCGGCGGCCTGCGCCACGCCGAAGTCCGTCGCGACTGCCCGCGGCATCGGGATCGTCGAGACCGTAACCCCCGCCCCCCAGGCCACGTGCTGGTCGATCATCTGCATCGGGTCCATACGGTAGACGTGATCGGCTCCGCAGACCACGACCAGGTCCGGCCGGTGTTCATCGAGCAAGCTCAGCGACTGGTAGATCGCGTCCGCCGAGCCGACTTGCCAGCTCGGTCCGCGCCACTGCTGCGCCGGCACCGCGATCACCTGGCCGCCCGACGTGCTGTCCGGCCCCCAGGCGGTCGCCAGATGCCGGTCCAGGCTGTGGCTCTTGTACTGGGTCAGCACGCAAATCCGCCGAATCCCGGCGTTGACCAGGTTGGAAAGCGTGAAATCCACCAGCCGGTACAACCCGCCGAACGGAACGGCCGCCTTAGCCCGCTCCGCCGTCAGCGGCGTTAGCCGGCGCCCAGGCGCCCCCGCCAAGACGATGCCAAGAACCCGCTTGCCAGTCATCCCCGGCCCCCCTGCCGCACCCCATCACGGCCTATGAACGAAGCGCGACGCATAGCGAGCGCTGCGAGCAACTGGGGGGACGACCGGCCCGCGCCGGCGAGCGCGAGACGATCTTCCCTCCGTGTTCCCGGCGGCAGACAAGCTCAATCGTGAGCAGAGCCGCAGTACCGGCGATATTGATCACCGGCCGGGCATCGCGGCACCCGGTCGGCGCGGCGTCAGCTGGTCACCGTAGCGTGAAACGTATGACCAGGCGCGGCCCGTTTGCTGACCTGCCGCGCGAGGCGGCGATCCTGTCCGCGGTGTCGTTCACCGTGGCACTCGGCTACGGGATCGTGGCCCCGGCCATCCCCGCCTTTGCCCGCCAGTTCGGTGTAAGCGTCGCCGCCGCGGCAACCGTGATCAGCGCGTTCGCGCTGATGCGGGTCGCGTTCGCGCTGCCGGCCGGCCGGCTGGTGGACCGGTTCGGCTCACGGCGGGTGATGGCGACCGGCATCGCCGTCGTCGCGGTCAGCAGCGTGCTGGCCGGGTTCTCCCAGTCGTTCACCCAGCTGCTTGTGCTGCGCGGCGTGGGCGGACTTGGCTCGGCCATGTTCTCGGTGAGCGCCCAGGCACTGCTGCTGGCCAGCGTGCCGAGCAGCCAGCGGGGCCGGGCCAGCGGCCTGTACACCGGCGGGTTTCTGCTCGGCGGGATCACCGGCCCGGCGCTCGGCGGAGTGGTGGCCGCCTGGTCGCTGCGCGCGCCCTTCTTCCTGTACGGCGCGCTGCTCGTGGTGCCGGCGGTGATCGCCGCGGTCGCGCTCCGGTCGGCCTCGCGTCCAGTCACCCATCGGGCAGCCGCCAGCCCGCGCGCAAGCCTGGCCGTGCTGGCCGCCGCGCTGCGCAGCCGCGCCTACCGGGCGGTCGCGGCAGTGAACCTCGCCGACGGCTTCGCCGTGCTCGGCATCCGCGGCGCGATCATCCCGCTGTTCGTGCGCGACTCGCTGCACCGCCCGGCGACCTGGACGGGCATCGGGTTCCTGGTGTTCGCTGCCCTGAACGGGGCGGCGCTGCTGCCCGCCGGGCGGGTTGCCGACACGCTCGGCCGGCGGCCGGTCATGGTGGCGGGCTGCGCGATCTCGGCGGGCGGGCTGCTGCTGCTCGCCGTGCTGCCCGGCCTGTGGGCGTACCTGGGCGCGCTCGCGGTAGCCGGCGCCGGGTCCGGGCTGCTTGACGTCGCGCCGTCGGCGATGCTCGGCGACCTGGTCGGCACGCAGGCCCGCCAGGGCGGCATCCTGATCGCGTGCTTCCAGATGGCGGGCGACGCCGGTGCGGTCACCGGGCCGGTCGTGGCGGGCCTGCTTGTGGACAGCGCGTCCTACCCGGCGGCGTTCGGCCTGGCCGGCGGCGTTCTTGCCGTCGCCGCCCTGCTCGCTTTCCTGGCACCGGAATCTCATCACGACCGGGGCGCCCCCGCGTAGCCGCCAGGCTCGTCACCGCCTGATGAAATCATCAGGCCGCGGCCGATGAGTCACCGCTACTGCGGTCGTCTACCTGGCAAGGGTCAGCGCAGTGCCCGAGGAGACAGCGTGGCCGAATCGTCTTACCTTCGCTATCCGCACATTGCGTGCGATCTCATCACGTTCGCGGCTGAGGACGACGTCTGGCTCACCTCGCTGAGCGAGGCGGCAGACGGTCGTGGCACCCAGGCACGGCGGCTGACCGCTGACCGGGCCCCGGTGCTGCATCCGCGACTGAACCCCGCCGCGACCCACGTGGCCTGGGACCTCCACTCGCGACGGCACCCGGTCGCTCAGCCGCCGCTGCTCGACCGCCTCGGCTGCGCGGACGACCTGCACGATCTGCTGCGGGAGTTGCAGGGCGAGACGCGGACCTCGCACACCGGAGTGCTGCCGCCTGGCGGCGGCGCCGATCCGTCGCTCGCGCAGGGCCTGCTGGGCGCCGACCTTGACCGCACCAAGGACGGGACCTGGCGGATCGCGCGGATCCTGCCTAGCGAGTCGTCGGTGATCGGCGCGCGCTCCCCGCTGGCCGCCCCGGGCATTGAAGCGGCACCGGGCGATCTCATGCGACGCCTCGGCGCTGGTAGCCGAGAGGCTCGGGCGGCGCATCATCGGCTGGTACCTGTCGCGGCATGAGGGACCGTCGAGCTACCCGTTCGAGACGCGCTGGAACAGCGCCCGGTAGCCTCTCCGCCCACCCTCTGACACCGGCGCGATCGTCAGATCGCCAGGCGTGCGATGCTCAGCGTCGTGGTGGCGGGCGACACACCGAGTGCCGTGCGATAGTTGGGGGTGGCGGCAACGTACGCCCAGGTCAGATTGCCATTGGGTAGCACACCGATGGTCCCCGAGATGTGGGCGGGAATCGTAATCGCCGGGAACAGCGCCTTGCCGGCGTAGCTGATCACCTCGACGTGGGTTCCGCTGAACGTCCCAGTACAGGTGCCCGCCGAGCACTTCGCGGACGAGACGCTCTCCCAGGAGACCAGGAGGGCGGTCTTGCCGTAGGGCGCGAGGTGCACGTTGACGTGGTCGGTGCCCGCATTGGTGGTCAGGTAGATCGTGCTTCCGTTCGGCTTCGAGGCGGTGCTCATGAAGTGGACGGCTACCTGGTGAGTCTTCCAGCGCGGCGTGACAAGCCAGCCGCGACCGCTGGAATCGGCCGGGTTCTTGACCGCCTTGACGGCACCGCGTGAGGCCCAGGCGACCGCGTAATGCCCGTTGCTGAGCTTGACGAGGTCGCCGGAGTTCTGCGGGAAAGTGCCGCCGCAGTAGCCGGCCCAGCATTGCTCACGCTGGATGACGGGCGCGTTATCAGGTGCGCCGATGCCGGTGGAGACGAAGATGCCGGACCGCCAGTCATCCCCGCACAGCGAGGGGAAGTCGCCGTTGGGGCCAGCGGTGATCGCGATGCCCTCGTTGTGGCTGCAGCCCCAGGACCAGCCGCCGGCCAGGATCTTGCCGGCCGCGCTCAGGTACACGAGCTTGTCACCGAAGTGGCCGTCGGCAAAACCGCCGGCACCGTGGATGTCGAAGTAGGCGCCGTACTCTTTCCCGTTCCACGCCAGGGCACCGTCAAGGACAGGGGCCGTGTCGTCAGTCGCGGCGCTCGTGAGGCGGGTCTCAAAGGCGCGCTTGCCGCCCCGAAAGCTGATGAGCGCGGCTGCGGTCTCGTGCCACTTGTTCGAGTCTGGCACCCGGGTGAGAAGCGTGAAGCCGTTGTCGAAGGCGACGAGGCCGCTGACCTCACTGGTGCCCGGTATGACGGTGTCGGCGCCCCTTCTGGTGAGGCCTGCGGTGAGCGGTGTCACGTGCACGCCGTTCGCGGCGGGCCACGCCGCCCAGGCGCTCCCGTCCGGAGCCGTCGCGAGGTCGACCCGATTCCATTCCGCAAGCTCGTTGTAGCCCTGCTGGAGGTAGTGCAGGCTGGTTGGCAGCTTGATCTTGGTCGTGGTCAGCTGGCTCGCGGTGAGGCCGGTAGTGACGGCGCCCACGTCGACGACCGAGGTCGTAGGCGCAAGGGCGCCCACTCCCCCGCCGACGGCCGAGCAGGAAGCCAGACCCACCGTCAGCGACGCCACAGCCGTGATCGTGCGAACCAAACGAAACATGCGCAACCTCTCTTGGGATCCCTGTCGGAGCGAAGGTTCGCACTGCAATCGCGGCGATCACACCGGAATCATCCGGCACGTTGGAAAGTCGTAATAAAGCTTGTATCGAGACCGCGGGCCGTTACCGGCACCGGCACCGGCACCGGCAGGCCCAGTGCTCCACCTAAGCAGGTCACTACGGTCCGTCTCATCAACCGCCTGCGAGGATTGCAAGGTGGAGGTACTCAGCAGCCGCATCCTGTTGCGCCCGGCTGATCTGGACCGGAGCAGGCGCTTCTATCGCGATGTGCTGGGCCTGGCGGTCTATCGCGAGTTCGGGCCTGCCGACGATCCCGCCGTCGTCTTCTTCCTCGGCCAGGGGCTGCTGGAGGTATCGGGCCACGCGCCGGGCCCAGCCGGGCCGTCGGTGATGATCTGGCTGCAGGTCAGGGATGTCCGCGCCGAGCACGACCGCCTGACCGCGGCCGGGGTCCGCGTCGTGCGCGAGCCGGTGCTGGAGCCGTGGGGCCTGGTAGAGATGTGGATCGAAGATCCCGATGGCGTCGCGATCGTGCTGGTCGAGGTTCCCATCGACCACCCGCTGCGCCGCGACCCGAGATGACCCAGAGATCAAAGCCCTTGGAAAAGTCTTGGCCAGGGTGTCGAATCGGCACGAGTGCGTTCGTAGCGAAAGTGAGCGGCAGTCGTCCGGACTGCCCGGCAGCACAGGAGACTGAGATGGCGCTGTACCTGATCGCCTTCAACGACGAGTGGGTGCCCGAGCTCACGCTGGAGGAACTGCGCGAGGCAGGCAAGGCCGGCCGGGCCGTGATCGAGGAGATGACGACCGCCGGCGTCTTCGTCTTCAGCGACGGCGGCCTGGACGCGTCGACCGCCGTGTGCAGCGTCGACCCTGGCAGCGGCTCGCCCGTCTTCACCGACGGGCCGTTCACCGAGACCAAGGAGCACCTCGGCGGTTTCGCGGTCGTCGACGTGCCCGGCGATGACCAGGCGCGGTACTGGGCCGGCAGGATCGCGGTCGCGGTCGGCTGGCCGCAGGAGGTGCACCGCTTCCCGCATCGCGCGATGAACGCTGACACACAGCCTGAAGCTCTGTCTTAACTGCGATGTCCGGCCCGTGTGGCCGCCGAACGCACGCTCCGTACGCGCTTTAGCGTGCTCCTGCAGGCGAGGTGCTGGCAGGTGAAGGCAGCACGGCGGCCGCTGCCCGGCGGCGGGCGCGGCGCTGCCGGACGTGGCTGGTGCCCGGCATCGGGTAGATCTCGGCTTCGCGTTCCGGCGCGTGGCGGCGTTCGGCCAGGTGGAGCAGGTCCATGCGGACCAGCACGGCCAGGGACCCGGCCAGCCAGATCCCGAGGACGAGCAGCGGGTGCTGCAGGCTGGCGTCCGGGAGGTACGCCACGTCGCGGGCGGCGGACACGATGGCGCCGTTCGGCAGCCACGGCGCGACCTGGCGGAAGCCGTCGGGCAGGAACGCGAACGCGAGCGTCCCGCCGGACACGGCGTTGCCGATGAAGACGAAGGCGAGCGCGGCGAGGCCGGTTCCCGGCAGCCCGACGACCGCCTGGCAGGCGGCGATGAACGCCACGAACGCGAGCGCGCCCAGGAACCCCACGCCGATCAGCGCGAGGGTCGCGTTGGTCAGAGCGCCGAAGACCACGTTGAGCACGAGCGCGCTGGCGAGGGCCGCCAGCAAGGCGAACAGGGCCGCGGCGGCGATCCGCCACCAGACCGGAAGCGCCTCCCGGCGAGGAACAGGCCGACTCCCCCGATCACGCTCGGGACCAGCAGTCCGAGTTCGAACACGAAGACCGACAGGCCCGCCCGGACGCTGGCCGGCAGCGGCGCGACGTCAAGCGGCCGTGCGCGTCGCCGCCGAGGTCGCCCCCGGCGACCTGGACACGCTCCCGGAGCGCATCGCGGCGGCGTTCGTGGCGGAGACGGAGCCCGCGGGCGGCGGTCAGACGCCTTTCGTCGTTGCCCTGATCCGCAGCGCCGCTTCAGGCGAGGATGCCGCGATGCCGCTCTACGCGGCGGCCGAGCGCGAGGTAACCGCGGCCTTCCGCCCGGTACTCGGCC
>Ga0335082_10010462_pt1 | contig 10069 bp, 11 predicted proteins | sample Lox_Sample_41_FD_206718 | JGI IMG/M metagenome (GOLD analysis project Ga0335082, IMG submission 206718) | Soil microbial communities from Loxahatchee National Wildlife Refuge, Florida, United States - Lox_Sample_4.1 | ecosystem: Environmental > Terrestrial > Soil > Wetlands | place: USA...
TTGGTGCGCCCGACGCATCGCATTCGCGTCCCACCATGGCAACGGAAGATGCGTGCATCCCGGCAACCTATCGACTGACCAGCGCGCCCCCAGGATTCGCACCTGACGGCCCCGGTTCGTACTTAGACTAGCGCTCGGCGCCAGTCCGAGATGGATACCCAAAACCATCATTCCGCAACCTCGTTGCCCCTGCCGGGCTACATGCCCACCAGTTCGATCTCGATCACCGACGGCCAGGTGTACCTGGACAAGAAGCTCTTCGATGCCGGCGCGCTGCCGGCCATCGACATGACGGGCTCGGTGTCGCGCATCGGCGGCTTCGCACCTTCACCGAGGTGGCCGAGATCATGGGCGCGCTCAAGAACGCAGCGATGGTGGAGGCGACGCCGCTGCGACGCTACGTGCCGGCGCAGCAGCGGGTGGTGCGCACTGTAGAAGCGGCCACGCATGATTTTCTGACGCATTATCCGCAGCCGCTGCCCGCCGCAGCGGGTGAGTTCTTCCTGGTCGTGGGTTCGGAGCGCGGCTTCTGCGGCAGCTACAACGAGGAGCTGGCCGTTGCGCTCGAGCGAGAGCGCGCCAAGTCGGGAGCCGACCGGGCACCGGTCGTGGTGGTGGGGCGCCGGCTTGCGTTGCGCCTGTCGCGGCACATCCGGCTCGCCGCCGCATTCGAGGCGCCCAGCGTGGCGGATGAAGTGCAGCCCACCATCACGCGGCTGATCGCGGAGATGCAGCGTCTACCGGCCGCACGCGCCGCGCTGCTGCCGCTCATCATCACCGTGCTCCATCACGAGATCGTGGGGCGTTCGAGCGAGGTGCGGGTGAGCAAACCGTTCCGCGCCTTCGCAGGCGACGGGCGCAGGTTCAGCGATGCGCCACGGCTGTATCTGGAGCCGCTGGAGTTTTTTCGGGAGCTGAGCGATCACTACCTGTTCGCCGTGCTGCACGAGCTGTTCTACAGCGCGCTGCTGGCGGAGAACGAGCGCAGGTTGCAGCATCTAGAAGGTGCGCTACGGCGGCTGGACCGAAGGTGCGGCGAGCTCGGCTTGCGCGTCAACGCGCTGCGCCAGGAGGAGATCACCGAGGAGATCGAGGTCATTCTGCTCAGCACGGGGATGAGTGAGGGGCTTTGAACCGTCCTTGTCGACAGCAGGAGGAATCTCCCGGGCGCCCGCACGGGCACGCGTATCAGGGACCCGGTGACTCTCCCAGGGGCTCGGGTCGAAGAAGACGCCGTGACATCTCTTGCGGAAACCGATCCGTACGGCGCGCTCGCACCGGAAGCAGGCACCTCTCAAAGCTACCACGTCACGTCCGGAGGGCGTGCAGGGGATAGGATGCCTATCTCCTTGTCATCGTCCTGTCCCGAGGTTAGCCGCCGCCCCATTGCTTTCCGTCTGCGGTCGGACAATCTCTAGCTCCGCCGCCTTGAGCGCCGACAAAGCGTGTGATACGGTTAGAACTGTTGTAGGTCGCGAAATCGGTCGACGTGCCACCGTCTGCTATGATCATGCACTGGTCCCGCTTCCGCCCAAATTCCGGGTAACTTGCTACACGTTCACACCAGCATGACCGACTCGGCATCGACTCCGTCTAGCACCGCGTATCGCTATATCGTCCGCCAGCCGGGAGTACGGAGCGGGAACGCGATCATCGAAGGTACCCGCATTGGCGTACACGATGTTGTCGGCCTACTTCAAAGCGGCGAGACCGTAGACAGCCTCGTGGCTCGGTGTTTTCCCGGAATCACCCGTGCTCAGGTCTACGAATGCCTCGCGTACTACGAGGACCACCGGGGCGAAATTGATGTGCTGGTGGCCCGGCAGATGGCCTCCGGCACCTCATGAGGTTCCTGCTGGATCACGACGTCCCGGACGATCTGGTGTTCTCGCTTGTGGCTCTAGGTCACGATGCTCAACGCCTGCGCGACCTGCTGCCCACGACAGCAACCGACGAGGAAGTGTTGCGACTAGCCACAGCCCGCGGCCGCGTCTTGATTACGTGCAATCGTGATGATTTTCTAGACCTCGCAGGACGCCTACTCCACTGCGGCATCATCGTCCTGATTCGTCGTAGATCGCGGGCGCTGGAGCGAGCGGCCTTGATTCGCCTGCTCGACCAGGCGGGCGAGGCCGGCATCAGAGATAACATCAACTTCGCGTGAGGCGGCTTCGCAGCCGCGAGGACGCGTTGGTGGGTCGCGCTGTTGCGCCGGATGCACCCGATCATCATCGCCACCGGATCCTTGGGCGCAGCCGCGATCGACATGTGCGCGTGATCGAGCATCACGTGCGCTTCCTGGATCCGGCTCCTCCAGATTTCGACCGTCTGCTCACCCCCCGGCCGCGGCGGCAGGCCTTCCTCGCTGGGCTAGAGGACGACGTCCCGACTCAGGGCACGCTCGGTGCCGCCGTGGTCCCCGCCCCAGCAGTCGGCGCACGTGAGGCACCCGTCGCCGCCGCCGGTGCCGCAGGTTGTGGAGCCGGTAGACTACCGATGTCGGACGGCGGACCGGTAGGCCGGAATCGATCCGGCGTTGAGGAGCCGTCGAGGCGAGCCTCGGTACGCGCAAGCAAGCCGGGAATCAAGCGCTCGGAGAACCCAGCGAGGAAACACCAGACCACGAGCAGCGAAAAGAACTTCAACCAGGCGACAGCGTCGACGTCGGGAGGGTCTTCGGTTGCGGTCGATGACGCGGTGGGCGGCACAGCCGGCGCCGGGGCCGATATGCCAATCGACGCCTGTGCGCCAGGCGACGCGGGCGCCGAGGGAGCGGCAGCCGGTTGGGCGGAGGTCACCGCCTTGAAATCGGGAAACGCTGCCCCGGTGACCATTCCGGAGACGAAGAAGAAATAGAGCACACTCGCGGCACCGGCCCCGATGAGCAGGCGCGAACCCAGCACCCAGCGCGCCCGCAACAGCTTGAGATCGTCCAGGTCGCTCGCCGCCAGGCGATCCCGCAAGCTGCTGAGCATGCTGAACGCCGCTCCCCAACACCCGGCGAGGATCGCCGGCACGAGCAAGCGCACGTCGTACTGCCGGAGATTCGGTTAGCGCAACGTCACGAGGACGGAGAGCGCGAACACGAGCAACGAACCGATGACCAGCTGCCCGGTCTTGAGCGTGATCTCTTTGGTGTAGGAGCGCTTGACCTCGTTCACGGTATAACGCCACTGGAGATCGTTGATGATCCGCCCCAGCAGCGCGCGCCGGTTCTCCGGCGACGTATCCGGCTTCATGATCTCGGCGATGTAGTAGTCCACGAGCGCCGGCCTGAGCGCGCCCCTGGCTTCCTGCGCGCGGACCCTCAGCTCGCTATCCACCGTGGCGTCGTCGAGCAGATGGACCAGGAGCTGGTCGACCGCATGGGCGTTGGTCCAGTTGCGCGGCTCCTGAGTCAGCAGGCGCTCGGTCCCACGCGTCTGGGCACCGGGCAGCTGCTGCGCTCTTGACCTTCGAGAAATATGCTTTCAGCGTTACGTAGAACTGGGCGGTCAGCTCGCGGACCTCGTTTTCAGACCGCACCGACGGCTGTCCCCTCCACCAACTCCGAAGCGTTTTCATTGTGTCCGCCCGGCGCCCCGAAAACACGGATTGTGCTGCACCCGGGAACGAAAGTGAATACAACGTAAGCATGATGCCATCGATCGACATGCGACCCGGCGGTGACGCGCGCGGCCGGAGGCCTCGGGCGCATGGGGTCGTGGTGGGGGCGCAGGCTTGCCTCGCCCCCTCTGCCGCACACCCGGCTCGTCGCCGGGTTCGAAGCGCCCAGTGTCGCGAAGGCGGTGCAGCTTACGATCGCGCGTCCGACCGCTCGAATGCAGCGAACCCGGCTTGCGGGTCAACGCGCTGCGCCAGGAGGAGATCGCCGAAGAGCTCGAGGTGATCCTGCTCGGCACGGGGATGGGCCGAGAGCTTTCCCTCTTGCCCCATCGGCGAGGCTCCGCTGATCCGTTTTGTTTGATGAGCAGATCAGGTTGGCATTGAGCAGATTCTTGCCCGAATTCTGTACACTTGCGATGACTCGAGATGCCTCGTCCAGTGTTCTACCTAGGCCTTTTCCGTTGCCTCGCGCAGCATGACGTCCGCTAGCTGCTGGTGGGCGGGTTGGCGATGAACCTGCTGGGTGTCCCGCGCCTTACCATGGATGTCGACCTGCCGCTGGCGCTCGACGAGGCGAATTTGGACGCGTTCATCCAGTGCACACGGGTGCTGCGGATGCGGCCTCAAATTCCCGAACCGTCGAAGGCGTTGAAGGGCCCCGAACGACGTAGGGCCTGGAGAGAAGACACGCCTCTGATCGCGTTCGCGTTGCTTGGCGGAACTCGACAGGCCCCTGGGGTGGACGTGCTGCTAGAACACCCGTTGGACTTCGCTGCGGCGTACGCTCGAGCAGAGCTCCGAGATGCGGAGGGCGTTACCGTGCGCGTTGCCAGCATCCCGGACATGATCGTGCTGAAGCGTCGAGCCGGCCGGCCGCAGGACATCGCCGACGTGGAGCATCTCGAACGCCTGCAGGGAAAGCAAGCATGAGCGACACGGTTGAACGACCGCAGGGCGGATTCCGCTACTGGGTCAGCGACGAACAGCTTCGCGCGTACGGACGCATGTCCGTCGTCGCGAGGCTGAAGTGGCTGGACGAGGCGAGGCGCTTCACGCTGTTGACGGAAACGCCGCAGACGCGGGAACGGCGTGAGCGCCTGCGGCGGGGCGAGACGATCGCATGACGGCTGGCTGCGCTCGCAAGGCTCACGCGCACCCGCCGACGCCTTTCGTCTAGCAGAGTCCGCTCGATCCGCTTCGGCTAGCGAACGGACGGGCCCAATCGCCCAGCGGCCGCTCAGGGACAGCAAGGCTCGATGCGACACACCTTCTCGCCGGTTATGCCGCTGCGTTTCTCATCATCACAGGATGCGCATCACCCATCGTAGGGAATGGGAACAGGCATAATTCACGGGTCGGCGCCGCATCTGCACGCGGACCGAAACGCATGGTCATGCCGGCGATGGAACCGGGCCACGAGCGAGGTTCTCGCCAGGCCCTGCCGCAAACTGTTTGCCACGATCTTGAGTTCGCGTTCGAACAGGAGAGAAACATGGCGCAGGAAAATGTAGGACAGAGAGAGAACACACTCGAGCGTTTCGGACTCTGGCTCGCGGCGTGGAGCGAGAAATGGTTTCCGGATGCTTGGGTCTTCGCTCTGATCGGCGTCGTGTTTGTCTTTTGCTTCGGCCTGCTCATCGGGGAAAGCCCTACGAAACTGGCTGTCGAAGGCGGAAAGTCCTTCTGGATCCTGATCCCCTTCACGATGCAGATGGTGCTGATCATCATCGGCGGCTATGTCGTGGCGACGACCCCGGCAGTCTATTGGCTCATCCAACGGGTGGCCTGCATCACGACAAAACCCAGGCAGGCGATCGCATGGGTTGCGTTTTTCTCCATGGCGACCTCGCTCATCTCTTGGGGACTAAGCTTGATCTTCAGCGGGCTGTTGGTCCGAGAGATGTCAAGGAAGATAAAGGGCCTGGACTATCGGGCAGCCGGTGCCGCCGCCTACTTGGGGCTGGGCGCGGTATGGGCCCTGGGCCTCTCGTCCTCTGCTGCGCTGATGATGGCCACCAAGGGAGCCATTCCGCCCAAGCTCTACGACATCAGCGGACTGATCCCCCTGACCCGTACTCTATTCATCTGGCCGAACTTGTTTACGGTCCTGGCGCTCATGATCGTCTCCGTGATGATCGCCTATCTGTCCGCTCCGAAGCCGGAGCGGGCAAAGACGGCTGAGGACTTCGGGCTCTACCCCGAGCCTATGGCCATGACCATAGAGCCCCGGCAAAAGCCCGGTGAATGGCTGGAATACAGCCCCCTCCTCATCATTCTCGTCGGCGGCTTGCTCGTCTGGTACCTCGTCGACTTTTTCCGGAAATCCCCAGCGGGAGCGCTGGCGGCGCTGGATCTCAACAATTACAACCTGATCTTCATTACCGTCGGCATGATCCTACACTGGCGCCCCAAGCGGTTCCTGAAGGCCGTGGCCCAGTCCGTTCCCGCCACCGGGGGCGTGCTGATCCAGTTCCCCTTCTATGCCGTCATCTTCGGAATGATCGTCGGCACGGCGATCAACAAGTGGCTGGCGGAGCTGTTCGTCGCCATCACGACCCCGAACACCTATTCCCTGCTGGTGGCCGTGTACTCGGCCATCCTCGGCGTCTTTATTCCCTCCGGCGGGAGCAAATGGGTGATCGAGGCACCTTATGTCCTGCAGGCCGCGGTCGAGCATCACGTGCACCTTGGCTGGGTGGTCCAGACCTACAATGCTGCCGAGGCGCTGCCCAATCTGCTGAACCCCTTCTGGATGCTGCCGCTTCTGGGGATCTTGCACGTGAAGGCGCGGGACCTCGTGGGCTATTCGGTCCTGCAGATGTTCGTCCATATTCCATTGGTCTTGTTCCTGTGCTGGCTCTTTGGCATGTACCTCCCGTTTTTCCCGCCGATCAGGTGATCCCGCGGGCCGCAAGCTGGCGATACACGGGCGACTTCCGCCGGCCTGCCACACCGGCCGCAGTGTCTGGAGTTAGGCGCAACAGGCGGCCTCAAGGGCGCCCTCAGCGATGCCCGCCTCGCACCGATCGGGCACGAGCAACTGCGGCGCTGTCTTCCCGATTGCGGGCCGCTTGCATCAATTTACCTGTTGGATCCCGGGCGGTTGCCAAGTGCCTGCTCCGGGAGGCAGGATCGAGGGCGGCTGGGTCGTCGGCCAGTACAGGCGCATCACCAGATAGATCGGGCCGACGGGCGCGGGCAGCCAGTCCGGTTCTTTATCCGGCCCCGGGGAATCCTTCTGAATGTAGAGCGTCAGCGAGCCATCGGCATTTCTTCTCAAGCCGAGCAGCATCGGCGAGTTGATGAGATAGCGGTTGACCAGATTCTTAATCAACAGTTGCGTCCTGGCGCGGTACACGGTCACCGACCAGAACGCATTCACCGCGGGATATTGGTCCTTGGCGAAGGTCAGCGTGTACTTGTGCTTGGATCCGTCGAGCTCCGAGCCGTCCGCGAGCGTCTTGGCGAGCGGATACACCGCCTCGGCGGCGTCGTTGGCGTAAGTCCCAGCCTTCGCGATGGCGGCGCGCACGTCCAACCTCACCAACGAATAAGGCGTGTCGCTGTTGTGCGTGACGATCGTGGTGTCCTCGTAGGTAAAGACCCGGTGCTCGTTGGAGATCGGATTGAACAGGGCCTTCCACTGGCCGGAGGTGCGGTCGACGACGTAGTCGTACATGACCGCGTAGTTCATCACAATGGGCAGGCCACGGATGAAGCCTTGCTCTGCAATGGCCTTGGTTTCCGAGAAGCCGGGCGCGTTCTTCCCGGTCTTTTCAGGCTAGGCGGTGGTGTCTTTTTCCGACGCGCAGCCGCTGAGGCTGAGCGCCATCGCGAGGGCCGACGCCTCGAGAAGCCGCAGAACCGTGGGCCTTTTCATCGTCTCGGTCCTCCAGTAAGTCCATGATCCATGGCTAACGCAAAGCCATGGCTTGCGGGTCGAGTAGCGGAAATCGGTATAGTCGCCGTACAGCAGGAATTACTCACCGCGCTCGTCAGGCGGTTCGCTGCAGAGCGAAATGGATCGGTGATCGAGGTTTCGACTCTCTGATTCGAACGACGACGACCAAGGCGCAAAGTTGCCGGCACGGCATTGCACCGTGCCGGCCACTCTCTCAATCCGATATCAGCGGTCGCGTTTCTTCGCCAGCTCTTGCATCATCATCATGATCGCCTCGCGCGACACGCTCGACTCGCCGAGGTCGATCGTGATCTTGCCCAGCTTGCCGGTGAAGGCGAACGGCACCTGATAGTCGGTGTCGTCCACCGACGTGCCGGTGTCGAGGCCAACGTCGAACGTCTCGTCCCATGCCCAGATCAACGGCTGCGTCCTCGGCAGCGACCGCTGCGCCACCTGCGCTCCGTCGACGGAGAGCGTGCCGGTGCCGCCACGCGACAGGGGCGGACCCTTGGGATCCATCTTCCAGTCAAAGACGATTGCGTGCTTGCCGGGCGGCAGCGCATTGGGGCTCTGCCACTTCGGCCGCTCGATGTCGAGCAGGTTCATCGTGAAGGTGGGTTTGCCGTCCTTCAGATACAGGCCCCAGCCCGAGAATCGGCCGCCCTGTGTCACCAGCACGCCGTTCGCCCCGCCTTGCGGCACCTCGATCTCCGCGGTGATGCGATAGGAGCGGTTAAGGATCGAAGGCGCAACCGCGAACTGCGTGGATGTCATCGGCGCCGTGTAGATGAACTGCGTGCGCCCCGCCGCCGGCCCCGGGCGCTCGGCAGTGAGCACGGGAAGCTGCGAGTTGTTCAGCGGGAAGACGTCATTGCGGGTGGCTTCCATGGTCCAGAGCTCCTGCATCATGCGCAGGCGGTCGGGTTCCTTCGCCGCAAGGTCATTCGTCTGCGTGGGATCGTCCGCAAGATTGAACAGCTCCCACGTGTAGCCGTTCATCACGTCCACCGGTGGGCGTCCCTTGACTCCTTCCCATGGGGTCACGGCCGGCACGGTGTTGGCCATCCAGCCGTCGTGGTAGATCGCGCGGTTGCCGAAGATCTCGAAGTACTGTGTTCTGCGCGTCGAGGGCGCGTTGGCGTTGGCCTTGTTCCATGTATAGACCATGCTGACGCCGTCATAGGGGCGCTGCGCGATGCCGTTGATCATCGTCGGTTGCGGGATGCCGATCGCGTCCAGGATCGTCGGCGCGATGTCGATCACGTGATGGAACTGGTTGCGGATGCCGCCCGCGTCCTTGATGCGGTTCGGCCAGGTCATGACCATGCCCGTGCGCGTGCCGCCCAGGTGGGATGCGACCTGCTTGATCCACCGGTACGGCGTGTCCATCGCGAAGGCCCAAGGCACGGCGAAGTGGTTGTAGGTGCGGTCGGTACCCCAGACGGGGATGAAGGGCAGCATCTGCTCGACGGTGAAGGCGAAGCCGTTGAAGTAAGCGACCTCGTTGGGCGTACCGTTCATCGAGCCTTCGCCGCTCATGCCGTTGTCGCCGCAGACGAAGATGATCAGCGTGTTGTCGAACTGACCGAGCTTCTCGATCGTGTCGATGATGCGGCCGATCTCGTGGTCGCTGTAAGCCATGTAGGCAGCCCACACGTCGATCTGGCGCAGGTAGAGCTTCTTTTCGTCGGCCGTCAGCGTGTCCCACTTGGGCAGGAAGTCGGGCCACGCCGGCAGTTTCGCGTTGGGCGGAATGACGCCGAGCTTCTTCTGGTTCTCGAAGATGCGCTCGGTCACCTTGTTCCACCCATCGTCGAACAGGTGCATCGCGCTGATCTTGTCCACCCACTCCTTGGTCGGATGGTGCGGCGCATGCGTCGCGCCCGGCGCGTAGTGGATGAACCACGGCCGCTTCGGGTTGGTTGCCGTCTGGACGTTGATGTACTCGATGGCGTCGTCGGCCATCGCGGTGATCAGGTTCCAGCCGGGGTTGCCGTTGTAGGGATGGATCGGCGTCATGTTGCGGAACAGGTTACCCGGCTGCCATTGGCTCGTGTCTCCGCCGACGAAGCCGTAGAAGTAGTCGTAGCCTTGCCCGATCGGCCAGTTGGTGAAGGGGCCAGCCGGGGTCGCTTCCCAGATCGGCACATTGTGGTTCTTGCCGAACCAGGCGGTGGCGTAGCCGTTCTGCTTCAGTGTCATCGCCACGTGCGCGGACTCGGGCCCCGTGATGGTGTCGTAGCCGGGGTATCCAGTCGCGCCTTCGGCGACCATTCCGAAGCCAGTGGCGTGGTGGTTGCGCCCAGTGAGCAGCGCGGCCCGCGTCGGCGAGCACAACGCCGTGTTATGCATCTGCGTGTAACGCAGACCGCGCTGGGCAAGCTTGTCGAGCGTTGGCGTGGGTACGACGCCCCCGAAAACCGAGTTGGAACCAAAGCCCGCATCATCGATCAAGATCAGCAGCACGTTCGGCGCGCCCTTCGAGGGCGCGATCGTCGACGGCCAGGCCGGCGTGCTGTCGATGAGGTTGGGCTGGATGTCCCCGGTGAAGTTCGGCGTCGG
>Ga0335082_10010463_pt1 | contig 10069 bp, 7 predicted proteins | sample Lox_Sample_41_FD_206718 | JGI IMG/M metagenome (GOLD analysis project Ga0335082, IMG submission 206718) | Soil microbial communities from Loxahatchee National Wildlife Refuge, Florida, United States - Lox_Sample_4.1 | ecosystem: Environmental > Terrestrial > Soil > Wetlands | place: USA: Florida...
AAGGGAGATTTTCGAACATGGCGATACCCATCAGCTACAACATACGGAATTTGAGACTCCGTAAGGGCCTGACCGTAATGACTGCGCTGGGTATCGCGCTCACAGTGACGACTGCAATTTTTCTCATGGCGTTGGTAGCGGGACTGAATCGGGCGTTTGTCAGCAGTGGAAGCGCAAAGAATGTTCTGGTGCTTCGCAAGGGATCGGAGGCCGAACTATCGGGCGGGTTTGACGCTGCTCTCTTTCCCACGTTAAAGACCCTACCCGGGATTGCGGCCGACAAAGAAGGGCAGCCGATGGTCTCGGGCGAGTGGGTAGTTGTGATCGTACTGCCCCGCAAAGACGGAACCGGTGAAGTAAACGTCACGGTGCGCGGGATGATGCCGGCTGGCCTGGAAATGCGGCAGACCCCCGATGAGCCTGGGAAGCAGGCTCCTGTGAAACTGATCGAAGGACGATGGTTTCAAACCGGCCAGCGCGAGGTGGTTGTTAGCAAATCTATACGCGACCGGTTCACTCATGCCAACCTCGGGGACAGCATGGAGTTCGGGAAGGGATTGTGGAAGGTAGTCGGAGTCTTCGACGCCGGCGGTTCTGCTTATGAATCGGAAGTCTGGGGCGACGTGAACCAGATGGCTTCCGATTTCGACCGGCAGGGTGGATTCGCATCCGCCTATTTGCGAGCGACAGATCCCATTTCCGCGGAGGCACTCAAGAACCGCGTCAGCGACGATCAGCGTCTTAAGCTTGAAGGCATGTTGGAGAGCGACTACTACGCCAAGCAAACCAGTTCCGGCACTCCCATCAAAGTCATTGGTTGGGTGGTGGGAGTTATTATGGCGATCGGCTCGATCTTTGCGGCTATGAATACGATGTACGCAGCTGTCGCCTACCGTGGCCGTGAGATTGCCACGCTGCGGGTCATCGGATTCTCCCGGCCCGCGATTCTTACGTCATTCGTACTTGAATCACTGTTGCTGGCGTTATTGGGAGCCATCGTGGGTATCGTTTTGATGCTTCCGTTCAACGGGATGCAGACCGGGACATCGAATGCCGTAACGTTCAGTGAAGTCGTCTTCGCATTACGCATCACCCCGGCTGTTGCCGTACGCGCAATCATCTTTGCGTTGATCATGGGATTTGTCGGTGGACTTGCGCCCGCCTGGCATGCCGCGAGACAGAATATTCTGTCCGCATTGCGAGGCTAGCGCCAAACAGTGAAATATCCGGAAACATAACCCTTATCTTATGGCGATTGATACGAAACACGAAGATCTGCAGAGCCTGCGCATTGATCGTTCACAGCGCGGCGACAACGGAGGCGACCCACCGATATGGGCCCGGCGTTACATCGTCGGGGGCATTGCTCTCGTTGTTCTCCTCGGAATCATAACTCTGGCTTATCGCGCATTTTCATCGGAGACACCCGAGGTCGAGGTGGTCCGTGCATCTGCTCAGGCCAGCGGCAATGACGCTGTGGGTTCGACGGTGCTCTCTGCCACCGGGTACATCGTGGCCCATCACAAGATTGAAGCCAATTCCAAGGTCACGGGACGGGTCGCATGGATCGGCGTAGAAAAAGGGGATCAGGTAAAGGAAGGCCAAGTGCTGGTTCGCTTGGAGGACCAGGAGTTCCGCGCGCAATATGAGCAGGCTGCCGGCGCGGCAGAAAGCGCCCGGGCACAGCTACTGCAACTAGAGAATGGTTCTCGTCCTCAAGAAATTCAACAAACCGAGCACAACCTCAGCGAGGCAAGGGCCACCGCAGCTAACGACAAGGTTTCTTTGGACCGCATCAAGAAGCTTTTTGACGAAGGAGTGATGTCCAAGCAGGCGCTCGATGATGCGGCTGCGAAGTACGAGGCTAGCCAACAACGCGAGCACTCGCTGGAGCAGAGCTACCAACTGGCGAAGATCGGGCCACGCGCTGAAGAGATTGCGCGCGCAAAGGGTGCGCTGATGCAGGCCGAAGGACAGTCTGCTTACGCAAAGTCGCAGCTTGATGCGACCGTGATCCGCGCGCCAATTTCAGGAACAATTCTCGAGCGCAGCGTAGAGAAGGGCGAGTTGCTTACCGGTCAATTTGCATCAGCCGCCCGTCCGGTTTTTTCCATGGCTGATCTGAAAGATCTGCAGGTGGAGCTAGATATCGCCCAGGCCGATTTTGCGCGACTCGGACCGAAGCAGAGGGGCATCGTGACGGTCGATGCCTTTCCCGATCGTCAATATCACGGAGTGATCGCCGAAATTTCGCCGGAAGCCAACCGTCAGAAAGCAACGGTCCAGGTCAAAGTACAAATACAGGATCCAGACGAATATCTGCGTCCCGAGATGAACTCGACGGTGAAATTCATTGCTGACGAGCCGTCGCAGAAATCGACCGCCTTAGCGCCAGCCGGAGTATTCGTGCCTTCAACGGCGATACACGAGCGTGATGGCAAGAAAATCGTTCTCATTGCTTACAACGGTAGAGCGGTGGCGCGTGAAATTCATGTCGTCAGCCAGCGGGCCGACGGGGACCTGGTCGACGGGTTGGTCGGCGGGGAAAGTGTAATCACCACTGCTCCAGCCACGTTGAAAGATGGAGATAAAATCAATATCAAGGGGCAATCATGAGCACAGTTGCACAACCGAACGTTGCCACAGCCGCCAAAGTTGTTCAAGCAAGGGGCCTGAGTAAGATCTTCAAACGCGATGCGTTCCAGGTGACGGCGCTTGACGACGTCTCTATTGACATCGCGCAGGGTGAATTCATGGCTCTCATGGGACCTTCGGGATCAGGCAAGACTACGCTACTCAACATGATCGCTGCCATCGATCAGCCCACAGCAGGGGAATTGCTTGTTCAGGGACAAAACATATTCCGCTTCAACGACGCCCAGAAAGCGCGCTGGCGGAATGAACAGATCGGGTACGTGTTTCAGACATTCAACTTGATCCCAGTGCTTTCCGCATTTGAGAACGTGGAACTGCCACTACTGCTGACCAAGCTCAGCTCGCAGCAAAGGCGCGATCACGTTATGACGGCGCTGAAACTTGTCGGCCTCGAAGACAGAGTCCACCACTTGCCAAAGCAACTCTCCGGCGGCCAGGAACAACGTGTGGCCATTGCACGGGCGATTGTGAGCGATCCGACATTGTTGCTGGCAGACGAGCCAACGGGAGACCTCGACAGCCATTCAGCAACCGAGGTATTGGAGATATTGAAGCGGCTAAATGAGGGCTTTCACAAGACGATCGTGATGGTGACGCACGATCCGCATGCGGCATCCTATGCACACGTGACCCGCCATCTTGAGAAGGGGATGCTTTTGCCGCCAGAGGATTCTTCGACGGAGTAGAGTCTCGAAGAATAAGCAATCGTATCGCAAATAAGGGCCGAATTGCCTGGCGGTCAGGGCGCCAGGCTAACTCTCGGCGAAAAGCTGGAAAAGTACCAGGGCTGCTCAGGCTAGAAGCCCGATTTCACCGCTCGCGGCAGACCGCGGTTCCGGCACATCGGCCACCCAACGCCAAGCGCGCCTGCCGTTCGAAACGACAGCTTCTGCTTCGCCATATTCCACTAACCGGTTGAGGACGGTAGTCACCGATGCCATCGGATCTTTGTGGCGGGCGAGCAGGTCCGGCAATTTCTCCTGAAAGTAGTCGCAGATGTCGCGCGAATTCAAGGCGCGACCGGACTCCATCAATATCATTCGACAAGCCTTGGTAAACCCGGGCTGGCGCCCGTTGCTCTTGCGGTCAACCAGTTCCATCAACTCTTCGTTCAGCACCCCATCGCCGAATAGATTTGCCAAGCCGGAAATGGTCTGCTTGACGGTGCCGATTCGCTTCATTATATCGGCGCGTTGTTGCATAAGCTGACGCAGTTCGTCGTGAGCCTGTCGGATCACTTCCTGCACATGGCCGACATCATACCGATCGATCGGCCTCATCGAGCCATTGGACCTTTCTACATTCTCCATACTTCCCCCAGAAACGTTGGACGCTGTTAACCACGTCGCTGCCCACGTTAATCAGTGTGGAGCTCACTTGTCAGCGGCAATGGGCCCTCTTGAAGGCCGCCCCTTGCATGCTGCGGGCGCAGTCCCGCTTACAGATGTATACGCTTCGCGCTGCCCAGGCGTTCCATCGATTTCCGCAACAATCGAGGTCCACCGATTCTGCCTTGTTAGACGAGGCAATTCCGAAATGGTTAACAAAGGGTAGCAACAGGTCCGAGCAGATTGGATACGGCAGATCACCTAGTTCAGGAGTATTACGAGGAGCCGTCCATCCGAGTGATATCCATCGCCTGTGGCGTTCTTCGCGTCCTGCACAGCATTCTGCGGAAGGTAATAACCAAACGCCTTGGCCTTGTTGGTCTTTTGAACGCTGAGACCGATGTTCTCGCGCTCGCCATCGACGGCGGGATCAATCTTATGTGTAACGTTATTGTTTCGTTTGTCCTTGGCGAATCCTATGTCGTGCGTCCCGGCACCGACCCATACTTCCTGCCCGTTCCACGTCGACGGGGCCTTCCAGATACGGAAGTGATGTCTGCTGGCTACCATCGCAATGGGCTCGGCCATTTCGTATCCAAAGTCCTGCTTGCGGCCAAATAGATAAAGAGTACTCATCGGCATCGCGAGGTAGTCTTTATTATCGTACGTCTGAAGCACCGCACTAAGAATCGCCTTTCGATTGTCGGTGTCAGCAATGTGCCAATCGGCAGCTTCAAGGGCCGCCTGCACGTCTTTTTGCGAACCGACAATGACGAAATTCACCATATCGCCGAGATTGTTGAATTGATCGTTCACACGGCGTGGAAGGCCATCGATCAACTTCCGCAAATTAGCATCCAGAGATGTATCTGAAACCCTCAGCGGACTGGGCTCCGGCGACGCGACAGTACCCGCCGAAGATGTCGTCGAGGTCACATTCGAGCCACTCGACTCCGTCTTTCCCATGCCGAATTGCCCAGACATAAAGACCTGTGCGGCGTTCATCAGTTGCGATTTCAGTTGCTCCTTCCTGTTGGGCGACGCGCTCGCGTCAGCCGAGGTAGCAACTGTTTTCTGGATCTTGACTGAAATTGTCTCGTCGCAAGCCGGAACCTTCGACACGTTCCATCCCAAAAACAAGTGGGAGCCTGCCTGAACATTCAACTTGGTGGCCTTGCCCACGGGAAAAATTGATCCCGATTGTGGATTCAAGCGAGCGATCAGCGATCCGACAGGTGATGAGGGCAGCGGCAGATCCGTGGCGGCAGGAGTGCCATTCTTTTCAGCACATTTCATTTCGGCAGACGGAATTATTTCCAATGTATCTCCCGCCTGCAACACCATGCCGGAATCGGTCCACACCTGTGTCGGGGAAACCTGAACATTCAGTTCTTGTGATGCCGGTGCTTCCGATTGGGCTTGGACATGAAAACTAGTGCAAAGCAGGAGCGCGGAGAGGAGAAGGGGCAAGCGAGACATGGTGCACTTCCTCAGAGTGAATACATAATTATCCTCTAATATCCTCCCGTGGGGAAAGCCTCTGGCGCTTTGACAGAGTCGCGGAGATCGGGAGAAGGCCTTAGCCTGATTTGAGATCGCTTCGTGTTTCGGAATTATTGGCGCGGCAGCGCACTAAACTCCTACCCCCGAGATACCGATAGTAACCATGTGTTCACGGCTGCAAAACCTGCTCTGGCAAACAACCCGCTCCGCGCCCTCCTCGTCGGCAGCCGCGAAGAAGATTTCTTTCTGATTCGAGACATCCTGGAGCGAAACCGTAAGGCGATCGATGCCCAACTCGAACATGCCCGCTCGCTTGTCGAAGCGAGAGAAATGATGCAACAGAAGCCTTACGGGCTGGTTCTCTTCGAGCACAATGCCGGGGATGCGGAAGCCGTGCAACTCGTCGCTGAGTTTCTTCACGCAGGCGTCTCGGTCCCCTTCATCCTGCTCACAGAAGACGCTGACGAGAATACCGTGGCCGAGATCATCGATTCCGGCACGTGGAACTGCGTGGCCAAGTCACGACTCGACGGGGCGACGCTGGTGCGAACCATCCACAACACAGTTACGATTCATTCGCTCCAGCAGGAACAGCACAGCGCAGAGGAATCGCTCCGGAAATTGTCTCGTGCGGTCGAGCAATCTGCGGACACCGTGGTCATCACTGACCGATACGGATTGATCGAGTACGTAAATCCGGCGTTTGAAGTTTTGACCGGCTATAGCCGCGACGAAGTATGCGGGAAGACCCCACGCATTTTGAAGTCTGGTGAACAGGGACCGGATGTCTATCAGGAGATGTGGAGGACGATTCTGACGGGAAATGTATATCGCGGCATTCTCGTCAACCGGAAGAAAAACGGCGAACTCTACTACGTCGAAGAGAGCATCTGCCCGGTCCGTGATGCAAACGGCGAGATCACGCATTTCATCTCAAACGGACGCGACCTTACTGAACGACTGCGGCTTGAAGCGCAGCTGCTGCAGGCGCAGAAGATGGATGCGATTGGAAGGCTGGCGGGAGGTGTCGCTCACGACTTCAACAACCTGCTTACCATAATAACCAGCTACTCGGAACTGGCGCTCGATTCGATCCCCCAAAACAGCCCGCTGGAAGCGAAGATTCACGAGATCCTGCATGCCGCGAAGCGGGCTGCCGAACTCACGCGCCAACTGCTGGCGTTTAGCCGAAAGCAACCCCAAGCTCTGCGGGTTGTCGACTTAAATCAGGTAGTCAGCAACATAGCCAAAACGCTCCCAAGACTGATCGGAGAAGACATCCAGTTCAATTTCACCCAAGGAAAGGACTTGGGGCGGGTACGGGTTGATCCCGTTCAACTCGAACAGGTATTGATGAACTTGGCGGCCAACGCGCGAGATGCGATGCCGCAAGGCGGCCACTTGAACGTGGAAACATCGGACGTGCGGCTTGACGACGATTACGTCCATGGGAAGCCAGCTGTCATTCCAAAAGGGCACTACGCGCTAATCACGATTAGCGACGACGGAGCCGGAATTCCACCCGAAGATCTGCCTCACATCTTCGAGCCGTTCTATACGACGAAGCCTGCGGGGAAGGGCACGGGCCTCGGTCTCGCAACCGTTTATGGGATTGTGAAGCAGAATCGGGGATTCATCTGGGTCTATAGCGAGCGTGCGGTAGGCACTGTATTCAAGATCTACTTGCCTTGCGTACGTGAGCACCGTCGCGAGATCGAGTCTGCCTCCCAGCTGGAGAGAATCACTGGCGGATCTGAAACTATCCTGCTGGTTGAGGACGAACAGGCAGTCCGTAGCGCAACGGCTGAATTCCTTCGCCTGCAGGGGTACAACGTCATTGAGGCGCGAGACGGGTTGGATGCACTCTCTCAAGCCCAACAAAACGTCGGCACGATCCACTTGCTAGTGACCGATGTTGTGATGCCGAATCTCAGCGGTGGCGAGCTCGCGCAACAGCTCAAACGCGTCCGTCCGGACACAAAGTTTCTGTTTGTGTCGGGGTACGCAGGCAAAACTGTTCTCGATCACAAGGTAGTCGATCTGGAGAGAACCTTTCTACAAAAGCCCTACACACTCAAACAACTCTCGTCGAAGATTCGGAGCGTCTTGGAAATTGGGCTCGCTACCAATCAAGGCATTTCTTCAAACGTCTAAACAGCTGACGCCTGCCTCACCATCACGCTTCTTGCAATCAGATCGGGATCAAACGTCCCTTCTTCAACCGAAAGCGATCGTCCCGCCACGTTACCGTTTGGCCAAAGAAACTTGCCATCCAGACGCCAATCGCAATCAGGTCTCGCAAGGGCAGCAGCCACAAGAAGCGTCGGACCTGGCCGTCCTGCAGGACGGCCTTTCCGATCACGAGCGCCACCGCCACACGTAGCACCAACATTGAGGCCAGAATTCCCCACCCCCAGCCTGATCCGCTTGTCGCGAAGAAATTCAGCAACGCCCACGCCACGCCGAACGTAAAGATCAGGCCGAAATATCCACCTGGTCGAGCATCGCGCACTCCGCGCGCCCAGCGGAGTTGATGTTGCAGAAACTCAGCAAAGCGGTATGCCGGCAGATGTGTCTCCACGACGACATCGGAGAGTAAAACTCTGAATCCGAGATTGGCGATCCGTCGCCCTAACTCGTAATCGTCCGCGAGAAAATCGACGATCGCTTTGAATCCGCCGATACGATTCAGTTCCTCGCGGCGGAATGCAAGCGTTGAACCAAGACCGAAGTGAAGTCCGTCCTCAAGGTGACATGCAACGAGAACTCCGGCACAGAAGTCGGTGCTGATCCCGAGCGATTCCAATTGCGATCCGATTGTGGGCGCTGCAACGCCCCGATAGAGGCAGGTCACCATTCCAATTTGTTCATGGGTAAGAGGTGCAATTACCCGTGCCAGATAATCGGGCTCCACTTTGATGTCACTGTCGTTCACGACGATGAGCTCGTATTGACTTCCTTGAGCCATCTGCTCCAGATTGCTGACCTTGACATTCGGGCCGAGTCGGTCCGGGCAAATCATCAGGCGAATCGCCTTTTGTGGAAATTCCCTCTTCAACTGCTCGACACTGGCAATCGCCGGATCGTTCGCATCACTGACCCCGAAAACAATCTCGTACTCTGGATAGTGTTGGAGGCAATGGCTGCGGAAGCTCCCGTAGATATCAGGGTCAACACCCTTGAGAGGCTTGAGAATCGAAACGGGAGGGAAGACTAGGTTGGCGCCAATATCACGTTCCGCTTTTCGCTCACGAAGGAAGTTCGATGCGCTCCACAAGCAGACCAGGTAGTAGCAGCCACTGGCCAGGGATCCGAGAGTCGCAACAGTCTCGAGAATCCTGCTGAGTGAGTGCATCATGCGCAGAGGCGGACTAACTATTCGTACCGCAACGATTCTATCGGATCGAGATTCGCCGCCTTCCAAGCCGGATAAATGCCGAACACCAATCCGACGCCAGCCGATGCCGTGAAACCAAACGCGGTCCAGAAGGTGGACATACGTGCTGGCAACGAAGGCCAGACAGCCGGAATTACCCAGACGATGACCGCACCAACGAGGATTCCAATCACGCCGCCGATCGCTGTCAAGATGATGGCTTCCAGCGTAAATTGGAGCAAGATATCACGCTTCCGTGCCCCGATGGCCTTGCGCACTCCGATTTCACGAGTTCGTTCGGTCACACTAACCAGCATGATGTTCATCACTCCAACGCCGCCCACAATAAGGCCGACGCTTGAGATCGCAAACATGCCGATGAACAGCATGCCCGTCAGCTGATTCCACACGTCATTGATCGAATCGGCGGTGAAGACTGCAAAATTATCCGGCTTGTCGTAAGCGACTTTTCTCCGACGCCGCAGCAGTTCACGCACTTCGTCGATTGTCTTCGGGACGTCGTCATGCGAAGTGGCTTTGATGCTGATCCAATGCTGCTTGAGCTCGGGATGCAGCTTGCGGATCGTGCTGAGCGGCATGTATACCTTATTGTCTTCCGGATTCTTGCCGCCACCGAATACAGACTTCACGCGCTGCGCGATTCCGATCACAGTAAACAACTGGCCTTCAATGTTGACTTCTTTTCCAAGCGGATTTTCGGTGCCGAACAATTCATCCGCAGTTTCGGCGCCGAGCAGAACAACTGGTGAACGATGGTCTTCATCCACCTCCGAGAACCAGCGTCCCTCTGCAATCTGAAGATCAAATACATCTTTGGCGGAAGACTGATCGCCTTCAAGGATCGTGTTCTTGGCTTTCCGGTCGCCGTACTTCACGGCAAAAGAACCGATGCCGAGCTCAGGCCGAAAATATCTCAGACCGGCGGTCACTGCTTTTACATGAGGTAACTGACTAATGGCAACTGAGTCGTCGTAGGTGAGTTCCTTGCGCGTTCGCATCTCTTCCGTCGGACGTCCGAACGTAAACGGCTCGATGTGAAATGCAAAGACCACATTCGACCCGATGCTGGTGACAATGCTTTGTACGTTGTCATTAAGTCCGCGCCCGATCGAAGACACGCTGATAACAGCAGCAATTCCGATGACAATGCCCAACACGGTCAGCCCCGAGCGCAGCTTGTTGCTGC
>Ga0335082_10010464_pt1 | contig 10069 bp, 9 predicted proteins | sample Lox_Sample_41_FD_206718 | JGI IMG/M metagenome (GOLD analysis project Ga0335082, IMG submission 206718) | Soil microbial communities from Loxahatchee National Wildlife Refuge, Florida, United States - Lox_Sample_4.1 | ecosystem: Environmental > Terrestrial > Soil > Wetlands | place: USA: Florida...
CCATGGTGCTGGCGGACCTTGCGATCGGCGGCAAGAGCGTCAAGGCCCTAGTGCACTTCGACAAGAACGGCTTCGCTTACACGCTCGACCGCGCGACCGGGAAGCTCCTGGTGGCCGAGCCGTTCGTGAAGGTGAACTGGGCGCAGAAGGTGGATGCGAGCAGTGGGCGGCCCGTGATCGTCCCGGACAAGCAGACCGGGGCTTCCAAGGGCAACGTGAAGGACATCTGTCCGTGCCTGGAGGGGGGCGTGAGCCCGGCCTCGCCGCCGGCGTACTCGCCGCGCACGCACCTCTTCTACACCTCGACCAACAACCTGTGCATGGACTACGCCTCGGCGCGCACTTCCTACCTGAAGGGCACGCCCTTCATGGGGATCAACAGTCCCTACAGCGCCGGGGAGGGCGGCTATCGCGGCAGCTTCCTGGCCTGGGACGCGGCGACCGGCCGGAAGGTCTGGGAGAACAAGGAGGCTTTCCCGAACTGGAGCGGGGCGCTGGTGACCGCCGGTGACGTGGCCTTCTACGGCACGCTCGACGGCTGGTTCAAGGCAGTCGATGCCCGCACCGGAAAGCTCCTGTCGAAGTTCAAGGTGGGCTCGGGCGTGGTGGGCAATCCGATGACTTATCGCGGCCCCGACGGCAAGCAGTACGTTGCGGTGTACGCCGGCATCGGCGGGGACTGGCTGCTGCTCGCCGGCGACGTACACGCCGCCGATCCCACCGACGTGCGCGCACCGGCCGACTACATCAAGGACCTCGGCGCGCGCACCAGCCAGGGCGGCATCATCTGGATCTTCGGACTATGAAGCGCACGGCAGTGGCTCTCAGGGCGGCGCCTCTCGTGGCGCTCCTAGGCGTGATGTTCGGCGGGTGCGCACCGCAGGGCGGCACGCCCCAGGCTGCGCAGGCCCCGAGCGCACCGCCGGCGGTGGCGTACGCGGCGCACGTCGCCGCCGGGGGCAACCTGCCGCCGGGCGGCACGCTGCGCAACCCGCATGCCGGTGATGCGGCCGTGGCCAAGAACGGGGCGCTGCTGTTCACCGCGATGAACTGCGACGGCTGCCATGGCGCGGATGCGGCCGGTGCCGTGGGACCGAACCTCGGCGACGGCCGCTGGCGCTACGGTGGCGAGGATCCGGAGGTCTTCATGTCAATCTACTACGGGCGTCCCAAGGGCATGCCCGCCTTCGGGGGTGCGCTGGGGGCGGATGGTGTGTGGACGCTGGTCACCTACCTGCGTTCGCTGGCGCCGCCGCCCAACCTGCCGACGCAGGCCTTCCCGCCCTGAAACTGCGTCCCGTCGGACGCGGCTGACGGGCCGCGTCGGCCGTGCCCATGCCGCAGCCCCGGCCGGCGCTGCCGGCGAACTCTCAGGCTCACGGGGCAACATAAGTCCGGCGCGCGCGTCGCGTATCAACGACGGGTTGCCCTTTGCCCGCGTGCGCTTAGAGTTCCGAGCAACTGCAGAGAGGATCGCACATGCGGCGCGCGCGCCCGGTCAACCGAAAGATGGCGCTACTGCTGGTCTCGGCCCTGGCCGCGGCCTGCGGCGGCGGCGGCATGGGCTCCTCGGACAGCTCCGGCACGCCGCCGGGCCAGACGCCGCCGCCCACACAGCCACCGCCGCCGACCTCGTCGGCCACGGACGTGACGACCTACAAGTACGATGTGGCGCGCACCGGCGCCAACCTCACCGAGACCACCCTGACGCCGGCGAATGTCAATGCGAGCGGCTTCGGGCTGCTGCGCGTGCTGATGACCGATGGCAAGGTGGATGCGCAGCCCTTGTACCTGTCCGCGCTCAGCGTGCAGGGCGCCAGCCACAACGTGCTGTACGTCGCCAGCGAGAACGACAGCGTGTACGCGTTCGATGCCGACAGTGGCAACACGCTCTGGCACGTGTCGCTCCTCGGCAGCGGCGAGACCCCAAGCGAGCCGGTCGGCGGCTGCGGCCAGATCTCGCCCAAGATCGGCATCACCTCGACCCCCGTGATCGACCGCAGCGCCGGCGCGCTCTTCGTGGTCGCGATGTCCAAGGACGGCGCCGGCAACTACTATCACCGCCTGCATGCGCTGGACGTCACCACCGGCGCCGAGCTGCTCAACGGACCGGTGACGATCTCGGGGAGCTTCCCGGTCAGGGGCGGCACCATGCAGTTCGAGCCGCGCCAGTACGCCGAGCGTGCGGCGCTGCTGCTGTCGCAGGGGATGCTCTACCTGAGCTTCACCTCGCACTGCGATGCGCCGCCGTATTCCGGCTGGGTCATGGCCTACCGCGCGTCCTCGCTGGCGCAGGTCGCGACCTTCAATGCCGCACCCAACAGCGGCGGCGCCGGTCCTGCGATCTGGATGGCCGGCGGCGGCCCGGCCGCCGATGCTGCAGGCAACGTGTACCTCCTGACCGCCAACGGCGCCTTCGAGACCAGTCTCGACGGTAACGGCTTCCCCAGCCAGAGTGACTACGGCAACAGTTTCCTCAAGCTCTCCGGCAGCACGCTCGCGGTCAGCGATTACTTCAGCATGTCCAACACCGTGAGCGAGTCAAACGCCGACCAGGATCTCGGCTCGGGCGGCATCCTGCTGCTGCCGGACCTCACTGACGCCGGCGACGCGGTGCAGCACCTGGCGATCGGCGCCGGCAAGGACGGCAACCTGTACGTCGTCAGCCGCGATGCGCTCGGCAAGTTCGATCCCAGCGCCAACCACATCTACCAGGAGCTCGACGGCGTGCTGGCCGGGGGCATCTGGTCAACGCCCGCCTACTACCAGCACACTGTCTACTACGGGCCCAATGGCGGCACGTTGCGCGCCTTCACCATCAGCGCAGCGCGCCTGTCCACGGGCTCCGCGAGCACGATCCCCTATCCCTACCCGGGCACTTCACCCTCGGTTTCCGCCAACGGCGCGAGCAACGGCATCGTCTGGGCGCACGAGAACTCCAATCCCGCGGTGCTACACGCCTATGACGCGGGCGACCTGGCGCACGAGCTGTACAACAGCTCCCAGGCGGCCAACACCCGCGACCACTTCGGCGCGGGCAACAAGTTCATCACGCCGATGGTCGCCGGCGGCCGGGTATTCGTCGGCACGACCAACGGCGTCGCGGAATTCGGCCTGCTCGGGCAGTGAGGCGCGCGCGGGCACGCGCCCGCTACGGTGAGGATTCCAGTTCCAGCTGGCGCAGTCGCGGACCTTCGAGGTTGCCGATGTAGCTGGAGACGTCGTACAGCACGATGCCGAAGACGAGCACCGTCACCCCGAGCAGCAGGAAGACCCGGATATGCCGGCGCTCGAGCGTGCGGATCGAGCTCGCATAGGCGATGAAGGCCAGCAGCGCCGCCACCACCACCATCGCATCGACGCTGGCACGCTGCCAGTAGCTGCCACCCAGGTGCAGCCACATCCCGAACTCATCGAAGGTGAGCGCCATGGCGATGCCGTACGCGAACGCGGCACGCCGCGCGGCCGTCGCCGTGGGCGCGGCGAACAGCGTGTAGCCGCCCACCAGCGCCAGCAGGAAGATGCCGTAGTTGAGGTGGTGCACGTGCGTCGGGCCGAGGAACAGGTACAGGTTGGGAATGCGCCGTGCCATGATGAGCAGCACGAGCGTGCGCGCGAGCATGAAGGTGATGAGGAAGGCGAACAGCGCGCGCCGCGCCAGCTCATCGGAGCTCGCCTGGGGCGCTGGCGCGGAGGCTGGCATGCGCGCGGATCTTGACGCACGCGGCGCATCACCGGCAACACCGCCGCCGGCCGCGCGTGTGGCAGGGCGCGCCGCCGCCGCTTAGTATCGCCACTGCACCGCCTGGACGGCTAAAGGAGCGCGATGTTCGGATTCCTGCGTCCCGAGGCGTTCGCCGCGCCGCTGCAGGCGGCGCAGGTGCCCGCCACTTACCGGCGGCTGCGCCTGAGCGTGTTCGCCGGCATCTTCCTCGGCTACGCCGGCTACTACCTGGTGCGCAACAACCTGGCGCTCGCCATCCCCGCCATCCTCAGGGAGCACCCGCAGTACACGAAGGCGCAGCTCGGCAGCGCGCTCACCGGGCTGTCGATCGCCTACGGCCTGTCGAAGTTCCTCATGGGCTCGGTGTCCGATCGCAGCAACCCGCGCTACTTCCTGCCGCTCGGGCTGCTGCTCTCGAGCGCCATCATGGCGGCGTTCGGCCTGAGCGAGGTGGCGTTCGCCTCGCTCGCGGTGATCGTCGCCGTGCAGGTGCTCAACGGCTGGGTGCAGGGCATGGGCTGGCCGCCCTGTGGCAAGACCATGGTGCACTGGTTCAGCACCCGCGAGCGCGGCCGCACGGTTTCTGTGTGGAACACCGCCCACAACGTCGGCGGCGGCCTGGTGTCGTGGATCGCGCTGCAGGGAGTGCTGCTGACGCACGACTGGCGGGCCACGTTCTACTTCAACGCCCTGATCGCCGCGGCGGTGGCGGTGGCGGCCTTCCTGCTGATGCGTGACACCCCGCAGTCGCGCGGGCTGCCGCCGATCGAGGACTACCGCAACGACTACCCGGCCGGCTACTCCGCGGCCAGCGAGCGCACGCTCAGCTTCCGCGAGATCCTCATCGGCTCGGTACTCAGCAACGGCTACCTGTGGGCGATCGCCATCGCCAACGCCTTCTGCTACTTCGTCCGCTACGGGGTGGAGAACTGGATCCCCACCTACCTCGAGACCGCCAAGGGCTTCTCCTTCAAGGAGTCCAGCCTCGGCTGGACGCTGTACGAGTTCTCCGCCATCCCGGGCACGATTGCCTGCGGCTGGATCTCGGACCGCTGGTTCCGCGGCAAGCGCGCGCCGGCCACCATCCTGTTCATGGCGCTCACGCTGCTTGCCGTCATCGTCTACTGGCTCAATGGCAAGGGCCCGCTGTGGATCGACTACGCCGCGCTCATCGCCATCGGCTTCTTGATCTACGGTCCGATCATGATCATCGGCCTGCAGTCGCTCGACCTGGTGCCGAAGAAGGCCGCCGGCACGGCGGCCGGCTTCACCGGCTTCTTCGGGTACGCCTTCGGCTCGGCCATCTCCGGCAGCGGGGTGGGCTGGATCGCGGACCACTTCGGCTGGGGCGGGGTGTTCACGACCATGGTGGTGTGCTGCCTGCTCACCATCGCCTTCAGCGCGCTGACCCTCGGGCACCGCGCGCACAGCGGGATGCGCCTCGGCAGCGAGGAAGGCGCCAGCTAGACGCGCAGGAGCGCAGGTGATGGATACCGCACCACTCTCAGGCTGGGACAACTTCTACGTCATCGTGGGCTCCAGTGCCGGCGGACTCACCGGGCTCACCTTCGTGGTGATCGCGCTGATCCGCGATGCGCGCCGCGTGCGCCTGCTCGGGCTGCGCACCTTCGTGACCCCGACCATCGTGCACTTCGGCGGCGTGCTGGCGCTGGCGGCTTTCCTGAGCATGCCGCATCAGCGGCTGCTGTGGCTGAGTGCCGGGCTCATTGCCGGCGGCGCGGCCGGCGTGATTTACGGAGCCATTACCGGGCGCAACCTGTTCCGGCAGAAGAGCAGCGACTACGTGCCGGTGCGCGAGGACTGGGTCTGGAACGTGATCCTGCCGAGCCTCGCCTACGCGGCCCTGTGCGCCCTCGGCTTCCTGATCTGGCACCGCACGGAGCTGGCGCTCTTCGGAGTCGCCGCCCTTGCGCTGCTGCTGCTCTTCATCGGCATCCGCAACGCCTGGGACATTGCGGTGTGGATGACCACGCACCACTCCGGACCGGAGTGACCCCCGCGAGTCCTGCTGCAGCGCATCGGACTTGACCGGCGAGGGGCGGACGGCTCAGGGTAAGCGAGCAGTCCCAACACTATGGCCGCGCTGCCGCCGACGCTCCGGTCCTTTAGCGCAGCCTGCGGGGGAACCCATGCAGCGAACCGTGCACGCATACCTGAAGGCCCTCGAGGCCGGCGATGCCGAGAAGGCCGCCGCGCTCTTCATCCCCGACGGCTGGGTGGAATCCCCGTTTCTCGGCCGCCTGCCGGTGCGCCAGTTCGTGAAGAAGGTCGCCGAGTCCTCCCGTGGCACCAAGCTCACCGTGCACGACGTGCTCGTGAGTGCCGAGGGGCACCTGCGCGCCGTGGCCTACTACCTGTATGACTGGCGGCTGAAGGATGGCACGCGCGTTGCCTTCGACTGCGCGGATGTCTTCAACTTCGATCCTGCGAGCGGGCACCTGCAATCGATCGTGCTGGTGTACGACACGCATCCCGTGCGTGACGCGGTGGAGAGCAAGTACCCGTAGTGACGCGCGCGTTCGCGCAGCGGCAGCGGAAACGACGGGATATATTCCCGGCCCGCGCGCGCTAGGCTCCCTCCTGATGCTCCCCGTGGAGCGTCGATCCGGAGGCACGGCCTATGTCGCATTCATTCGCGTCAGCCCTGCACCTGCCACGCCGCACGCTCGTGCTGGCCGCCATCATCACGCTGCACCTCACCGTGGCGTACTTCTTCGCCACCGGGCTCATCCAACAGATCGTGCCCGCTGCCGAGCCGCACACCACAGGGGTGGTCCTCATCGAGAGGGAAGCGCCAGAGCTGCCACCGCCACCATCACCGCGCAAGCCGGTCTGGCATCCGCAGCGCGTGACTCCCATACCCACGGAATTCCCGGGTGCAGCCGCGGGGCCAGCGGCTATCACCGCAGAGCCCGAGGCGCCGCCGCAGCCTGCGGGGGCTGCGCCGGCGCCCGAGCCGCAGATCCGCCTGCTCGGCCAGCACCGGCTACCGGCGAGTGAGGACTTCTATCCGCCCGAAAAGCGGCGCGAGGGCATCGAGGGCGCGCCGATCGTGCGCGTCTGCGTCGATGAGCGCGGGATGCGCGCGGGGGAGCCGGTGCTCGAGAGCAGCTCGGGCGATGCGGGCCTGGACCTGGGGGCGGTCAATGTCGCGCGTCATGGCCACTATGCACGCGCCGAGCGCGGTGGCGTGCCGGTGGCCAACTGCTACCGCTTCCGCATCAGCTTCCAGATCCGCTAGCGCTGCTGCGGCAGCTTGCGGCCGCAGCCTAGAGGCTGCTGCGTTGGTAGGTGGCGGCGCTGAGCCACGCGGGGCTGACCTCCACGCCCCAGCCGGGCTCGGCCGGGATCTGCACGTGGCCATCGCGCACCACGTAGGGGTCGGTGACGAAGAGTCCCTGCTCCCAGGGGTAGTAGTCCGGGCCCTCGATCGAGAGCTCCAGGTACTTGCCGGCATTGGGCAGTGCCCCGAGCAGGTGCATGGTGCACAGCGTGACGAGCGAGCGGTTGGCGCTGTGCGGCGTGCACGCCAGGCCCGCGGCGGCGGCCAGGCGTGCCACCTTGAGGGTGCGGCCGATGCCGCCCATGTACATCACGTCCGGCTGTACCACATCGACCGCGCGCATCGCGATCATGCGCTCCCAGGTGCCCAGGTCGCAGTCCTGTTCGCCGCCGGTCACATCGAGCGCCAGCGCTTCGGTCACCTGCCGGGTCTCCTCGAGCTTCCAGTAAGGGCAGGGCTCCTCGTAATGGCTGATGCCCTCGGCCTCGAGCAATCGGCCGACCTCGATGGCGCGCGGCGGCGAGAAGCCGCTGTTGGCATCCACCAGCTTGGCGACGCTGGTCCCCAGGGCGCGCGCGACGTGCGGCACGATCGCCTCGGTGCGCCCCGGCCACTCATCGACGTCGTGCCCGCACTCCGCGCCCACGCGCCACTTGAAGGCATCGAACCCGCAGGTATCCCGCAGCCGCACCAGGCGGGCCGCCTCCTGCGCGGGGGTGATGTCACGGCGCATGGACGAGGCATAGGCGCGCAGCCGGCCTGGCCTCCCGCCCAGCAGTTCCACCACCGGTTTGCGCTCGAGCCGGCCGCGCAGGTCCCAGAGCGCGGTATCCAGGCCGGCGAGCGCGCGGCAACGGTAGCTGCCAGGAAACTTGTGCTCGCGCTCCTCGATGCGCTCGATCAGCGCATCGATCGCGAGCGCATCCGCGCCGAGCGCCCAGGGGGCGACCTGGCGGTGGAAGATCTGCGCGGTGATGTCGGCGTTGTAGGTCGAGGTCTGGCCCCAGCCGATCGCGCCGCTGTCGCTGGTGAGGCGCACGAAGCACACGTAGCGGTCGGTGAAGCTCTCCAGGCTCGCGATTTTCATGACGGCGCTTCAGCGGCGGCGCGCGCGTTCTCGAGGCCGTGGCCGTGCGGCCCGCTCTCGCGCTGCCACAGCAGCACGACCGAGGCGAGCGCGGTGAGGCTCACCAGACCGAAGAACCACATCATGCTGTCGTAGCCGGCCGGGTTGTCGGGGCCTGCCCCGGCCTGGGTGGCGAGCCAGCCGGCGATGCGGTTCGAGCCCCACAGTGCCACGTTCTGCAGCAGCGTGATGACCCCGAGCGCCGTGCCGAGGCGGCGTGGTGCGACGATGAGCGTGGTCGCGGGCCAGATGATCGCCGGCACCATGGAGAAGCTGACCCCCATGAGCACCGTCGACAGCCAGGGGGTGAGCTCGGTGAGTCCCAGCACCATGAGGGTGATCGGCAGCAGCAGCGTCCCGACCGTAAGCAGCAGCGCGCGGTGGCCGATGCGGTCGGCCAGCAGCCCGAACATCGGCGTGGCGAACACGGCAGCCGCGAACACCCCGGAGTTGACGTCCGTGGCCTGCTGCAGCGAGAGGCCCTTGACGTGCTGCAGGTACTCGATCGCGTAGGTCTGGCGGAACGGGAAGAACACCGCCGCGTACAGGCAGTGCAGGCCGAGGATGTACCAGTAGGAGCGGTCGAAGCTCCACACGTCCTTCCAGTTGGTGCGCTCGCCGGCGCCGGCGGCGTAGGGCGGTGGCGGCCAGCGGGCATCGAGGATGCGAAACAGCAGCACCGCCAGCAGTCCGGCCGCGGTGATGCCCGCCCCGAGCCACAGTGGCGGCTGCCAGCCGGCCTCGTACAGCGGGCGTGCCCAGGTGGCGGACTTGTCGAGCGTGTACGAGCCGACGCGCGCCAGGCTGAGGAAGATCGCGGTGGCCAGCGCGACGCCGCTGCGCGGGAACCAGCGCGCCACCCCGGCGAGCAGCGCGATGAAGATGGCACCCTCGCTGATACCGAATACCAGGCGCCCGGTCCACATGAGCCCGTAGGGCGTGCCGATGGCCGTCAGCACGGCACCCACGAAGCCGATGGCCGCGGCCCACAGGCTCACCCGCGCCGGCCCGTAGCGGTCGATCAGCAGCCCATTGAAGACCGCCAGCACGATGTTGGGCAGGCTGATGACCGCCGTCAGGTCGCCGATCTGGAATTGCGTGAGGTGCCGCTGTCGCAGCAGCAGATCGGCGATCGGGCCGATGGCATCGGACTCGTAGTAGCTGCTGAAGATGCCGAGCGCCGCGAGCCCCAGCATCAGCCAGCGCAGCGGCGAGCGCGTGCGCGGGTCGGCATCGGGCGTGGCGCCGGCGAGCGCGCCGCTCACGCGGGCTCTAGCCAGCGGATGCTGACGCGCGGCACACTGCGCGCCCCTGCACCCTCGTGTCCGGAGTCCCTCGATGCCGCGTTATGCCATCGCATTTGTCTGCCTGCTCGTCTGCCGGGCGAGCTTACCCGTGCACGCCGATACCGTCGTGGTCAGCGCCGACCGCATGATCGACGTGCTTGGCGGCCGCGCGATCGCACAACCGCGCGTCGTCATCACCGATGGGCGCATCAGCGCCGTGGGCGCCAAGGATACCCCAGTCCCCGCCGGCGCACGCCACGTCGAGCTGCCGGGGCTGACGCTGCTGCCGGGACTGATCGACATGCACGTGCACCTGACCTCCGATCCGCACTACAGCGGCTATCGCGCGCTGCCCTTCACCGACAATTTCTGGACGGTGGTCGGCACCGCCAACGCGCGCCGCACGGTCGAGGCCGGCTTCACCACGGTGCGCAACGTCGGTTCGCAGAATTTCGACGACGTGGCCCTCAAGCAGGGCATCGAGACCGGCTACATCGTCGGTCCGCGCATCGTGCCGGCGACCTATGCGATCGGTGCGACCGGGGGACACTGTGACCGCACCCAGTATCCGCCCTCGATCACCACCCATACCCCGGCGGTGGCCGACGGACCGGAGAACCTGCGCGCGG
>Ga0335082_10010465_pt1 | contig 10069 bp, 8 predicted proteins | sample Lox_Sample_41_FD_206718 | JGI IMG/M metagenome (GOLD analysis project Ga0335082, IMG submission 206718) | Soil microbial communities from Loxahatchee National Wildlife Refuge, Florida, United States - Lox_Sample_4.1 | ecosystem: Environmental > Terrestrial > Soil > Wetlands | place: USA: Florida...
ACGGACCACAGTGGACGGCGCGCTCAGGCTCTACGCCCGGGACCCGAGCGCTCCCCCGCTGACCTGGCAAGGCGACCGCGAGCTGGCCGACGCCATGGCAGGCGTCAAAGCGGTCCTCGGCTGACCGACGGCGATGTCCACATGCTGGACAAATTTGCTCCATAAAGTGGACAGGTGGATGATGGGGGCATGCCATCTAGCGCCGACACCTACCTGCATGGCCATCACGACAGCGTGCTGCGGTCGCACCGCTGGCGCACCGCGGAGAACTCGGCGGGGTACCTGCTGCCGCGGCTGGCGCCGGACGCGCAGGTGCTCGACGTGGGCTGCGGCCCGGGCACGATCACCGCGGACCTGGCGGCCCTGGTGCCCGGCGGGTACGTGACCGGCATCGACGCGGTCGGCGACGTGCTGGCGCAGGCCCGGCAGGAGGCGGAGCGGCGCGGGCAGCGCAACGTTACGTTCGACACCGGAGACGTCTATAACCTCGGCTTCGCCGACGGGACGTTCGACGTGGTGCACGCGCACCAGGTACTCCAGCACCTGACCGACCCGGTGGCGGCGCTGCGGGAGATGCGGCGGGTGTGCCGGCCCGGCGGGATCGTCGCGGCGCGGGACGGGGACTACGGCGGGTTCTTCTGGTCCCCGGAGGAGCCGGGGATGACCGAATGGCTGGCGCTGTACCGGAACGTGGCCCGGGCCATCGGCGGGGAGCCGGACGCGGGCCGGCACCTGCTGGCCTGGGCCCGGCAGGCCGGCTTCGCCTCGGTCGAGGCCTCGGGCAGCGCGTGGTGCTACACCGGGGCCGCAGACCGGGCCTGGTGGGGCACGTCGTGGGCGCAGCGGCTGACTGAATCGCCGTTCGGCGACCGGGCGGTCGAGCACGGCCTGGCTACCCGGGACGACCTGGAACGCCTGGCCCGGGCCTGGCTACGCTGGGCGGACAGCGAGGACGCCTGGTTCCTTATCCCGCACGGCGAGATCCTGTGTCACGTTTAGGGGAGCTACCTGCAGGGCGTCCAGGACGACGCGAACCGCGGGCTTGCGGTCACCGCCGCGGCGGCTGACGGTGAAGACCCGGCGGGTCACCGGATCGGCGGGCGGGACCAGCCGGACCCGCGGCGGCAGCCGCCGGGCGGCCAGCCCGGGCACCAGGGTGACGCCCGCGCCGGCCGCGACCAGGCTGAGCAGGACCTGGAAGTCGCTGGCGCGGGCGACCACGCGGGGCACGAAGCCGGCCCGGGCACAGGCCCGCTGGATCATCTCGGCGCAGCTGGTGCCCTGGCGGGGGGCGAGGAACGGCTGGCCGGCCAGGGTGGCCAGCGGAACCGGGCCGCCGACGGCCGGCGAAAGGGGGCTGTCGCCCGGCGAAAGGGGGCTGTCGCCCGGCGAAAGGGGGCTGTCGGCGGGCGAAAGGGGGCTGTCGGCAGGGATGGCCAGGACCACGGGGTCGTCGAGCAGCTCGCGGCGTTCGAAGAGCGGGTCCAGGGGGCGGGGCAGCAGGTCGTACTCGTGCGCCACGGCCACGTCGGTCTCGTTGCGGAGCATGGCCGGCAGCGACTCCTCCGGCTCCATCTCGGTCAGGTCCAGCCGCACCTGGGGCGCCGAATCCGCCAGCGCCGCCCAGGCGGCGGGCACCAGGCTCGCGGCCGCCGACGGGAAGGCGGCCAGCGCGACCCGGCCCGCGATCTGGTCGCGCAGCGCGGCCAGGTCGGCCTCGGCGGCATCCAGCCGGGCGAGCAGCGCGTCGGTGTGCCCGACCAGGATGAGGGCAGCCGGGGTGAGCTCGACCCCCCGCCCGGCCCGTTCGGTAAGTCGCATGCCTACCTCCCGTTCCAGCGCGGCGAGCTGCTGGGAAACGGCGGGGGCCGAGTAGCCGAGCGCGGCGGCGGCCGCGGTCACCGACCCGTATGCGCTGACGGCGTGCAGGACCCGGAGCCTGCGCACATCAAGCATGAAGCAGAGCTTATCAGTTATAGAATTTTTTGTAACTGGATCTTAAGTGCTGGCCTGGCGAGACTGGAATCATGAACACCAGGCCGGCCGCCTTTGCCGCCGCGGGAACGGTGCTGCTGTGGGCCAGCGCGTTCCCGGCCATCGCCGTCGCGGTCCGCGGGCTCGGGCCCGCGGGCCTGGCCGTGGCCCGGCTGGCGGTCGCGTCGGCCGCGCTGGCCGTGGTCGCGCCCCTGATGGGGGTCCGCCGGCCCAAACGCAGGGACCTGCCGCTGATCGCGCTGTGCGGGCTGGCCGGGATGACCGGGTACCAGTTGCTGCTCAACGCCGGGGAGCGGGTGGTGCCCGCGGGTACGGCCAGCCTGCTGGTGGCGACCGCGCCGGTGTACGCCAGCCTGCTGGCGGTGGCGTTCCTGGGCGAGCGGTCGTCCCGCCGGCACCGTGCCAGCCAGCACTGGGCCGGCAGCGCGGTGGCGCTGGCCGGCACCGCGCTGATCGCCGCCTCGCACGGGCTCGGGTTCGGGGTATCGGCGCTGATCGTGCTGGCCGCGGCGGTGCTCCAGGCGATCTTCCACACCGCGCAGAAGCCGCTGCTGGCCCGGTACACCGGCTTCGAGGTGACCGCCTACGCGATGTGGGCCGGCACCGTGTTGGTCCTCCCGTGGACCGGGTCGCTGCTGCGGGCGCTGTGGGGGCCAGGGGCGCACGCGGGCGGGGCGGCCATCGGCTCGGCGGTCTTCCTCGGCCTGGCGCCGTCCGCGGCCGGGTTCGTGCTGTGGGCCTACGCCATGGCGCGGATGGACGTCGGGCGGGTCACGGTCAGCCTGTACCTGGTGCCCGCCGCCGCGATCGGGATCTCGCTGGTCTGGCTGGGCCAGATCCCGGGGCCGGCCGAGCTGACCGGCGGGGCGATCGCGCTGGCCGGGGTCGTGCTGGCCAAGGGCTCAGGCGTCGCGGCGGGTGATGACGAGCGCGGCCGCGGCCAGGCCGGCCGCCGGCCAGGCCAGCAGGACCAGCAGGGACCAGCCCGGGGAGAACCGGCCCGCCGCCGGGTGCAGCGCGCTCACCTGCTGGGCCGCCTCCAGCAGCGTGAACCGGCCGATCCGGCCGTTCCACGGGGCCGGCAGCAGGGCCGCGATGCCAGGCACCAGGATCACCGCGATGGTGGCGGCGATGCCGCCCGCGGTGTGCCGGATGATCGCGCCGAGGGCCAGGCCGAGCAGCGCGCATACGCACAGCAGCAAGCCGGCACATAGGACCGCCCCCGGAACCCCGGGGCGCCCCAGCGAAACGCCCTGGCCGTGGCCCGCCAGGACGGCCTGCACCAGCCCGAACGAGGCGAAGGCGACCACCTCCCCGGCGGCCAGCGTCACCGCGGCGAGCACGACCGCCTTGGCGGCCAGCACCGCGCGGCGGCGCGGCGCCGCGGTGAACGTGACACGGATCAGCCCGGTGCTGTACTCGGCGCTGAACGCCAGCACGCCCAGCACGCTGACCGCGATCACCGCGTACTCCAGGCTGATGACCCCGGGCAGCAGCGGATCGGGGGGCGGGCCGTGGCCGGGCGCGGTGGTGAAGGCGAAGGCGACCACGGCGCTGACCGCGATCGGGGTGACCACCGCGACCAGCAGGGACCAATAGGTCGAACGGACCGAACGGAACTTGGTCCACTCCGATCCCAGCAGGTCGAGCGCCCGGGCGGCCAGGGACGGGGAGCTCACCGGAGCCTCCCGCGGTAGTCGGTGCTCTCCCCGGTCAGGTCCAGGTAGGCGTCTTCCAGCGAGGCCTGCCGGGGTACCAGGGCGTGCACCGCGATGCCATCTCCGGCGGCGAGGTCGCCGATGGCGGCGGCGTCCAGGCCGGTCACGACCAGCGCGCCGTCGTCTTGCCGGGTGACGGTCCCGCCCCGGGCCTTGATCAGCGCCGCGAGCTCCGCCGCCCGCGGGGTGCGGAGCAGCACATCCCGGCGGGCGCTGGACTCGATCAGCTCCGCGGTGGGCACGTCGGCGAGCAGCCGGCCGCGGCCGATGATGACCAGGTGGTCGGCGGTCTGCGCCATCTCGCTCATCAGGTGGCTGGAGACCAGGACGGTGCGGCCGTCGGCGGCCAGCTCCCGGAAGAACCCGCGGATCCAGTGGATGCCTTCCGGGTCCAGGCCGTTGACCGGCTCGTCGAACATCAGCACCGGCGGGTCGCCGAGCAGCGCGGCGGCGATGCCGAGCCGCTGCTTCATGCCGAGCGAGAAACCGCCGACCCGGCGCCGGGCCACCGATTCGAGCCCGGTCAGCCCCAGCACCTCGGTGACGCGCTGCTTGGCTATGCCGTTGGCCTGCGCGATCGACCACAGGTGCGCCCAGCCGGTCCGCCCGGCGTGCAGGGCGGTCGCGTCGAGCAGCGAGCCGACCTCGCGCAGCGGCCGGATCAGCCCGTCGTAGCGGCGGCCGCCGACCAGGGCCCGGCCGGAGGTCGGCGCGGCTAGTCCGAGAATGATCCGCATCGTGGTGGTCTTGCCCGCGCCGTTCGGGCCGAGGAAGCCGGTCACCCGTCCCGGGCGGACGGTGAAGCTGAGGTCGTCGACCGCGGTGACCGGGCCGAAGCGCTTGCTGAGCCGCTCCACCTCGATCATGCCGGCCGATAGTACTCCTCTCGGCGGGCGCCTTATGGCGCTGGGGACGGCCTTTATCAGATGATCTACCTCGCGGTAACCTGCGGGCGTGACGGTAGAAATCGCGGGAGCCGGGGTGGTCGTCACCGGCGCGGGCGCGGGGATCGGACGGGCGCTGGCCCGCGGGCTGGCGGCGGCGGGCGCCCGGGTGGTGGTCAACGACCTGAACTTCGAGGCCGCGACTGCGGTGGCCACCCAGATCGGCGGGTACCCGGCGCCCGGCGACGCGGCGACCGAGGCGGGCGTGACCGCGCTCATCGCCACCGCCCGCGATTGCCTGGGCGAGATCGACATCTACTGCTCCAACGCCGGCATCGCGGTCGGGGCCGGCCCGGACGCGCCGGAGGAGGCCTGGCAGCAGTCCTGGGAGGTCAACCTGATGGCCCACGTCCGGGCCTCGCGTGAGCTGCTGCCGGCCTGGCTGGAGCGCGGCCGCGGCTGCTTCGTGGTGACCGCGTCCGCGGCCGGGCTGCTCACCATGCTGGGCACGGCCACCTACTCGGTGACCAAGCACGCCGCCGAGTCCTACGCCGAGTGGCTCGCCGCCACCTACGGGCACCGCGGCCTGGTGGTGCACTGCATCTGCCCGCAAGGGGTGAGAACCCGGATGCTGGCCGAGTCGGGCGGGGCCGGGAAGGTGGTGCTGCAGGACGCGGCGATCGAGCCCGAGCAGGTCGCCGAGGCGCTGCTCGCGGGCCTGGCGGCGGGCACGTTCCTGATCCTGCCCCACCCGGAGGTGCACGGGTACTACCAGATGCGGGCGGCCAACCCGGACAGGTGGCTAGCCGGGATGAACCGGATGCAGCAGCGGATCGAAGAGGTTGAGCGAGGTATGGCATGAGGGCTTGGCAGGTGCCCGAGCTGGGCGAGCCGCGGGACGTGCTGACGCTGGCCGAGGTCCCCGACCCGGTGCCAGGTCCCGGCCAGGTGCTGGTGCGGGTGCTCGGCGCCGCGGCGAACTTCCCCGACGTGCTCATGTGCCGCGGCGGCTACCAGGTCCGGCCGCCGCTGCCGTTCACCCCGGGCGTCGAGCTGTGCGGCGAGGTCGTCGCGGCCGGCCCGGGGGTGACCGGGGTCGCGCCCGGCGACCGGCTCATCGGCGGCGCGACGGGCGGCGCCTTCGCCGAGCTGACGCTGATGAACGCGGCCAGCGCACTGCCCGCCCCGCCCGGCCTGGACGACGCCGAGGCGGGCGCCTTCTTCATCACGTACCAGACCGGGTGGTTCGGGCTGCACCGGCGGGCCCGGCTGGCGGCGGGCGAGACGCTGCTGGTGCACGCGGCCGCGGGCGGCGTCGGCAGCGGCGCGGTCCAGCTGGGCAAGGCGGCCGGGGCCCGGGTCATCGGGGTGGCCGGCGGCGAGCAGAAGGCCGAGGTGGTCCGGGCGCTCGGCGCGGACGTGGTGATCGACCGGAACACCCAGGACTTCGTCGAGGTGGTCAAGGAGGTCACCGAGGGACGCGGCGCCGACGTGGTCTACGACCCGGTCGGCGGCGACACGTACACCCGTTCCACCAAGTGCATCGCGTTCGAGGGCCGGATCCTGATCATCGGCTTCGCCGGCGGCCTGATCCAGTCGGCCGCGCTGAACCACGCGCTGGTCAAGAACTACTCGATCGTAGGCCTGCACTGGGGCCTGTACCAGAGCAAGAACCCCCAGCTGATCAAGGACTGTCACGCCCAGCTGACCAAGATGGTGGCGGACGGCGCCATCCGGCCGCTGATCAGCGAGCGGCTCGGGCTTGACGAGGTACCCGCCGGGGTGCAGCGGCTGGCCGACGGGGGCACGGTAGGCCGGGTTGTCTGTGTCCCATGAGCCCTGAGGCGGCCGGGCTTGGAGTCGATTTCTTCGCTCACGGCGGGCTCCCGGTTCCGCAGGTGACGATCGTGGAGGCCGAACGGGTGGCGTCCTCGTTCGGCCTGACGGTGCGCGCGCTGCCGCTGGGCAGTCAGCAGGACAGCAACTTCCTGCTGGCCGACGGCGGCAGCGTGCTCGGCGTGCTGAAGATCGCGAACCCGGCGTTCAGCGCGGCCGAGATCGAGGCGCAGGACGCCGCGGCCGCGCATATCGCGGCGGCGCGCCCGGATCTGCGGGTCGCGACCGTGACGCACGGCCCGGTGGCTATGCCCGTGGACGGGGGCCCAGTCCACGGGGGCAGGGCGCTGGCCCGGGTGCTGCGCTACCTGCCCGGCGGCACGATCGCGGGCGCGGGCCGCTACCTGTCACCGCGGGTGGTCGCCGGCCTTGGCGCGGTGGCCGGGCAGGTCAGCCTGGCGCTGAGCAGCTTCGAGCACCCTGGCCTGGACCGGGTGCTGCAGTGGGACCTGCGGCACGCGCTGCGCGTGGTGGACGCGCTGGCCGGGCACGTGCGGGACGAAGACCTGCGGAGCCGGGTGACGGCCGCGGCCCGTGCGGCCTGGGGCCGGGTGGAGCCGCTGGCCGGGCGGCTGCCGTGGCAGGCGGTGCACGGCGACGTGACCGACGACAACGTGGCCTGCCTGGTCGAGCGGGGGCTGAGGACGCCGGACGGGATCATCGACTTCGGCGATCTGACCAGCTCGTGGGCTGTCGGCGAGCTAGCCGTGGCGATCACCTCGGTGCTGCGGCACGCCGGGGCCGAACCCTGTTCGGTGCTGCCCGCGGTGCGCGCCTTCCACGCTCTGCGGCCGCTGTCCGCCGCGGAGGCCGCGGCGCTGTGGCCGCTGGTCGTGCTGCGCGCCGCCGTGCTGGTGGTCAGCGGCGAGCAGCAGGCCGCCATCGACGGCGTCAACGACTACGTGACCGGCGCGCTGGAGCACGAGCAGCGGTTGTTCGAGCGGGCGATGTCGGTGCCGACCGAGGTGATGACGGGCCTGATCCTGGCCGGGCTGGGCTTGGCCGGGGAGCCACTGCGGGCATCAAGGGTCCCGTCCGGCGTGGTGGCGGACCTGGGACGCTGCGCGGTGCTGGATCTGTCGGTCGGATCCGATGCGGTGGACGAGGGGGCGTGGCTCGAGCCGGGACTCGAGGACCGGCTGGCGCGGGCTCTGCTGGCCGAGGGGTACGACGCCGTGGCCACCCGGTTCGGCGAGGCGCGGCTGACCGCGTCGCGGGTGCTGGCCGGGGTCTCCCCCGCGACCGTCGCGACCGGGATCGACCTGTGGACGGCCGCCCCGGTGGAGCTGCCCGCCGGGCTGACGGTGCGCCGGGACGGGACCCGGGTGCACGTGAGCCTGCCCGCCGAGGACGCGCCCGAGGTGCCGCCGCTGGTCCGGCCGGAGTACGCGGCGGGGTGGCTGTCGCTGGTCGCGGATCCGGGGCCCCTGCTGGGACTGCCGGCGGCTTCGCCGCCGGCAGCCGATGACTTGCTGAACCGCAGGGAGGCGTCGTTCGCGTCGGTGCAGGAGCACTACTACGCGGACCCGCCGCGGATCGAGCGGGGCTGGCGGCACCACCTGGCCGCCACCGACGGCCGGGTCTACCTGGACATGGTGAACAACGTGGCCGTGCTCGGCCACTCGCACCCGCGGGTGGAGGCCGCGGTGTCCCGGCAGCTGCGGCGGCTGAACACCAACTCCCGGTTCAACTACGCCTCGGTGGTGGAGTTCTCCGAGCGGCTGGCCGGCCTGCTGCCCGCGCCGCTCGATACCGTGTTCTGTGTCAACTCGGGATCCGAGGCGGTCGACCTGGCCCTGCGGCTGGCCCTGGTGGGTACCGGGCACCAGGACGTGGTGGCGGTACGGGAGGCTTATCACGGCTGGACCTACGCCTCGGACGCCGTCTCGACCTCCACCGCGGACAACCCCAGCGCGCTGAGCACGCGACCGCCCTGGGTCCACGCCGTCGAAGCGCCGAACTCCTACCGGGGCCGGTACCGCGGACCGGAGTCCGTTCGGTACTCTGCCGACGCGGTCCGGGTCATCGGCGAGCTCGCGGGCCGCGGCCGTCCGCCCGCGGCCTTCCTGGCCGAGCCCTTCTACGGCAACGCCGGCGGCATGCCGCTCCCCGACGGCTACCTGGCCGCGGTCTACGCCGAGGTCAGGCGGCACGGCGGGCTCGCCATCGCGGACGAGATCCAGGTTGGCTACGGGCGCCTCGGCCGCTGGTTCTGGGGCTTCGAGCAGCAGGGCGTGGTGCCGGACGTGGTCACGGTGGCCAAGGCGACGGGCAACGGGTACCCGCTCGGCGCGGTCGTCACCTCCCGGGCGATCGCGGAGCGGTACCGCGACGCCGGGTACTTCTTCTCCTCGACCGGCGGCAGCCCGGTCTCCAGCGTCGTCGGGCTGACCGTGCTCGACGTGATCAGGGACGAGGGACTGCAGGCCAACGCCGCCCGGGTCGGCGCGCACCTGAAGGCGAGGCTGGAGGAACTGGCCGTTCGGCATGCCCTGATCGGGGCCGTGCACGGGTCCGGCCTGTACCTCGGGGTGGAGTTCGTCCGGGACCGTGGCACGCTCGAGCCCGCCACCGAGGAGACCATGGCCATCTGCGACCGGATGCTCGATCTCGGCGTGATCATCCAGCCCACCAGCGACCGGATGTGCGTGCTGAAGATCAAGCCACCGCTGTGCCTGGACGTCGCGGGCGCGGATTTCTTCGCCGACGCGCTCGACCGGGTGCTGGCCGAGGGCTGGTGACCGCGGGCCTAGGACGCGCTCTCCGGCCAGTTGTCCGGATAGGTGTAGGTGGAGGTGAAGCCGTTCCTGGTCTCGGTCATCTTGGTGAACCGCCCGTTCACCGGGGCGGACAGCGTGACCGTGGTGGGGACCAGGCTGGGCGGCGCCTGAGCGCAGTTCGGGTTGCAGCTGTTGATGTCGGAGGTGCCCTGGCCGCTGGCCCCGGTGGCCGTCCAGGATGACCACGTGATCTTGGTGACCACGTTCGTGGCGTCGCCGCTGTAGGCGATCTCGGTCGGCTTCATCCCGGTGTAACTGCCCACGGTGAGCACCGGAAGCTGGGCCGGCGTCGTGCTGGCGGGCGTGCTGGCCGGGGTAGTGGCGGGGGTGCTGGGCGGCGTGGTGCTCGCGCTGGTACTCGCGGGCGTGGTCGCGGCGCTGCTCGCGGGCTGGGCCGGGCTGGCCGGCGCGGTGGTGGTGCCGCCGGACGCCGCGTCGCTGGCGGGCTTGCCGGCCAGGGCGAGGCCGAGCGCGGTGCCGCCCGCCGCCAGCACGAAGGCCAGGGTCAGCACCACCGGGAGCAGGGCGGTGCGGCGGCGGGAGGGCTTGGGTCCCGGCCCGTTCAGGCGGGGCCCGGCCGGGCCGGGTGCGGTCCCGATCGGGCCGGTCGCGGACGGGTGCCAGGTCTGGGCCAGCACGGTCTGGGTGGGGTTGTCGTAGCGGGCGCCGGCTCCGGCCAGCTGAGCATTCGTCAGCTCGGCAAGCAGTTGCGGCGCGGCGGGCCGGGCCTGCGGGTCCTTGGCCAGGGCGGCCTCGACCAGCGGGCGCAGGCCCGGCGGCACCGCGCCGATGTCGG
>Ga0335082_10010466_pt1 | contig 10068 bp, 7 predicted proteins | sample Lox_Sample_41_FD_206718 | JGI IMG/M metagenome (GOLD analysis project Ga0335082, IMG submission 206718) | Soil microbial communities from Loxahatchee National Wildlife Refuge, Florida, United States - Lox_Sample_4.1 | ecosystem: Environmental > Terrestrial > Soil > Wetlands | place: USA: Florida...
GGGTTATATCGCCGTGAGCGATGTGCACCTGTTGCGTCGCACCGTCCTCACTTCGTCATGAACAAGAGCGGAGCGCAGTGGTGCCACAGGGGCCGGCCGACAACGACCATGGCCCAAGCGGAATGCGCTATGGAACCGAACGGCGCATGGACGACGGGAGCGGGGAATCAGAGGAAGATCTTCCTCATCCGCCTCCGGCGGATGAGCGAATGCGAAGCACGAGCGGATCGACGATGAAAATTCTCTTGAGCGGTTATCACAATCCACACTTTGAGACCGTGACCGAGTATACGGAAGCGGCAATCACGGAGTTGGGCCATCAGCTGGTCGTATTCGACGACCGTGAATTTTGGCTGCCGGGCCGATTGAGGGCGCGAAGCAGGGTCTTGCAACGCTGGGAAATGCAATCCCTCAACCGCCGGCTGGTGTCGCTGGCGTCTGCCCGCTGTCCTGACGTCTGCTTGGTTCAGGGGGGGCACCGCATTCTGCCGGAGACGATTCGTGCGATCACGGCGATGGGCATTGTCACGGTGCTGTGGACCATCGACGCTCCCGGCTCATCGGGCCTGCCGTATGATTCCGCTCCGCTGTATGATCTGGTTTTTTGCGGGGGAACGGAGGCCGTAGAATTGCTCACCTCTGCAGGTGTCGCTCATGCACGCTGGCTGCCTTTTGGCTGCCCGTCTACGCTCGAGCCTTATCCGTTGAGTGAAGGAGAGCGGCTTGCCTACGACAATGATGTCTGTTTCGTCGGATCCTACTATCCCAATCGGGCGCGGTGGATCGAGCAACTGCCCGACGTCCGCCTGCGTCTCTGCGGCCCCGGTTGGGATCGACTGCCCCGCCGTTCACCTCTGGCGGCGGTGGCCCATGACCAGCAGGTCGCCCCGGAAGTGTGGAGACGCCTCTATACGGCGTCGAAGATCGTGCTGGGGATCCATTATCAGGACGGCCGGTCACCCTGCTATCAGGCCAGCCCGAGGGTCTTTGAGGTCATGGCCTGCGGGGCCTTTCTCCTCTGCGACGCACAGCGGGACGTGACGACGCTGTTCAAGGACGGCGTGCATCTCGTCCTGTTCCACGACCCGCGCGATCTGCGGCAAAAGATCACTCACTACCTCTCCAGTCCGGGCGAACGGGCGCGGATTGCGGAACAGGGGCGTCGAGAGGTGTTCAAGAATCACACCTACGCGAAACGGGTCGAGCAGATCCTGACCCTTGTCCGGACATCGCAGGGGAGGAGGAATCAGTGACATCGATTCGGCAGCGCCAGGTCAGCGTCCTGCACCTGATCGACCGCCTGGAGATCGGCGGCATGGAACGGGTGCTGTCAACGATCGTCAGGGGAGTGGATCGCGCCCGGTACCAGACGAGGGTCTTGTGTCTGACCGGGAGGGGCGCCATCAGCGATGAATTGCAGCGGGCCGGGATCATTGTCGATTGCTTCGAATGGAATGCCGGTCGGCGCCTGAGGGAGCTCGTTCGTCTGGCCCGGTGGCTGCGCGAGCACGAGGTGACGATTCTTCACACGCACGGCTATTCGGCCGGCGTGTTGGGCCGCGTGGCGGGCCTGCTGGCGCGCACGCCGGTGCTCCTCACCCACCTGCACACCACCGACTGGGGATTTACTGCCCGGCAGCGATGGATCGAATGGGGACTGTCGTGGGTCACCGACCGGGTCATTTGTTGTTCACACGCCGTCGCTTCGTTCGCGATGATCAGGCTGGGTTTGTCCCCGGGCGTGGTGTCGGTGATTCGCAACGGCGTGCCGCTGCGGCGCGCATCAGATCAGATTGACCGGGACGAGACAGCCGTGCGGCGGCTCTACGGTCTTCCGGCCGGCGTGCCGGTCATCGGAATTATCGGGTCGTTAACCCCGCACAAGGGACACGCCGTCGCCCTGCAGGCATTCGCTCGATTGAGGAACGAGCTGCCCGATGCCAGGATGCTGATCGTCGGCGACGGACCGGAACGGGAGCGGTTGCGCACGCAGGCGGAACAATCCGGGCTCTTGCCGTCGGTGGTTTTCACCGGCCGGCAATCCCCCGTCACGCCATTGATGGCCGCGTGCGACGTCGTCTGTCTGCCGTCGATTCAACGGGAGGGACTGGGGCTGGCCCTGCTGGAAGCGATGACGGTCGGGAAGGCCGTCGTGGGGTCGGACCTTGACGGCGTTCGGGAAGTGGTCAGCGCGGAGGAGACCGGCGCCCTGGTGCCGCCGAACGACTCGGAACGGCTGGCCGAGACCCTCGCCTGGGTGCTGACCCATCCGGACAGGCGCCGCGCCATGGGCGCCAACGGACGTCAGCGCGTTGAAGAGCTCTTTTCAGAACGACTGATGCTGCGCCGGATCGAAGAGCTGTATGACGATTTGTGTCCCGTCGTCGGGTCGTCGCCGCACACTCCCGAGCCGGTGCTCTATACCACTTGCCGCGGCTCCCTGCGGAGCGGCGGCCAGCGTAGCCTGATTGAATTGCTGACGCATCTGGATCGACGCCGGTTCCGCCCCCTGGTGCTCTGCCCGGAGCGGGGCGAGTTGAGCGACCGGGCGGAGGCCATGGGACTCGAAGCCATGGTCTGGCCGCTCCCCAAGGTGACGCACTGGCCGTCCTGGTCGATCGTCCGAACGGTGGTTCGATTTCTGTCGATTCTACGACGCCGGCACATCCGCCTGATCCACACCGATGCGCCGCGTGAAACCTTTTACGCGGGCCTGGCGGCGACAATCAGCCGCGCGGTGCTGCTCTGGCACGTCCGGGCCAGCAGCGGAGACTGGTCTGATCGCTGGCTGGCGGCTTTTTCGGATCGATTGATTCTGGTGGCGGATGCTCTGCGTACGCGGTTCCGGTTCTTCGTGGCTGGAGAAGACCAGCCGAAACTGGCTGTGATTCACAACGGCGTTGAACTGCAGGTGCCCGCAACGCTCGAATCTCAACGATCCGCGCTGCGGGCGCGCTTGAACGTTGAGCCCGGCACGGTGGTCCTGATTGCAGTGGGACGGGTCGAACCGCTCAAGGGGACTGACGTGTTGCTGGATGCCCTGAGCCGGTTGCCGCGGGGGTGCCAGGACTACCGACTGCTCTTGGTCGGACCGATTGAGCACGAGTATCGGAACGTGCTCCAAGCACAGGCGGAGCGGCTTCACCTCGAGCAGCGCATCGAGTACGTCAGGTATCAGGCACATATTCAGCCTTGGATCGCCGCCGCTGATCTCGTTGTACATCCATCACGTTACGAAGCATTTCCTCGAGCTATTCTTGAAGCCATGGCCCTGTCAAAGCCCGTTGTCGCCTCGCGGGTCGGGGGGGTGGCCGAGGCCGTGGTGGACGGCGAAACGGGGATGTTGGTGCCCGCGGAGGACATCGATGCGTTGGCGGCGGCCTTGGAGCGATTGCTCGGCGATGCTGCATTGCGCGAACGAATGGGCAAGGCGGGCCGGTTGCGTGTCGAAACCTCTTTTGGTTCCGAACAGCATGCGCGGTCGATCGAACGGGAGTACCGCCGTCTGCTCGGCTTGGAACGTGCTCACTCCGCGGGCGAGCAAACAAGAAGTAGGAACAGATGAAACAGGAATTTGCAACCGCGGTGGTTGACCGTCCTACGGGTTGTCCGCTCTGCGGCGCAACCGCCACACAGGTTCTCGAACGGTGCGGCGACGTTCGCACGGAATTGTGCGCAGGGTGCGGTGTCGCCTTCCTGACCCCCGTGCCCACAGTGTCGGCGCTGGGCGCTCATTACGACCAGGGCTATTACGCCGAATGGATCACGATACAGCAACGCAGCCGGAAGCGGCTGTGGCGTCAACGAGTCAATCTGGTCCGCGCACGTCGAACCAGGGGCGATGTGCTGGACGTCGGTTGCGGCGACGGAGGGTTTCTTGAGGCGGCACAAGCGTCGGGGTTCATCTGCGCCGGCACCGAATTGTCCGAGTACGCCGCCGAGCGAGTCCGGAGGCGGTTGCGCGTTCCCGTGATGACCGGACCCGTTCGCGCCATCGAGTGGCCGGTGGCCTCATTCGATATTATCACGATGTGGCATGTGCTGGAACATCTGACCGATCCCCGGGGCGATCTGGCGATCGTGCGCCGGCTATTGCGCCCGGGCGGACTGTTGTTCATTGCCGTGCCGAATCGACGCAGTACCGTGTTCAACGGCGTCTACCGTCTGGTCAAGGGCGCACCGCCGGCGTACTACACGCCGGAAGAGCGTGAACTGCATCTGTTTCATTTCACGCCGGAAAGCCTGCGCCTGCTCCTCGAGGAGCGGGGTTTTCTCGTGATGACGATGGGCATGGATGTCGAAGACGCCGACTGGCGCAAGCGGTGGATCGACCGCGCCGCACGGTGGTGGTGCCGACTGACAGGCGTCAACCGTTCCCTCACCATCCTGGCCGTAGCGGTGAGACCCCGTGATTAGGAAACGGATCAAAGACGGCGCGAAACGGTTGTATTATGCGGCACGGACGCTCGGTTTGTGGCTGATGCTGCCATTTTTTGCCCGACCGTTGCCCAAATTCGATCCCGCCTCCGTCCAGCGCATTCTGGTAATCCGGCTCGACCGGCTGGGCGACCTGATATTGACCCTTCCGCTCTTGACGGCGATGAAACGGCGCTGGCCGTCGGCCGAATTAACACTGCTGTGCCGGGAGGCCGTGGCGCCCCTCGCGCAGGCGCAGCCGGAGATCGACCGTCTGATCACGGTGCGGGGGAGATCCGGACACTTGGGCGGACGGGCGGGCGAATTGCTGGACCGGGACGAACGGCTGAGTCTGTATGCACGGCTCAGGGCCGACCGGTTTGACGTCGTGATCGATCCCTATGCCGGTGAGGAGTTGGAGACCGCGCTGCTGGCCTGGCACAGCCGGGCCCGTCACCGGATCGGGTTTTCGAAGGCCGGACGGGGACTGTTTTTCACGCGGGCCGTGGCCGCCGGCGCCAATCAGCCGTTTCTCCGTCAGCTCCAGCTCCTCGCTTCGTTGGTCGGGTTGAAGCTCGATCCTGATGAGCCGGCCTGTCTGAGGGTGACGCCCGCGGAACGGGCGACGGCGGAGAGCCGCCTGCGCCGGCACGGGCTCGATCCGTCAAGTCCGATCATCGGGATCCATCCCGGCGGCTTCTATCCTTCCCAGCGCTGGCCGTTGGGCCGGTTTCTGGAGCTGGCCGGACAGTTGGAACGCGAGCGGAAAAGGCAGATCGCCTTTTTCGGGACGCGGGCCGAGGAACGGCTGATCGCGCAGATCGGCATGGAGGAAGGTCAGCGCGTCGCGGTCTTTTTCGATCTGGAGTTGCGGGAGTTCATGGCGTTGATGAGCCGGTGCCAGCTGTTCGTCTGTAATAATTCGGGGCCGTTGCATCTGGCGTCGGCGCTGGGCGTGCCGACCGTGTCAACCATGGGGCCGACCGATCCGATCCGTTGGCGGCCGGTCGGACAGGGCCACGTGATCGTGCGCAAACCGCTCTGGTGCAGCCCGTGCGGGGAGGGGCTCTGCCCCCTGGGCACCCACGCGTGTCTTGCGGCCATTTCGGTAGAGGAAATGTACGCCGCCGTCGAGGAGCAGATGGCGGCACTGGACCGTCACGCCGCGGCGATGGTGGGGAGCGCGCCATGAGACGGCGGTGGTTGTGGCAGATTGTATGGTCCGGCGTCGCGGCCGTCCTCAGCCTCTATATCGCCTATCTGGTGACACAGTACTACGGCCTACATTCGGCGGCCTACGAACCGAAGGATTTCGAGCGGCAACAATTGTATGAGCAGACCGGCAAATCAGCGATCGACCACGCCGCCCGCCGGTAAACGGCGAAGGCCGGTTTCCCGCGTCTCCGCAGTGGAACGGCGAGGCGTTCCTCTGCGCGCCCGCAATACGGCTCGCCGCCGTCGCGGAACGCGAATCGGCAATGGCGACGGCCGACTGTGCGTGCTGCATCTGATCACGCGACTCGACCGGGGCGGTTCGGCCGAAAACACGCTGCTCACGGTGACGGGTCTCGACCAGAGCCGGTACCGGGTGTTCCTGGCGTCGGGCGCTTCGGCCGAATCGCGCATGACGCCCGATGAAACGGCATCACTGGAACGCCGGCTGGCGGCGGCGCGCGCGGCCGGGGTGGAACTGGTCGTCATCCCCTCGCTGGTTCGCAGAATATCCCCGTGGCGCGATGCGGCCGCGTTTCTGGCCATCATCAGGTTGATCCGGCGGCTGAGGCCGGACGTGGTTCACACCCACACCTCCAAAGCGGGAGCGCTGGGCCGCTTGGCCGCTCGGCTCTGCCGCGTGCCGACGATCGTTCATACGCCCCATGGCCATATTTTCTATGGTTATTACGGCCGGGTCGCGAGCGCCTGTGCGGTCGCCGCCGAACGGTGGTTGGGCCGGATGACTGATGCGTTGGTTGCATTGACCGAAGCGGGCAGGCTTGAATACGCCGAGCGCAGGATCGTTCCCCCGGATCGTCTCCACGTGATTCACAGCGGCATCGAGCTGGACGGCTATGCGCGGCCCCGGTCGTCATCGCCCGCCGCGCGCAAAGCGCTGGGGCTTCCCGTCAGGGGGCCGGTCATCGGCGTGCTGGGACGGCTGGTGCGGATCAAGGGCCATCGGTATCTGATCGAGGCGTTGCCGTCGATCCTCAAATCGTTTCCGTCGGCGACACTGCTCTGTGTGGGGGAAGGGCCGGAACGGGAAGCGCTCGTCGCCGGAGCCGCACGAGCCGGCGTGCTGGACCGCGTTCGCCTGGTCGGCGCGCAACATGACCTGCCGCGCTTTATCGCCGCGTGCGATGTGATCGTACAACCGTCACTCAATGAGGGCATGGGTCGGACCGTGCTGGAAGCACTGGTCATGGGCAGGCCCGTGATCGCGAGCCAGGTCGGCGGATTGCCCGATCTGATCGATCACGGCGTCAACGGTCTGTTGGTGCCGCCGGCGTCGTCAGCGGCGCTGGCCCACGCCGTCTGTTCTCTCCTGCTCGATTCGGGCCGTCTGAAGCGCATGAGCGAGGAGGCGCGCCGTTCCATCGGCCGCCAATTCAGCGTACAGGCCATGATTGTGGCGATCGATCGTTTGTACACCGGGTTGCTGCTCTCGGCCGGCCGAACCGCGTACGGGATCGAATGGGCGGCGGCCCGCGCCGTTCGGTCGGCGGGGCGACGACGGCCGGGTCGTTCGAGGCCCGTGGACGTGCGCCGTGACTAAACGGCTGGCCGCCTGTGTGCTGGCGGCGGGATGTGCGGCGTGGGGTGCGGGCCAGGCACGGGCCGATGCACACGCGCCCCGGTTGCCGATTGCCTTAGCCGTCCACGTCCATTCCACCATCAGCACGGGTTCCCTGACGCTGGACCAATTGGCGGCCAGAGCGAGGGCGGCGGGCCTGGACGGTGTGGTGCTGACCGAAAACTACGACTTGCACGTCGAGTATGGTCTGTGGCCGTTGCGCGGCCTCCTCAGGGTCGGCGTCGAATTTCCATCGGTTCGACGATTCGGAACGGCGGCCTATCTGGAAGAGATCCGCGCCGTCCGGCAACGCCACCCCGACCTGTTGTGGATCCCCGGCGTGGAGGCGATGCCCCATTATTATTGGACCGGTTCGCTCTTGGACAAGAATTTGACGGTGCACGATACCCAAAAAAATCTCCTGCTGATCGGTCTGGAGAGTCCGTCACGCACGGCGGCATTGTCTGGGAGCGCCAGGGCGCTGTGGCGGCCGGCCGTCCTCTGGCCGCTGATGTTGACGGCGCCGGCCCTCTGGTTCTGGAACAAGGAGCGGGTGGTGGTGGGGCGCACGAGATTTTTTCGCATGACAATCCGACGCCGTTACCGCAGGGAAGCGGCCGCCCTGGCCCTGATCGCGGGCCTGCTGATGACGAACAACCTGCTTCTGGCGCGGTGTGCGGGCGATCCGTACAATTCAGACCCCGGCGACGCGCAGGCGCAACGGTTCATTGATACGGCGCGCAGTGCCGGCGGACTGAGCTTTTGGTCACTGCCGGAGGCCCTCGATGACCATCGGTATCGAATGGAGGAACTCGCCGCGCAAGGCGGCGCATTGGGGACGATCGGCCGGCTGCTCGGCTGGTACGACGGTGCGGTCGCGGTGCGGACGAAACCGTATTTGGCCTCCTTGGAGAAGACGACCGGATATACCGGTTTCGGGGCTCTTTACGAGGATACGATCAAGGCCACGCGGCCCGGGGGGGAGTGGGACAACTTGCTTCAGGCCTATCTGGACGGCCGGCGGCAGGAGCCGGTCTGGGGACTTGGGGAATTGGCCTATCATGGCGATGGGGAGGACCACAAACAGTTCGGCGATATCCAGACGGTCGTCCTGGCCGAATCCCGTTCCGTCGCTTCGGTGCTGACGGCCCTCCGCGCCGGCGCCTTTTACGCGCGTCAGCGACGGGCCGACTGGTGTCTCACCCTGAATGCCTTCTCGGTGCGTGGTTCGGGGGATGAGGTCATCTCAGGACAGACCGCCTCGGTGGATCCGGGAGGTGCCGTCACGGTGCGACTGGCCGTTTCGGCCAGCGACGGCCGCTCCAGACCGGTCGCGGTGAAGGTGATCCGATCCGGCCGCCTCTGGCAGAGTTTCACGGCCTCTACGCCGATCGACCGGCAATGGACCGATTCGGCCCCGGCGGCCGGCGGCGCCTACTATCGTGTCGAAGTGGGGCAGGGGGATCAGCATTTGCTCTCCAATCCCGTCTTTCTCATGACGGCGCGACGGACCGGATAGCGGGCGACCCATGTGCGGAATCTGTGGATTTGTCGGCCTGCATGACGAATCGCTACTGCGTCGGATGACGCGGCGGCTTGTGCACCGGGGGCCTGACGATGAAGGGTTTTTCCTCGATGGCAAGGACGGGGCAACGGGCGTGGGGCTGGGCATGCGGCGGCTCAGCATCATCGACTTGGACGGCGGCCGTCAGCCGATTGCGAATGAAGACCGGACGGTCCGGGTCGTCTTCAACGGTGAGATCTACAACTACCGGGAACTGCGCGAAGCCCTGCTGGCCAAAGGCCACGCCTTTTCGACGCAGAGTGACACGGAAGTGATCGTGCATTTGTACGAGGAGCATGGCGAAGCCTGCGTCGAACGGTTGCAGGGCATGTTCGCCTTTGCCCTGTGGGATGCGTCCCGCGAACAACTGTTGCTGGCGCGCGACCGGCTGGGCATCAAGCCGCTGTACTATGCGGTGCGCCACGGCGCGCTGGTGTTCGCCTCGGAGCTGAAGGCGCTGCTTGAGTATGACGGCATCCGGAAAATCATCGATCCCCGCGCGCTCGCACGCTTTCTGACGTTCCTCTACATCCCCTCGCCCGACACGATCTTCGCCGGCATCCGCAAATTGCCTCCAGCCCATGTGTTGCGGTTTCGCAACGGGGAGGCGACCATTCATCCCTATTGGACGCTCTCGTTTCCGGACCGCGAGCGGAGGAGGGAAGCCGTACGCAAGAGTCCGGACACATATTGCGACGAACTTCGGCGGTTGATGGCGGAGGTGGTGCAGGCGCATCTGATGAGCGATGTGCCGCTCGGCCTGTTTCTGTCTGGCGGCCTCGATTCGGGCAGCATTGCCGCAATCATGGCCCGGCAGTCCGCCGGACCGGTGCAGACATTTTCCATCGGTTACGGTGACGAGCATGCCTCTTATGACGAACTGAAGGCCACCCGCGTCATGGCCCGCCACATTGGTTCGAACCATCATGAAGAGATCGTCACGCCGGATGTGATGGAGCTGCTTCCCAAACTGGTCTGGCATCTGGACGAACCCTTTGCCGATTCATCACTGATTCCGACCTATTTGGTCTCGGTGTCGGCCAGACGCCACGTCACTGTCGCACTGACCGGGATCGGTGGGGACGAATTGTTCGGTGGATATCCGAGATACCTGGGCGCGCGGCTGGCGAGCGGCTACGAACGGCTGCCTGTGGCGCTGCGCCGGGCCGCAGGGAGCGTGATCGGCTGGTTGCCGGAATCGACCGGCAGCCAAAACGTCAGCGGACGGATCAAACGATTTGTTGCAAGCGGCTTGCTCCCGCCGCGGGAACGGTACCTGTCGTGGATTTCGCATTAT
>Ga0335082_10010467_pt1 | contig 10068 bp, 6 predicted proteins | sample Lox_Sample_41_FD_206718 | JGI IMG/M metagenome (GOLD analysis project Ga0335082, IMG submission 206718) | Soil microbial communities from Loxahatchee National Wildlife Refuge, Florida, United States - Lox_Sample_4.1 | ecosystem: Environmental > Terrestrial > Soil > Wetlands | place: USA: Florida...
CACGATGCGCGGAGCTTCGACGGCCGCGACGAGCTCGACGCAGATAAGGAAAGCGTTGGGAAACGATCGATATCGGATACACGTTGGAGTCTGAGCCCCTGGGCCTCATGCGCCTTCCTGTAGGCGCGTGCGGAAATTGGGCGTGATCGCCGCGCAAGCGCCATGGTCGCCGACGAGGTGCCGTGGAACGATCGTGTCGTGACCAAGTTCGGCTGCAATGTGCTCCGACCGGACTAGAAGGGCCCGCATCGCTATGCCATTAGCCTACAGTGCCCTCGCCACCGGCGCTCACCGCGCCTCGATCACCTCCCCGAACGGCTCCCACCGAATGCCGTTGAACCGGGCCATATGCATCTGCTTGATCGGATGATAGTCGGTGGCGCTGGTGTTGATTGTGATTCCCGGGTACAGCATCGGGTTGACGACGCCCTTGAGGCTGGTGGCCTGGCGCATCAGGTTCTCCCGCGTCAGGTTGTCTCCGCAACGCCGCAGCACTTCGACGAAGGTCAGGGCCACGGCGTAGCCGTAGGAGTTGATGCCGTCTTCCGGATTGGCCTCGGGGTAGTACGCCTTCATGAAGGCCAGGTAGGCCTGAAAGCCGGGGTCGTCTCCCCACATCGCCGAATCCGATTTTCCATAGTACGCGGAGATCAGGCCGATCGACTTCTCGAGGCCGGCAGGCTTGAGTACGGACTCGATGCTGGTCCCCGGGTAGGCGATCAGGAAAGTCGGCCGCCAGCCGATGTCGTACACCTTCCGGATCGCCTGGGCGGCGAACTTGGGCGTGGCCGCGACGAACAGGGTGTCCGCCTGCGAGGCCTTCAGACTGATCACCTGAGAATCGACGGTGGGGTCGGAGGTCTCGTAGCTCGCTTCGGCGATCACCATCGAGCGCGCTGCATCGGCGAGCGCGGCCTTGAGACCCCGCAGGTAGTCCTTGCCCAGATCGTCGTTCTGGTAGAGCACCGCAAGCCGCGCACCGGGCTTCTCCTTGAGCAGCCACCTTCCGTAGACGCTGCCGTCCAGCGACGCGGGCGGATTCCAGGGGATGGTCCAGGGATAGTTCTTCGGATCGGCGATCTTCTCGGAGACCGATGCGACGAAGATGGCGGGCACCTTCCTCGCGTTGGTGTACTTCTGGATCGCGGCATTCGGCGCCGTGCCCAGGGTTTGGAACAGAGCGAAGACCGCGTCTTGCTCGACCAGCCGGCGGACCTGCTCGACGGTCTTGGCGGGAACGTAGCCGTCGTCCAACGAGATGAGGTTGATCTTGCGGCCGTTAACGCCGCCTTCGTCGTTGATCTTTCTGAAGTACGCGGCCTGCGTCCTGCCGATGCTTCCGAGCACGGATACCGGCCCGCTGTACGGCATGGTCTGACCGATCTTGATCTCGGTGTCGGTCACGCCGATGTCATAGTACTTCTCGGCGATGGCATGCGTTGCGAGGGACCCGAGCAACAGCGCGAACGCGATCTGCCGAGGCATCAACTGGAGCATCTTCCCTCTCCCTGAGAGCACTTGCCGACGCGGCCGCCTGGCTGCTTGCCGTGCGTCAGAAGCGGCACAGCGAAGAATAGCCGAGCCGGAGGCTGCCTGGATAGGGTCGTCCGAAATGACGCAGGCTGCGACCGAACGCATGCGGCTTGTCCGACCCAAGACGAGGGGCGAGCCCGTGGCAGGGCGCCCAGTCAATCGCGCCCGACCACTTCGGTGGTCCGGGCGCCGCACCACAGCGACACCGCCAAGCGCACGCGCTGACGGTGCGTCCTGGCAACAGCTTCGTCAGTACAGCTCGGGCACCATCATGCTCGCCGGCACGGGATGGCGGACATAGTCCTCGTGGCGCTCGCGCTCCGGCAAGACGACGGCCGGATGCTCCACCTCCCGATACGGCATCTGGCTCAGCAGATGGTGGATGCAGTTGAGCCGGGCCTTCTTCTTGTCCACCGCCTGCACCACCCACCACGGCGCTTCCGGAATATGGGTGCGCTCGAGCATGATCTCCTTGGCCTTCGTGTACTCCTCCCATCGGCGCCGCGACTCCAGGTCCATGGGGCTCAGTTTCCACTGCTTGAGCGGATCGTGGATGCGGGCGAGGAAGCGCAGCTCCTGCTCCTCGTCGGAGATGGAGAACCAGTACTTGATCAGCTGGATGCCGGAGCGCACCAGCATCTTCTCGAACTCCGGCACGGAGCGAAAGAACTCCTCGTACTGCTCGTCCGTGCAGAACCCCATCACGCGCTCCACGCCGGCGCGGTTATACCAGCTGCGGTCGAACAGCACGATCTCACCGGCCGCAGGCAGGTGCGCGACGTAGCGCTGGAAGTACCACTGCGTGCGCTCGCGGTCGCTGGGCGCGGGCAGCGCAGCCACGCGGCACGAGCGCGGATTGAGCCGCTGTGTCATGCGTTTGATGACACCGCCCTTGCCCGCGGCGTCGCGCCCTTCGAACAGGATGACGAGCTTGTGCTTGGTGCTCGCCACCCAGTCCTGCAGCTTGATGAGCTCCGTCTGCAGGCGAAGCAGCTCGCGGAAGTAACGACGGCGCGCTTCCCTTTCCGAGGGCGGGACGCCGGCGTACAGCTCGCTCGGGGTCCGATCCTCCAAATCCAGCTCCAACTCGTCGTCGTAGCTGTCGATCACCTCCTGGTGCACGCGTCGGATCAAGTCGTCGTCGTTCGGATTCAATTGTTCCTCCTGAGGTGCATCAGCAAGCGGGCCGACGCTACAGCGCCCGCGCGCCATCGCTATGACAACCGCACTTCGACCCGCAGAACTATTTGAGCAGGCTTTGCGCGAGCGTCTGGGCGGTGGTCATGCTCTCGGTGAACACCGGGTCTCGCTCACGGTCCGAGAGCTGACGTCCCACGAGCTCGGCCAGCGCTACCGGCTGCACGCTTAGCGTGCGGGGCGCCGCTTCAACGCCTTCGGCATTCAGTTCGAGCCGCGTCGCGTGGAGCGGTCGAAACGCGAGCGTCGCGGGCCGCCCGTCGACATGGCATTGCAAGCGAACCTGCCGTATCTCCGAGGGCACGTCGGCGAGGCGTCTGATGCGGACGGACACCGTGCCGTGGGGGGCCTCGAATGCCCAGCGGATTTCGATTCCCGGCTCGACCTTGCCCGCCTTCACCGTCCAGCCCAGCCTGCGCGTCAGCCAGGCTACCAGCTCCCACGCCTGGATCACGGCGTGCGGCCCATGCTCCAGAAGCAACTCGGTCGTGGTGGCAGCGGCCCCTCCAGGAGTGGTCGGATCCAGCGCCTGTGCCAGAAGACGACGCCAGGCTTTCAGGCGCCGCCAATTGATATCGGATGCCACGCGCCAACGCCCGCCAGGCAGTGCTCTGGCGAACGCATCGAGCCAATGCGAGGTGGCAGCCACTGCACGTGTCGGGTCGAGCCAGCCCCGGCTGTCGTAAATGATCTGCTGTGCATTCTCGGCAAGGTCGAAAAGCAGCGCGCCCGCGAACGGTGGCGGCTGATTCGAAGCCCACCACAGATTGATCGGCAGATCACCCACCAGCAACGCCCGCACGGCGAAGGGAAGCCGCGCCACCGCGGGGCCCGCCGCGTGCAACGCAATCAGCTCCGAGACGGCATCTACCGCCGTGCCATTGTGCCGCGAGCGGACCAGCGCGGCGGAGCTGACTGCCGCGTCTTGCGCATCGGCCTCACCCAATAAGAGCAGAACGCGAGCCGGATGGATGGCCACCACCTTCGAGACCTCCGCGGCCAGGCTTTCCGCCTGCTCACGCTGATCGCAGAAGATGACGAGATTCGACATGCGGGCGAGCTGGACAGGGTGCTCCCTCGCTGCGTGTTGCGCGCTCACCTGCCGCGCCAGTTCCGACTCGACCTCCCGCAACGGGATCGGCACGCTGCCACTCGGCGCGAAGGGTGAGGGCGTCGTCACAGGCTTCTCCAGACCCGGCCGTCCGGCTCGATCAGACGATTCGCTTCGACCGGGCCCCAGGTCCCACACTGATACTCCGGCAGGTCGCGAACGCCGGCCTTCTCCCAACGATCGAGGATGGGAGTGACGAACTGCCACGCCGTTTCGACCTGATCGCGGCGCATGAATAGCGTCGCATCGCCCGCCATCACGTCGAGGAGCAGCCGCTCGTAGGCCTCCGGCGATTTGCCGCCAAAGCCGCTCGCGTAGTTGAACTCCATCTTCACCGGGTAGATGCGGATCTTGGGTCCCGGGAGCTTGGACGCGATGCGCATCGCCAGGCCCTCTTCAGGCTGCACGCGCACCGACAGCACGGTCGGCTCCAATTGCATGTCCGGGTTGGAATTGAACAGGATCTGGGGCACATACTTGAACTGGATCGCGACCTCGCTCACTCGCTTCGGCAACCGCTTTCCCGTGCGCAGGTAGAAAGGCACGCCCGCCCAGCGCCAGTTGTCGATGTAGAGCTTGAGAGCCAGGAAGGTCTCGGTGGTCGAATGCACGGAGCTGCGGGGTAGCTCTCGCCCCATCGCCTCGAACGACTCGCGAACCTCCTTCCGATATCCGGGCACACGCTGCCCATGGACATCTCCTTCGATGTACTGCCCCCGCACGACGTTCGCATCGACGTCGGCCGTGGCGAACGGCCGCAAGCAATTGAGCACGCCTACCTTGGCATCGCGCACCACCTCGGGTGCGAGCGACCAAGGCGGCTCCATCGCCATCACGCACAGGACCTGCAGCATGTGGTTCTGGACCATGTCGCGCAATGCACCGACGCCTTCGTAATATCCGGCACGGGTCGCGATGACTTCTCCGGTGCCCGCGTCGTACTGTGCGAGCCCCTCCTCCTCGGCCACGGTGATCTGCACGTGATCGATGCACTTCGCGTTCCAGAGCGGCTCGAAGATGCTGTTGGCGAAGCGGAGCACGAGCAGGTTCTGCACCGTCTCCTTCCCGAGGTAATGATCGATGCGGTACGTCTGGCTCTCGGCAAACGCGGCGCCCACGACGCGATTCACCTCGCGCGCGCTTTCGAGGTCGCGCCCGATCGGCTTCTCGACGATCACTCGGGTGAACGCGGCGGTATCGCCCGGGCTGCAGATCATTTCGGCGGCTCTCAGATGCTCGACGCATTGCCCGACCAATCCCGGCGGCACGGCCAGGTAGTACACCCGGCTGCCGGGAATGCCGAACTGCTGGTCGAGCGACTCGAGCCGCGCCTTGAGCTGCTTGTACGCGCGCATGTCGTTGAAGCTGCCCTGGACGAAGAACAGGCTGCGCGCGAAGTTCTCCCAGTGCGCTTCGTCCAGCGCTTGTCGCGAGAAGCGGCCGATCCCGCTCCGGGCGCGTTCGCGTATGTACTGGTCGGGGTCTGCGTCAGTCGTGCCTTCGGATGGCACGCCGAAAGCGGTCACTGCAAAGTGCGAGGGGAGCACGCCGTCGACGCTGAGGTTGTAGATTGCCGGCAGAAGCTTGCGCCAGCTCAGATCGCCGGGTCCGCCGAAGATGACGAGCTGGCACGACTGCGGCAGCAGCGTCGTGGAGCCTTCGAAGACTTTCCCGTCGGCCAACGCACCGGTGAGCACTGAGGCCATTCTGGCGTTCTTGTCGTTCGGGACCGAATGTCGAGGTCGTCCGTGCGGCTCTATGTCACCGGGCAGGGCCGCGCGTTCCAGATCTGAGCGGCATATTCGGAAATGGAACGGTCGCTCGAGAACTTCCCGGACGCGCCGAGGTTCAGGATCGCCTTGCGCGTCCACGCATCGGGCTCCGCGTACAGGGACGCGACCTCTGTGTGGGCACGCGCATAATCGGTGAGATCACCCAGGTGGCGGTAGAAATCGCCCGAGGTGAGCAGCGTGTCCCAGATGGGCCGGAACAGCCCGGGCTCGTCGCGGCTGAAGTGATCGCCCGCGATCAGGTCGAGCGCCCGACGCGTCTCGGGCTCGTTGTGGTAATGCCACCACGGGCTGTACCACCCCCTGCTGTCCGCCACCTGCTGCGCGGTCAGCCCGAACAGGAACAGGTTCTCCGGACCCGCTTCCTCCGCCATCTCGATCGTGGCGCCGTCGCGCGTGCCGACCGTCAACGCCCCGTTCATCATGAACTTCATGTTGCTGGTGCCGCTCGCTTCGTAGCCGGCCGTCGAGATCTGTTCCGATACGTCGCTCGCGGGAATCACGCGCTCGGACAAGCTCACGTTGTAGTCCGGCAGGAACATCACGCTGAGACGGCCGCGGCTCACCGGATCAGCGCCCACGACCTCACCCACGCTGTTGATGAACTTGATGATCAGCTTCGCGAGCGCATAGGCGGGCGCCGCCTTGCCTCCGAACAGGAAGGTGCGCGGCGGCATGTCGAGGGTCGGGTCCTCCCGCAGCCGGTTATACAGCACGATGAGGTGAAGGACGTTGAGCAACTGTCGCTTGTACTCGTGAATGCGCTTGATCTGGCAATCGAAGATCGTGTCCGGATCGAGCGCTCGGCCGCAGCTCGCTCTGACCCAATCGGTCAGCAGGACCTTGGCATGGCGCTTGGCCTTGCGGAAGTCGGACCGGAACGCCGCATCGTCGGCAAGCGGAAGGATCCTACGGATCTGGTCGAAGTCGGTGATCCACCCCTCGCCGATCGCCTGCGTGACGAGATTGGCGAGGCCGGGGTTCGCGAGCAGCAGCCAGCGGCGCGGTGTGACTCCGTTGGTCTTGTTGTTGAACCGGGTGGGGAACATCTCCGCGAGATCGCGCACCGTGGTGGTACGCAGCAGCTCGGAATGGATGGCGGCGACGCCGTTCGTGCTGTGGCTGCCGACGATGGCGAGGTGAGCCATGCGCACCTGCTTGATCGGCCGCTCCTCGATCAAGCTCATGCGGGTGAGGCGGCCCTCGTCGTCGGGGAAGCGGGCGCGCACCTGATCCAGGAAGCGGCGGTTGATCTCGTAGACGATCTCCAGATGGCGGGGCAAGAGCAACTCGAACAACTCGACCGGCCATGTTTCGAGCGCTTCGGGGAGCAGGGTGTGGTTGGTATAAGCCAGGGTCCGCACCGTGAGGTCCCAAGCGTCGTCCCAACCGAGGTGGGCCTGATCGAGCAGAATGCGCATGAGCTCGGCGACCGCCAGCGCGGGATGCGTATCGTTGAGCTGGATCGCCACCTTGTCGGGCAGCGCATGCCACTCGTTGCCGGAGCGTCGGAAGCGCGCGACGATGTCGGCCAGAGAGCACGCGACCAGAAAGAACTCCTGGATGAAACGCAGGCGCTTGCCCGCGACCGTGGAGTCGTCGGGGTACAGGACGCGGGTGATGTTCTCGGCCACCACCTTGTCGAGCACGGCCCCGAAGTAGTCGCCGTGACTGAACTCCCGAAAGTTGAAGAACTCGGGGGAAGCGGCGCCCCACAGACGCAGCGTGTTGATGTTCCTGCCGCCGAAGCCGATGACGGGGCGGTCGTACGGAACGCCCAGCAGCGTGTACGGGTGGTTCGCTTCCAAGTACGCTTGTCCGCGGTCGATGCGAATTCGTGCGTTGACCTCGACCGGAACGGTGTCGGCATAGCGCACGGCTTCCCAAGGATCGGGACGCCGCAACCAATTGTCGGGCGTCTCGGTCTGGAACCCGTTCCGGATTTCCTGGCGGAAGACACCGTACTCGTACCGCAACCCGTAGCCGTGTGCGGGGATCTGTAAGGTGGCGAGCGAATCGAGGAAGCATGCGGCGAGGCGCCCCAGCCCACCGTTGCCCAGCCCCGCGTCGGGTTCGGCATCCGCCAGTGCGCGCAGATCGATGCCCTCCTCCTGCATCATTTCGTGAATGACCGGATCGATCAGCATGTTGAGCGCGTTGTTCGCGAGCGAACGCCCGATCAGGAACTCCATCGACAGGTAATAGACGCGCTTGGGATTCGCGCGGTAGTAGGCTTCCTTCGTTCTCAGCCAGCGTTGCGCGAGCAGATCGCGGACGGAGCGGCTGATCGCCTGGAACCGCTGCCGCATGCTGGCCAGCTCCGGGTCGACCATATGGTCGAACGCCAGATGGCGCCGGAACGAATCGATGGCTTTGCGCGGCAGCGGCACCGGGCCGCATTCGTAGTGCCCGAGCAGATCGCGTTCGCCGCCGGATTCGCTCGGGGCGATGGGATGAACCAGCGTGCGCGGTTCCATGGGATATCCCGATGACTAGAAGCGGATCTAGCAGGCGACGCGGGCGCCTGTTGGGAACAGGTCATCCTCGGCCACGAATGTGTAGGCTTGATGACAGCTCGGCGCCGCTGGCCCGGGGAGCGCGCGTAGCGCTCCGTTCGACCAGGCTAGCCCTGTGATGGGCACCTGCGGCTGAGCTGCTGACACGAAGCCGTCATTCCAGTTCGCTGGTAAGCTGAATGAAGTGACGCTGTCGATCGACCGGCCGAGCTTCCATCCGGAAACATCGAGCCGCTGAAGGCGGTCACGGGCGCCGATGGATCGGCGCGTGTCGAGTGGTTCGGCGGCAACGCGCTGGGGGAACTCTTGCGCGAGCATGCTTTTCCCGCCGCACCGTGACCACCCGGCAGCCGGATGCGGAGTCTCAGGAGACGATCCATGATGTGCCACAAGAACGCTTGGCGGCTGGCCTCAGCCATCGTCTGCCTGACCGTCGGCGTGGGGGTATCCGGGTGTAGCTTCCTCAAGAAGAGGGAAGCGTACTTGCACGGGAAGGAGGCGTATGCGTATGGCTTCCCGCTGGTCGTCATGGACGTGACGAGACAAGTACAGACGGCCACGCCCACGGCAGGCGAGTACACGGCGCCGATCAACCAGTTCGCACGGATGCAGCGCTATGTGAGCCCGGACTTCAAGAATGTGGTGCGCATCAGCATGAGCTCCCTGTGGACGACGGGCTTTGTGGATCTGGAGCAGGAGCCGTTCGTCGTGTCCCTGCCGGACACCCACGGCCGTTACGTCGTGATGCAGGCGCTCAATATGTGGACCGACGATTTCGCATCCGTGGGCAAGCGCACCACCGGTACGGGACCTGGCAATTTCCTGATCGCAGGGCCCAACTGGAATGGCACGGCGCCGATTGATGTGAAGGGGATCCATCGATCCTCGACACGGTATGCATGGATCCTGATTCAAACGCAAACCGACGGCCCGCGGGACTTCGCCGACGTCATCGCGCTCGAAGCGCAATACAAGCTCACTCCGCTGAGCGCCTGGGGCAAGGCGTACACGCCACCTGACAACGTGCCGGTGGATCAGAGCGTGGACACCAAAATGCCACCCGTGGACCAGGTAAAACGCATGGACGCGGGCGCCTTCTTCAAGCGTCTGGCGCTGCTGATGAAGGACAACCCGCCTTACCCGGCGGACGCGCCGATGATGGAGAAGCTCAAGAAGCTCGGCATCGAGCCGGGCCAGGACTTTGACTTCGGCAAGCTCGACCCCGCCGTCGCGGCCGGGCTGAACCGCGCGGTCAGAGAGACGTGGCGCAAGATCGAGTCGGCGCCCTACAAGATGGAGACGCTGAACGGCTGGGCCAATCCGCTGACCCTGGGCGCCTACGGGACCGACTATGCCACGCGGGCAGTCATCGCCTGGCTCGGGCTGGGTGCGCTGACCAAGGAAGACGCGGTGTATCCCACCGCTTTCGAGGACAGCGACGGTAACCGTCTCGATTTTGCCAAGAAGTACGCGATGCACGTCGGCAAAGACCAGATGTTCCCGTGCAACGCCACGTGGTCCCTCTCGATCTACCAGGGCAACTTCTACGCCCCCAACGCCATCAACCGCTACGACCTGGCGCCGTGGATGCCGCTCAAATACAACGCCGACGGCTCGCTCGATCTGGTCATCCAACCCGCATCGCCCGGCATGGGCAAGGAATCCAACTGGTTACCCAGCCCGCCGGGCGGCCCAATGAACCTCACGCTGCGCTGTTACTGGCCGAAAGAGCCGTTCCTCAACGGAACGTACAAGCTTCCGCCGCTGGAGCGGGTGCAGTGACATCGCCGGCTGGCGCTGCCGGCATCCATGCGTGTGCGCGCCACCCCGCGTCGCCGGATCCGATCGAGGAGGCTACCCGGCGCGGTGAACAGGGTCCGTAACGGCCAGGAACCCAAACTTCCGGAAATCCTGATCTGCG
>Ga0335082_10010470_pt1 | contig 10066 bp, 12 predicted proteins | sample Lox_Sample_41_FD_206718 | JGI IMG/M metagenome (GOLD analysis project Ga0335082, IMG submission 206718) | Soil microbial communities from Loxahatchee National Wildlife Refuge, Florida, United States - Lox_Sample_4.1 | ecosystem: Environmental > Terrestrial > Soil > Wetlands | place: USA...
GCCGACGATGAGGCGCTCGATCGGCACGCCCATGGCGCGGGCGGCATAGCCCGCATAGACGTTGCCGAAATTGCCGGTCGGCACGGCGAACGACACCGACCGCTCGGGCGCGCCCAGGGCCACGGCAGCCGCCACATAGTAGACGATCTGCGCCATCACCCGCGCCCAGTTGATCGAGTTCACTGCCGAGAGGTTCAGCTCGTCGCGGAAGCGGTGGTCGTTGAACATCGCCTTCACCAGGTCCTGGCAGTCGTCGAAGCTGCCCTCGATGGCGATGTTGAAGACGTTGGGCGAGAGCACGGTCGTCATCTGCCGGCGCTGCACCTCCGAGACGCGGCCGAGCGGATGCAGGATGAAGATCTCGACCGCAGCGCGGTCGCGGAACGCCTCGATGGCGGCCGAGCCGGTATCGCCCGAGGTGGCGCCGACGATGGTGACGCGCTGCCCGCGCTTCGCCAGCACATGGTCGTAGAGCCGGCCCAGCAGCTGCAGCGCCATGTCCTTGAAGGCGAGCGTCGGGCCGTGGAACAGCTCCATCAGCCAAGTGCGGGAATCCAGCTGCTTCAGCGGCGCCACCGCCGTATGGCCGAAAGCGCCATAGGTCTCGCGCACAAGGCGGGCGAAAACGGCATCCTCGATACGGCCCTCCACGAACGGCCGCATCACCCGCGTCGCGATCTCCGCATAGTCGAGCCCGACCAGCACGCGCAACTCGTCCGGCGCGAGCAGCGGCCATTCCTCCGGCACATAGAGCCCGCCGTCGCGGGCCAGACCCGCGAGCAACACATCGTCAAAGGCGAGCGCCGGGGCGGCGCCCCGAGTGCTGATGTAGCGCACGGCGGACGACTCCGATTGCCAAATTAAGGTGGCGCGGCGCTTACCCTACTGGCCGCATCCCGGTGGTGCAAGGGCGGGGTAGTCAAGAAAAACTTATGACGTTCCAATAAGTTAGTAGTCAGACCCTTCGGACTGTCATCGCCGGGCTCGACCCGGCGATCCATCGTGCAGCGGCTCGATGGATGCCCGCGTCATGCGCGGGCATCACACTGAAGGGACGGCGTGGTGTGGCTGGTACTTACACCCAAGCCACCTCGACAGCGTAGGGCTCGAACCGATCGTCGTGCGTCACGATCGACAGGCCCTCGATCTGCGCCTGCGCGATCAGCATGCGGTCGAAGGGATCGCCGTGATGCGGTGGCAGCGTCGTCAGCCGCTCGGCATGCTCGAAGGTTATCGGGAGGGGATGGAAGCCGCTGGTCTGCACGCCGAATGCAAACGGGATCTCGAAGCGCAGCTTGCCGAGGCTGACCTTGATCGCCGTTTCCCAGGCCGATGCCAGACTGACATAGACCGTGTCAGCGGCGCCGATGTCGTCGCGGGCGCGCCGGCTTAGATTTGGGCTGTCCTGGCACCACCACAGGAAGACGTGCGTGTCCAGCAGCAGGTTCGATCGGCTCTTCGAGCGTGGCGAGGATGTCGTCGGGGAGCGGGGCGTCGAAGTCATCGGCGATCCAGATCTTTCCCTTGCCGCAGCCGGGCACGCGGCGGCCCTTCGTCGACTCGTAGCGCACGAGCTTGGCCATCGGCTCGCCGTTCTTGGCGATCACGATCTCCTCACCCTTGGCGGCGCGCTCGACCAGCGCCGACAGCTCCGTCTTCGCCTCGTACAGGTTCTTGATGACGTTGCCCATGCCATCGCAATTCGTTGGTCAGACTTGACCAATACCATGGAGGCAAATATTGGTCAAGCATGACCAACTCGAAGCGCTACGACTGCCGCCGGCGGGCGACGCAGTCGATCTCGATGTGGCAGCCGAACAGGAGTCTCGCGACGCCCACGGTGGTGCGCGCCGGAAAGCGGCCCGCCGGGAAATAGGCGGCATAGATCTCGTTCATGCGATCGAACTGGTCGAGGTCGGTCATGTAGATGTTGACCTTCACGACGTCGCCGAAATCGAGGCCGAGATCGGCAAGCACGCCCTGCAGCAGTTCCATGGCAGCGCGGGTCTCGTCGACGATATCGCCGATCGCGACCCGACGGTGCTTCGCATCGTCTGCCAGCTGACCGGAGAGAAAGACGTAGTCGCCGTCGACGACCGCGTGGCTGTACGCGCCACCGATCTTTGATACGGCCGAGTTGTGATGACGGCTGGCGCTCATCGGCTCCCGGCGGTTTCGGTCAACTCAGATACCGCGTCTCCAGGTGCCGCTTGAACACCGCCGGGTCGAGCGGGCGGCCGGTGGCGCGCGTGAGCAGCTCGCGGTTAGAGAGGCGGGAGCCGTGGCCGTGAACGTTGTCGCGCAGCCAGGAGAGCAGCGGCGCGAAGTCGCCCCGGCCGATGGCCTCGGGGATCTCCGGCTTGGCGCGGCGGGCGGCGTCGAACAGCTGCGCGGCGGTCATGGCGCCCAGCGTGTAGGTCGGGAAGTAACCCCAGGCGCCATCGTACCAGTGGATGTCCTGCAGGCAGCCCTCGCGGTCCGAGGGCGGCACGATGCCGAGCAGGTCCTTCATGCCGGCATTCCAGGCCGCCGGCAGGTCGTCCAACTCCATCTCGCCCGCGATCAGCGCGCGCTCCAGGCGGTAGCGCAGGATGACGTGCGCGGGATAGGTCACCTCGTCGGCGTCGACCCGGATGAAGTCGGGCTTCACGCGCGTGTAGAGGCGGTGAATGTTTTCCTGGTCCCAGGCCGCGCCGTTGCCGCCGAAGGTCGCGCGCGCCAGCGGCGTCACGAATTCGATGAACGGCCGCGAGCGGCAGGCCTGCATCTCCATCAGCAGCGACTGGCTCTCATGCAGGCTCATGCCGCGCGCCTGCCCCACCGGCTGGTGGCGCCAGTCCGGCGGCAGGCCGCGCTCGTAGAGCGCATGGCCGGTCTCGTGGATCACGGCCATGAGGGAATGGGCGAAATCGTCGTCGTAGTAGCGCGTGGTGATGCGGACGTCGTCGGGCACGCCGCCGCAGAAGGGATGTAGGCTGATGTCGAGCCGGCCGTGCTCGAAATCGAAGCCGAGCGCCTGCATCAGCTTCTCGCCGAGTGCGCGCTGCTTCTCGATCGGGAACGGGCCGGCCGGCTTCACCGGCGCCGGTCGCGCCGCCTGGTGCGCCAGCACGCGCTCGCGAAAAGCCGGCAGGAACTTGGCGAGATCGTCGAACACCACGTCGATCTCGGCCGAGCGGCCGGCCGGCTCGTATTCGTCGAGCAGGGCGTCGTAGGGCGAGCAGCCGAGCTTGGCGGCCTTGGCCGCGGCCGCCTCGCGCACGCGCGCCAGCAGCTCGCTCAGAGCCGGCTTCACCATCGCGAAGTCGGAGGCCGGCCGCGCCTTGCGCCAGACCTGCTCGCAGGCCGAGCAGGCCTTGGAGAGCGCCTCCACCAGCGCCGCATTGAGCGCCGTGGCATGCACCCATTGCCGGCGCATCTCCGCCAGATTGGCGTGCTGCCATTCGTCGAGATTGGCGCGGTCGGCTTCGGCCTCGTCGAGCAGGTCGCCTGCCGCCGGGTCGGCCAGCACGCCGTGGCAGACGACGTTGAGGGCCGCCACCTGCTCGGCCCGGGCCGCCGCCCCGCCGGATGGCATCATGGTCGCCATGTCCCAATGCAGCACGCCGGTGGCGTTGCGCAGGGCATACAGGCGATGGAAGCGGGATTCGAGCTCGCGGTAGGCTTTCATGGCAGGGATTTCTCAAAGGATTTCAACGAATGGCGCCGACCATATCATCGGATTCGGGACGCACAAAGGGAGGCGCGACCCACGGCTGCCGCTCTGGGCAGTCGAAAAACATCGCAGGCTGCTGTATGATGCAGCGGATAGGACGGCATTAACCAAGAACAGGAAGGCCGACCGACATCCGAGATAATCGCGGCGGAACGACGGGCTGAACGTCCGGCGCGCCGAAGAACCGCCGAGTCGGGAGGACGCCTTCGTCATGACCGGACATCGCTGGACGCATGCGGCGCTCGCCGCCGTCGCCGTCATCCTGCTCTATGGCCTGGGCACCGTGCTGGCGCCGTGGCGGCCGCCGGCCGCCGTACCGGCCCTGTCCGGCCTGGGCCCGGTTCTGCTCTCCGCGTTCCTGGTCCTCGCCGGCAGCCGGATCGGCTCTTTCCTCGCCGCGCATCATCGCCAGGCGCGCATGGCCGAGATCGACACGGCGCTCGCCGCCGGGACCCGGGGTCCCGGGCCGGCCCGCATCCGGCTCCGGCCGGAGCTCCGCTACAAGGTGGTGCTCGCCCTGTGCGCCGCCGCCATCGTCGCCGGCTATGCGCTGTTCGGCGCCTGGAGCCTGGTCGCGGCGCCGCCGCTGGTGTGGCTGCACGGCGTCGCCATCGGCGCGCTCGGGACCATCGTCTCCGGCCGCCCGCTGCTGCACGGTGTGCTGCGCATGCTGCGGCCGAACATCGTCGAGGTCAGCCGCGAGGGGCTGATGCTGCTGGGCGCGCGGCCCGTCGCGATCGCCTGGGACGAGATCGAGCGCATCCTGGTGGAGCGGGGCAACGGCGGGCTGGTCCTGCGCTTCCGTCTCATCGACATCGACGGCATGCTGGCGCGCCTGGCGCCCCTCGACCGGCGCCTGCTCGAGGCGGAATGGCGCTCCGGCCATCCGCCGATCTCGATCAACCTCAACGCCCTCGACGGCAGTGTCGGCAAGCAGCTGCAGGCCATCGCCCGGCTGATGCCGCCTTATCTTCCTACCTTGCAGGTCGGCGGCCCGGCGACCGGATAGTCGTTTGGCGGAGGGCTGACGGGGGAGGCGTGCGATGCTGAGGCTCTGGAAATCCTGGCTGCAGCTGCTGGGCGCGCTCGCCTTCGTCGCTGGCGGACTGTGGATGCTCATCGATGCGTTGCGCGATCCCGCCGGCGCCGAGGCCGGCCAGCTCTGGATGTCGCTGGCCGTCACCATCATGTTCGGCGGCTGCGCGGCGATTTTTGCCTACGAACTGCATGGGATGCGCCGCGCGGGTCAGCGCGCCCGCGGAATGGGACATGGCAGTGTGAGCGGCCCGCTCGAGGCGGTCTACTCCAACGTCTGGGCGTCGCTCGCCCTCGCCGGCTGCGTCGCCTTTGCGGTCGCTGGGGTCATGATGACCCTGGCGAGCGCCACCGGCGGGCTCGGCTGGGCCGGCTTCGTCGTCGGCCCGCTCGCCGCGATCGTGTTCGGCGCCTTCGCCGTCCTGGGCGCCGCCCAGCTGCGGCACAGCGGCCGCGTCTTCCGCCGGATCCGCGTCGATGCCGACGGCATCCACGATTCGCGGATCGGTGACACGATCGCCTGGGACGAGATCGAGTGGATCGCCGGGCGGCGCATCTTTGGCCAGCGCGTCATCGAGGTCGGCCTGGTCGACCCGGACCGCATCCTTGCCCGCCTCGGCCGCGCGCAACGCGCTCTGGCGCGCCTCAACCGGCGCTTCGGCTACGCCCCCTACGCCATCGCCCTCGCCGGCCTGAGCGTCGGCGAGGCCGAGCTCGCCGCGGCCATCCATCGTTTCCGGCCCACGCAGCTGCCGGTCCGGCTCGACGACTGAGATCGCCACGCGAGCGATCGCGCGAATTGCGGCGATTACGGCTTCTTAAGCCGTTGCCCCTATGCAGGGGCGGTAAACCGTGATCGAAGGCCGCCGATGACTCCCGCCCGCGCCCCACAGCCGAAAAGCCTGAACTGGACCGCCCTGCTGATCGCGATCCTGCTGGTGGCGCCGTTCGTGCGCGCGCTCTGGCGGGTGCTGCAGGCGGACGCCGCCGGCGGGCTTGCGGCGAACGGCGATCTGCTGCTGTCCGGCGCCCTCATCGCGGCGGTGCTGATCGGCGACAGCCTGCGCTTCGGCCGCCCGACGCGCGCCTTCCTGATCGCGCTGGCCGCCTGCCTGGCGGCGGTCGGCATCGGCAGCGCCGTATTCGCGGTCGGGCTGCAGTTCCAGTTCGCGCAGGCGCGCGCCCTCGGCGAACTCACGATCGCGGGCCCGCTCCTCGCCCTCGCCTGCGGCTTCGGCGCCCGCCTGTGCCTGATGCGAGCCTTTCCGGACGATCGCCGGAAGTAGCGGCCGCCGCCGAATCGAACTGCAACAACTGTTGCGGGAGATCAGGACGTCAGCGGTTCGGGCGGCCCCGCTGCTGCTGCAGGTGGTAGACCACGTAGATCACGACCAGCGCGACCGCCAGCGCGTACCAGGTGATGGCGTACTGCAGGTGGTCGTTGGGCAGGTTGACCCTGGTCTGGCCCCCGATCGGCAGGCCGCCGGGGTTGGGCGCGGCGCCGGCCTCGAGGAACACCGGAACGAGCTTCTCAGGCGCCACGCCAGCGTGGGCGCCCATCGTCGTCAGGTCCTCCCAGAACCAGAGGTTCTGCGCGGGCTGATCGTCGGGAACCACCTTGCTTTCCAGCCAGTTCTTCGGGCGCGGCGCGCGGATGGCACCGTCGACGGCGACGGTCCCCGCGACCTGGCCCTGGGCCCGCTTCGCCGGATCCTTGCGCGTCTCCGGCACCCAGCCGCGATTGACCAGGACGACGCTGCCGTCGGCCTGCTGCAGCGGGGTAATCACCTGGTAGCCGACCGAGCCTTCCATCGTGCGGGCCGCGAGATACATCTCGCGCTCGTGCTGGAAGACGCCGGTCGTCGCGGCGTGGCGGAAGTCGAGCTCGGCCAGCGCCGCCGGCGCGAGCGGCTGCCCCGCCGGCGGCAGCGCGATCGGCGCCGCCGTCGTGCGCGCCGTGCGATCGGCGATCAGCCCCTCCTTCCAGTGCAGACGCTGCACCTGCCAGGTGCCGAGCCCCAGCAGCACGATCAGCGCCGGGATCGTGAAGAGGGTCGGCCAGAAGGTGGGACGGAACGGCATGGGAGGAACTGGTCAGCGATCGGCAATCGATGAGCGGCAGCGTGCCGGCTGGCGACGGCTCACTGCCACCCCTCTCCGACATCGCCGGCGCGGTGCTTGTATTGCAGCGCGACCATGATGCCCTTGGCCGGGCGCAGCAGCAGGAGCGCGCCGCCGATCACCACGACGACGAGCACCAGCCAGCTCAGCCATTCCGGCAGCGCGAACACGTACAGCATCAGGTAGGCCAGGAGCACGGCGAGCGCACCCAGGATGAAGATGAGGAACACGGCCGGGCCGTCGCCGGAATCGGCCTTGCTGTAGTCGAGCTGGCACACCTCGCAGCGCGGCGCCAGCGTCAGATAGCCGGCGAACAGCCGGCCGCGCCCGCAGCGCGGGCATCTGCAGGCGATACCCGCGCCGAAGGCAGACGGTGGAGGATAGGAGGCGATCGCCGTCAGTGCTCCGCCACGCCGCCCGCGCCCGCCACGTAGATGCACGTGAAGAGGAACAGCCAGACTACGTCGACGAAATGCCAGTACCAGGCGGCCGCCTCGAAGCCGAAATGATGGTCGGGCTTGAAGTGCCCCGCATAGGCGCGGAACCAGCAGACGATCAGGAAGATCGTCCCGATGATCACATGGAAGCCGTGGAAGCCCGTCGCCATGAAGAAGGTCGAGCCGTAGATGTTGCCGCGGAAGCTGAAGGCCGCATGGCTGTATTCATAGGCCTGCACGCAGGTGAAGGTGGCGCCCAGCAGGATCGTGAGCGCCAGCCCCTGCAGCATGCCCTTGCGGTCGCCCTCGCGCAGCGCATGGTGCGCCCAGGTGACGGTGACGCCGGACATCAGCAGGATCAGCGTGTTCAGCAGCGGCAGCTCGAACGGATCGAAGGTCTGGACCGGTGTCGGCAGGCTCGGCGGCCAGGTGTGGCCGATCTGCGCGGTCGGGAACAGGAAGGCGTTGAAGTAGGCCCAGAACCAGGCCACGAAGAACATCACCTCGGAGGCGATGAAGAGCGCCATGCCGTAGCGCAGCCCGATCTGCACCACCGGCGTGTGATGGCCCTGGAACGTCCCCTCCTTCACGACGTCGCGCCACCAGAAGAACATGGTGCCGAGGATGCCGAGCATGCCCAGCGCCATCACGAGCTTGCCGCCGACGCCCCAGATGCCGTGCATGAACATGACGGTGCCGCCGGTGAGCAGCAGGGCGGCGATGGCGCCGACGATCGGCCACGGGCTGGGATCGACGAGATGGTAGGGATGCTTGGCCTCGTGGACCGCGTGGGTGTCGCTCATGGGTTCGTCTTCCTTGCCTCGAATGCGTTCGTCAGTTGGCCGGGACGTCCGTCTGCGCGGCGGCGGCCGCGCTTTCGTCGCCGTCCCGGAAGAAGGTGTAGGAGAGGGTGATGACCTGGATGTCCGCCGTATCCGGATTCTCGCGGATCTTCGGATCGACGAAGAAGGTGACCGGCAGCTCCGCGCTCTCGCCCGGCTTCAGCGCATGCTCGGTGAAGCAGAAGCACTGGATCTTGTTGAAGAACTGCCCGGAGTCGAAGGGCGTGACGTTGAAGGTGGCGGAGCCGACGGTCGGCTTGTCCGACAGGTTCTTCACGCGATAGACGGCGGTCACGCTCTCGCCCAGCGGCAGCGTCACCTCCGGCTGCTCCGGGACGAAGCTCCAGGGCAGCTTGCTGTTCACGTTGGCGTCGAGATGGACGGTGATGGTCGCGGTCGACGCGGCATCGGGCGCGCGCAGGGCCGTGCGGGTCGCGCCCTGGTAGCCGGTGACCTGGCAGAACAGGCGATAGAGCGGCACCGACGCGTAGGCGAGGCCGACCATGCCGGCCACGATGGCCAGGGACGCCAGCGCGACGATGGCGTTGCGAAGGCGATGTCTGGGGCGGAACCGCATGGGCATCCTCAGCCCCCGCCCATGCGCACGATCGAGATCACGTAGATCAGCACCACCAGAAGCAGCAGGACCAGCAGCACGGCGCGGTTGCGGGCGCGTTGGCGGCGTCGCTGCTCGGTCGCATGGGGGGTCGGGCCGGTCATCGCCTGCGCCGTCATGCCAGGCTCCCGCCGATCAGGCCGGGCGCGCGATCGACGATCAGCAGCGTGAACAGCAGGAAGAGATAGAGGATCGAGAACGCGAACATCTGGCGCGCCGCCCGCTCGCCCTCGTCGAGCCAGACGCGCACCGCCGCCAGCACGAACAGCAGACCGAGGACCGCGGCCGCCGCCGCGTAGACGACGCCGGTCAGGCCGAGCGCCCACGGCGCCAGCGCCAGCGGCAGCAGCAGGACGGTATAGACCAGCATCTGCCGCTTGGTGGCGCGCGCGCCCGCCACCACCGGCAGCATGGGCACGCCGGCCTTGGCGTAGTCGCCGGTCCGATAGAGCGCCAGCGCCCAGAAATGCGGCGGCGTCCACATGAAGATCAGCAGGAAGAGCGCGACCGAGGCCAGGCTGATCTGCCCGGTCACCGCCGCCCACCCGATCATCGGCGGGAAGGCGCCGGCGGCACCCCCGATCACGATGTTCTGGGGCGTGCGTCGCTTCAGCCACATGGTGTAGACGAAGACGTAGAACGCGATCGTGAACGCCAGCAGCCCGGCCGCGAGCCAGTTGACCGCCACCGCCATCAGCGTGACCGCGCCGATCGCCAGCACGATGCCGAAGCTGACGGCCTCCTGCGGATCGACGCGGCCGGCCGGCAACGGCCGCCGGCGCGTGCGCTGCATGATCGCGTCGATGTCGCGGTCGTACCACATGTTGATGGCGCCGGAGGCGCCGGCCCCGACCGCGATGCAGAGCACGGCGACGGCTGCCAACACCGGATGCAGGTCGCCCGGCGCCACCATCAGCCCGGCGAAGCCGCTGAACACGACCAGCGACATCACGCGCGGCTTCAGCAGCTCGATGAAGTCGGCGACGCGCGCGCCGGCCGCCGGTGCTGCGACGTCAACCGCTTCCGTGGAGATGGCAACGTCAGACAAGGCTCTGGTCCCAGTGCTTCATGTTCAGCGGCATCGGCAACCGGCGTCCTTCGACAAGCTCAGGATGAGGGACAATCTTGGTGGCACGAAGAAAACACCTCATCCTGAGCTTGTCGAAGGACGCACAGTCGCCGTCACAGCCTGCGATCAGTGATGCCCGCTGGCCTTGATCACCGGCAGCTCCTCGTAGGAGTGGAACGGCGGCGGCGAGGGCAGCGTCCATTCGAGGGTCGTGGCGCCTTCGCCCCAGGG
>Ga0335082_10010473_pt1 | contig 10064 bp, 11 predicted proteins | sample Lox_Sample_41_FD_206718 | JGI IMG/M metagenome (GOLD analysis project Ga0335082, IMG submission 206718) | Soil microbial communities from Loxahatchee National Wildlife Refuge, Florida, United States - Lox_Sample_4.1 | ecosystem: Environmental > Terrestrial > Soil > Wetlands | place: USA...
CGAGTGGCACGAGGAGATCGAAGGTGATGTTGGCGGGCTGGAAGTTTTTGGCCTCGCTGTGGGTGATGTAGTACATCAGCGATCCGTTCGCTGTGAGGCGGGGCGCGGGTTGAGGTGTGCGGCCGTGGGCGAGGGCGGCGGCGAAGCGTCCGGCGAGAAGACCGCCTGCGATGGATTCGGTATAGCCTTCGACTCCGCTGAGCTGACCGGCGATGAAGATGTTGGGGTGTTGCTTGAGCTGGAGCGTCTCGGTGAGGACGGCGGGCGCGTTGACGTAGGTGTTGCGGTGGATCTGGCCGTAGCGGAGGAACTTTGCGTTCTCGAGACCGGGGATGAGGCGGAGGACGCGGGCCTGGTCGCCGAACTTGAGGTGGTTCTGGAAGCCGACGAGGTTGTAGGAGTCGGCGCGGAGGTTCTCCTGGCGGAGTTGGACGACGGCGTAGGGCCATTTGCCGGTCTTGGGGTTGGTGAGACCGGCGGGCTTCATGGGGCCGAAGCGGAGGGTGTCTCGGCCGCGGCGGGCGGTTTCTTCGATTGGGAGGCAGCCTTCGAAGTATTTGGGGGCCGGGTGGAGCGGTGAGGTGCGTAGTGTGTCCTCTGAAACCCAGGTCTCAGAGGAGAGACCTGGGGCACCCGCATTTGTGGCGGGGCTTAAATGCAGGTCCTTCGACTGCGCCCCTTCGGGGCTCCGCTCAGGATGACAACAATTTTGTGGGGGAGCGTTGAGAGGGTGCGCGGCGGAGATATGCTCCCACTCTTTGGCGGGGACGGTCTCGGCGGTGGTGAGGGCGTCGAGGAAGCGGTCGTACTCCTCTTTGGTGAAGGGGCAGTTGATGTAGTCGGCGGTGCCTTTGTCCCAGCGGGCGGCGAAGTAGACCTTGTCCATGTCGATGGTGGAGGCGTCGACGATGGGGGCGATGGAGTCGTAGAAGGCGAGCTGGCTGGAGCCGGTGAGGCGCTGGATCTCGGCGGTAAGCGCGGGCGAGGTGAGGGGGCCGGAGGCGAGAATGATGATCTCGTCTGCCTTCTCGTCGAGCGCGGTGACCTCTTCACGGACGACGGTGATGCGCGGGTTGTCTTCGATGAGGCGTGCGACGCGTGCGGAGAAGTCGACGCGGTCGACGGCAAGCGCGTGGCCTGCGGGGACGGCAGAGGCGTCGGCGGCGGCGAGGAGGAAGGAGCTGGCGCGGCGCATCTCCTGCTTGAGGAGCCAAGGGGCGGAGTTCTCAGACTCGGACTTGAGGGAGTTGGAGCAGACGAGCTCGGCGAAGCCGGAGGTCTCGTGGGCTTCGGTGGAGCGGGTGGGGCGCATCTCGTAGAGGGTGACCTCGCAGCCGAAGGATGCAGCCTGGAGCGCGGCTTCCGGACCGGCGAGGCCGCCGCCGATAACTTTAATCTTCTTCATTGGTTCTATTGTCTCGCGGATGGAGGCCGGTGTGAGCACGCCGGATGCTTCGCCATGAATGGTAGCCGGGATTTCAGGGAACCGGTGCGCGCCGCCGTCCGTACTCTTCTGCGAGGCGCTTCCGGTTACGCGCCGTCACGAGGGTCGTTATGCTCTGCCTGATTCTGCTGCTGATCATCTTATTCAGCCGACGCTGCTGGTACGGTTACGGCTACAATCCCCGCTATTACGGGCCTTACTACTATCCGTATGGAGCGTACACGCCGTATGACCCGTACTGGCGTGCGCGTTACTACGGCTATTGGTATGGATACCGTGGGTGCTACTGGTAGGCTGCGGTCAGGGTAGCCGGGTTCAATCCTGGCGGTAGATGAAGAGGAGTGCGGCGGCGAGGCGTTTGCCGAAATCTCCGGTGGCGTGGTGGGCGCCGGGGGCGACGGTCAGCTGGAGCTGCGGCGGGATGTAGTCGGCGGCCTTGAGGTTTTCGGCGAGCTGGCGTGTGAGCTGGACCCAGACGGCGTTGATGGTTGCGGGGTTGGGAACCATGTCGGGGCCTACCTCGTCGGTGCCGATGCCGATGGCGATGCGGCTGGGAAGGACGGCGAGGGATTTGGAGTCGCGGAGGAGCTGTCCGTTGCCGATCTGGAGGGAAGGGCTTTCGATGATGACGGAGCCGAAGAGGCTGGGACGGCGGATGGCGATGTAGAGGGCAGCGGCGCCGGCGTAGGAGTCGCCCCAGAGGGTGGCGTGGGAGGGGCCGGGGAGGATGCGGTATCGGGCGGCGATGAAGGGCATGACCTCGTGCTCGAGGAAGTCGGGTTGACGGTCGCCGAGGACGTTGGTGATGTTGGGAAATAGCGGGTCGGGGTAGGGAATGTACTCGCGGGCGCGGGCGGTGCCTTTATCGATGTTGTCGCCGATGGGAGTGTGGCCGAGGATGTCAGAGGCGTTGTCGATGGCAACGGCGATGACGGGTGGGATTTTGCCGGAGGTTATGAGGCCGGTAAGGGTCTCGTCGGCATGGAGTTCGTCGTGCATGTAGGCGGTGCAGGCGTCGAAGGCGCTGTCTCCGTCGTAGAGGTAGAGGACGGGGTACTTCTTCTGCGCGTTGGCGGGATCGTCGTAGCCTGGCGGGAGCCAGATGCGGAGACTGCGGGTGTTCTGGTAGATGGCGCTGGTGAGCGGGACGATGTCAAGATGGCCGGTAACGGTGGACTTGCAGGGTACCTGCTGAGCATAAGCACACGATGGCATGGCAAGGACAATGAGGGTCCAGAGCAGGCGAAGGTTGGGTCGCATGAGCGCGATGGTAGCATGCGGGTCAGGAGGCGGTGGCTGCGAGAGTTCTTAGGGCTTCGCCGTCGATGCGCATGATGCGCCACTCGCTGAGCATGTGGGCTCCCATGGATTCGTAGAAATCGAGGGCGAGCTGGTTCCAGTCGAGGACGTGCCACTGGAAGCGGTCGCCGCGCTCGAGGGCGATGGCGGCAAGGCGGGCGAAGAGAGCCCTGGCGATTCCCTTGCGGCGGAACTCGGGGCGGACGAAGAGGTCCTCGAGGTGAACGCCGGCGTTGCCGCGCCATGTGGAATAAAACGAGAAATAAAGCGCCATGGCCGCAGGCTTGCCGTCCCACTCGGCCATGAGGCACTGGAAGACAGGGCGCTGGCCGAAGCCGTCGCGGAGGAGGTCTTCGGCGGTGGCGACGGCGGCGTGGGGCTCGCGCTCGTACTCGGCGAGTTCGCGGATGAAGGCGAGCATCTCGGGGACGTCGGCGGGGGTGGCGTGGCGGATGTGGAGAGGCGATATCTGGTTGGTTGTCATGCCATTGACAGTCTAGCCGGGCGAAGACAACCGCAGATCCTTCGACGGCGCCTCTCGCGATAAGACTGCGAGAGGCTTCGCTCAGGATGACACTTCTGATCTTCAGCCCACTCCCCTCGACTGCATCGTCGACTCAGTTGGATTCTCAGTGTCGCCGGACAATCAGTTTTTCGTCGAGTCCTTCGGGGACGAGGATGGATTTGCGGCGAGAGCTTTGTTGAAGGGGATGGAGAAGGCGAAGAGCTCCTTGTTGCCGGTGGTGTGAATCATCTTGACGTAGATTTCGGCGCCTTTGAGTGGGGAGGCGTTGGAGTCGTCGTCGAGATCCTTGACGTCGTAGAAGAGGTAGCCGCCGAGGGTGGAGTGTGGGGCGACGGTGGTGCTCTTGAAGCCGAAGTCGTCGTCATCCTCGGTGATCTTCTTGTCTACGGGCGCGTGGTGGATGGGAATGGGAATGAGGGGAATGTGTGTTCCCTGCGCCTGCTTGGTGTTGAAGAGGCGGCGGTTGATGTCGTCGAGCGTGGCGGCGGGGAGCTTGTCGCTGTGGGCGGAGATGAACTGCATGCGGACTTCGTTGAGATCGAGGGGCGCGTCGGAGTCGTTGGTGATGATGATGCGCACGGGGATGAGGGAGTGCCGGATGTAGGGCAGGCGGAAGAAGTCGCAGTCCTCAGGCCTGGTGCAGGGGTCGATTGCGACGGTGACGTGCTCGTTGGGGTGAGAATCGAAGGCAGGATACTGATTCGCCGGGTTGACGGGCGGAGCCTTCCTGCCGCCGGCAAACGCCGGTGCGGCGATCAGGATGGCAGCAGAGGCAAGCAGGACAGATCGCAGTTGATTTCGCAGCAGGAGGGTTTTGTAGGACTTCATGAGCAAGTTGATTATCATCTTCGCTGGCGTACCTGGTAAAGCGAGGCGTAGTTCGATTGATTCTGGCGGTTTATAGCGTTCTTTTAGCGGCAGCGCTCGTACTGGGAGCGCCGTGGTGGCTGGCACGCATGGCCACCAGCGGGCGATATCGGGCGGGTCTTGCGGGACGGCTCGGACTTATCTCCGGGCGGGTTCGCGAGGCAGTCTCGGGAAAGCAGGTGGTGTGGCTCCACGCCGTTTCTGTGGGCGAGGTGATGGCCGCAAGTGAACTTGTGCGGGAACTTCGGACTGCTCTGCCAGGATGCGTCATTGTTGTTTCCACTACCACTGAGACGGGTCAGAAGCTGGCGCGTGAGCGATTCGGGAAAGGACTCCCCGAGGGGGCCCCGGATTCCCCGGTCTTTTATCTTCCTCTGGATTTCGCATTTATCGTGCGAAGATATCTTCGCCTCCTGAAACCTAAGTTGCTCGTCCTGATGGAAAGTGAGCTTTGGCCGAACTTGATGAATGAGTGCGCGAGGAGCGGTGTGCCGGTGGCTGTTGTGAACGCGCGCGTCTCGGACCGCTCGTTACCGCGGTACCTCATGTTGAAGAGACTGTGGCGGCCTCTGCTTGGAGGAGTTTCGGTGTTTCTGGCGCAGAGCGAGGAGAATGCACGGCGGCTGCTCGAGATCGGCGCTCCGGCGGAGCGGGTGCGCGTCAGCGGCAATCTCAAATACGACGTCAAGGCAGCGGGCGAGAGCGCGATGACGGCGCTGATCAGGGAGCGGCTCCCGGATCGCGCAAAGGTGCTGGTCGCCGGAAGCACGCTCGATGGCGAGGAGACGATACTGCTCGATGCGTGGCGGCAGGTGGTCGCGGATGAGCCCAATGCAGTCATGATTCTGGCTCCGCGGCGCACAGAGCGTTTTGCTGCGGCGGCGGCGCTGGTGGAATCGACCGGCTTTGCGGTCATTCGGGCGAGCGATCTGCGGGGGCGGACGGAGAGGATAGAGGCGGGGGGCGTGCTGCTGCTGGACACGATCGGCGATCTGGCGTCGGTGTACTCGCTGGGGACGGCGGCGTTTGTCGGCGGCAGCCTGGTGCAGGCGGGAGGACATAATCCGCTGGAGCCGACGCGGTTCAGGGTGCCGGTGGTGATGGGTCCGTCGAGCGAGAACTTCCGTGAGATTGTGGAGGCGATGCGCGCGGCGGACGCGATTCGCATCGTGGACGCGGGCGGACTGGCCAGCGCGCTGACGGAGATGCTCAAAGAGAATGGCGATGCGCGAGCGATGGGAGAGCGCGGACATGCGGTCTTCGACGCACAGGCGGGAGCCACGGCGCGCACGGCCGGGGCGCTGCTTGGTCTGATTGACCGGAGCGCCGCATGAGAGCGCGAAGGCCGTGGCTGGTTCCGCTGACGCCGCTGTACGCAGTGGTGGTGGTGGCCAAGCGGCGAATGTATCGATGGGGCTGGCTGAAGCAGAAACGGCTTCCGGCTCCGGTAATCAGCATAGGCAGCGTGTCGGCGGGTGGCGCGGGCAAGACACCGTTTGTCGCCATGCTGGCAGGAATACTACATCGCAAGGGCTATGCGGTGAGCATTCTGACGCGCGGCTACGGACGTATCTCGGAGTTAACCGAACGCGTTGAGCCTTACGACGATCCTCAGTGGCATGGCGACGAGCCGGTGCTGCTGGCACAACGGTCCGGTGCGCCGGTCTTCGCAGGATCGGACAGGTACGAGGCCGGGCTTATGGCCGAGCGGGAGGAAGCGCCGGGAAAGATCGCCGTACATCTTCTGGACGACGGCTTTCAACACCTGCGACTGGCCCGCAATGTGGACATCGTCCTGCTGACGCTGGAGGACGCTGAGGACATGATCCTTCCGGCAGGAAATCTGCGCGAGCCTGTCGCTGCGGCCGCCGAGGCTCATGTCGTCGTCATTCGTGAAGAAGAGGCAGACTCACTGAAAGATGTGCTGAAGAGGCTGCGCGCGCGGGGTCACGGCTTTTCGACCTGGGTGATCCGCCGCACACTGAATCTGCTTGACGGCGTGGAGGTTGCGCTGCCGACGCTGCCGCTGGCGTTCTGCGGAATTGCGCGTCCGGAAAACTTTACGAAGATGCTGACCTCATCGGCGTACGAGCCGATGGAGACGGTCGCCTTCGCAGATCATCATCCTTATAGCGCCCCGGATATGGCTCGTCTGATCGATCATGCGGTTCGGATTGGCGCGAACGGCTTCGTGACGACGGAGAAGGATGCGGTGAAGATTACGCCGGAGATGCGGTCTCTGCTCAGGAGCGTGGGACCGGTGATCGTCGCACGGCTGAAGGTGGAGCTGGTGGCGGAGAAAGAGGCGCTGTCTCAACTTGTCGCCCTGGTGGAGCAGCTCGATCGGCGCAGGCACCGCGACCGTACGTGAGACAATGAGCGTTTGGCGACACGGGATCATCTTTTAGCCGAAGCTGGGCCACGGCGCGTGCTGATCGTAAGGGTTGGCGCGATGGGCGATGTCCTTCATGCGATGCCGGCTGTGGCTGCGCTCAGAGAGGCGCATCCGGAGTGGTCGATCGGCTGGGTGGTTGAGCCGCGCTGGCTTCCTCTGCTTCAGGCTGACAGCGGCCACGCGGGCCGCGGCCCGAAGATGCCGCTGGTCGACAGGACTTATCTGGCCACTACTCGGGACTGGAAGAAGAGTCCTCTCTCGTCGAAGACGCTGGGGGATATTACGTCGCTTCGGCGCGAGCTGCGGCGGGAGCGATTCGATCTGTGCGTGGATATGCAGGGCTCTATTCGCTCTGCCGTGATTGGAAAGATGGCGGGGGCAAATACCTTTGTCGGGCTGAATGATCCGCGAGAGACGCCGGCGCGATGGTTCTACCGGCAGAGGGTGAAGACAACGGCGGCGCATGTGGTAGAGCAGGGCTGCGAGCTGCTGGGTGAGGCGGTGGGCGAGGTGCTGCGGCCAGCCAGAGTGGAGCTTCCGGTGGATGAGTTCGCCGAAGAGACGTGTCTGGCACAGCTGGCGCGGGTGCCGGATGCCGCTGCGGGGTTCGTCCTGCTGGCTCCGGGCGCGGGCTGGGGGGCGAAGCAGTGGCCGGCGGAGCGGTATGGCGAGGTGGCAGCGGCGCTCGACCGGGCGGGGTACCGGGTTCTGGTGAATGCGTATTCCATTGACGATCCGCTCGCCAAGGCCGTGGTGAGCGCCAGTGGCGGGCGTGCGGCGGTCTTTCCGTGCGATATGGCGCAGCTGATTGCGCTGACACGGCGGGCAGCCCTGGTGATTGCGGGCGATACGGGGCCTCTGCACCTGGCTGCTGCGCTCGAACGGCCCGTGGTTGCGCTGTTTGGACCGACCGATCCGGCACGGAACGGCCCGTACGGGCCTGAACGCTCGCGGGTTCTGCGGCATGGGGGGGCGAGACGCGATCACAGGCGCCGAGCCGAGCCGGAGGCAGGATTGCTGGCGATCTCAGTTGATGAAGTTGTAGCGGCTGCGCTGGATCTGCTGCAGGACGGCAGAGCCCAGGTACAGGTAAGGTAGATAAGTGAGTGAACGAACCAGATGGCAACGTATCGCCCGGCGCATACGCGTTCCGCTTGGCTTTATCTTTGCGGCGGTGTTTTTGTGGCTGGCGCGGCCGACGTGGCAGACGATGCTGCTGAGCCTGCTGCTGGTGGCGCCCGGTGTCTGGTTACGCGGGTATGCCGCCGGATACGTGAAGAAAAACGCCGAGCTGACGCGGACGGGACCTTATGCCCATACGCGGAACCCGCTGTATCTCGGGTCAATGCTGATCGCGTTCGGGTTTGCCTGGGCTTCGGGAAGCTGGGTGATCTTTGTAGCGCTGGCGGTGCTGTTCCTCGCGATCTATCTGCCGACGATTCGATCGGAAGAAGCTTATCTGCGGGAACACTTTACGGGGTTTGATGAGTACTCCGCCCAGGTTCCTCGCCTGCTGCCGAGGCTGACGCCGGCGAAGAGCGGCCTGGCCCCGGGGAGATTTTCGAGCGAGCGGTACCTGCACCACCGCGAGTACAATGCCCTTATGGGTGCCATCGCGATCTACGCGGCGCTCGCGGCAAGACTGCTGTTCCTCCGGCATTAGCCTGAGCGAAGTCACTTGTTATCTATCTCAAACGGAGCGAACTGCCCCCTGTCGAAACGTTTCAAGGTCTTTTTGTTTTCCTTCATCGCATGGATGGCGTGCGCGTGCGCGCCTGCGCAGTCGATCAGGGATCGGATCTTTCCTCCTTCGCCTCCGGTCGTCATTCCTACGCTGGAGCCGCCACCGGCTACCTATACTTTCCCAACGAAGCAGACGCTGACGTTTACGGTTGACTGGAGGGTCTTTACGGCAGCGCTTGCCACCTTCGTGATCGAGCAGCAGGGCACGGTGCAGAAGATCACTGCCACCGCCGACTCCATAGGCGCCGTAACCATGCTGTTTCCCGTGATTGACAGTTTCCAGTCAGGCTTTGACACCAAGACCGGGTGCTCCGATGGATTTTCGAAACAGACGCAGGAGGGCCGGCGAAAGATCTCGAGCGACCTGAGCTTCAATTACAAAGAGGGCAAGCAGACCTTGGTCGAGCGTAACCTCGTGAAGGGGACTTCGAAGCAACTCACAACGTCGATTCCGGCGTGCGTGAGCGATTCGCTGTCGGCGATCTTCTATGTCGGCTCGCAGCCGTTGACCGTTGGGCAGAACTTCCGGTTTCCGCTGGCAGATTCCATGCGCACGGTCACCGTGACGATGAAGGTTGAGGCAAAGGAAGAGATCAAGACACCGGCGGGAACGTTTCAGACGGTGCGGGTTCAGCCGACAGCGGAGGAAGGCGTGGTCAAGAACCGCGGAAAGATCTGGATCTGGTACACGGACGATGCGCGGCACATGCCGGTGCAGGTCCGGGCGAGCCTCTTCTGGGGTACCATTACGGCTCGTCTGCAGTCTTACGAGACGAAATGAGGTTGAAGATGGCGATGAACGACGAGAACGAGAGCGTGGAGTTCGACCCTGAGAAGTATGTGATGATTGCGCGGTACATGGCTCCGATGGAGGCCCAGATGGCCAAGGGGGTCCTCGAATCGGCGAGTCTTGAGTGCTTCCTGCACGGTGAGAATGCAAATGCCCTGATGCCGCCAGCCTTCAAGTCGCGGCTGATGGTCCACCGCAAGGACGAAGAGGAGGCGCGGAGGTTGCTGGATACTCCAGTTGACGCCGGCGCTCCGATCGAGACGACGGAAAAAGAGAATGATGACTGATGCAACGACCAGGCCGCGAGCTGTGCTGTGCCTCTCAGGCGGCATGGATTCAACGGTTTGCGCCGCGTTGGCGGCCAGGGACTATGACGTGTATGCCTTGCACTTCAGCTATGGGCAACGCACGGAGGCACGCGAGTTGGCCTCGGCAACGGAGATTGCCCGGTTGACGGGAGCGAAGGAGTTTCTGCCGCTGAAGATCGGTCTCTTTCGCAGAATCGGCGGTTCGGCGCTGACGGACGCCTCGATCGCGGTTCCGGATGCTCCCGCCGAGGAGGCTGCGATTGGAACAGAGATCCCGGTGACCTATGTTCCCTTCCGCAACGCGCACTTTCTTTCGGCGGCGGTGAGCTGGGCCGAGGTGGTGGGAGCCAGGCGGGTATTTATCGGCGCGGTGGAGCAGGACAGCTCCGGCTATCCCGACTGCCGGCCGGCGTATTATGACGCTTTCAACCAGCTGATCCGGCGGGGAACGAAAGAGGGCGATATCCTTGTGGAAACGCCACTTATCCATATGAGAAAAAGTGAGATTGTGCGGCTTGGAGTTGAACTTGCCGCACCATTCCATGTAAGTTGGTCATGCTATTCCGGCGAGCGCGAGGCATGCGGCGTCTGCGAGAGTTGTGTCCTGCGCCTGAGAGCATTTCGTGAAGCCGGCAGCGTCGATCCGATACCATACGCCCGTACGCTGTCTGCATCCAACAGCTAGCGGGAAA
>Ga0335082_10010474_pt1 | contig 10062 bp, 13 predicted proteins | sample Lox_Sample_41_FD_206718 | JGI IMG/M metagenome (GOLD analysis project Ga0335082, IMG submission 206718) | Soil microbial communities from Loxahatchee National Wildlife Refuge, Florida, United States - Lox_Sample_4.1 | ecosystem: Environmental > Terrestrial > Soil > Wetlands | place: USA...
AATCGTGCTGTCGAAAGGGGATGCCTGGAAACAGCTTAAGGGGGCTGCTCGCGACCTGGACATCGACTTGGCCGCCTTCAAGAAAGCGGAGCGCGAACTTGAAGACTCGCGTTCTTGACTCTTGGGCCATCCTCGAATGGATGCGGGCCAGAAAGCCTGCCGAGGATGCGGTCACAACGCTTCTCACGGCAGCTCAGGCGGGCATGGCTATGCTGTTGATAAGCGCCATCAACGTCGGCGAGGTTTACTACATTTTGCGAAAACATCACGCGGAAGAAGTCGCAGAGCGCTGGAGGATTCTTGCCCAGACCCTGCCTGTCACCATCGAAGTACCAACCGCCGATGACATCTGGGATGCCGCGCTGTTGAAGGGAAAATACTCCATCGCGTACGCGGACGCATTCGCGGCGGCACTGGCCCAAAAATATCGCTGCCCTCTGGTGACCGGAGACCCTGAGTTCCAATCTATTCCAGACTTGAAGCTGGATTGGGTTGGCCGTGACGCAATGTAGTGTTCGTAGTGTGCGGGCTCTGAACGATCCATCATCGGCGCCGGAGTGCGCGTCCACGTCGACGCCCGCAACGAAAAGATGAACGCTAAGATCCGCGAACACGCCATGCAAAAGGTGCCTTTTCAATTAGTCGTCGGCGACAAAGAGGTAGAGTCAGGCCAGGTCAACGTGCGCGTCCGGGGCCACGAAAAAGCCGAAGGCTCAGTGCCGGTGGATGCATTCGTCGAGCGGGTGAAGAAGCTGATCGAAACAAAGGCGGCGGGGCTGTAGCAGGTAAGATGCGTCTTAGCTTTTCTTCCAGTGCGAGTATAATCTGTGCGATAGAGTCAGTATTCAGTCGATATGCAGGGGACCGCAGGAGTGAGGCGGAGGGAAAGACATGTCTAGTGGTACTGGGAGCGGCGGTCCACATGCTAGTGCACATGGCCCCGGGAGCGGTCATCCAGATAGGAAGGCAGTTTCGTACGGCCGCGACAACGCGATAAAAAAGGCGGCGAAAAAATCTAAGAACGCGGCTAAGAAACCGTCAAAGAAGCGTTAATGAAACTGTCGCAAGCGCGAGACAATTACACCTATTTTTCTGGAAGAGCCAGTGAAATCGCCAGGCAGCTAGCGTTTGCTGGAATTGCGCTAATCTGGATATTCAAGAGCCAGGTAGGGGAAGATTATCGCGTACCGAGGGCCCTGCTTCCCGCGGCAGCATTAATTGTCTTGGCGCTGATACTGGACTTTGCACACTATGGCATCGCATCGCTCTGCTGGGGTATTTTTAGCCGAGTCAAGGAACGCGAAGGAGTAAAAGAGGACGCGGAGTTCTTAGCACCAAGGCAGATAAACTGGCCTTCAATCCTGTTCTTCTGGACGAAGCTCATCGCAATTATCGTGGCTTACATTTACATTTTGCATTTCTTGATCGTTCGAATCCACGCTTCGTGATCTTCGTCGGGTCAGCATCACATGGAAGCCGACCAGTTCCACGAAGGGTAGCTTGCTAACTTTACTGAAAACGTCGGCCGCATCCTAGACACTCTGCTACTCCGGTTTTTGCAGGACTAAAGCAATCAGGACAGCGCTGTTTGTTAGCGTTCGTTGCCGGTTTAGCAGGATTATCTATTTGTTCGACTCCAAGCAAAGCTAGCTCCTGTTCGGGATCCTTGAATTTCGGCGCTTCAGGATATATAGGTCCCATATAAGTTCCGCTTTGCTTAGCGGGTGGCTTAGCATCCGGAGTATCGAACAATACTAGTTGCGCCACGAGCCGTCCCGGATACAGAAGCAATGGCGTGTTTGAAACGTTAGCGATCTCCAGAGTTAAACAGCCACGATACCCAGGATGAATCCACGGGGCAGTTTCGATCACTACGAACATCCTCGCAACCGATGATTTGGTAAGTATCTGACCAGATACGTCGCTTGGCAACTTGATGAATTCGAGTGTTACTCCTAGGACGGTCTCGTGGGCTGGTACGACCAAGTAACGGCCGAACGGAACATGCAGCCTCTGGTGCCCGAGCCTGGATGCTTCTACGCCCGGATAGAAATATGGTCGCGGTGGAACTCGTGGTAAGAGAAAATGTGTCCCCAGTCGTAGATCGACAGAGTCGGCGTCGAAGGCTTTCCGAGCTTGTAGCAACGGACTGATTACAAGTGGATCTTGGTCCGCGACGGGTTTATTCAGCAGCTTGAAGATTCGCTCTCTTGAAATAACCGCCAATCGACTCCGCTCCTCTCTCCCGCACAAGTAGGGAGTGGTCCTCGATTGCCTTAGTCGTTAAGGCCTCAAGTCTTTTCGTCCAGTTGCTTCTATGACTCGGTAAATGGGGATTCTGTTCTTCCACACCCTCCATAAGATTTTCGAGAGATTCAAGATAAAGTCTGGTGGAAGCATTTAAAAGGGTGATCTCATCCGGATACCAATGCTGGCCGTCGAGGAAAACGGTTGACGGCACAACCGCACGGACGAGATATTTGCCGATCTCGTCGTTGAATTTGCGGTACGAGTTGAGTCGGCTGTCCAGCTTCTTGCCGTTTGCGTCTTTCATTATGTCCGTAACTGCATTCAAGATGTGAGGACTTAGAATCATGAACCCACTGATAGCCTCCTCCGCTAAGGGAGCGTCATTGTCACGATAGCCGAAGCTCTCTCTTTGCACGTTTTGGCTGCTCGACAAGACGCTCACATAATGACTCTTAATAGACTCTATGGCTGGCCACCATCTTAACTTTTGCAGTAGCAGGACCTGCTGTTTCAGACGAAGAAGATCGGCAGGATGGCTAGGCGTAAATATCGTGGAGCCAGCTCCCGCCGTGACCGAAAAGCCAGACGGTTGCGCGTCATCGAGGATCGTCGTCAGCCCGAACAGTTCGATATAAGCAAAACAGTAACAAGGTCCAATGAGCCATACCGCGAATAAATCACAAAACATCTCCTCGGCCCAGGCGCTTAATCTATCCTTTGACAACTGAAGATCTTCATCGGAGGCTGCTTCAAAGCCTTTCTTCATTACCGTTTTAAGCGCGGTTTCGATGTGCGGAAGAAGTCGGTCTTTGAGTTGCAGTTTCTCGAAGACGAAATGCCCCATTTCATGAGCGATAAGGAAATTCAGATACAGGGATGATGATTGGGAATACGGGATTCCAATCATCCCGGTGTTTGCCGGGAATCTCGGTGGTTGTGGGATGTATCTTTTAAACTTGTCGGTAGTCTCTTTAATTGCGCTAGATGGGATTTCCCAGTAGTTTAACTCGTCGATGTGGAAGATCGCAAAAGTGGTTTTGTCGAAACCACTAACACTGCGCAACCTGGTTGTGAGTGCCTCAACGAGGGCGTAAGGGACATTAAGCGTATCGGCATCGGCAGCCGCCTTGACATGTAGATGGAACTCAAACCACCCTAGGCGAATTGTTTCGAGTCTCTGACGATAATATTGGTATAACTCTGGTTTTGATGGCCGCTTAGCTGCAAACCCGCTTAAGTACTCTTTCGTGGCATCGCCAAGCTGTTTGATGTACTCAAAAAACCGCTTTGACGGCTCAGGGTACGCCGGCGATTCACTGTCGGCTAACGAGAATTGACAAACTGAATCGACAAACGAAAAAAGCGCTGAGGCATCCCTTTCGAGCGTCTCAACGCCTAGCTTGGTCCGGTCGGGCATCTCTTATGGCTGGGGCCTGTAGTAATAAAGCGCCCGACTTTCGATGGCGGACAAAAACTTGATTATGTCAAATGCATCTCTCTGCTGCTCATCGACTTTAGCAGAACCCTTTATAACTTTCTGTAACTTGCCGACAATCTGCTCACGCTCCGTTGTCGGGAAAGCCTCGTGCACGGTTCGAACTTGCTCATAGTACTCGGAGAAGGCCAACTTGTTTCTCTGAGGAGAGAAAATCTCTTTCTTCTCCTTTACTGCTTTCAGCGAAACGAGTGCTTCCTTCAGAGATCGAGCGAGATCTGGCTTCCGCTCGCCTGTATCGACAAATACGATGAGAGCGTCGATAACCTTTCGGGCGTCCAGCGCGAGTGCAAGGTACCGCGAACGAACTTGGGAAGTCTCCGGGCTCATCTTAGCAACTCCTTCATCCCGCGGCTTCGCAGTATATACGAAACCAGCGGGGATAGCACAATACCTATTATAGTCCATCTCGCATGACAAGAAAACTTGTCATCAATTCATTTGTACGACAATTATGCTTGACAAAACGCATGTATGTCAATGAAAATTGCTGTCAACTAATGCCGACCGTTAAGAATACTTGTCATGGCTTGGACACACCAGTTAGGCGAAGAAATAGCGAAGAAAAGGCGCCAAAATGGGAAGAGCCAAAAAGGCCTCGGAAACGATGTCGGCGTTTCTCGACAGATGATAAGTCAATACGAGAGCGGCTCGGTGCCTCCGCCCTTCGAGATCTTGGCTCGGATCGCAGAGGCAGTCAAAGCAGACGAGTTTGTAGTTGAGGATCTCCACGTGAAATTCAGCCGAAATGGCAAAGGAGCCCGCCCCGAGGCGATTCCGCAACAATTAATCTTAGACTTCGACGTGGCTGGAGGAGTAGCGGTTAGGATTGAGCGAACTCCGCAGGGTGTTTTAATAAAGAAAATGACGGCCTGATCTTCGCCTTTGTTCTGCCCACATGACAGACCGATGAGCGGGTGGATGAGATCTCTCCTCGCGGGTGACCAACCCCGTCAACCTATTGATAAGCAATAACTTACATGACAGGGTGGCCCATCCCGCCTTCTTTTGGCGGGGTGGGGCTTTTCGTCCGGAGTGCAACAAATCTCGTTTCCTATACAAAAACCCCACCCGGGCGAACCCAGCCCGGATGGGCCACCCACTTCACACGCTCACGTATCAATCATCACAGACTAGTGAGTGACCGAGAATGTAGCTTCTCTCCATGCCTTGGGGACTTGTTCGTTTCCAACGATCCCACTGTCTCCACTTCATCACCTTCACTTGTTACCGGCGGCAAGCCTTCCTCAACACAACCCACGCCAAGAATGTCTTCGAGCGCTCCCTTGAGCAAACCCGTCGCAGCTACCGGTTCTACGTGATCGGCTACGTGGTCATGCCCGAACACGTACACCTGCTTGTCACCGAACCCGAACGCGCGACTCTAGCCCGGGCGATACAGGCCCTGAAGCAGTCCGTCTCACAAAAACTCAAGGCACCCGACGGACGCTTCTGGCAAACTCGTTACTACGACTTCAACGTGCGTACTCCCCAAAAGCGAGTTGAGAAGCTGAAGTACATCCACCGCACCCCGTCCATCGCGGTTTGGTCGAAAGTCCCGAGGACTGGCCCTGGAGCAGCTACCGCCACTACCTATCGGGAGAAGTCGGCACCGTCCAGATCGAATCGCCCGTTGCGGCCTGGAAGCGGCGCCAAGTCGGGAAGGAGACCATCCTTACACTCCCCTTAGACGCTGACCCGAGATTCGATCTTGTTCACTGATCCGCCTCTGGTTACGTTAGTTTTTTCTTCCCACCGATTTTTTCTTGCCTGCCGCTTCCACCGCGCGTACATGCGAACCGTGGACCGAGGGACTTGTGTTCCGCCGCACCGGGCCCCCGAACAAGCGGGCACGTCGCTCTTTGACAATTTGAGCCGCCTCGTGGGCGAGGGATCTCAACGGCGACGAAGGGGGACGCCGGTACGCATCCAGTTGCGTAAGTTATTTGTTTGCAGGACTTTGCCTGTAACTATCTTTATTTGGACGAACTTGCGCACAATCGTGCTGTAAGTCCTTTGTTTTCAGGATAGGTGGGGGGAGGGGTACTGGCGCACTACAGTTCCAAAATGAACCTCGGCAGCGACCAACACTTGCTGGAACTCAGTGCCTACAGCCTGTCGAAAACGAAAACCACTTCCCCGTCTTCGTACTTCCACACGTTGGTCATGACTTTTCCGTCGGCCGACACCGTCGAAGTCATTTCCACAATGACCTTGCCGTTTTCCTTCTCCACGATCTTCCGTGTCGGACCGGGTCGTACCTGGCACATCACGGTTGAGAACTTCGACGGGTCAACATGCGGTACGGCGTGTTCCTTGCCGTCGCAAACACGGACACTTTCCTGGTGCCGCTTCTCGCCCGACTTGGTCACGTAATCCAGCGTGCTTGTATAGGTGTCCGGGCCGGTCTGCCTGATCGTGAGCGTTCCCTGTGATATGTCACGGTTGCCGAGCTTCGACTTCTCAGGATTGAGTTTCCATGTGCCGGTAAAATCAGCAGCCGCCATCGTCCCAACGATCAACAAGATGAGAAGCACCTTCCTAAGGAAGGGAAACATGAGGCGTCTCCTTGCGGTTCGATGTGTGTGGACCGAGGTTCCTCGGACGGAGTGGCAGTATAGCGCTGCGGCGAACGAAGCGCACAGCAACACACATTTCACTCAGACGTGGCCCAACAAGATGCGATGCACTTTCACCTTGGCGAAGCGGGTAGCGCTGATTACCAAAGTCCTAGCTGAATGGTTACCAACGTATCCGGGCTCATTCGCCGCCGCGCTGGCCCACAAGTATCGTTGCCCACTGGTTACCGGAGACCCCGAGTTCCGATTGATCGCAGACCTCGAGCTGGACTGGACTGGCCGCGCGCCAGCCTAAGCATAGCGCTGACCCACAATTGCCTTCCTTTCGTTGGCAATCGCGGGGCTTGTGGCAATCGCTGCACGAACCAATAACCGTCACCTTCGCGACATCGCAGCACCGTTGATACCTCGCCCCAGTTTCGCGCGAGGCATGGGGCAAGGGCGGCACAAGGGTCAGTCCAGGGCATAGCGGACGTAAGACGCGCCGCATTCGGCGGGTGTCCCTGGCTGCTCTGCCACGGCAGACGTAGGGTTGATTGGGCGCTCTCGCCTCCGTTGGGAGATGAGAGGCTCGCATAGGAAAATCATGGTCGCGGTAGCGGCCGAATCGATGGTTGGTGGAACGAGGTTGGTTTCACCGGAAGCTGAGTCTAGCGAGTTCTCCGGTGGCCTGTGCCCTCAACGAAACTGGCGAACGCCCAGTGCTGACGCACTTCCACAGGTGGAGTATCGCTTGACAACACCTTCGACCTTATCGAGGGGCGCCCGCTGTAAGCCGGCTCAGCGAATTCCATTCAGCGGGTGTACGCCAAAGGTCAGTTTGTCGTCGTAGGACATTTTGGCCAGGTGGACGGTGTATTCCTCTCTGGGCAGCAGAGAATTCAGCGTGAACACCTTGTAGCCGTCGCCGGAGGTCTCGGTGCGGCGGAAGACTCCGGGCTCGGTCTCGCTGACTTCGCGGTTGCCCTGCAGTTGGTCGAGGAACAACTGCGCCGACTTCTGGTCGGCTTGGCCGCCTGCGCTCGCGTCGGTGAGCGATTCGGCAGCGTACGAGCGGATGAGCTTCTGCCAGTATTTCTCCAGCAGGTCTGTGCTGGCGAAGACGTCAGCCCAGGTGATGCGGCCATTGACAGCCACGACTACTCCTTTGGCGCCGACCTGGCGCAGCTCGCGCAGGAGTCCGTCGTAATTGGCGGCGACCGAAGCGACCGTCTTCTGCACTTCGGGATTCTGCATGACCTTGGCGTAGGAAGTCGTGCCACGGATCGCCGGACCACCTTGCGGGGCCGCGGCAGCCATTCCGCCGGAGGCCCGGGCCACGCTGTCCCAAACGCTGCGCTGGTCGCGGGCCGCCATGGCGGGCATGCGCACGCTGGGCTGCGCCATCGCCGAGTTCATGCTGCCGAAGTATTCGGACGACGCCACCCAGCGCCCCGCTTCGACACAGAAAACAGATAGATCAATGGGATCGGATTTGGGCGGAACAATGCGGTCAACGCCGATGACGCGGTCCTGCTTGCCTCCGGTGACTACCTCCCCGGCGAGCAGCAGCAGCGGGCGGTCGGAGTTGTTGACCAGCACCAGGCGGTTGACCTGGGCGCCCGAGGGCCGAGGAAGAAAGGTGCCGGGGCGAATGAGTCCTTGCAGCGAGCTGGCCTCCGTGACGACGACTGCTCCGGAGCGCAGACCTTCGTCGAGGGTGAGGAAGCGGGCGGTGTTGGCCTCGGCGCCTCCAACGATGGGAAAGAGGCTGAGGTTGCCTTTGGTGATGGGGGGCAGGACCTTGTATGCGTGAGTTGGGGCGCCGGCGGTGGCGAAGGTCGCGGCCAGTAAAACGAAGGCAAGTTGGGTGAGTGCAGTGCAGTTCATGTCGTCCTCCGGAGGCGCCCGATGTGAGCGGCTATGTGAGGCTCACGGAGGAGCAGTTGGGGCGTCTCTAGCAGAAGAACGCGAGCCAGTGTTCTTCTTGCACACGAATTGATAGGATTCGCAGCAATGGACTCCTTACCGGCTGCCAGCTCGACCGATGTACGCCCGTCCGCGGCGGTGCGGGAGTTTGCGGCGCAACAGTATGCACGCAGCGAGGCGGGACAATACGGGATGGACATTGGCGAGCTGACCGCCATTGTTGCCGAAATCGTGAAGCAGAGGGTGTGGGGAGGCGACGAAGCGGCCGAGCAGGACTTCCTGGCGGCGCTGCGGCTGGAGGAGTTGGTCCTGGCGCGGGCTTGCGCCAAGGGCAACGAGCGCGCATGGGAGGTCTTTCTCACGCGCTATCGCAACACGCTGTATGAAACTGCCTACAAGATTGCCAGAACGGAGAGCGACGCCCGCGGCCTGGCGGATTCGCTGTATGCGGAGCTCTACGGCGTGGACGCCAAAGGCCAGCAGCGGACCTCGAAACTGCGTTACTACCAGGGGCGCGGGTCGCTGCAGGGCTGGCTGCGGACGGTTGTGGCGCAGGAGTACATCAATCACTATCGCAGCACGAAAAAGGAAACCAGCCTGGATGCCGCGCTGGATGACGGCGCGCAGTTCGCTGCCGCGGAGCCCGAGCCGGTTGTGGCGGAGCCTCGAGTAGATGCAGCGGTGAAGGCGGAGCTGACTGCACTCGACGCCGACGAACGCTTCCTGCTGGCGGCGTACTATCTGGACCACCGGACGCTGGCAGAAATCGCGAAGCTGCAAGGGGTGCATGAATCCACCATCAGCCGAAAGCTGGAGCGAACAGTGACGGCGGTGCGAAAGAGGATGGTCAAGCGGCTGGTGCAATCGGGTATGAGCGGGCGTGAGGCCGAGGAAGCCTTGCAGAGCACGGACGTTCGCGACCTGCACGTGAAGGTGAATGAAACTCTGCGGCAAGGAATGCCGAAGACGACGTTCTATAAGGAGAAGGGCGAGACCCAAGGATGAATCCGGAACTGCCTAAGCCGATACTTGACGCACTCGGCAAGGGGCCGACGCCAGCGGAGCATCCGGCGGCCGAGTTGCTGGCTGCGTTTGCGGAGCGAGCGCTGGCCGGAGAGGAGGAGCGCCAGGTGACGGAGCATCTGGCGCGATGCGGGGACTGCCGGGAGATCGTGTTTCTGGCCAGCAGCGCAGCGCAGGAGCCAATGCAGCAAGAGCGGGAGCTGGTGGCCGCGGCAGCCGTGATGATTCCGCAAACGGCGACCAAGGCAGCGCAACGCTGGAGGCTGAGACTGGCTTGGGCCGCGCCCGTCGCGGCGGCCGTGTTGGTGGCGGCCGGTGTGGTGGTGTGGCAAGAGTCCCAGCGGGAGCCGGCGGGGCTGAAAGTTGCGTCGAACGTGGAGAGCCAGGGCGGGGAGCGTCCTGCGGCAACAGCGCCGGAAGTGAAAGCACCACCGCTGGCGAAGAGCGTGGCCGTGTTGTCGGCGCCCAAACCGGAAGCGAAGAGCAAGCCGGCTAAGCATGCTCAGCCGGAGGCTCCGGAAACGGTTGCGGTTGGAGCAAGTGCGCTGCCCGAGATACAGGCAGGGGGAGTGCCGTCTGTTAGCGGGGCGCAGAGCGCGAGGAATGAGCCGGCCAAGATTGCGATCGGCGGCCCGGTGGCGCCGGCTGCAGCGCCTGCTGCGCAGGGTTCGGCATTCGCAGGAGGGGAAGCGGGGGCAATAGGGTACACGCCCTCTGCCGCGGACCAGTTGCGGTTCAGCCGGGCGGCTCCGGTGGCTGGTGCTGGTTCTCCTGGATGGCGGGTGACGCCCGAGGGACACCTGGAGC
>Ga0335082_10010477_pt1 | contig 10061 bp, 7 predicted proteins | sample Lox_Sample_41_FD_206718 | JGI IMG/M metagenome (GOLD analysis project Ga0335082, IMG submission 206718) | Soil microbial communities from Loxahatchee National Wildlife Refuge, Florida, United States - Lox_Sample_4.1 | ecosystem: Environmental > Terrestrial > Soil > Wetlands | place: USA: Florida...
GACGGCGACAATGTGCGTCAGGGCCTGAACGCGAATCTCGGCTTCTCGCCCGAGGACCGCGCCGAGAACATCCGCAGGGTCGGCGAGGTCGCCGCGCTCTTCGCCGACGCCGGCCTCATCACCATCACCTCCTTCATCTCGCCCTACCGGGCCGATCGCAGGCGCGCGCGCGCCGCCGCCGGCGACCGCTTCCACGAGATCTACATCCATGCCGATCTCGGCACCTGCGAGAAGCGCGATCCCAAGGGCCTCTACAAGAAGGCGCGCCGCGGCGAGATTCCGGAGTTCACGGGCATCTCCGCACCGTATGAAGCGCCGGAGGCGGCCGAGCTCACCGTCGATACCGACCGTCTCTCGGTCGAGGAGTCGGTGGCGCGCATCATCGGCTACGTCGAGAAGAATTTTGTCATAGTCCGTCCGCCCACCGGCGCGTCCGCGTGACCATGGCGCGCGCCATTGGTTCGCCCGCGGCCGAAAAATAGTCTTGCATTGTCGGAGGGCGCTGTTTACGGTTTTTGACTTCTGAGAACCGCGGTCATCACCGCGGCGAAGTCTTAAGAGATTCCTCCGGCCGTCGGGGAGGCGGCGGAGGTTAGAAAACATGGCGGGGTGGAGCAGGTCGCACAGCAGGCGATCGCGTGTGGTTCACAGTCACAGGCGCGGCTTGCCGCGTCCATTGAAAGTGACCGGGGGGTGTGATGCGGGGACGAACGGGGATACTCCGGCGACAATTCGTGGACGTTTTGGATCGGGCCTTCGTGCCCCGTGAGATCTTCCTGCGGGCGGACGGCCGGGTCAGATATGTGAAAGTTTCGCGCCGCCAGCAGATGGCGGCCGCGGCCATCGTCACCGGGTTCGCCGGATGGACCCTGGCGAGCACGACCGGCCTCGTGGTCGGCGGCTTCCTCCTCGGCCAGCAAAGTACCCAGCGCCACGATGCCGAAGCGGCCTACGCGGAACTGCGCGCGCAGGTGGCCGCCTCGCGCGCCCGCTTCGCCGAGATGGCGGCGGCGTTGAACAGCCAGCAGACCTTCCTGCTCGATCTCGTGAAGGGCCGTGCGGGCCGGGCAGCGCCGGCGTCGACTCACCCCGCCGCTGACGGCGTCGCGTCAACGTCATCGGCCGCCGACCCGGTGGTGCAGACGCTGGCGGAGACGACGGCGAGTCTCGCGGCGATCACCTCGAACAATCGGGCGCTCGGGCAGCAGTTGGCCACCATCGAGAATCATGTGAGGGCGCTCGATGCCGACCGCGCCCGCGCCGCCGCGGCGCGCGATCGCTACGCCCTTGCCCTGCAGTCGACCGCCTCCGCGCTGGCGATGCAGCACGAGCAGGTCGCCGCGCTGAGCGATGCGGTGACGGTGCTGCGCACCGAGGTCGCCACGCTCGACGGCTCGTGGCGTCGCGCGGCCACGGCCCGCGACTACTACGCCGATGCCTGGCAGGAGTCGCAGGCCGCCCTGGATTCGACGCAGGGGCACGCGGCCGCGCTGTCGGACCAGGTGGCGCAACAGCGCGCGCAGATCGCCGGCATGAACGTCGCGGCGGCCGAGGATGCCGGCGCGCGCCGCGAGCTCGACCAGCGAATCGCCGAGCTGTCGGCCGATCTCTCGATGGCCACCGGCGAGAAGGCGCAGCTGAGCCAGACCATCCGCGGCATGCAGCGCACCGTCGCGCTGATCGCCGACGACCGCAACGCGCTGCGGGCGGCGCGCAACGGGCTGAGCGCCCAGGTCGCCTTCCTCGAAGGCCGCATGTCCAGCATGCAGCAGACCCAGCAGACCATCGTGCAGAACCTCACCGATCGCGCCCACATGACCGTGGCGCAGATCGAGAAGACCATCATCATGACCGGCCTCGACATCGACGGCCTGCTCGATGCCGCCGCCGTGAAGGTGAACGGCGAGGGCGGTCCCTTCATCCCGGTCGCGCGCTCGCTGCGCAGCACGGAAGAGCGCACGATGCTGGCGAGCATCCAGAAGCTCGACGGCGAGGTCGGGCGCTGGGAGCAGCTGCAGCTGGTCCTGCGCAATCTGCCGCTGGCCGCGCCGCTCGACAGCTATCAGCTCATGAGCGGCTTCGGCGTGCGCATCGATCCCTTCACCGGCCAGCGCGCCCAGCATGACGGGCTCGACCTCAAGAACGAGCCGGGCACGTCGGTCTTGGCGACGGCGCCCGGAACAGTTATTTACGCCGGCTGGATGCGGGACTATGGTCGGGTGGTCGAGATCGATCATGGCCTCGGAATCCACACCCGCTATGCGCACCTCAAGGCGATCACGGTAAAGGTCGGTCAGAAAGTGGAATTTCGACAGGAAGTAGGCAAGCTCGGCAACTCCGGCCGCTCGACCGGACCCCATCTGCACTATGAGGTGCAGGTCAACGGTAAACCCCAGGATCCCATGAACTTCATGGAGGCAGGCAAGTATGTTTTCAAAGGATAGCAAATCGACATCGACGCCGGCGGCGACGCCGAGCCCGGCTCCGGCGGCGGACACGTCGCGAACTGCTGCCGCCGCTGCAGCACGCGCGGTGGCGCCGTCGATCATCAGCCCGGATCTCAAGATCAAGGGCGACCTGATCTGCAACGGCGACATCCAGATCGACGGCACCATCGAGGGCGACGTGGTCAGCCGCTCGATCACCGTCGGCGAGGGTGCTGACGTGCGCGGCGCCATCTCCGGCGAGGCCGTCCGCATCTGCGGCTCGGTGAACGGCCAGATCAAGGGCACGACGGTGACGTTGGCGAAGACCGCCAAGGTCGTCGGCGACGTCCTGCATCAGACCCTGTCGATCGAACCCGGCGCCTTCTTCGAAGGCCAGTGCCGGCGCATCGACTCCTCGCAAATCGGCCACGAGAACCGCGCCGGCTCGACCAAGAAGGAAAGCGCCGGCTCGAGCGCATCGCACTCCGCCGCCGCCGAATAGGCGCCCTGCGACAATCCGTCACCGGGGCGGACCGCTGGTCCGCCCCGGTGCCGTTTTTCAGCATCCCGGCCCAAGCAGAACTCGCTGCCGAAGCCCTACAATTGTGTTGTCACCCCCGCGAAAGCGGGGGTCCAGGGGGACCGCTTCGTCGCTTGCTCTGGACCCCGCTTTCGCGGGGGTGACAACATTCAGCATGCAGCCAGTTGCGACGTTTGGCTTAACCCGACGCGCCGATCGCCGCGCAGAAGGTGGCGGGATCGACGTTGCCGCCGGAACACACGACCACGGCCGTGCGCCCGCGCAGGCCGATCTTGCCGGCCAGCGCCGCCGCGAGCGCGACCGCGCCGCCCGGCTCGATCACCAGCTTCAGTCTGCCGAACGCATAGGCCATGGCAGTCTGCACGTCCTGGTCACTCACCGCGAATCCGCCCGCCAGCAGCCGGTCGTTGATGGCGAAGGTCAGCTCGCCCGGCGTGGCCGCCATCAGCGCATCGCAGATCGTGCTCTTGCCGGGCTCGTTGCTCACGCGCTTGTGGGCGGCGAGCGAGCGCGCGGTATCGTCGAACCCCGCGGGCTCGGCGGCGTAGATTTTCACCTCTGGCAACAGCGTCGTAAGCGCCGTCGCGCAGCCGGCGATCAGGCCACCGCCGCCGGCAGGGCAGAGCACGATCTCGGGCGCCACGCCTTTGGCCTTGCACTGGCGCGCGATCTCCAGCCCGATGGTGCCTTGCCCCGCGATCACGTCGGGATCGTCATAGGGCCGCACCAGCACGGCTCCGCGCTCCGCTGCCAGCCGCGCTCCGATCTGCTCGCGATCCTCGCGATGGCGGTCATAGAGGATCACCTCGGCGCCGTAGGCCCGGGTGTTCGCGATCTTCATGGCCGGCGCGTCGGACGGCATGACGATCACGGCCGGCAGCCCGCGGATCTGCGCCGCCGCCGCCACGCCCTGCGCGTGATTGCCGGACGAGAACGCCACCACGCCGCCCTTCGCGTCGCGCGGGATCTGGCTGATCTTGTTGAAGGCGCCGCGGAACTTGAACGATCCCGTGCGCTGGAGCGTCTCCGGTTTGATGAACACGCGGCCGCCCGCCCGCGCATTGAGGTCGTGCGATTCGAGCAGCGGCGTCTCCACCGCCTGGCCCGCCAGGCGCGCGGCCGCGGCCTCGACAGCAGCGAGATCGGGCAGGGGTGATGTCGTCATGTTCATGCTTTCCATCCCTCAGGAGCGGGCCACACGTTGCGGCAATTCGACGAGATCGCCAAGCTCGATTTCCGGTCCTGCCGGCAGCCGCTCGCGCGGCTCGCGCGCCCGGTTGATCCAGACGGCGCGGAAGCCGAAATGCGCCGCGCCGGCGACGTCCCAGCCGTTCGAGCTGACGAAGCAGATGCGCCGCGCCGCCACGCCGAGCCGCGCGACGGCCAGCCAATAGACGTGCGGATGCGGCTTGAAGACGCCCGCCTCTTCGACCGACAGCACCGCGTCGAACTGCGCGGCAAGCTGTGCGGCGTCGAGGGCCGCCTCCAGCATCGTGGGCGCGCCATTGGAGAGGATCGCCGTCTTGAAGCCGGCCGCGCGGATCGCGCGCAGCATCGCCGGCGCCTCCGGATAGGCGGTGAGCTCCCGATAGCCCTCGAGCAGTCGTCGGCGCAACTCGGCATCGGCAATGCCGTGCCGCTCGCAGGCAAAGTCGAGCGCCTCCGTCGTCACCTGCCAGAAATCCGCGTGCGCGCCCATCAGGCTTCGCAGCCAGCTGTACTCGAGCTGCTTGCGCCGCCAGGTCGCGGAGAAGGCATCCGCCTGGGACCCGAGCGCGGCGCGCCAGCGCGCCGCCGCGCTGTTCACGTCGAACAGCGTCCCGTAGGCATCGAACACGACGGCATCGATGGGGGCGAGACGGGGCGGCGGCATGCACTGGCAATATCAGAGCGAACGCCGAGAGGTCCAGCACCGCAAGCAGCATAGGTGCGCCGTGTGCCCATGCTCGTCGACTGAGCAATGGCTGGTCGGCATCCGCTCTGGTCCGCTTTGCGGACCGAGGAAGGACCTCGCGCCAGGTCCGAGTCGCGCCAAGTTCTGAGATTCAGACTGAAGCACAATTCGATCGAACCAACGCTACGATCGGGCTGTGACGCGATAGACTCGCGCGTTGCCCTCGACGCCGCGCAGCGGCGCACCGAACTCCTCGATATCGTGGCCCGCGAGCAGCTCGCGAACGCCCGACGCCGTGTAGAGCGCTTCCGTCAAGCAGATTTGACCGGCATCAGCGAACGACTGAACGCGCGCGGCTATGTTCACGGTCTGGCCGAAGTAGTCGAGACTTTCGTTAAGGGTCACTGCGATGGACGGCCCACAGTGAGCGCCCATCTTGAGAATGACGTCGGGCTGGCCGCGCTCGCGATTGAATTGCCCAATTTCCTGCAGAATGCGGAGCGCAGCCGCCACAGAGTCGGCCGGCCGAGAAAAAGCTGCCATCACAGCATCGCCAATGGTCTTCACGATGGCACCACCATGTCGATGGGCGGCTGCCTCAAGCAGGGCGAAATGTTGCCGGACCAGAGCATAAGCATTGAGATCGCCGAGACGCTCATAGAGCGCAGTCGAACCTTTCAAGTCGGTGAACAAGAACGTCACCTGCCGGATGCCGAGCCCTTCCTCCTCGTCCACGCGCTCGGAGCGGAAGAGCTTTCGGAAAGTCTGCCGCGTCAGCAGCATGCCGCCAGAGACATAGGGGTCGAATTGGAGCACCGGTTTCTCCGGCATGGCTACGATCTCGGGCGGCCAATTGATCAAGAGCAACGACCCTCGCTTGGGGCCGGTGTTGGTGATCTCGAAAACCGCAGGTCCGGGCGGCAAGGCCGAAAGAGCCGGCTTGAAGCGCTGGCCATCGTAGGCGACACGAACAATCGTCGGAGAGTTGGTCGTCGGTGCGGTACCAATGGAGTCCACGACTGGAAGCACGAAGCCCGCCTGCGTCTGAACGTTGACGCCCGAAAGGGCCCCGGGCCCAATATCCGCCTGCAGCGCGGAGGTAAGGCCTGGGGGAAGATACGTCATCGCGCGCACGAAGTGACGCAGGATATCGACGAATCGGGTTTGTCCGCCGGGCAGTCGCCCGCTGTTGGCGAATTTCAGCTTCCAGTGCAGGTCCTCGATCGAGAGATTGTCGATGTCGTGGAGTGCAAGGCGGCGGACTTGCGGTGAGACAGAGAAGGAAACCTCGATGAAGTCGTCGAGTTCGGTCTGACCGTCGATATCACACAGTCCACAGACGAAGTGACTCCGGAGCGCGCGCAGCTTGCCGAAGCTCTCCAGCACCAAACCAGAATGGGGACAGAGGATATCCCAATGCATGTCGACCAGTCCGGCGCGAGCGGCATGGAGGAACAGATCGATAGATTCGGGCTCAGCCACGCCACGATCGCGGGCGAAGGCCAGGGGATTGGCGCGGTAGACGCTGACCTCATCGCCGCTGCGGATCAGCGTTTCGAACTTGGAGATGACCCGCGGGCTCCAGCTACGGCCCTGCTCTATCTCGGTCATCTTGTTTTCGAGAAGCCGTTCGTCAATGGATGTCATCGCCAGCTCCTGACAATAACAACTTACCAGCTTCGCTTGGCCGTCGCGAGCTACTTCGCCGGCGGCAGCGTGTCTCCATAAGCTGCAGACCCGGACTACTCCGAATACCTGCTCAGCGAGCTCGCGCTGAAGACCGCCGCTAGGGGTCAATCACAGCTGTCTTCCGATGTCGGCCCTGTGTCCGATTATCGCACAGTCCCTGAAGCCGGCTATCTTGGTTTGTTGCGCCTGCGTCCCTTCGTTGCGCCGTGGTGGCGCACCGCCTACCGCTTCAGATCCTGCTCGATCGAGAGCGCGATCTGCGTGCCGCCGAGGCGGGCGCGGTAGACCTGCAGGTTCTCCAGCACGCGCTGCACGTAGTTGCGCGTCTCCGAGATCGGGATGCTCTCCACCCAGTCGATCGCGTCCACGCTGTCCAGGCGCGGGTCGCGGTTCTGGCTGAGCCACTCCTGCACCCGCCGCGGCCCGGCGTTATAGCCGGCGATGGCCAGCACGTAGGAGCCGCCATAGCCCTCGATCAGCCCGTCGAGGTAGGAGCGCCCGAGCGTCATGTTGTAGGTCGCGTCGGCGGTCAGCCGCGGCTTGGAGAAGGGCAGGCCGAGCTGGGTGGCGACCGATTTCGCCGTCGCCGGCATCAGCTGCATCAGGCCGAGCGCGCCGGCCGGGCTCAGGGCATCCGTCTGGAAGGCGCTCTCCTGCCGGATGATGGCCAGGGTGAGGGCGGCCTCCGGGTCGCCGGGCGGCACCGGCAGCATCGGATAGAGCTGGTCGACCAGCTCCACGCCGTCGAGCCGCGAGGCCTTGGCGGTCGCCACCATCAGGTCGTCGCGCCCGAGCGAGGCCGCCAGCTCCGCCGTCAGGCGATGCTCCGTCGGCGTCTTCGCCAGGTCCACCAGCTTCAGCAGGAACGGCTTGGCGCGGTCGGCCTGATCGACCTCATGCAGCTGCTGCACGATGCGCACCAGCTCGCGCTTGCCGAACTCGGCCGCCTGCGGTCCGCTCGCCTCCGGCACCGCCGCGAACAGCAGCGGACCGCGATGGCCCGAGCGCTGCGCCGCCAGCTGCCCGTAGTAGGCGGTCGACCACTGCGCCGCTTCGGCGTACCAGCTGCTGGCATCCTGCTTCTTCTTCAGCTCCTCGGCGGCACGTCCGGCCCAATAGGCGGCGCGCGCCTTGCTGATCGGAGAGGCGACGCCGCCATGCAGACGCGTGAAGTGCGTGTAGGCTGTCTTCGGATCGTGCATGAAGCGGAGCGCGATCCAGCCGGCCAGCCACTCGCCTTCGGCGAAGGTCGTGCCGTCGGTGGCGCCGTGCTGGATCGCCAGCTTGTAGGCGACCTTCACCTGGCCGCGCGCGAGCGCCCGCCGCGCCGCGTCGTCGATCTCGCGCCACAACATGTCCGGCTGCGCCACTTCCTTCAGCGGCGGGAAGAAGAGATCGGGGATCGCCGTATAGTTCTCCTTGCGGCGGCGGAAGCGGGCGCGCTCATAGATGAGGCCGGCGTCGCGCTGCAGGCTCTTCGGCACCTTCGCCACCAGCTTGTCGGCGTTCTTCTTCTCGTTGCGCAGGGCGATGCGCGCCTCGGCGAGCGCCCGGTGCGCACCGTCGACCCGGCTCGTCATGCGCTTCGCCGCGTCCTGCCTGTTGTCCCACAGCAGGCGGTCGAGGCGGGCGACATGGTCTTCCGCCCTCAGCTGCGCGCCGAACTTGCCGAGGAACTGCTTCTCTTCGTCCTCGCCGCCGTCGAGCTCGATCCAGGCGCGCCGCACGACCTCCGTGGCCTGGGCCTTGTCGCCGCCCGCCTGGAGCGCCCGCGCCAGCTGCGTCGCGCCGGCAAAGGTCTCCGGCTCGCGCTGGCCGAAGAAGGCGAGCACCGTCTTGGCCGGCAGGTCGCTCGGCATCACCAGCTCGGCCTGCAGCTGCAGCGTCCCCTGGCTCGGCCAGTCCGGATTCTCCTGCATGAAGTCGGCATAGTCCGAGAAGTCGTAGCCGGAATTGAAGCGCATCAAGTCCAGCCACAGGATCACCTTGGCCAGCAGCGGGTCCTTGGCCTTGTGCGCAAACGCCTCGGCGACGGGCCATTTGTCGTCCTCGGCGGCGATGAAGGCGGACTGATAGCTGGCGCGATCCGCTTCCGACAACGTGGCAGCAGACGAAACACGCGCACTGGCGCCCATGGCGCCCAAAACGGCGAGAGCGAACCCGACCCAACGACTTGACATCAAACCCTTCCGGCAGGCGAAGCGACGAAACCCGTGGCGAAGATATAACGCGATTCTTGCCAGATCATGGTTAATAATCCTTAACTGCCGGTTGGCTTTTCGTCTGTGATCCCTATCATAGGACGGTTGCAAAAAGAGCACGTCGTCCCGAGGGAGGAAGCGATGTTCCAGGGGTCCATCACCGCGCTCATCACGCCGTTCCGCAACGGCGGGGTGGACGAGAAGTGCTTCCAGGACTTCGTGGACTGGCAGATCAAGGAGGGCACCGACGCGCTCGTCCCCGTCGGCACCACCGGCGAGTCCCCGACCTTGTCGCACGAGGAGCATATGCGGGTGGTCGAGCTCTGCATCGAGGCGGCCGGCAAGCGCGTGCCCGTGATCGCCGGCACCGGCTCGAACTCGACCGACGAGGCCATCAGTCTCACGCGCCACGCCAAGAAGGCGGGCGCCGATGCGGCCCTCGTCGTTCTGCCCTACTACAACAAGCCGACGCCGGAGGGGCAGTATCGCCACTTCAAGGCGATCCACGACGCCGTCGAGATGCCCATCATCATCTACAACGTGCCGCCGCGCACCGCCGTCGACATGACCGTCGAGACCATGGCGCGCTGCGCCAAGCTGCCGCGCATCGTCGGCGTGAAGGACGCCACCGCCGACCTCACGCGCCCCATGCTCACGCGCATCGCCATCGGCGCGCAGTTCTGCCAGCTCTCGGGCGAGGACGGCACGGTGGTGCCGTTCCTGGCCCAGGGCGGCCACGGCTGCATCTCCGTCACCGCGAACGTGGCGCCCCGCCTGTGCTCCCAGCTGCACAAAGCGTGGCAGCGGCGCGACCTCGACACCGTGAACTCGATCAACGAGCGCCTGATGCCGCTGCACAAGGCGCTGTTCGTCGAGACCAGCCCCGGCCCGGTGAAATACGGCGCCAGCCTGCTCGGCCGTGCCGCCCCTGAGGCGCGTCTGCCGCTCTGCGAGATCGCCGACCGCTCGAAGGAAGCCGTCCGCTCCGCCATGACCTCGGCGGGATTGCTGAACTGACGCGCAGAGTCAGCGTTACTCAAACTCAGTTTGTCACCCCCGCGAAAGCGGGGGTCCAGGGCGATCGACCGAGCGGTTGCCCTGGACCCCCGCTTTCGCGGGGGTGACAAATTGTGAGAGGCGTAAGAGCATTATCGATGGCCAAAGAACAGACCCCCATGCGCGCGGCCGCCCAGAACCGCAAGGCGCGCCACGACTATTTCATCGAGGAGACGCTCGAGGCCGGCATCGTGCTGACGGGCACCGAGGTGAAGTCGCTGCGCGCCGGCGGCGCCAGCATCGCCGAGGCCTAT
>Ga0335082_10010478_pt1 | contig 10061 bp, 9 predicted proteins | sample Lox_Sample_41_FD_206718 | JGI IMG/M metagenome (GOLD analysis project Ga0335082, IMG submission 206718) | Soil microbial communities from Loxahatchee National Wildlife Refuge, Florida, United States - Lox_Sample_4.1 | ecosystem: Environmental > Terrestrial > Soil > Wetlands | place: USA: Florida...
ATCTGCTGCGTCTCGGCCAGGTCCGATCGCGTCTGCCAGAGACTGGCGATCTGATCTGGCGCATCTGAAACGTTGTTGATCTTGAGTCCTGAAGTCAGTTCCTCCTGGGCCCGCTCGGCGCGCTTTTGGATCTGGTTCATACCCATCAGAAAGTTCAGCGTGGAAGGATCGAGGGAACTGATCATTTGGTTGCTCTACTTGATAATGTTCATCAGCGTATCTGTCAGGCTATTCAAGATGCCCAGCATCTTGGAGACGGCTTGATAGGACCTTTGGAACGTCATTAGGTGCTCGGCTTCCTCGTCGAGTGAGACACCCGAAACCTGCTGCCGCAACGTTTGCGCCTGGGTGAGCAGCTGTTGCTTGGTAGTTTGATTGTCGGTTGCCGCCGACAGATCGTTCCCCACCCGGCCTCCCAAGTTTCCATAGCACTGCGCGAACGTAAATCCGTTGAGGTTCTTGCCGTCACCCAACTTCGCCAAGTTCAACGCGTTTCCATTACCTCCCGGTGCGCCGGGCAGAGCTGCGGCGATTTGGTCCGGTGTGAGCGGGTTCACGGCCAATGTGACCGCCGCGCCGATACTGGTGTCGTAGGTGAACAGGTCCATTACGGGCGCCGCTCCGTTTTGATCGATGCCATTGTCCAGGGCCGTGTTCACTTGATCGGCAAGGCCCTTGGCCAGGGTGTTCAAATCGTCGAGATAGGACGGTAAAAGCTTATTATTGTCATCGAGCAAGGCGCTCAGTTTTCCGCCTGTAATCTGGCCCGTAATGTCCTGGCCAGTGCTGCTGAGAATTGCGGTCTGTGAGGTCGAGAAATCGCCTTGGATCGCGTACAGGTGGTCCGCCACGACCAGCGGCGTCTGACCTCCGATGAACACCGAGACGGTACCGTCCGGTTGCTGCAACGCGGTGAAGTTGGTGAGTTGTGACAGCTGTTCGAGGGCCGAATTCAACTCGGCATCCACGCCCGCATCGACGCCTCCATTCGGATCGACACGATTTTCGGAATTCACCTGCGCGATCAGTCCTGCTAGGTGGTTGATGCCGTCGATGGTAGTTCGTCCTTCCTGGTTGATGTTGGTCCCTTGGCTTTCGAGTCCCGACGCTGTTTGCTTAAAGTTCTGAGCCACTGTAATTGCCTGCTCGATCACCTGCTGCCGCGAGACGGTATCGTTCGGGTTAATGCTGAGTTGCGAGAAGCTCTGGAAAAGATTGCTGATCGCCGGACCTAGGCCCGAGGTGCTCGACAAGCTGAAATAGGTTTCGAGCGGCGTCAGATCCGATACTTTTTGGCCGTAGAAACCCAGCTCCGTCTGTTGAGCGCGCACCGCCTGCTCGGCGAATCCGTCGCGGGAGCTGAGAACCTGTCCTGCCATTACGCCGCCAGGCAGGCCAACGCTGAGGTCGAAGGGCATTGCTTCGAGCGACTGCGTTTGCTTCGCATAGCCGGGCGTGGTGGCATTCGTGACGTTGTTCTGAGCGACCGTGAGCCCATCTTCGAACACGCGCAAGGCGTTGGCTGTATTCAACATGGAGGTCATCAGACTACCCATGAAGCACCACCTTGCTTACCGCGACCGGACCTCGCGAACCCGCTATTCCAGCCGCATTGTAGGCTGTGGTATCACCTTCGCCTTGGTTCATGAGCAACCGCGCCCAACCTTGATAGAAGTTGCCGGCGCCATCCAATAGCGCCTTAGTCTGTTGCAAATCCCGGCGCAAACCCCGGATTTCGGGCGCCATCACTTGCTCGATCCCAGGGCTTCTCCGCTCGCCAGATGCAAGTTTGGATTCCAGCGCTTGCAAGCACTCGACTGCGGCGGCAATGTCGGACTCACCGCTAGTCAACGCCTCGATGGTCGGCCGCACCAACTTGAACCGCAATTTATCCAAACTGCGGCGCGCCTTTCGGATCGTTTCGAGCTCCTGCTTCACCTTACCTTCACTCCTAGTTGTGACTGAGGCTGCTGAAACGTAGAGTTTCGTTGAGGATACTGGCGCTCACCGCTTGAGCATCGACGTGATAGGTGCCGCCCCCTACAGCAGCCGTGAGGTGGGCGAGCTTGGCAGCCAACCCAGGCGAATTGGTGGACAGGTTCGCGCTGAGATTCGAGAGTTGCACCTGATCTGAGGAGAACGCCTGGCCAGCGGGACCTCGCAATCGTCGGCCATCGTCCACAGGTCCAATGCTGTCGGACTGCCTGCTACTCGATATCGATGAGCTGCTCGGATCGTTGATTCTCATACGGTCGACATTACTCCCTATTCAAGCTATCGACCGCCGCGAGCGTGATCGTAGGGAATAAGGTGCCGCCGAAAGAGAGGTATACCTGTTGGGCGAGCCTCCGGCTTGCCCTATCGAGTTGGAGCCGGAACGCCCAGCCAGCGATCCAGAAGACTGCGATTGCCGCTATCCGTCGGCGTCGGCTTGACCTCAACCGTGGGATTTATCTTATGGTCATGTAATGCCAGCAGTTCGGCTTCATCGAGACCGATCGCTGCTGCATACTGGCGTAGGTAGCTGGTACGAAATATGCCGCCCGGGAGCTTGTCGAACTCCTCTTCCTCAATCGCACGCAGAAAACGAAGGCTGATCTTGGTCGCCTCGGCGATCTCTTCGAGAGAGACGCCGGCCTTCCTGCGAAGTCGCTTAATGTCAAGCACGCGGGGGCATGCGGGGTAGGATGGCGCGGGGGCACCAGTCTTTTGCGGCATATCTCCTCTAAGACAGTTGACCATCATAACCCACTTGTCAAGCACATGATCGACAGAAAATGTTTTAGATATTAGAAAAATTCACCTCATTGTCCGTCTTCTTACCGTTTCAGCTGCGTGACCGCGCAGAAGTAGAGCTACTACAGAGCCTGAGACCCCCGTCAAACAACCTCAAAACAACCGTTGTTTGGGTTCGTTTTGCCAACTTCCCTGGAGCAAACTCGACGAGTCTCCCGTATCATAAGGAAAGTACGTAAGGAGGCTGTTGATGCGCTTACTGCAATTGTGTCTCGTTTCAGCGGTTGTGGCTTCTGCCGCTACTGCCCCACCTCAAGTCACCTATTACAAGGATGTGTTACCCGTCTTACAGAAAAACTGTCAGACGTGCCATCGACCGGGCGAAGCTGCGCCGATGTCGTTCTTGACCTATGACACGACCCGGCCTTGGGCGAAGGCAATCAAAACAGCCGTTCTTACAAAGAAGATGCCGCCATGGTTCGCCGACCCGCACTATGGCAAGTTCTCAAACGACCGCACTATGGCGCAGTCGGAAATCGACACCTTGGTCAATTGGGCCGATAACGGCGCGGCAGCGGGTAACGTCAAAGACGCCCCGAAGTCGGTTGACTGGGTGGAAGGCTGGCGCATTGGCAAGCCGGACTTGGTCATTTCGATGTCCTCAGCGTTCGATGTTCCTGCTTCTGGGACGATCGATTACCAGTACGTCGTGATCCCGACCGGCTTTACGGAAGACAAGTATGTCCAGTTCGCGGAAGCGCGTCCGGGCAATCCGGCCCTGGTGCATCACATCATCGCCTTCGTCCGCGAGCCAGGCAATCCGTGGATGAAGGATGCCAAGCCGGGTGTGCCTTTTGCTCCTCGCGAGCAGGCGCGTGAAGCAGCGCGAGCGCAAGCCGCGCGACAAGCCGGCAACGGGCAGCGGCGAGGCGGAGATGGCGGGGGCGCCGGTTTCGGCGACATGCTCGCCGGTTATGCTCCTGGCACGGTTCCGAACGTCATGAAGCCAGGCCAAGCCAAGCTGATTCCGGCCGGTTCGGACATCATTCTCCAGATGCACTACACCGCGAACGGAAAAGCGGGATCGGACATCTCCAGGGTCGGTCTCATCTTTTCGAAAACGAAGCCGACCGAGAAATTGGTCACGCTCGCTGCTACCACGGCCAACTTCGCCATCCCTCCGGGCGATTCTAACTACCAAGTCGACGCCAAGCTCACTCTGCAAGACGATTCCACACTTATGGATCTGCTGCCGCACATGCACTTCCGGGGCAAGAGCTTCGAATATCGCGTGACCTATCCAACTGGCGAGAAGGAAACCATATTGAACGTGCCGAAGTACGATTTCAACTGGCAGCTTACCTACGAACTCGCGCAGCCGAAGGTCCTGCCCAAGGGCACGGTCATTGAGTGCACCGCACACTATGACAACTCACCGAACAATCCGTACAATCCTGATCCAACCAAGGAAGTTCATTTCGGCGAACAGACTTGGGAAGAGATGATGTTCGGCTTCTTCGAAGTGGCGATTCCGCTGGACAAAACCGCGATGGATCTGATGATGCCGAAGAGGCCTCAACGCAGCCAGAGCGGCGCTGGTCTCTAGACACTAAGCTCTGGAATCAGTCATGAAGTTCAGGATATTCGCGATGATGTCGGCGGCAACGTTCGCCGCGATGGCTGGTTCGGTTTCGAGCACGGCAGTCACCTATTACAAGGATGTCATACCCGTGCTGCAGAACCGTTGCCAGGAGTGCCACCGGCCGGGCGAAGTCGCGCCGATGAGCTTCATGAGCTACAACGAGGTGCGGCCTTGGGCGAAAGCCATCAAGGCCGCAGTCCTCACCAAAAAGATGCCGCCATGGTTTGCAGATCCGCATGTCGGCAGCTTCTCGAATAACCGGTCTTTATCGCAGGTCGAAATCGACACGCTGGTTTCCTGGGCCGACGGCGGCGCCCGGGAAGGTAACCCGAAGGAGGCGCCGAAGCCGCGCGAGTTTTACACCGGCTGGGAGATTGGCAAACCCGACCAGGTACTGCAGATGCCGGTCGCGGTCGATATTCCGGCTACGGGCGTCGTTGATTACACTTACGTCGTCATCCCCACAGGGTTCACCGAAGACAAATGGATCCAGGCTGCTGAAGCTCGTCCGGATGCACGTTCGGCGATGCATCACATCATTGCTTTTATCCGTCCACCTGGGTCAACGTGGTTGAAAGAAGCCGAACCGGGCGTCCCGTTCATTCCCGGAAAAACCGTGAACGCAAAGCAGCGCGGCGCCCCGGACCAGATGCCCGGCGAATTGTTGGTCGGCTATGCTCCTGGCTTGCCGCCGACTGAGTGCAAACCTGGCGAGGCGAAGCTGTTAAAAGCAGGGTCAGACATCGTTTTACAGTTGCACTATACTCCAAACGGGAAAGCGGTTTCCGATCGTTCCAAAGTCGGACTGATTTTCGCCAAAGAATCTCCACAGCGCCGTGTAGTGACCATGAACGCTCTGAACGTGTTCTTGAAAATTCCAGCCGGCGATCCGAACTACGAAGTCCACGCCCAGGCAATGATTCCCCAGGATGCCATGCTGGTCAGCATGATGCCGCACATGCATCTCCGCGGGAAGGATTTTCTGTACAGAGCGGTTTATCCAACTGGCGAAACACAGACTCTGCTGAGCGTCCCACACTTCGACTTCAACTGGCAGCTCGGTTATCTCCTGGAAAAAGAACTCGTGTTGCCGAAAGGCACCAAGATCGAATGCACGGCGCACTACGATAATTCCGCGAACAATCCGGCGAATCCGGACCCGAGCGTGGAGGTCCATTGGGGCGACCAGACTTGGGAAGAAATGATGATCGGCTTTTTCGACGTTTCGATCGACGCCAAGGCAGCACCAGCGAGGTGACTAGATGCACTCTGGGTCTGAATCAGCACATCGCAGGTCGTGGGGCAGGTCACTGACCTGCCATTTGGTTTTTGCATTGTCAGCGGCCTGGGCCGCGAACGCTCCACAAGTCAGCTTTCACAAGGACGTCGAACCGCTCCTGCAGAAGCATTGCCAGGAGTGTCACCGTCCAGGCGAAATCGCGCCATTTTCGCTTCTGTCATACAAGGATGTCCGTCCTTGGGCCAAAGCGATTCGCGAAGACGTCCTGACTAAGAAGATGCCGCCGTGGTTTGCCGATCCGCAGTTTGGACATTTCTCGAACGACCGCTCGTTGAGCAAACAGGAGATCGACACGCTCGTTGCCTGGGTCGACGGTGGCGCCAGGGAAGGCAACGCCAGCGAAGCGCCGAAGCCTAAGGAATGGCTCGAGGGTTGGAACATAACCAAGCCGGATCTCGTGCTCGAGATGCAGTCGTTCCACATCCCCGCCAAGGGCGATGTTCCCTACCAATACGTCGTGCTGCCGACCAAGTTCACTGAGGACAAGTGGATCCAAATGGCCGAAGCGCGGCCAAGCGATCGGACCGTCGTGCATCACATGGTGATCTTCATTCGCGAGCCGCAGTCGAAGTGGTTGCGCCAGGCCGAGCCGAACGTTCCATTCGTGCCCCCAGGCGGGAACTTGACGAACCTTGGTGGCGGTGGCAGCGAAATCCTCGCAGCCTACACCCCGGGGAAGAATCCGGAACTGTGGACGCCGCAACAGGGCAGGTTGATCAAAGCCGGGTCTGATCTCGTACTCCAGATTCACTACACGGCGAGTGGGAAAGAGACCGACGATCACTCGGAAGTTGGGCTGGTGTTCTGCAAAGAAACGCCGAAGGAGCGCGTAGTAACGCTCGGCGCCTCGAACATTATGTTCAAGATCCCGCCCGGAGAACCAAACTATCCGGTCGAGGGCAAGACGGCATTCCCGAACGGCGCAACCATCCTCGGTTTCTACCCGCACATGCACTTGCGCGGCAAGGCATTCGAGTACCGGGCGGTCTATCCCGACGGGCGTACCGAAACCTTGATGCGCGTTCCGAAATACGACTTTTTCTGGCAGCTCGACTACAAGCTTTCCGAGCCGCTTACGGTTCCGCCGGGGACACGCATCGAGGTGACCGGCTGGTTCGACAACTCGCCGAATAATCCACGGAACCCGGATCCTTCGGCATCCGTACGTTTTGGTGAGCAGAGCTGGGAAGAAATGATGGTTGGTGCGTACGATATCGTCATTCCTGCCGATACAAACTTACGAGACTTTTTCAAGCCGCGGAGCACCACGTCCACCGCCGCATCAACGTCTAATTGATTAGCATGAGAGAAGGGAGTAAGTCAGGGGCATGAAGAGCACCAAGTTCCTAGCGTTAGTTTCGATAGCAGGGGCTGCCGCCTGGGCGGCAAACGCCGGAAAGGACGTCACCTATCACAAAGACGTCGAGCCGATCGTTCAGAAGCATTGCCAGGAGTGCCACCGCTCCGGCGAAATCGCGCCATTCGCGCTAATGTCGTACAAAGACGCGCGACCGTGGGCGAAAGCAATCAAGGAAGACGTCCTCACCAAGAAGATGCCGCCGTGGTTTGCTGACCCGCAATACGGCCACTTCGCGGACGATCGCTCTTTGAGCAAGCAGGAAATCGAAGCCATCACCGCGTGGGTGGATGGTGGCGCGAAGGAAGGCGATCCAAAGGACGCGCCGAAGCCCCTTACGTTCACCGAGGGTTGGAACATCCCGAAACCGGACATCGTGCTGGATATGAATACGTTCCATATTCCGGCCAAGGGCGATATCCCGTATCAATACGTCGTGCTGCCCACCAAGTTCGACCATGACCAATGGATCCAGGCTGCCGAAGCGCGGCCGAGTGATCGCACGGTGGTACATCACGTCGTGATCTTCGTTCGCGATCCCAGCTCCAAGTGGCTGCGCGATGCCAAGCCCGGTGTCCCGTTCGTTCCTCCGGGAGGCGGCAAGGACTTCAACAATACCTCCGGCGGCGGCAATGACATCCTCATGATCTACACGCCGGGAAAGATCCCCGAAATGTGGCGGCCCGGGCTGGGTAAGATGATCAAGGCCGGCTCCGATCTCGTGCTGCAGATTCATTACACGGTTAGCGGCAAGGAAACGGAAGATCATACGAAGGTCGGGATGGTATTCGCCACAGAAAAGCCGACCGAGCGCGCCGTGACAATCGGTGGCAATAATCTCGGGTTCAAGATACCGCCGGGCGATCCCAACTTCCGCGTAGATGCGAAAAACGTCTTCCCGAACGGAGCTACTCTTCTGAACTTCTTCCCGCATATGCATCTGCGCGGGAAGGCATTCGAATATCGTGCCGTATATCCGGACGGAAGGACTGAAACCCTGCTGCGAGTGCCGAAGTATGATTTCTTCTGGCAGCTTGATTACAAGTTGACTGAGCCGCTCGTGATTCCGCCCGGAACAACGATTGAGTGCACGGCCTGGTATGACAACTCGCCGAACAATCCTGCGAATCCCGATCCGACCGCGACGGTTCGTTTCGGCGAGCAAAGCTGGGAAGAGATGATGATCGGCTTCTATGACGTCGTGATTCCGGCGGACATGAGTCTGCGCGATTTCTTTACTCCTAAGCAGAAGCCGAGCAGCACCGCAGGTGGTTTAGAGTAGCAAGTGAAGTACCTCTACTTTGTTGTAATCGTGGGCGCCGGCATATCGCTGAGCGCCCATGATGTTTTTTCGACCAAGATTACCTGGTCTCGAGAAATCTCCCGCCTCGTCTATAAACGCTGCGCATCCTGTCATCGTGAAGGCGGCTCGTCGTTCGCCTTGACCACGTTTGAGGAAGCACGCCCATGGGCGAAAGCAATCAAGGAAGAAGTGCTGGAGCGGCGCATGCCTCCGTTCGAAGCAGTGAAAGGCTTCGGCGATTTGAAGGACGATCAGGCATTGACGCAGGAAGAAATTCACTTAATTGCCGATTGGGTGGAGGGCGGTTCACCGGAAGGCGAGCGCACTCTGCTTCCAAAAGATCCTGTTTACGGCCCAGCGGCGACTCGCCCGTCGAAGGCTGGCGCCGAATTGGTCATCAATGGTAGCGAAGTCCTGCCGCGCCCGATCACGGTGGCTGCGATTCGTCCCAAGAGCTTAGCTGAAGGCAGCTCGATCAAAGTTGTGGCCGATCGCCCGGACGGAACAATTGAACCGCTGATCTGGCTTTACAATTACAAGCAGAAGTTCGACCGTACATACTACTTGCGCGTTCCCGTCTTGTTGCCTGCCGGAACGAAGATCGAGATGTCGCCGAATGGCGCGGGCAAGATTTCATTGTTAGCCCAAAAGTAGGCACCAGCCGGTCATTTTCGCGTGGCCAAAGAGATCAGGCTCTCTTCAGACGTCGCGCCAGCAGGATCAAGGCCGCAGCTCCACAGGAAGCGATGAGGATAGAGCCCAACGGTCCGTAGGAGCCTATCCCAAACATCCCGAGAATGGGTCCGGCCAGGATCGCTCCCACGAGGCCGACGACGACGTCGGCGAGAATTCGCAGTTTCCTGCCTCTTACGGAGCACGCGACCAAAGCGCCGATCAACGCGATGATAACGAACCCGATGAGAATCATGATGGCTGCCGGTCTTACTTGAGTTCAATCACCGGAACGTTAAACGACGCGGTGTTCACCACGCCCTTACGCTGGAACTGAACCCAGATGCGGTAGGTGTGGGCGCGCGGGAAGATGATGTTGAACTGCATCTGGGGGCCGCCGTCGGCGATGAACGGATGATCGTGGATCAGATCCACCAGGTCGTCGCTCGCCACCAGCATGTGCGCCCAGGCGCTGAGGTACTGCTCCAGGCCGTCGGCCGGTTTCAGGCGAAAGAACAGCAGGGTCTTCATCCCGGCGACCGGCTGCGGAGGATCCATCACCAGTTCCACGTCCAGATTCTCGCAATGGCTCACGCCTAGCTCCGGTTTCAATGCCGCCGCTTCCAAAGGGACCGCTTCGCCGGGAGCGCCTCGCACGATCACCGTGTTGGCCACCAGTTGCGGCGTTGCGCCGGTGGGATAAAAGTCGCCCGCTATGCGGTATAGACCCGGCTTGGGAAAGATCTGGTTGTACAGGAACGTGCCGTCCGGCTGAGGTGCCGGATGCTCGTGCACGAAGTACTTCAGGTCCTGACTGGCGATGAACATGTGGAACAGCCGGTCATGGACGATCTCAAAATGCGTCGCTACTTTACCGGAGTGGGGATCGATAGCCCGGAATGCGAGTTGAACTTTTTCGCCGGCTCGAAAGACGCGCGGCGTGATGTCCAGATGGAGGGGGTATTCGATGTCGTCCGGGATTCCGAGAACCAGCGTCATGCCGCAGCGCGGACATTTGCCCGGCTTGTCTGAGCGAACGTCCTTGTCCATG
>Ga0335082_10010480_pt1 | contig 10061 bp, 11 predicted proteins | sample Lox_Sample_41_FD_206718 | JGI IMG/M metagenome (GOLD analysis project Ga0335082, IMG submission 206718) | Soil microbial communities from Loxahatchee National Wildlife Refuge, Florida, United States - Lox_Sample_4.1 | ecosystem: Environmental > Terrestrial > Soil > Wetlands | place: USA...
GCACCAGGGGCGCGCGGGGGTTCACGCGCAGTGCGTCGCAGAGGGCGATGGTCGTCGTGGGGCTGGGGTTCTGCTTCCAGCGCTGGACGAGCTCGTCGATCGGTTCGGCCATGAGGGGGATCAGCGAGCGGTTGGGCGGGGGCGTGGGGACCAACCGGGCCCCCATTGTCCGCCGAACGGGCCGCAGAGGCGAGTGAAAGCTGGAGCGATCCTACCGCCGCTTGGGGAGCTCCAGGCCGAGCTCTTTCATGACGGCCTGCAGGTCTTCCCAGGCCTGACGCTTGGCTTCGGCCTGCTGCGGGCTGGGCCGGAGGAGGTACGAGGGGTGGTACGTCGGCATCACGAGGACGCCACGGTAGAGCTTCCACTGGCCGCGGACCTTGGTGATCCCGAGCTTGGTGTCGAGCAGGGCCGTTACAGCCGTGTTGCCGAGCGCGACGATCACCTGGGGGCGTACCAGGGCCAGCTGCTCGTGCAGGTACGGGAAGCAGGCGGCCATCTCCTCCGGCTCGGGCCGCCGGTTGCCGGGGGGGCGGCACTTCAGGATGTTGCAGACGTAGACGTCCTTGGCGGGGTCGAGCCCCATGGCGCCGATCATCCTGTCGAGCAGCTGGCCGGCTCGCCCCACGAAAGGGAGTCCCTGTTCGTCCTCGTCGGCACCGGGCGCTTCGCCCACGAAGCAGAGCCGGGCTTGTGGATTGCCCCGCGCGAAGACGGTCTGCGTCCGCGTCTTGGCCAGACCGCACTTGGTGCACCCCGCCACCTCCGCCGCGAGCTGGGGAAGCCGAACGAGGGCATCGCCGGCCGGCGTCGTGGTGGGGATCGGGGTCGCGGTCGGGGTCGCGGTCGCGGTCGGGATCGCGGTCGGGGTCGGGGTCGCGGTCGGGGTCGCGGTCGCCGTACCCGCCCTCCGCGGAAACCCCCAGCTCCCCGCCTCCTCCTGCCACTCGAGGTACGCGCGCAGCGACGCCGCGATGCTCGCCAGCTCCGCCCTCGGCTCGCCGCTCATCCCGGGGTGCTTACGCCGGTCACCGCGAGAAGTGAACACGGAACGGCTTGGTCGACCCGGCCACCGGCGTCCCCGAGCGATCGAGCGCCGGCTGGAACCGCTGCCGCATCGCGCACATCTTCGCCTGCCGCCCGAACCCGTTGCCCGGGTCCTGGATCACCTTGGCCGCGACGGCCCGCCCGCTCGCGTCCACCTCGACCTGGATCATCACGTACGCCTCGTCCACCTGCGCCGTGTCCGCCTCCTCGGGGAAGTCGCTGCACGACCAGTTGCCGATGGACGCCGCTCGCGTGAGGTCGGGTGTGGCTACCTGCGGCGGAGCGTTCACCGGCCCCGTCCCGCCCTGCACGCCGGTGGGGCTCGGCGCCGTGTTCACCGCCGTGGTGCTCGATCCGTTCGCCGTCGTGAACCCGCCGGCGTACGTGTCCGCGTTGCCCTGCACGATCGTGTTCCCGGTGAGGTCCACCGGCTCCTCGGGCTTGGGCTCCTGCGTCAGCACCTTGGCCGCCTGCGCGGGCGGCGGGGGCGGAGGTGCTGCCACTGCGCGCGGCTGGGGCGCCGCGGGCTTCGTCTCGGGCTCGGGCATCGGCGGAGGCGGCGGGGGAGGCGGAGGCGCCTCGGTCACCACGTCGATGTCCTGCGTCGCCTCGGCCACGCGCGCGTGCGCCGTGTGCCACCACGCGACGACGCTGGCGAGCGTCATGAGCCCCGCAGCGACGAGCGTCCCGCCCGAGGTGAACCCGAACCAGGCGCCGATGCCCGACGTCTTGGCGTCGAGCCCGAGCACCTTGTCCATCGGATCGTCGTAGGCGACGGACACGGAGAACGCGGTGGCGCCATTGGCGGCGCCGTTCCTCCCGCTTTCCTGCGTCTGCCTCGTCGCCCGCGACGCCACGTCTCAATGCCCTCCCCCCGTGGCCGTCACCGGCGTGACGCCGAAGGCGATCTTGTTGACGTGCGCCTGCTTGAGCAGGTCGAGCACGTGAATCACGCGCCCGTGCGTCACCGCCGCGTCGGCCTTGATGACCGCGCGCATGTCCGGGTGCAGCGCCGCCGCGTCGCGCGCGAGCTGCAGGATCGCGTCGTCGTTCGGGATGGCCTTGCCGTCGACGAGCGCCCGCCCGTCGGCCGCCATCACGATGCTGAAGACGACCTGCACGTCGCTGGTGCCCGTCGCCGCCTTCGGCAGGTCGAGCGGCACGGACGAGTTCATCACGATCTTCGTCGTGACCATGAAGATGATGAGGAGCACCAGCGTGATGTCGACCAGCGGGGTGACGTTGATCCCGGTGATCGCGTCGTCTGCTTCCTGAAGAGCTCCGCCCGCCATCGGTCAGTTCTCCTCCGCCGTCTCGCCCTTCAAGCGCGACGACGCCGGGCCTGCGCTCACGCGCTCGACCTTCGACGGCTCCGCGGCGACCGGCGTCGCCTTCAGGTGCGCCAGCAGCAGGTGCCCGAGCGCCTCGGTGTTCGCGAGCGTCCCGCGCACGATGCGCGTGAACGCGTTGAACGCCGCGACGGCCGGGATGGCGATGAGGATGCCGATCGCCGTCGCCACGAGCGCCTCCGAGATGCGCGCCATGACGGCCTCCGGCGCGAGCTGCGTCGCTCCCGCGGCCGCGGCCATCTTCACTTTGCTCAGCTCGTCGAACGCCGCGACGATGCCGATGACGGTGCCGAGCAGCCCGATGAACGGCGCGTTGTTGCCCAGCGTGCCGAGGAACGCCAGACGCCGCTCGAGCTTGATGCGCTGAAGGGCGCTCGCGCCCTCCATGGCCTCCTGCGCCGCGTGCACGCCGCGGTCGGACTCGACCAGGCCGGCCACGACGACCGCGGCTTCGGCGCTGCGCGAGGCCTCCAGCCGGCGCCGGGCGCCTTCCATGTCCCCACCGCGGAGGAGGCGGCCGAGGTCGCGCATCAGCTCGTCGATGTCGTCGCGCAGCGACCAGTAGAGCCACGCCCGCTCGAGCATGATGGCCAGCGACACGATGCTCAGGATGAGCATCAGCATGAGCACCCACCCGGTGCCCAGGCCGACCATCGCGCTCTTGACTCGGTCGATCAACGAATTCACTTAGTTTTCCTCCGCTTGTCCTTCTTCGGTGCCCTCGCCGAGAGTGAACACCGCTCCGAGCACGGTCGTGGCGTACCCCCCTTTCGGTAGCACGAAGTAAACCCGGAAACAGTCCGGCGCATGCCCGGCGGCGTCGTTTCCCACGTCCCATCGGAGGTCCTGCACCCACATGCGAAGGGCCCTGCGAGTGCCCTCACCGAGGCGGCGGGTGCGGGAAAGATCGAAGCCGTTCCCGAGTGTCGCGTCGGCCAGGCGGCGCTCCAGGGCGAGCGGTGCGCCCTCGGGCCAGCGCATGCCGGTGCCGACCATCGGGCCCGTCGGGGACACCTCGCCGGAGGCTCCCCGTGGGCGGTCGGTCTCGGGGTCGGTGCACAGGAAGACACCGCCGGAGGTACGAAGTTTTAACAAATCGCCCGCGAGGGGGGTGGTCCATGTTCCATCCACGACACGCGCGTCGAGCACCGCGTTGAAGATGGCCGACTGCACGGAGGACCAGAGAAGGCGCTGAAGTCTCGAGTCGCGGGGAGGGGGCGCACCGTCGCGGAGCCACGCGAGGGCGCGCTGCACGTTGTCGCCGGCGCGGCCGAAGCGCTGCGCTCCGAAGGCGTTCGGGACGCCCTCGCTGCCGATGCGCGTGAGAGCCGCGACGACCTCGTCGACGCGGTCGGCCGGCATCCCGCGCAGCGTGATGGCAAAGCGGTTGCCGGCGAGATGCCCCGGCTTGATCTTGTGGTTGTGGGGCCGAGCGTCCTGCACGGCGATGCCGTCGAGGCGGAGCGCCAGGGCGCGTGCGGCGAGGTCGGCGGACGTCACGCCGCGCGGCGTCTGCAGCGACAGCGTCTGCGTCGTGACGGCTTGCTTGTCCTTCATCCCGGCGAACCCCGCCTCGCGAGGATCGCACCCGAGGGCGCGGGCGACGGCGCGCATCGCGTCGAGCGTCGTCAGCCCCGTCTTGGTGAAGCGCACGAAGACGTGTGTGCCCTCGCCGCTCGGCTCGTACGCGGGGAGCTCCTCGACGACGAAGTCCTCGGGGCGCTCCTTGAAGCGGACCGAAGGCTTCACCTCACCCGAGCTCGTGCGCCATCTCGTCGCGCGGGCTGCGGAAGTACTGCTGCGGCGAGTAGAGGAGGAAGTTCGAGACGCGCGAGGTGTAGAGGCACGCGTACTCCTCGACCTGGGAGCCGAAGCTCGATTCCTCGTTCTCCTCCTTGAGCAGCGAGCCCCAGAAGGGGTGGAAGCGCTGGTCGATGCGCCGCTCGATCGCGTGGAGCTCGGCGTCGTGATGGCGCAGGCGCCCGCGCACGCGGTCGATGGCCCGCTTGATGCGCACGCGCTCGGCCTCGACCTCGGCGACGTTCACCCCATTGGGCTTGGCGTGCGCGTGCTCGATGGTGCGCGACAGCTCCTTGAAGCGCGCGTGGTAGAAGCGAAGCTCGTCCTCGAGCCGGTCTCGCGCGTCCTCGAGCTGCTCGGCGCGCTCGAAGTCCTCCCGGCACGACTCGTGGGCGCCGACCTCGCCCTCGAGCTCCTGGATGATCATGGCGGTGCGCCAGGCGCTCTCCTTCTTGCTGCGCAGGATGTCGCCGTAGATGTGGTCGCCGACGTAGAGCACCTCGTCGCCCGCCGCACCGAGACCGCGCTCGAGGTCGTGCAGGTTGCCGCCCTCGTAGATCTTGCCGCGCTCGAGGGGGAACGTGGCGGGGCGTAGCTCGTCGCTCGTGTCGCTCACGCGCTCCATGAGCGGCCGCCGCTCCTGGAAGAAAGCAGGCTTGGTGGCGGCGACGATGACGACGTCGAAGTAGTTGCGCCAGGCGGGGTACTCGCTCATCTCGCCGTGGAGCAGGTACTTCATCATCTTGTCGGTGTAGGTCCAGCGCGAGTTCGTCAGGAGGAACAGCTTCTTGCCGGCGCTGCGGAGCTTGTGCAGCGTCGGCGCGAGGTCGTGGTCCTTCATGACGAAGCGCGGATAGTCGTTCGCCACGGCCTGCAGGATCGTCCCGTCGCGGTGCGCCTCGTCGATGCTCTCGCGGATGTCGGTGAACGCCTTCGCGTAGTCGACGTGCAGGCCCCGCTGCTCCATCGCCTCGACGAGCGCCGCGTACACGGCAGCTTCGCTGAGCGCGTAGAGCGTGTCGATCCAGTGGTAGCGCGGCGTCGCCGGGCGGATCTTCTTCGCGTGGTAGAGCGCGCGCAGCTCCTCTTTCGCGAGCTCGCGGAACCCGTGGTAGCCCTTCGTGACGAACTTGTAGCGGTTCATCTTGAGGACGTGCCCGAACCGCTTGTCGATGAGCAGGCCGCGCACGGGGAACGTCGTCGAGTACGGGATCGTCTTCACGAACTCCGGGTACCCGCGGGCGACGAGCTTCTCGATGGTCGCCTTGATCGACAGCTCATCCATCTCCTGCTGGTTGTAGATGGCGAGCGTGTAATCCATGTCGAAACCGACCCACGCGATGCTGCTCATGCGCAGGTTGCGGTTGCAGAAGATGCGGCGCGGGCGGGGGATGCCTGGGGAGGGGGACCGGACGAGGAGCTCGTCGATCGGAAGCTGGAGCTGAAGGGGATTCATCCCGGGCCCGCGGGCGAGACCAGCTCGCACGCATGGTAGGAATGTAGCGCGACTTCCATGACGATCACGATCCTGGTAGCTGGCAACACCGTCCCGGCCGTCGCGGCGCGTCGAGGCGACTTCGACCGGTGGATCCGCGAGCAGACGGGGGACGCCTGGGGAGGCGACTGGCGCAGCGTGGACGTGCGCGGCGACGGGCCCCTGCCGGGCCCGCGTGACGCCGACGCGTTCGTCATCACCGGCTCGAGCTCGAGCGTGACCGAGCGGGCCCCGTGGATGCTCCGGGCGGAGACTCTCGTCCGCGAGATCGTCGCGGCGCGCACGCCGCTCTTCGGCATCTGCTTCGGGCACCAGATGATCGCGCAGGCCCTCGGCGGCGAGGTCACGAAGAACCCGCGCGGCCGAGAGATAGGGACGGTGCGCGTCGAACGCACTGCCGACGATCCCATCTTCGCCGGCCTCCCGCGCACCTTCGACGTACAGGCGACGCACGTCGACTCCGTCGCCCGCTTGCCCGAGGGCGCGCGCGTCCTCGCGACCACCTCGCTCGACCCGGTCGCGGCCTTCTCCATCGGCCCGCTCGTGAAGGCGGTGCAATTTCACCCCGAGTTCGACGCCGACGTCGTCCGCGGTTACCTCACCGCGCGCGCCGAGATCCTCCGCAGCGAAGGCAAGGACCCCGAGGCCCTCCTCGCGCATGCTCACGACGGCACCCGCGGTCGCGACATCCTCCGCAACTTCGCGAAGCTCGTCGCCAGTGCAAGGTAGGCGGAGCGCTTCGCGAGAAAAGGGGACTCCGTGCGGTCCAAGACGGATCGCAGCCGAAGCGAAGAGGATCTCTCCGCGTGAGAAATGCCTGGCGCGCCGGGCGACCCCCTTCGCTCGCGTGGTGAAGGGCGCTGCATCGCTCGTCGAGCCCGTTGCTTCGCGCGAAAGGCGGATCTCCACGCTCGCGAAGGCCATCGGCACCGAGACCAAGCGGATCGCGCGCGATGCAGTCGCGATCGTCACGATGGCGATCCGCTTCGCTGGCGAGACGATCCGCCTCGTACGGGTCGTGATCCGCTTCGCCACGCGAGCGATCCGCTTTGGGAGCGCGGCGATCCGCGTCGCTCGCCGTGCGATCCGCCTTGCACGCGTGGTGATCCGCTTCGCTGGGCCTCCGATCCGTCTTGCAACGCGTCCGATCCGCATTGCGAAGCGTCCGATCCGCATTGCGAAGCGAACGATCCGCTTCGTTTCCCGAGAGGACCGCGCTTCGCGGGGGGCGATCCGCGTTTCGAGCCTCGCGATCCGCTTTTCCAGCGGATACAAGGGCTTCATGGAGTACACGATGGCGGATCTCGAGCGGGCGACGGGCCTGAGCGCGCGCACGATCCGCCAGTACATGGCGGACGGGTTCCTCGAACCGCCGAAGCGCAAGGGTCTCGGGGCCGTCTACCCCGAGGCGACGTTCCTCAAGGCCGTCGCCATCGCCCGCATGCGCGCCCAGGGCGAGGACTGGAAGACCGTCGGCGCCCGACTGCGCAACTGGCCGCTGAAGAGGCTGAGCGATTACGTCGCTTCGACGGAGCCCCGGCCACCCGACCCGCCGGTGCCACCCCCGCAGCCCGCGCCTCCTGCGGTACCGCCCCCCGAGCCCACGCCTCCGTCGACGCCGGCGCTGGAGGGGGAGCCGGTGACTCCACCTCCGCGCCTGCCGCACGCGAGCTCCCCGTCCCGCGAGGATCTGGAAGCGAGAAACGCCGGCGACGAGGAATGGCTCCCGGACGGCCCTCGCTGGGTCCTCGCGCCGCTGCTGCCGGGCCTCGCCCTCTGGGTCCGCGAGGACGCCGCCCCGATCGTCCGTCGCACCGCCGCCGAGATCGTCCGCCGCTACGGCAGCCCCTGAGCGGCGCTCTTCACTCGCGCAGGCCGTGGCCGCGCGACCACTTGCTCTTGTTCGGGCCCGGCGCGCCGGTGGCGACGATGGGGTCGGGGGCGAAGTCGTGCGGTTCCACCTTGGGCGCGGGGATCGCGTCGAGTCCCTGCTTCCACCTCGTCTCGGGCGGGACGTCGTCGGCATCGCGGCAGCAGCGGAAGCTGACGAAGTAGTAGGTGAACCCCGGGTCGTGGCTGTACGTCGTGGGCCGGCACTGGCTGCGCACGTGGCCCCACGCGCCGCCCTTGAGCGCGGCGAAGAGCGACTTCTCGCGCGGGAAGCCGTCGTTCACGGCCCATTCGTCCATGTTGCCCGGCATGTCGTAGACGCCGAAGCCGCTCTTGCAGGACTCCATCGAGCCGCTCGGGACGCTCTGGTCGAGGCGAACGAGCTCGTGCAGCCGGACGCCCTTGTCCGGCGAGTAGAAGTAGAACTGCGCCTCAGGCGCCGGCTTCGCCGGGTCGATGTAGAAGTTGTCCATGTTGCACTTTGCGTGGTCGCGTTCCCACCCGTAGGGGAACGGCGTGTGCTCGGGGCCCTCGCACGCGGCGGTCCACTCGTTCGCGAGACAGAGGCGCTTGCCCTTCGACTCGCACGTGGCCTGCGCCTGGTACCAGTCGAGCATCCAGACCGGGTGAGCGCCCTTCTCGTTCGGGTACTCGTAGCGGTCGATGCAGACGGTCAGGCGCTTCTCGCGCTTGGGTACGCGGCAATGCTGCACGCCGGGCGCGAAGGCGTGGCAGATGTCGAGGTTGTTGACGCTGTCGTGCTCCGAGTCGAGGCAGCGGCGGTCGATCTCGGGGCAGAACGTGGTGTCGACGTAGGCCATGTCCGGCGGGCAGTGGGTCGGGCCCGCATCGGTTGCCGCAGCACTCGCGGGCGCGCCGTCCGAGGCCGCGGCTTCGGCGACCTCGGCGTCGGCGGGGCCGGTCCCGCCAGTGGCCGAAGCGATGGTGGCAGGCGCCGCCTCGGGCAGCTCTTGCGGAGCCGTCTTCTTGCTGCAAGCGGCAGCGAAGATCAGCAATGAGGCAGCGCCCGCCCGTCGATGCACGAGCGAACCGTATCAAGGACTAGCGGTTCGCGTCTTCCTTCGCCTCGATGGCCATGAGGAGCAGCGCCCCCGCGAAGGCCATGCGGCGGTCGACGTGCAGACCCTGCCAGGGCGTGATGTCCATCATCGCCTTGTAGCCGATGAAGCTGAACGCCTGGTTGAACGTGCCCACCGGCTGCCCCATCACCTCGAAGTTGAAGGTGTACGGGATGAACTTGAAGAAGCGCCGGATCCACGCCGTCCCCGTCTCGATGATGCGGCCGACCTGCTGATCGTTCTGGTCGCACATCATCCACTCGTCGCGCGCGAACGAGCGCCAGCCCTTGCGCTTCCACGCGCCGAGCTTCTGCCCCGTCGCCGGGTCGGTCACGTCGAAGATGCCCGCCCAGTCCATGATGTTGCGCTGCTTGATGCGGAGGAGCTCCACCTTCTTGCTCGAGTCCGAGAAGATGCGGATGTCGTCCTTGATCTTGAAGAGCTTCTCCTGACAGAAGACGATCGGCTGCTGCCCGGTCGCGTCGAAGATCTCGAACGTCGGAGCGATCGCGAGGATCTTCCTCTTGCAGAGCATGACGTTCTGCTGGTGCCACATCTGGGCCATGCCCTGCGCCTGGTAGGGCATCATGGCCTGCTGCTGTTGCTGCTGCGGGTTCGGACCTTGTGCGTAGTTCATGGGCCTCGGAGCGTATACGCGCGCCGCCGCAGGAATCTACCCTCGGGGGTCACCCCTTCTGGACCGGCCGCTGCGGGGCTCAATCCTTCTCGCGCCGCGGGTCCTTCGACATGTCGGCGACCACCTCGTCGACGGTCGCCCCGGGAATGTCCGACTCGTGGGGCTTGCGCCTCTTCATGCTCGCCGGCTTCTGGGTCGTCTTCGGGCGCGCCGTGGGCCGCGCGGTGTGCTTGCCGCGCGAGCTCGCAGGAGGCGGCGGGATCGTCGGCGCGCTCTGGCTGTGCTTGCGCTTCGACGCCGGTCCGCTCGCGCCGGGCTTCTTCGCCCCGGGTTGCGTGGGGGCTTCGTGCGAGAAGCGATCTCTACTCTTGGGCATGGGCAAGGCGGCAGCGCGCGGCTCGACCGAGACTAGCCCTCGCCGGCGTGGCGCGCGATAGCGACCGGCTTGTTGAGAATCAGCGCGCGCAGCGGCGCAGGAATTTCGTCCTCGGGCGGCGCGCCCTCGAGAAGCGGCGTCATCGGTGCGCTCGACAGCGTGTGCCAGTAGAGGACGTGCCTCGCGCGTCGCGCGCGCACGAACCACAGCGCGCACGCGAACGCCTTTGCCGTGTAGGTCGGGTCGAGCGGCAAGCCCGCGAGATCCGCGGCGACGCTCGTGGCCTCGGCGCCCTCGGGTGTCGGGTGCGCGTAGCCGGGGCCGAGGAAGCGCCGGTCGATGACGACGCGCAACCGCCCGCGTTGCACGCCGTGGCGACGCGCGCAGG
>Ga0335082_10010482_pt1 | contig 10059 bp, 8 predicted proteins | sample Lox_Sample_41_FD_206718 | JGI IMG/M metagenome (GOLD analysis project Ga0335082, IMG submission 206718) | Soil microbial communities from Loxahatchee National Wildlife Refuge, Florida, United States - Lox_Sample_4.1 | ecosystem: Environmental > Terrestrial > Soil > Wetlands | place: USA: Florida...
GGCGCGATCGCGGCTGGCGACCGGTTGCAAGTGGCGCAAGATTGCATCCGGCGGATCGAGCGTCGCCGCCAGAAGGTGCAGGGTAGACAGAGCGTCGCCGAGTTGCGGCAAGCCGAGGCGAGTGGCGACGACGACCGACTGCGCGTCGAGTTGGAGCGGCACAGCGAGCTGCTGCGACGTCGGGAGAGTCAACGTGGCTGACCACGCGCACTTCGATTCGTTGTATAGACAGAAGAAGAATCTGGTTGGGCGGCTTCGCAGCGTTCCGCTGCGGCCGGATACGAAGCGAGCTGCGGGCGCGGTGTCTGAACTCCGTCTGCTGCCCAGGCGTCCTGTCGCGGACGCGTGGCCACCGCGAGAGCCCCTGGAATTCGCGGCGGAGCGCTTGATTTCGCCGTGGGATGCTGCGATCAGCACAGATCTACGGGAGGAAATGCAGGTCGTGTTAGGGCAGCTGACGGCGCGCGAGGAGCTGGTGCTCCGCTGGCGATTTGGCATCGGAGAGGTGGGGCCGCGTACGCTGGCAGAAATCAGCGAATGCTCCGGCATGTCGCCCCGGCAGATCTGCTTGATCGAGTCGCTGGCGCTGCGCCGGCTTCGGCGGCCGAGCCACCGGGGACGTCTGCGGAGCACCGAGCGGACATGAACCACGCCGACGGGCCCATAGCTCAGTCTGGTCAGAGCCGCCGGCTCATAACCGGTAGGTCCCAGGTTCGAATCCTGGTGGGCCCACTGTTCTTCACCTGAGAAAGGACATCCTTGGATAGCACAGCCGAAACAGCCATTGGTCAGTTGGCGGCGCTGCAGGAAGTGGACCGCTTCCTGCGCGAAAAATCGGAACTCATCCGTGGTTTGGAGACGGAGATCGCCGCAATCGAGGCGCAACTCGCCGAGCGGCGCGAGATGGCGCGTGTCGCGCAAGTCGAACGGGACGCAGTCGAAGCACGCCGGCGCGATTTGGAGGCCCATCTCGAAGCCGAGGAAGCGAAGATGACCGACCGACGCATGCGTCTCAACCGCGTGCGGAACGAGAAGGAACTGCAGGCCCTCCGACGCGAAATCGAGGTCAGCAAAGAGCTGAACCAGCAAGTCGAGGAAGGACTCCTCGGCGTGTTCGAATCGCTCGAGGGCCTCAACGCCACCGCGACCGAGGCCGAGAAGCGGCTCACCGAGCTGGAGACGGTGGCGGCGACGGAGCTTGCCGAGAAACGCGAGCGGATCGCGGCACTCATCGCCGAAGGAGCCAGCAAGCGCGCCGCCCGCGACGAGATGGCGAAGGCGCTCGACGGCAACCTGCGACGAAAATACGAACAGATCTTCGAGCGGCGCGGCGGCACCGCAGTCGTCGAAGTGCGCAACGGTACCTGTCTGGGCTGCCACATGAACCTGCCACCGCAGTTCTTCAACGAGCTGCAACGCGCCCGCGACGTCCGCTCGTGTCCGAACTGCCACCGCATCCTGTTCTGGCGGCCGGAGCGCCTGGAACCCGAAGCAACGCCACGCTAAACTCTCCGCTGGGTTGGAGGAGATCGCGCGGCCGCTCATGCGCTCTTCCGAGTGCATGGGAGGAAAGTCCGGACTCCGCAGGGCAAAGGTGGCCGTTAACGGCGGCCCCGAGCAATCGGGGGAAAGTGCCACAGAAAAGAGACGGCCCGTCGGCAGCGCCGGCGGGAGTCGGTGAAAAGGTGAGCTGACCCTCACCAGCAGGCCCGGCAACGGGCCTGCTCGGCAAACCCCACCTGGAGCAAGACTGATAGGAGGAATGCGCGGCCCGCGCTGCCTCCGGGTATGTCGCTTGAGCCGGCCGGCAACGGCCGGCCCAGAGGAATGGCCGTGAGCCGCCCCACCGGGGCGGTTACAGAATCCGGCTTACAGACTCCTCCAACCCTCTCCTCTCCACTTTTCCCGATCCGGTTCGGTCTTTTTTTGTTGACAGAATGGATTCATCCACCTATATACGGGGCCGTTGTGGGGAGGAGTGGGGTAGGATGGCATAACTGGGCTGCGTGGTGGGAGAATGTTCCGGGGGAAGTTCGAACACACCATAGACGACAAAGGCCGCGTCAGTGTGCCGGCGCGGTTCCGCGAGTTTTTGCAGGCCACCAACGACGATCGCGTTGTGATCACCAACTTCACGATGTCGTCGGTTCGTTGCCTGGACGTCTACCCCCACGCGGCTTGGGTTCAGCTTGAGCAGCGGTTGCTTGCGAAACCGCAATTCGATCAGCGCGTCCTTCGTTTTCACAACTATTACGTCGCCAACGCTCACGATTGCGTGCTCGACAAACAAGGCCGCATCCTGCTGCCCCCCTCGCTGCGAGAGTATGCCGGCTTGGCGAAGGAAGTCGTGTTCACCTCGGCGATCGAAAAGTTTCGCATCTGGGATCGCGACCGCTGGAACCAAGTGTTTGGTGAAGCCGAGCAGCACATGATCGAGCGTCCCGAGGAGCTCACGGATCTGGGGATCTGACATGGTACCCCTGTCATTGGGGCGACCGTCGCCGCTGGGTGCCGAACGCCGCGACATGCACGCCGCACTGGCGTGGGTGCGACCGGAGAACGTCGCATCGGTCAGCGACGCCGAACGGCGCGCCCTCAGTACCTGGATCACCCTGCTGTTGCTGCTGTCCCTGGCGGTCGCCTTGGGCCGCGTCTGGCTACGTTTGCAGATCCGCGATCTCGGCTACCACGTATCCTCGATCCGGCAAGTGATTCAGAAGCTCGAGAAGGAACATAACGAGCTCGCTGCGGAGGTGGCGCGCCTCCAGTCGGCGGCACGGATCGAGGAGGTGGCGCGCACGCGGCTCGGGATGCTGCGTCCCGAGAAGGGCCAGGAGACGGTGCTGCCGTGAGAACCGGCATGTCACGCACGCGCGTCGCCGCCACGGCGGGCGTCTTCTTCATGCTCTTCGCCATCGCCCTCGGACGGTTCTTTCAGCTGTGCGTCATCGAGGGAGCGTCCTTGCGCGAGCTGGCAACCCGCCAGCAACGACAACGTGTGGCGCTCCCACCCGAACGCGGTCCGATCGTGGATCGCCACGGTGACGCGCTGGCACTCACGGTGGAATCCGCGGCGGTCTTCGTGCGCCCGCGCGAGATGGGAGCGGATCGAGACCCCATCGGCTTGCTGGCGCAGACGCTCCGCCTGCCGCGCGCGCTGGTGGCGGAGAAGGTGAGCGCACCGGAGCCGTTCGTGTGGTTGCTGCGCGGCGCCACGCCCGAGCAGGCCGAAACCGTTGCGGCATTGGCCCTGCCCGGAGTCGGGAGCGAGCCAGCCTACCGCCGCCTCTATCCGCACGGTACGCTCGCTGGCCAAGTCATCGGGTTCGCCGGGGTCGACTCGCAAGGGCTCGAGGGCGTCGAGCTCCTGTATGACCGCGATTTGCGGGGCGCCGCGGAGTCGCTGCGCGTCGAGCGCGACGCGCGCGGCCGCCGCATCATGACCGACGGCTCGTGGCAGCCCTTGCCGCGGCAGGGCGCTCGTGTCGAGCTCACCCTCGACGCGAGCCTGCAGCAGGTCGCCGAGACCGAGCTGCTCGCCGCCGTTGCGGCGCGTCATGCCGTCGCTGGTACCGCCGTCGTCATGGATCCGGCAACCGGCGAGATCCTCGCCCTTGCCAACGCGCCCAGCTTCGACCCGAACCAGGTGGGCGCCGCACGTCCCGATCAGTGGCGCGACCGCGTCGTCGCCGATTCCTATGAACCCGGGTCGACGTTCAAAGGGATCCTCGCCGCCGCCGCCGTCGAGGCGGGCGTCGTACACCCCGGTGATCGCCTCTACTGCGAGAACGGCAGCTACCCCATCGGCCGGCGCGTCGTCCACGACCACGAGCCCTTCGGTTGGTTGAGCTTTGCCGATGTGATCAAGCATTCGAGCAACATCGGCGCTGCCAAGGTCGGCGACCGCCTGGGCGCCGAGCGCCTGGGCACCGCCATCAAAGCCTTTGGCTTCGGTCAGTCCACCGCGGTCGATCTGCCCGGTGAAGTTGCCGGCGTGGTTCCGCCGTTCCAAAAATGGGCCCGCATCAATCTCGCGACCACCAGCTTCGGGCAGGGCATCTCCGTCACGCCGCTGCAGCTGCTGCGCGCCTACGGCGCCATCGCCAACGGCGGCAAGCTCATGCGTCCGTACATCGTCCGCCGCATCACCGCCGCCGACGGGACGGTGCTGCGTGAGAACAAACCCGAGGTGGTCGGCCAACCCATCTCCCCGCAAACCGCCGCCATCGTCACAGCCATGCTTCGCGGTGTCGTCGACGGCGGTACCGGCACCCAGGCCCGCATCGATGGTGTGCCGGTAGCCGGAAAGACCGGCACGGCCCAGAAGGTGGACGCGAAGACGCGGCGCTACGCGGCGCGCGACCGGATGTCCTCCTTCATCGGCTTCCTCCCCGCCGACGCGCCGCGCTTCGTCATTCTCGTGGTCATCGACAGCCCACGCACGGCCACCTACGGCGGGCTCGTCGCCGCGCCGGTCTTCCGCCGCATCGCCGAGTTCGGCATCGACCGCCTCGGCTTGCGCGTGGCGCGGGCGCCAATGCCGGCGCCGGTGCCCGACATGGTCGATACACGGCTGGTCACCTGGACGGCGACGACGCGCGAGCGCGGCATGCCGAGCTTCCTCGGCCTGAGCATGCGCGAAGCGTTGGTCCAAGCGGCCCGCGCCGGGTGGGAGGTCGAGGCGCACGGGTCGGGGTTCGTGATCGCCCAGGACCCGCCGCCGGGCGCGGAGACAGCCGGCGGACGCAAGCTCGATCTCCGATTTGGCTCTGCCGCCGGTTGACGCTATGACACAGGTGGCATTCGCCGATCGCCCGCATACCAGTCTCATGCCTTGGACCTTGCAAGACGTGCTTGCCGCCACCGGCGGCACCACCGCCGCCACGCGCGACGTGACCTTTCACTCCGTCACCACCGATTCGCGCCACGTCGAGCCGGACGCGTTGTTCGTCGCCCTGCGCGGCACGCAGCACGATGGGCACACCTTCGTGGCCACGGCACTCCAGCGCGGGGCGATCGGCGCTCTGGTTGAACAGATTCCCGCACACGTCGACGGCGCGCGCGCCGTGCTCGTGCACGACACCCTGCGCGCGCTCGGTGACCTCGCCGCGTGGACACGACGACAACACGCATTGCGCGTGGTGGCGGTCACCGGCAGCAGCGGCAAGACCACGACCAAGGACATGCTGGCGGCGATCTGCGCCGGCGCCGATTTTCCGGCGCCACGGACCCGCACGCTGAAGAGCGAGGGCAATTTCAACAACCTCATCGGCCTGCCGCTGACGCTGTTGCAGTTGCGTGGCGACGAAGCCGTGGCGGTGCTGGAGATGGGCATGAATCAGTTCGGCGAGATCGCTCGTCTTACCGAGATCGCGCGCCCCGACTACGCGGTGATCACCAACGTCGGGCCGGCCCACCTTGCCGGCGTCGGTGGCACGCTCGCCGGCGTGGCACGCGCCAAGGGCGAGCTGTTCGCCGGCCTGTCAGCGGACGCGACCATCGCGGTCAACCTCGACGACGAATGGGTTCGGCGCCTCGCGGCATCCTTCCACGGTCGCACCGTCACCTTCGGCTACGGCGGCGAGGTCTGCGCCGACGCCATAGCGGATTTCGCCGATGACGGCGTCGCCTTCGACCTGCGGATCGATGCCCAGGTTGCCACGGTGCGCCTGCGCGTCGTGGGGCCGCACAACGTGCAGAACGCGCTCGCGGCCGCGGCGGTGGCGCACGCGATGGGGCTGCCCCTCGACCTGATCGTCCGCGGTCTGGAAGCGGCGCCCGGCCCGGCGATGCGGATGCAGGTGACGCGCCTGCCGAACGGCGTGCACGTGATCAACGATGCGTACAACGCAAACCCGTCCAGCGTAGAAGCCGCCCTGTTGGCGCTCCGGCGTTTTTCCGGACGGCGGGTGGTGGTGTTGGGAGAGATGCGGGAGCTGGGCGACGAGGCCCGGCGCGCTCACCAGGCAGTGGGTGAGCGCGCCGCGGTCCTCGGCGTGGATGAGCTGTTTCTGATGGGGGCGCTCGCGGACGCCATGGCGGCGGGAGCGCGCGCGGGAGGGATGCGCGCCGACGCAATTCATGTCTGCGCGTCGCATGCCGAGGTGGCGGACGGGGTGGTGGCTCGATGGCGGCCGGGTGACGCCGTCCTCGTCAAGGGATCACGCGGTATGCGGATGGAGGAAGTGGTGCGGCTGCTGGAAGGGGCGGGGAGATCACCGTGATGCTGTATCACCTCCTGTATCCACTGCACGTCTCGAACTCCGTCTTCAACGTCTTCCGCTACATCACCTTTCGGACTCTGATCGCGGCGCTCACTGCGTTGGTCATTTCCTTCTTGCTCGGCCCGTGGGTGATTCGCAGCCTGACCGCGCATCAGATCGGCCAGACGATCCGTCCCGACGGCCCGCAGAGCCACTTGTCCAAGGCGGGCACGCCGACCATGGGCGGCACGCTCATCCTGTTCTCGCTGATCCTCTCGACCTTGCTGCTCGCCGACCTGACCAATTTCTACGTGTGGCTCACGGTCGGGGTCACGCTGGCGTTCGGCGGCATCGGCTTCATCGATGACTTTCGCAAGCTGCGCCGCGGCAACGCCCAGGGGCTCTCCGGCCGCGCCAAGCTGGTGGCCCAGTTCGTCGTCGCCTTCGTGGCGTTGACTGCGCTCTACTTCCGCGCCGACTTCAGCACGGCGCTGTTCTTTCCGTTCCTCAAGGAGCTGCATCCCGACCTCGGGTGGTGGTACGTGCCGTTCGGCGCCGTCGCCGTCGTCGGACTCTCCAACGCCGTCAATCTCACCGACGGCCTCGATGGCCTGGCCATCGGACCGATCATGACCACGGCGTTCACCTACGGCGTCTTCGCCTATGTGACCGGGAACGTGAAGCTGGCCGAGTACCTGCAACTGCCCTATGTGCACGGTGCGGGTGAGCTGGCCATCTTCTGTGGCGCGCTGCTGAGTGCCGGGCTCGGTTTCCTGTGGTTCAACGCGTATCCCGCCAAGATGTTCATGGGGGACGTCGGCTCGCTCCCACTCGGCGCCGCGCTGGCGCTGGTGGCGCTGGTGACCAAGCAGGAGCTGCTCATGCTGTTGGTCGGCGGCGTCTTCGTCGTCGAAGCGCTGTCCGTCATCTTCCAGGTGTTGTCCTTCAAGCTGCGGCGCAAACGCATCTTTCGCATGGCGCCGATCCATCATCACTTCGAGCTCCAGGGCTGGCCGGAGCCGCAGATCATCGTTCGCTTCTGGATCGTGTCGATCATCTGCGCGCTCTCCGCGTTGAGCACGTTGAAGCTGCGGTGACCATGAAGATCATCGACCAACGCTTCCTCGTCATCGGCGCCGGCAAGACCGGCCAGAGCGTCGCGGCGTTTCTTGCCCGCCGCGCCGCTACCGTCCGTCTGGTGGAACGCACGCCGGCGGTATTGGACCAGGCGACGTTGCCGGCCGGGGTCGACGTGCGCCGCGGTGACGAGGCCGACGATCTGCTCGACGACATCGACGTCGTCGTGCCCAGCCCCGGCGTGCCGCGAACGCATCGCCTGCTGCGGCGCGCCCTGGTGCGCGGCATCCCCATCCTCAGCGAGATCGAGCTGGCGTCGCGCGCACTGAGTTGCCCGATCCTGGCGATCACCGGAACCAACGGCAAGAGCACCACCACGACGCTGCTTGGCGCCATGCTGCAGCAAGCCGGGCGGCGCACGTTTGTCGGGGGGAATCTCGGTACGCCCCTGATCGAAGCCTGCGACGCCGACCCCGAGTACGACGCCGCTGTGGTCGAGGTCTCGAGCTTCCAGCTGGAATGGGTCGACCGCTTTCAGCCGCGCGTAGCGGTGCTGCTCAACCTGACGCCCGATCACCTCGATCGCTACCCGAACCTTGCCGAGTACGGTCGCGCCAAGGCACGCATCCTGGCGGCGCAGCAACCCGGTGACATCGCGGTCTTGAACCGCGACGATCCATGGGTGTGGGAACAGCGCCGGCAGGCCCGCGCCGCCGCCATTTCGTTCGGACGCGATCCGGTGGAGTTCGGCACGTTCATCGACGGCGACACGCTCATCTACTGGGGCCCGGAGCCGACGGCGCGCCACTTCCCGTTGGCCGCGGCGCCCCTCCGTGGGGCGCACAATCGCGAGAATATGATGGCCGCCGTCACCGCGGCCGCCGTCTGGGGCGTCCCCGACGATGCCATCCAACGCGGCTTGGATCGCACCACCGGCCTGCCGCACCGCCTCGAGCTCGTACGCGAATGCGCTGGCGTCCGCTTCTACGACGATTCCAAGGGCACCAACGTCGGCGCCATGGAGAAGTCGGTCGCCAGCTTCGACCACGGGGTCATCTTGCTTGCCGGGGGCTACGACAAGGGCGGCGACTTCCGCGTGCTGGCACCGCTGCTGCGCCGGCACGTCAAGCACCTGGTGCTCTTCGGCGCCGCCGGTCCGAAGATCGGCGCGCAGGTCGGTGACGTCGTCCCGAGCTCGACGGCGCCCGACCTGGCCGCCGCCGTCCGGTTCGCCGCCGCGCAGGCGGCTGCCGGGGACACGGTACTGCTGTCGCCGGGATGCGCCAGCTTCGATGAGTTCACCGACTACACCGCGCGCGGGCGGCGCTTCCGTGCCTTGGTGGAGGCCCTATGACGGCGGTGCCGACCCTCTCCAGTCTGCGCCAGCGCGTGATCATGCCGCGCCGGCATCGACCGGACCTGTGGCTGCTCATGGCGACCGCCGGGCTGGTGGCGCTGGGCATCGTCATGATCTTCAACGCCAGCTACTTCTACGCGCAAGACCGCTACGGCGATCCGTTCACCTTCATCCGCAAGCATCTCGTGTACCTGTCGATCGGCGTCACCGTCATGGTCGCGGTCTCGCGCGTCCGTCTGGAGTGGTTCGAGCGCGCCGCGCGTCCGCTGTTGCTCGCCTTCCTCGCGCTGCTCGCGTTGGTGCTGGTGCCGGGGATCGGGGTGGTGCACGGCGGCGCGCGCCGTTGGATCGGCTTCGGTCCGCTGAGCTTCCAACCCTCTGAATTCGCCAAGACCGTGGTCATCCTCTACCTGGCGCACTCGATTGCGCGCAAACGCGAGCACATGGCGCAATTCTCCGTCGGCGTCCTGCCGCATCTGATCGTCGTCGGGCTGTTCGTCCTCCTCATCGGCGTGCAGCCGGACTTCGGCACGGCGGTGATTCTGGTGTCCGTCCTGGTCTTCATGCTGTACGGCGGCGGCGCGCGCCTGACGCATCTGGTCGGCCTCATGCTCGCCACACTGCCGGTGATCGCCTTCGCGCTGGTGCATTGGCCGTATCGGTGGAAACGAATCCTCGCCTTTCTGGAACCCATGCGGTACAGCCAGGACATCGCCTTCCAGCTCGTGCAGTCGTTGATTGCCTTCGGGTCCGGCGGGCTGACCGGCATCGGCCTCGGTGAGAGCAAGCAGAAGATGTTCTTTCTGCCGGAGGCGCATACCGACTTCATCTTCGCGCTCATCGGCGAGGAGCTGGGCCTGTGGGGCGCCTTGCTGGTGCTGGTCCTGTTCGGCATTCTCGGGATGCGCGGCTTCCGCGTCGCCTCGCGTCACCCGGATCCGTTCGCCAGCGCACTAGCGTTCGGCCTCACGTTGGTGATATTGCTCGAGGCGGTGGTGAATGTGGGCGTGGTGGTGGGGTTACTTCCAACCAAAGGGCTTGCCTTACCGTTCCTCAGTTACGGTGGTTCGGCGTTGATCGGCACGTTGCTGCAAGTGGGCATGTTGGCCGCGCTGTCGCGCATGACTGGCTAGGAATGCGGATGATCGTTGCGGGAGGTGGAACGGGCGGACATCTCTTCCCCGGCGTCGCCGTGGCGGAAGCGATGGCGGCGGGCGACGGCGCGGAGGTGCTGTTTGTCGGCAGCGCCTACGGCATCGAAGCGACCGCCATTCCGCGCACGCAGTTCCGCTTCGAACCCCTGGCCATCCGTGGGGCGCGCGGACGCGGGGCGCGCGGCGTCCTGACCTTTGCCTGGCAGTTGCCGGCGGCGTTGCTGCGCGCTTGGCGTCTCGTCGGCACGTTCCGTCCCACACTGGTGCT
>Ga0335082_10010483_pt1 | contig 10059 bp, 7 predicted proteins | sample Lox_Sample_41_FD_206718 | JGI IMG/M metagenome (GOLD analysis project Ga0335082, IMG submission 206718) | Soil microbial communities from Loxahatchee National Wildlife Refuge, Florida, United States - Lox_Sample_4.1 | ecosystem: Environmental > Terrestrial > Soil > Wetlands | place: USA: Florida...
GTCACCACCGCCGCGACGCCTTGGCGCGTGCTGGAAGATACCCGCTGTTCCGCGGCCAGGTCAGGCGGGCTGGGGAGCGTCGCCAACATGCCGCCGAGCGTTTCTTTTGGCAGCTTTGGGACGGCATTGATGGCGTCGCGGAAGGCGTAGAAATCGATCTCCTTTTTGACCCACGCATGCAGGATGGGGGATCGCCAGGCGTGGAGAATTTTGGCGTCCAGAAAGAAGAAAAGGCCACAGAGGGGAAGGAGCAGGAGCAGACCGGCTAGCGCAGGCCTCTGGATGAACGCGGCCGCGCCCAAAGACGCAAGACTGACGATCACGACTGTCACAACGAGATTGCGAAAGTACTTCGCGCGGCGGTCGATGGTGGCAGTGGTCCGGTCGATGGCAGCGCGATAGGGAGACACGCGTCATCCTCTTCTGAACTACACGCGAACGCTCTTGGAGCGCCGAAGTTTGTGGACGGAAGCGATGACCTTCCCGATCGTGTAGTCGATTTCTTCTTCGGTAGTGAAGCGGCCCAGGCTAAAGCGGATACACGAGTAGGCCTCATCATCGGTGAGTCCGATGGCTTTCAGCACGTGACTAGGCCCATTCGAACCGCTAGAGCAGGCTGCTCGGCTCGAAACAGCAATTTCGTGTATATCCCGGATCAACGTCTTTGCCTCTACGCCTCGAAACCCAATATTTGTGGTGTTCCCGATCCGGTTAGCCATGTCACCGTTGACCCAGGTATCCGGAACCTGAGAAAGTATCGCTCTTTCGAGTTTGTCACGCAGGTTTCTTATCCGGCTACTCTCTTCTTGCATTTCCGCCGCGGCAATGCGACATGCCTCGCCGAGGCCCACAATTCCTGGAACGTTTAGAGTGCCACCTCGAAGGCCACGCTCCTGGCCACCGCCGCAAATAAGTGGCTGCACATTGAAGCCGGATTTGGCACCGCGCACAAACAAAGCCCCGACGCCCTTATTCCCGTAGATCTTATGCGCGGAGAAGGCGGCAAGATCGATGCCGTCCGTACGAACATCAACAGGCATCTTGCCGACAACTTGAGTGAGGTCACAAAGAAGCCAAGCGCCCGCGGTATGGGCGATGTGGGCGATTTCTCTTATAGGACTAATGGTGCCTACTTCATTATTAGCGGCGGCCAGGGCGACCAATACCTCCTTGCGGGAGGACACCGCGGCTTTGAGCTGGTCCAAGTCGATCTGGCCGTAGCGATCTACGAGCAGGATTTCAACCTCGATTCCAGCGGCCTGCTGCATCATCCGGCAGGGAGTCAGCACGGCTTCGTGTTCGGTTGCACAAGTGACGATTTTCCTTTTCTCCCATCCCGCATAGCCTGTGAAGCTTCTAATAACTGTATTCAGGCTTTCTGTAGCACTACTGGTGAACGTAATCTCCGCAGAGAGGCTGTGGACAGATTCGGCTAGTAACTGGCGCGATTCCTCTACTGCGTCCGCGGCATCCCAACCCCATGCGTGGTCCCGACTGGACGGGTTACCAAACTGTTCCACAGACCACACGCGTGCTGCCTGGTTAACGCGAGGGTCGACCGGAGTAGTCGCGTTATAGTCGAGATAGATCATTATCGCGACGCTCCCAAGCACGCATCATTTGATGCCCGAAAGGAGGCTCACAAGTGATTCATACTGTTTTAGAAATTGGCCACTTGAAAACCCAGCGAGCAAGGTCCGGTACGCATCGACCAACCCGTCATACTTAGGATTATGCGCAAGCCGCGCCGCGATAAGCGCATTGGCACTTCGTGTCCAGTTGTCCAATGAGAGCAGCCGAGCCGCAGGAGAATTTGGAGCCTCATTGAACAGGCGATCCACATCAGCGACGGTTGTGCAGCGCTCAAAGAAGGGCAGGGCTTCGGCTCGAACGAGTGCCTCAATGGCGACGGCTGCGGCGTGTCCTTCCGCCTCAGACGTTACCTTGAACTCTCCACGCGATCGATCTCCGAAGAGCCTCCAGATATCGGTGCTCAGAGTACGCCGAAACTTCTCATCTTGTTTCTGAATCTGGTTGACCTGTCTAAAGATCTCGAATATAGCTGTGCTACGCGCGCCCAGCATTGGCGAAACCATATAACCTGACCCCGCCGTGTAGTACGACCAGTTTATTATCTGGGTTAGATCGCCTTGAGTTCTCGCCAGCCAATTGGAAGCCCTGACATATTGAAAGCCCTCTTGTTTGAGTTTTCGTTCCAAGTCTTCGGCTAGTATTTTGTCAATTTCTGTCTTTTTGATTGTCATCTTCGGTTCTCAATTTGAGCTAAGGCGGCGGTGGGTACGGTGCCGTTACAGGCGGCGGACCAGTAAGAGGAATCGGGTCGCCTGGGCGAACAGTAACAGTCGTCGCACTGGTGGGTACAGCGGAACCCCGGTCCAAGCCGCCTTTGTCTGTTCGATATTCCGCGGGGCCGGAGAGGGTCCCCGTCGGCACGCCGGCGGCGGTCTGATTTGGCGTGTAAGGAGCGGTGGCGGAAGCTTTGGTTTCTATCAGCACCGGATTACCGTTCTGATCCATGACCAGCAGGTCGACTCGTGTTCTGACCGAGCCGTTAGGTCCATTGACCTTAATCGTCACTTCGTCCACAACAACAAGTCCGGCCTTTTCCAACTCGTCTTTGACAGCGTTTTTAAAGTCCTCGCCCTTCTTCCTGTTCGCGCAGATGTCCAGGCCCAGAAGATCCCTGTAATTCAAGGGATTCGGTGCGTATCGATAGACGTTGAGACCACCATCGATCCCGAGAGGGTCCTGACTGATAAATTGACCGATTTCCGGGTCGAAATATCGATACCTATTATAGTGAAGACCGCTCTCCGCATCGAACCATTGACCGGGAAACCGGATGGGGCAATCAACTTTGGGGTGATTTGGGGAGACGACTTCGCCCCACGCTGACAGTGTCGTGGACCAGACTATCGCGCCGCTTCTATCAATCAATTCGCGTGGAACGCCGAGGTGATCCGGGATGACGGGATAAACTTGTCCATGTTCGGCCTTGGCGACCGGAACCAGGGTTGCGTCATCAAAGAGCCACGACTCAACGGCCCCGCTGCTGCCGATTGCATGGACCATCGTGTCGCCAGACCATACAAAACGGGTTGTGCCCTCTGGGCCGGCTTTTATGATCCTCCTCCCCAAGGCATCATAGGTATAGGTCCAGGCCGCACCCGAGGGCGCCGTGACCGACCGGAGACGCCCCAGACTGTCCCAGGCATAGATCCAACTGCCTCCCGCCAACGTGTCAAGGGTCTTTCGGCTGCGTCTTCCCGAAACATCGTAATCGTAATTCGACCCCCCGGCCCGCAACAGCCGATTTCCCTGACCGTATACCAGACGAATACTACCGTTGGGCGAAGCGGCAGTGCTGAGGCCCCCAGTAGGAGTGTAGTCAAACTTCTCCCCGGTACGCGACGCGTAGTCGGCGGACAGCAGTTGTTCCGCAGGGTCGTAGGTATACGCTGCATTCCCGATGCGACGATCGTTGATATTGAGAGGCGCACTGTTGCCGTCGTAATGGAACGACCTGGCAATAGCACCGTTCAGAAAACCAGCGATTTCGAAGTCTGTTGTGCGGACGCTTGATGAAGCCAAGAACTGGCGGATCACACGACCGCGATCGTCGCGATTCTGAGCGAGCCGCAGTCCACCGGGAAGCGAACGGGAGACCTCAGAACCGGCAGGATCATATGCGAATGCAAACGAGTTATCCCCGAACAGGTCGATTTTGACGGGGCGCCCATTGCCATCCCAAGAGAACCTGGCATCAAATCCAAGACTGGTCCTCCGTCGAAGCATACGGTTCGCATCATCGAAACTAGTGGAAATCGTGGCATCATTCTGGCGCTCGGAAATGACATTGCCCAACGGGTCATACTGGTACTCGACTATGCAGTCTGCATTCCGGGCGACGACCAGTCGGCCGAAAGGGTCATACTCAAATTGTTCGAGTGCGCCGTCCGACGCGCGGCGTTCGGCCGGGCGGCCACACGGATCGTACAGGAATTCGATTGAGTCCTTGTCGCCGATTGCATATCGAACCAACTCCCCATTGAGGTTGTAGGCAAATGCCTTGACAAGCCCGTCAAACGAACGCTCCTCCACTATCCGGCCTGCGGCATCGTACGACAGGCTTAGAGACTCGCCGATCTCGTTAATGACGGCCAGAAGGCGATCGATTTCGGTACCCCATTCATACGAAATCGTGCGTCCAAGGGGGTCGGTCTTTCTTCTGAGCCGCCCGCAGGACCCCCATTCGTATTGCGTTGTGTACCCGCGGCCATCTGTCTTCTGGATGATGTTGCCGCCGGCGTCGTATTGGTACTTCAGTGCCGTTCCGTCTGGACGGCGAACCTCCACTACTCTGCCAGCGGCGTCGTACTCTGCCTGTACAACTCCTCCCATTGGGTTAATCTGCATTGACGGGTGCCCGAGGTCATCAAAGAGGAAGCTGCGTGTGGCCCCGGTCGGGTCTACGACTTGGTGAAGAGTGCCGTCTTCCCGATATCTGAATTGGGTTGTGGCACCATCAGGCGCCGTGGCGGCAATCTGGTTGCCGTTCGCATCATACTCCCAGGCGGTAATCCTCCCAAGGGCGTTTTCCATCCGCACGAGGTAGCCACGCGCGTCGTAGTGACGCCTCCAGACACCACCTACGGGATCAATCACGACCGTAGGTTGGTGGTTCTGGTTGTAGGAGATGGAGTATGTAGCCCCTGCTGGATCCGTGATCCCAGACAGGTTTCCGGACTCGTCATGGGTGTAGCGGGTCACTGCGCCCATAGGCGTGGTCCTGGAGACGATGCGGCCATGGAGGTCATATTCTGTCTTCGTCTCGGCGCCCAACGGATTCCATTCGTTCGTGATCTGGCCAGTAGGCAAGTACTGGTATCTCCATGTTGAGCCATAACTGTCAGTAACTTCAGTAATTCGGGCGCTGTCTAGAAAGCGTAGCCGCTTTTCATCGTAGTGCTCCAACCCAGAAGTCCAAACACAACGGTCTTGCCTATCGTAGCGGTAAGAAAATACGCCACCATCCTTCGCTAATTCGCGACTCAGTCGACCGTTGCCGTCATACTCGTATCGCTGAGCATAGCCGAGCGCGTCAAGAGCCGCGCTAAGTTGACCACTGTCGTTATACTCATACCGTGCAAGCCGATGCGATGCACCGCCGCGGGTTCTCAGGTCAAGAGTGGTCAGCAACCCACGTTGGTCATAGCCAACACGCAGTTCGCGTTGCTCGATACGCTGACGGACCGCAAGCAGACGTCCGTTGTCATCCCACTGAAAGTCGAGCCCCCGGCCAGATATATCTTCGATGCTGGCGAGGTCCATGGGCCCTGATGGTCCAGCAGGTATGAACGTATAGCTTCTCACCTCCGCCTGTCTGCCCCAACTGCGAATGACGTAGCGGCCAGCATGCATGAAAACTTCGAGGTGCGCTCCGAACTCTCGGAGAACCGCGCCATTCTCGACAGTACGCTCCGGGTCGGACAAGAACTCCACCGAGCCGGTCGGGGTTACAAATTCGAACCCACTTGTTTGACGTACGAGCTTCGCATGATAGCCGGTGATCCAACCGGGGCCCAAGCCGACCCCGGGGCGTGTCAAAAGACTGCCGCTGTAGTGCCTATCCCAGACAAGATTCACCTTGCCGCGGATCAACGCATCTTCGAAGCTAATATGAACGGTACCGGACGCGATATCTATCGGCATGATCGGGTGCTATTCCTATCCACCACAACCACAGTCTTCCTGGCCCTGCCGATCGCGGCCTAAACGAGCGACACCCGCCGCCACCCCGGCTGAGACCGCTCCTTGAGCCGCGCGCACTGCTAGCGCTCTCACCATAGCCGAGATAGTTACGCCAACCATCACATTGCTAAAGCCGATAGTGGCAGCATTGGGCACGATGATTAGGTCGGTACACGAAGTCGCCATGAGCGGCGCGACAAATGCCAGAGGGCCGCCATTTACGGTCACGTTGGGGCTGCCGATGGCGGCGGAGCCCTGGCTGCCGGGATAGGGGATGGGCGGCATGAGCAGTTTGATCCAGGTCGACCACTGAGTGTACGAGGCAAAGCTGCTCTTTACTGTTCCCCAAACTCCACTCCAACTGGATGTGTCGACGCCAGTGACGTCCTTGACGAATTTTCCGGCTGCGGAGTCCGGCTTCACGAAGAGGGCCGAGATGCGGGAAATCGCCAGATTGGCCAGCAGCGTGAGCGCCACCAGCATCAACTGCTTCGGTATGTTGAGCAGATAACGCCGCCAGTAGGCCATGTTGAGCATCGATGGAGGTGCGGGCAGCCCCTGGGGGATATGCACGGAGTAACCCATGCAACCCGCAGCGCCGGCCGGCATGCCGTTGATCAGGGTGTCGATTTTGGCGAATTTCGGCGTCATCCACAGATAGATCAGGCCAAAATATGGATGCGGAATCATCGGTATGGGAGCCGGCGCCGGGGGGATGATGACGGCATGGAAATCCAACCCGATCACCATGTCAGTCATCTTTACGGCGGGCCAAAGCATATCTGATCCCTCGCGGCTAAGGCTGCTGTGTTACCACGTTTTGCCGGACTGAAAGTCCGGCGCCGGCTGAAGCCGGCCCCACAAGGACTGGCATCGATAGTGGCACTTTATCTGGTTACCTCGACGGCTTCCAGCCGCCCCGTAATGCGGGTACGCCGGAGCTTGACTTGTACCGTGTCATTCACCTGCAAAGTGTCGTATAAATCTTTGGAGACGATCCCCGCTGTCCTCTCATTGCCTACATCTAATACCACAACATAGGTCTCAGGCGTCTCTTTCGACTGCACCCAGGCCTGACCTCCGCTAATGGTCGTGTAGTAACTTCTGCCAGATTTGTTATATTGCTTTTTGGTCACCGTCGCAACGGAGGTAGTAATCTCCAATCCCGTACGATCGATCGCGCCATACGCATAGTACAGGAGCACCGCACCGACGGCAACCACGCAGAATATATAGATAAACGGGTTGGCACTGTATGGGGTCATGCGACGGAAACCTCCATCTTTCGCATCCGGGGCAGCCAGTCCGGGCCGGGATACGGGACCGCCCCGCGCCAAACCAGGTCCACCTGGCGATCTTCCATCCGGATCATTACCGTGTGCAAGACGGCCGGCGGTTCCTGTACGCCGGAACCTATGTCGAGTCCCAGGCGGGGCGTTTCGGGGGGCAAATGAAACGCAACGACCCCCTCCGGGCTTAAATTCTCAGCGACTACCCGCTCGCCGCCGGTGAGGAAAGGGAATACCAGTCCCGCAGATGCACCGTTGAAGAACCGGAAATCCATATCCGGAAGACCGTGCTCGAGGTAGGCTTGGCGCTGCTGCGCGTCGGGGATGAGCTGAGCATAGGCCTGGCGCAGTTCCTGCTCGGTGGCGCGATCTGCCGGCAGGATTCCGGCGAGCTCGGCTCGCGGCAGCCAGGTTTTTGGGAACCAGCCCAAGCCCGCTGGAAAGGGCTGATCCTGCCACTTCTGGTAGTCGCCTAAACAGAGCTTTTCGGGAGTGAGAGGCGCGGTTGGGTCTTCCAGGTTCGGCAGGGCCAGATTCTCCACACTCCTGGTGGAATTGCCGACTACAAACCCGCGCCCTAACGGGTTCCTGGGATAGGGATAGGAGGCCGCTTTGTCAGAGTACACGTCTATGCCGCCGTAAGCGAGCTCGTAGCGGAGGTCCATGTTCAGGAATGCCGACGGTTCCGTAAAGACAGGCGGGCCGTCTTTCATGAAGTGGGCGACGCGATCGCCGATCACCAGGATCTGCTTCCGGCGATCCCCGACCTGCAGGGAGACCATACAGGAGTCGGCAGGCATGCCGCGCGGTGCATAGGCCTTTCCGTTGAGCACCACGTCGGTCGCTAACTTGAACGGAACAAAATCGCTCTCGTGGCGGACCGAGGAGTTCATGGGATCATCCCAGAACAGGTCTCCCGGAACTAACGCCTTGTCTTTCTCCGCGCGGCTGCAGACCCGGTTGGGGACGATGTCGTATGTCCTTTTGAGGAGAATGCCTAGAATATATTCTCCCGCGGGCGTCTGGCCCGGTAAAACGACCGAGACACCGCGCGCCTGGGTCGCGCCGGACAGGGTTTCGGTAGCAGAGGGCATACTCATCTTAGTGCACCTCGGCGTCCAGGTGTTTCATCTGCGGGAGCCAGGAATACCCTTCGTAAGTGCAAGCGCCACGCCAGATCAGATCCACCTCCAAGTCGTCCGGCCGTATGCTGACGGTGTCCAGTCTGGGTGCGAGTTCCTGGGCGCCAAAACCAATGTCCAGCGTCATCTTTGGGGTTTCACCGGGCAGGGTAAACTCCAGCAGCCCATCCGGCGACAACCCCCGCAAGGTCAGCTTCTCGTCACCTTTTAAGCCGGGGAACAGCATGCCGTGCGACGCGCCATTGTTGAGGCGTGGGTGATAGCCAGGCAACCTGAACTGCCTGGCGAGCGCGATGTGGTTCTTGGGAACCAAACCCAGGCGCTCTTCGGTGGTTACGGTGTCTACGTCGACAAATGACGGATAGACTCCCGAGTATGTATAGCGCGGATACCAGGTGCGCTGGAACCAGCCGAATCCCTGCGGCAAGGGCTGGCGCGGCCAACTCTCCGGTTCTCCCAGCACGATTCGGTCCGGCGTCAAAAGATCGGCGGGATCCTCGAAGTTCGGCAGAGCCAATCCTTCGACGGTGTCTTTCAGGTTGCGAAGCGCAATGCCCGTTCCCATGTCGTTGCGCGGGTAAAACAGCGGGATGTCCGGATGGCTGGTTTGATCGCGTCCCCCGTAGGCTCTTTCGTAGCGGATTTCCATTTCCGTGAAAGGTTTCGGCTCCGAAAAATTGGGGGGCATGTTCTCGCGATACCCGCACGCGCGGTCTCCGAAGACCGTGATAGATTTGTGGCGCTCCGCAATCTGGACACTGACCGTCATCTGCGTTGCCGGCTTGCCGCCGGGCGCATATGCTTTACCGATTACGACTACGTCAACAGCGGGTTTGAAGGGGGCCAACTCGTACTCATACTGGACGGTAGACCATTCGGGATCTCCATCGTCATAGTAGGCATCCGTCTTGCGAAGCGGATGATCCGCTGGACAGCGTTCCACTGTGCTTCCATGCCTGATCCGAAACGTGCGCTTGACGATCAGCGCAAATATATAGTTCCCCTGGTCATCCTTGCCAGGCACGATTTCGAGAGACCCATTTGGATCAGACATAGCGCCACTCAGCACTTCGGGCTAGGGATTCAGCATGACCATGCCACCCTTGACCGTGTTGGTGGCAGAGCCATCGGATATTACGATGGCACCCTTGGTCTGATGTTCGGCGGCGGCTTCGGAGTGGACGATGTTGCCTTTCACGGTAACCACACTGGAGCCGTTTACTGTGATGTTGACACCCTCCAGCGAGATATCGCCGCTGCTTTTCATCGTCAGCTTACTGGCGCCGGTATGTAAGGTAATCTCCGTGGCGGCATCCAACAGGATGGTAAGGGACGTCGATTTGATCGCGATCGCATTCTTGACCGTGGTTGACTGCGTGGCGTCGTAATTCTCGATGACATCGCTCTTGACGTGATGGGTATGGGTTCCGGTCTGCACGTCAAGACTGTGATTCCCGGATTGAATGGTAATCGCCGTGTCACCCTTTATGGTTTCGGTGTGTTTTCCCGCTTTGACGGTGATCGTGCGGTCGCCGGAGACCACGGTCTGGGTATCGTCGTGCTCCACGGTCGTCGTCATGTCGTACTGCGCATGGATGTTGACCTTCTCTTTACCCTTGGTATCATCCATGGTCATTTCGTTGTAGCCGCCACCACCGGGGGTGCTGTTGGACTTGATGCCGCTGACCATGCCGGCCTTGGGTAATCCGGTGGGAGGCATCTGCTCCGCGTTGTAGACACGGCCGGTGATAATCGGCCGGTCGGGGTCGCCTTCCAGGAAATCTACGATCACTTCCTGGCCGATTCGCGGAATCGCGACCGACCCGTACCCTTGGCCGGCCCAGGGGTGGGAGACG
>Ga0335082_10010484_pt1 | contig 10058 bp, 10 predicted proteins | sample Lox_Sample_41_FD_206718 | JGI IMG/M metagenome (GOLD analysis project Ga0335082, IMG submission 206718) | Soil microbial communities from Loxahatchee National Wildlife Refuge, Florida, United States - Lox_Sample_4.1 | ecosystem: Environmental > Terrestrial > Soil > Wetlands | place: USA...
TCGTCTCGGCGGACGGGCACCCCCGGATCCTGGAATATGCCGGCCGCGGCTCGCTCGAGCACTGGCTGCGCGCGGCGGCGCTGCGGCTGGCCCTCAACGCCCGGCGCGACAACCGCCGCGCCCCGGAGCAGCTGGCCGCCGACTCGCGGTGGGATGCGGTGGCGCCCACCGCCGACATCCAGCTGGGGATCCTCCACCAGCGCTACGGCCCGCAGTTCGGCTCGGCGCTCAAGGAATCGATGGCCGAGCTCAGCTCGCAGGATCGGAGCCTGCTCCGGCTCCATTTCCTCGACGGGCTGAGCCTGAACCAGATCGGCGCCGTGTACCAGGTGAACAAGTCCACCATCTCGCGCCGGCTGAGCCGGGCGCGCGAGACCTTGCTCGCCCGCACCCGGGACCGGCTGGAGCGGACCCTCCAGCTTCAGCCGGCCGAGCTGGAGAGCCTGATGCGGGTGCTCGCCCCCGGGCTGGATCTGAGCCTGACCTCGGTGCTCAGGTCCGAGTCCGGGCCGAGCACCTGAGGCCGGAGCCCGCCTACTCCGCCCGGGCCGCCGGCCGGCGGCGGGGCAGGCGCGCCAGCCGCGGGGGACGGGGACCCCGGCGCAGAGCACCGTGCACCGCCCGGTAGGGGAGCTCGCCGCCGTCCCGGGCGGCGCGGAGGAGGAGCCCTCCCCGGCTCATGTCCCCGCGGCCGACGAAGTCCGAGGGAAAGAGCAGCCGCTGGCCGAACACGGCGACCAGGAGGTCCGCGTACTTGTCGCTGGCGATGCTGCCCAGGAGGACCACCTCGGCGGCCGGGGGGAGCGCCGAGGCCAGGCCGCGCGCGTCCCGCTCCAGGGGGCGGCGGTACCTCGCCTCTCCGAGGTCCACCGGCACCTTGGCCCAGGCCCGGATCTGCTCGCCGCGGACGCGGCGCTCGGGCTCGACCAGCCCGGCTCCGGGGGTGATCACCCAGGCGCTGGTCTGCCCGGCGCGTGCGCGGCCGAAGGCACGCGCGTAGGCGAGCTTGCCGCGGAAGTAGAGGCCGCTGGCGAAGGCGAAGACGTCGCCCAGCGGAGCCCCCGCCGCCGAGCGAAGGGAGAGGGCGAGCGGAAAGCGCGCCGCGGGGCGCAGGAGCATGGACATCCGCACCCCGTCGCACCGGGCCGGCGAGAGGAGGAACACCCGCGGCGGCTGCGCCGCGGCGGTGGCCGGCGAGGGGATTCTCACTTGGGGGTGAACTGTGCCAGGTCGTGGATGCCGAGCGCCTTCTCGATCTGCGACACCTTCTCCACCGTCCCCTCGAAGCCGGCGCTCCCCAGCACGCGGTGCTCCACCTCCTCGAACTGGTCCCCCAGGGCGTCGAACTCCTTCTCGGTGAAGAGGGCGTGGAAGGCCGGAAAGAGCACCGTGTCCTCGCGGGCGGCGTGCGGCTCGTACATGCGGATGAACTGTCCGAGGGCGGTGGTCACCGCGCCGGCCGAGGCCTTGCTCTTCAGCGCCGCCGGGGTGGCCAGCTCGAGGATGTTCCGGGTGAGCCGGCGCCCGGCGTCATGCTGCGTCCGCAGCACCCGGGTCAGCTCGACCAGCGTCCCGGCCTTCTCCAGACGAGGGAAGACGTGCTCCTCCTCGAGCTTCTCGTGGTAGGCCTCGATGAAGTCGCGGATGATTCCCGCCGCCGAGGCGAGGACCTCCGCCGGCGGAGGGGATGCCGCCCGGAAGCGACGGATGGCCTCGCCGTAGACGAGCAGGACGCGGCGGAGCACCCCGTGCTCGCGCATCAGGTCCTCGGTGGCGTTCACCTCGGCGGGCTTCGCCTCGCCCGGCCTCCCCGCCGGCGCCGGGCCCTGGGCACCTGCCTCGCTCGCCCAAAGGCCGGCCCCGGCCGTCACCGCCGCGGACAGGAACCAGCGGCGGCTCTCGCTTGCACGCATCGACTCATCTCCTCGCCGCCTCTGCCACCGCGGCGCGGCGGAGACTAGCGCCTCGGCCCACGCTCGGTGCCCCGCCGGGAGGGCGCCGGGCGAGAGACCTCGTCCGGCCGCCACGGTGCCCCGCGCTTGCGCTCGATGTACTCGCGGATCAGTCGCCGGACCATCTGCGAGGGGGTGACGTCCTCCTCGGCGCAGAGCTCCTCGAAGACCGCCTTCTTGCGCGGGTCGATGAGGACGGTGAGTCGGGCGGTGCGCGTCTCGATTGGCATGCAACGCTCACTGGAGCTACGCTGGATATGCTTTCGATGATAATAGGATGACAATCGCCTCGGCGCCATCCCTGGTCTGGCTGCTGGCCCTGGTGCTGGGCTGGCTGTTCCTCGGCGTGGCCGGGCTCATCCGTCCGCACCACGTCGGCTTCGTGGCCCGCGTCCTCTTCCCCCTCGGGGCGGTGGTCGCCCTCGGGGTGGCGGCGGCGGGGATGACCGCGCTCCAGCCCGGCCGCGCGGCGGACCTGCTCGTCCTTCCCTTGGGCCTTCCCGAGCTCCCCTTCCACCTCCGGCTCGACGCCCTTTCGGGATTCTTCATCCTGATCATCGGGGTGGCGGGGGCCGGAATCTCCATCTTCGCCGCCGGCTACTTCCGGGCCGGACAGGGGACACCGCCCGGGCTGCTCTGCCTCCAGTTCCACGTCTTCCTGGCGAGCATGGTGCTGGTGGTGCTCGCCGACGACGCCTACCTGTTCATGGTCGCCTGGGAGACGATGGCGCTCGCCTCCTACTTCCTGGTCACCGCGCAGCACCGCATCCCGGAGATCCGGCGCGCCGGCTTCCTCTACCTGCTCATCGCCCACGTGGGGGCGATCGGCATCCTCCTCTGCTTCGGCGTCCTCCAGGGCGGCAGCTGGCAGTTCACCTTCGAGGCCATGCGCGAGCGCGGGCTGGCTCCGGCCCACGCCAGCGTCGCCTTCCTGCTCGCCCTGCTCGGCTTCGGAGCCAAGGCCGGGCTGGTGCCGCTCCACGTGTGGCTGCCCGAGGCGCACCCGGCTGCTCCCTCCCCGGTGTCGGCGATGATGAGCGGGCTGATGCTCAAGACCGCCGTCTACGGCGTGCTGCGCGTCGGCTTCGACCTCCTCCACGCCGGACCCTGGTGGTGGGGCGGGCTCGCCCTCGGGCTGGGCCTGTTCACCGCCCTCTTCGGTGCGGTGTTCGCCGCCGTGCAGACGGACATGAAGCGTCTCCTCGCCTACTCGTCGATCGAGAACGTGGGGCTGATCTTCAGCGGGGTCGGCCTGGCCCTCCTCTTCCGGAGCTTCTCCCTGGGCCTCTTCGCGGCGCTGGCCCTCAGCGCGGCGCTCATCCACTGCCTCAACCACGCGCTCTTCAAGAGCCTGCTCTTCCTCGCCACCGGCTCGGTGCTCCACGCCACCGGCGAGCGCAACCTGGGAAAGCTGGGGGGGCTCATCCGCCGCATGCCATGGGTGGCGGCGCTGGCCCTGGTGGGGACCCTGGCCATCGCCGGCCTGCCCCCGCTCAACGGCTTCGTCTCCGAGTGGCTCCTCCTCCAGGCCTTCCTGGACACGCCACGCATCCCGCAGGCCTTCCTGAACATGCTCGTCCCGCTCGGGGCGGCGGCGCTGGCGCTCACCGCCGCGCTGGCCGCCTACGTGATGGTCAAGTTCTACGGGGTAATCTTCCTCGGGCAGCCTCGCGAGCCCTCGCTCCAGAAGGCGCACGACCCGGGGTTCCTCGAGCGCCTCGGCCTCGGCTGGCTGGCCGCCGGCTGCGTGCTCCTCGGCGCCTGGCCGGAGCTGGCTCTCCAGGCCAGCGGCGCCGTCACCCGCCCGCTCCTCGGCGAGGCGGTCCGGCCCGGTCCCACCGCCTGGCTCATCGCCCCGGTGGCGCCGGAGCGGGCGTCCTACAGCGGGCTGCTGCTCCTGGCCGGAATCCTCGGGGTGGTCGGCGTCACCTTCGTGCTCGTCCGGCGCATCTACCACGGGCGGGTGCGGCGCACGGTGCCCTGGGACTGCGGCTACCCGTGGCAGACGCCGCGCATGCAGGACACCGCGGAGGGGTTCGGCCAGCCGATCCGGCACATCTTCGGCCCCTTCTTCCGGATGGAGCGCGAGCTGCCCTCGCCCTGGGAGAGCGCTCCGCGCTACCGCATCCACATCGAGGACCGGATGTGGCACGCCTTCTACCTGCCCCTCGGCCGCGGCGTGCAGCGCCTGGCGGAGGCGGTCTCCGTCGTTCAGGGGGGGCGCCTGGCCATCTACCTCCTCTACGGCTTCTTGACCCTCATCGGCCTCCTGGTGTTCGTCCTGTGAGCGCCCCGGCCCTCCTCCGTCAGCTGGCCGAGGTGCTCCTCGCCGTCGCCCTGGCCCCCTTCTTCCTGGGGTGGATCGGCCAGTGCCGGGCCTGGCTCCAGAACCGGTCCGCCCCGCCGCTGCTCCAGCCCTGGCGCACGCTGCGCAAGCTCTTCCTCAAGGACGCCGTGCTCGCCGAGCACGCCTCCCCCCTCTTCCGCTTCACCCCTTACGTGCTCTTCGGGACGATGGTCCTGGCGGCGGCGATCATCCCCTCGGTGGCCACCGACCTGCCCTTCGCCCGGGTGGCGGATGCCATCGCCCTGGTCGGCCTCTTCGCCACCGCCCGGGTGTTCATCGCCCTGGCGGCGATGGACATCGGCACCGCCTTCGGCACCCTCGGCGCTCGCCGGGAGATGATGATCGGCTTCCTCGCCGAGCCGGCGCTGCTCCTGGTGCTGTTCAACGCCTTCCTCCTCTCCGGGAGCACCGCCCTCCCCAGCATCGTCGAGCACCTGGCCGCCCCCCCCTTCGTCATCTATCCGAGCCTGGCCTTCGCCGGAGTGGCGTTCCTGATGGTGCTCCTCGCCGAGAACGCCCGCATCCCCATCGACAACCCGGCCACCCACCTCGAGCTGACCATGGTCCACGAGGCGATGGTGCTGGAGTACTCGGCCCGCCACCTGGCCCTGGTGGAATGGGCCTCCATTCTCAAGCTCTTCAACTACGCCTGTCTCGGCTTTGCCGTCTTCCTGCCCTGGGGCATCGCACGCGGATCAGGGAGCGGCGCCCTCCTCGCCGCGGTGGCGGCCCTCCTGGCCAAGCTGGCCGGAGCCGGCGCCGGCCTGGCGATGATCGAGACCGTCTCCGCCAAGCTGCGCATCTTCCGGGCGCCCGAGTTCCTGGCCATGGCCTTCCTCCTCGCCGTCCTCGGACTGCTCGTCCACCTCCTCCTCGGTGCCTGACCGATGCCCGCGCCCAGCCTGACCGCCCAGCTGCTCAACGGATTCGCCGCCGGGCTCCTGCTCATCTCCTTCTCCATGCTCTCGCAGCGGAGGACCCGGCGGCTGATCACCCTCCTGGCCTGGCAGGGCGCCATCCTCACCGCCTCCACCACCCTGGTCGCCCACAGCGCCGGTCTGCCCCACCTCTACTTCTCGGCGGGGCTGACCCTAGTGCTCAAGGTGTTCGTCCTCCCGGTCATCCTCCTCCGGCTCATTCGCCGCCTGGAGGCGCAGTGGGACAGCGAGCCGCTGATCAACATCCCCACCACCATGCTCGTCGGGGTGGGGCTGGTCATCTTCGCCTTCGGGCTGGCCCAGCCGATCAGCGCGCTGGCCACCACCATCACCCGCAACACGCTGGGCATCGCCCTGGCGATGATCCTCCTCGCCTTCCTGATGATGATCACCCGCCGGAACGCGGTGAGCCAGGTGGTCGGCTTCCTGGCCATGGAGAACGGGCTGTTCTTCGCCGCCACCAGCGCCACCTACGGCATGCCGATGGTGGTCGAGCTGGGCATCGCGCTCGACGTCCTGGTCGGGGTGTTCATCCTCGGAATCTTCTTCTTCCAGATCCGGGAGCAGTTCGAGAGCCTCGACCTGCACCACCTGGAAACCCTCAAGGAGGAATGAGGTGGAGCTGCTCCTCGTCCTCGGCGTCCCGCTCCTCGGTGCAGGGGTCCTGGCCTTCGTCGGCGCGCGCCGCTACGCCCCCGAGGTCAACGTGGCCATGAGCCTGGGCACCCTGGTCGCCGCCGGCCTGCTCGTGGCGCGCGTCATCCGCCACGGGGCGATGCTCGTCGGCAGGGAGCAGTTCTTCATCGACCCGTTCAACGTCTTCCTGGTGGCGCTCACTGCGCTGGTGGGATTCACCACCGCGCTCTTCTCCCGCCCCTACATGCGCATCGAGGAGCACCACGGCCGGCTGGGACCGCGCCGGCTGCGCCTCTACCACAGCATGTACCAGCTCTTCATGGGGGCGATGATGCTCGCCCTCCTGACCAACAACATGGGCCTGCTCTGGGTGGCGATGGAGGCGGCCACGCTGTCCACCGTGCTCCTCGTCTCCCTCTACCGGACGCGGGCCAGCCTCGAGGCGGCCTGGAAGTACTTCATCCTGTGCGGGGTGGGCATCGCCCAGGCGCTGTTCGGGACCATCCTCCTCTACTTCGCCGCCGAGGGGCTCCTGGGAGGGGAGGGCATGGCCGCCCTGCTCTGGACCCGGCTCGACGCGGTGAAGAGCCAGCTCGAGCCCACCGTCCTCGCTCTGGCCTTCGTCTTTCTCCTCGTCGGGTACGGGACGAAGGTCGGCCTGGCCCCGCTCCACAACTGGCTGCCCGACGCCCATGCCGAGGGCCCGACGCCGGTCTCGGCGGTGCTCTCCGGGCTCCTGCTCAACGTCGCCCTCTACGCGGTCATCCGCTGCAAGGTGCTGGTCGAGGGGGCGAGCCACGCCCTCCCCGGACCGATGCTCATGTCCTTCGGCCTCCTCTCGGCGCTGCTGGGGGCCTTTTTTCTCTTCCGCCAGCGGGACATCAAGCGGCTCTTCGCCTACTCCTCCATCGAGCACATGGGCATCGTCACCTTCGCCTTCGGGATGGGGGGCGCGGTGGCGAACTTCGCCGCCCTCCTGCACATGACCGTCCACTCCCTCACCAAGTCGGCCATCTTCTTCGCCGCCGGACATGCCTCCCAGACCGCCGGAACGCAGCGCATGGACGGCATCCGCGGACTGCTCGTCCTCAGCCCGACCATCGGCTGGGGTCTGATGCTCGGAGCACTGGCCATCCTCGGGCTGCCGCCCTTCGGAGTCTTCGCCAGCGAATTCCTCATCCTCACCACCGCCATGCGGGATCACCCCTGGGCGACGCCCATCCTCCTCGCCGCGCTGGCCGTCGCCTTCGCCGCCATCTTCCGGCGGGTGCAGCCGATGGTCTTCGGCGAGACGGACGCCCGGCCCCTTCCCCACTCGCCGGCCCTGGTCCCGGTCTTCGTCCACCTCGCCCTGGTCCTCCTCCTCGGCCTCTACATCCCGCCAGCGCTGGCCGAGTGGTACCGCCTCGCCGCTCGCCTCATCGGGTGACCGCTCGTGCTGCCCGCGCTCCAAAGCCTTGCCTCCGCGCCCTTCCCCTCCAATGTCCGGGCGACCCGCCTCTCGCTGGATGGCCGGAGCTGGCACCGGGCGGCGGCTGCCATCCGCGAGGGCGGCGGGGCGCTGCTCGCCCTGTGGGGCACGGATGATCGCGACCGGGATCGGCGCTTCCGCGTTCACGCCGCCTACCTCCTCCCCTCCGAGCTTCTCCTCGTCGAGCACGCCCTGCCCGAAGGGGAGCTGGCCTTCCCCGACCTGGCGTCCCTCTTCCCCTGCGCCGCCCGGCTCCAGCGCGCGGTGGCCGACCTGCTCGGCATCCGGGCCTACGGCGGCGACGCGCGGGGCTGGGTCCGGCACGGCGGCTGGCCGGAGCAGGTCTACCCGCTGCGCCGGGACGTCGATCCGGAGGTGCGGTACCCCGCCGCCCCGGCCCCCTACCGCTACCTCTCCGTGGCCGGGGACGGGGTGCACGAGATCGCCGTGGGCCCGGTGCACGCCGGCACCATCGAGCCCGGGGGCTTCCGCTTCTCCGTGGTGGGAGAGAAGGTCCTCCGCCTCGAGCAGCGGTTGGCCTACACCCACAAGGGAGTCGACAAGCGCTTCGAGCGCTTCAGCCAGTCGGAGGGGCACCGCCTGGCGGCGCGGGTCTCCGGCGATTCGTGCGTCGCCTACGCCTGGGCCTACTGCGCGGCGCTGGAGGCGATGACCGGGACGATGAGCCCGGCCCGGGCCACGGCGCTGCGGGCGCTCGCTCTGGAGCGCGAGCGCCTGGCCAACCACCTCGGGGACCTGGGGGCCCTGGGCAACGACGCCGGCTTCGCCTTCGGGCTGGCCCAGTTCTCCCGGCTCAAGGAGGAGCTGCTGCGCTCCAACGACGACGCCTTCGGCGCCCGCTACCCGTTCGACCTGGTCGTCCCGGGCGGCGTGGCGGTGGACCTACCGGCCACCGTCGGTCCGCTGCTCGTCGAGCAGCTCGATGCGCTGGAGCAGGCGGTTCACGGGCTGCGCGGCATCTACGACGAGCATGCCGGCCTTCAGGACAGATTTCGCGGCGCGGGCTGGCTCGACCCGGGGCTGGCCCGGACGCTGGGTGCGATCGGCCTGGTGGGCCGGGCCTCGGGCGTCGGGCGGGATCTGCGCGTCGACCAGCCCTGGGCGCCCTACGACCGGCTCGGCCCGCGGCTCATGGTCCGGGAGGAAGGCGACGTCGCGGCACGGGTCCAGCTGCGCTTCGACGAGGCGCTGGAGTCGATTCGCCTCTGCCGCGCAATTCTGGAGGACCTGCCGGCGGGAGGCGTGCGAGCCGAGGTCCCGGTGGCGGCGCCCGGGAGCCGTGCCCTGGGCGTCATCGAGGGCTGGAGGGGCCCGGTGCTGGTGGCGCTGGAGGCGGGTTCCGAGGGGAGACTCCGGCGCGGTCATGCCCACGACCCGTCGTGGCAGAACTGGCCGGTGCTCGAGTTCGCCATCCTGGGCAACATCGTTCCGGACTTCCCGCTGATCAACAAGTCGTTCAACCTCTCCTACAGCGGGCCCGACGGGTGAGGTGACCGATGCTCGACGTCCTCCTGCGCATCTACCGGACCGGCCGCGTGAGCGAGCCCCTTCCCCCGCCGGGCGGCGAGCGACGGGAGCGGGAGGACCTCCAGGCCGCGGTGCGGGCCGTCCTCGGCCGGGCGCTGTGCATCCGCCACGTCGACGCCGGGTCATGCAACGGCTGCGAGCTGGAGATCCACGCGCTGAACAACCCCTACTACAACCTGGAGGGAGCGGGCATCCGGTTCGTCGCCAGCCCGCGGCACGCCGATCTCCTCCTCGTCACCGGGCCGGTGTCGGTGAACATGGAGGTGGCATTGCGGCGGACCTACGACGCCACCCCGGAGCCCAAGCTGGTGGTCGCGGTGGGGGACTGCGGCGCCTGCGGCGGCATCTTCGGCGAGAGCTATGCCAGCCTGGGAGGCGTCTCGAAGGTCATCCCCGTCGACGTGACCGTGCCCGGCTGTCCGCCCAGCCCGACGGCGCTGCTCCAGGGCATCCTGGCCGCGGTGAGCAGCCGGCCGCCCACGACGCCGGGTTGAGCCCTGGCGGGGCGCTCACTGCGGAGCGGCACCCGAGAGCCGGTCGATGCGCTCGGATGTGTTGGCGGCCGGAGTGGTGTCCGAGCTGCCGAGAGGCGTCACCTTCGACGGGCCGAAGCGCGTCCAGGCGAAGTAGAGCCCGGCGGCGAGCAGGGCGAGGATGAGCAGCCTTCTCATCGCCGGGGAAGCCTAGCACCGAGCCTGGGGCCGCTCGCGCTCACCCTCGACCGACGGTTCGCTTCCTGGGCGCCGGGAGAGCCGGTGCTCGGCCTGCGGTGCGCTCGCGCCGCCACGAGGCCGGCGGCTGGCCCGTTGCGCGCTTGAAGGCGCGAGCGAAGGCTGCCTCGGAGTCGTAGCCGACATCGAGCGCGATGGCCGCCACCTTGGCCGTGGTGGTCAGCAAGAGATTCGAGGCGACCTGCATCCGCCACTGGGTGAGGTAGGCCATCGGCGCCTGTCCGATGAGCTGGACGAAGCGCTCGTGGAGCGCCGAGCGCGACAGACCCACCTCCTTGCCCAACTGGTCCAGGGTCCACGATGCGGCGGGTCGCTCGTGGAGAAGAGCGAGCGCGCGGCCCACGAACCGATCGCGCAGCCCGGCCAGCCAGCCGGAGCTCTCATCGGGCAGGGAATCGACGTAACGGCGGACGGCGTCGACGAACATCATCTCCG
>Ga0335082_10010485_pt1 | contig 10058 bp, 8 predicted proteins | sample Lox_Sample_41_FD_206718 | JGI IMG/M metagenome (GOLD analysis project Ga0335082, IMG submission 206718) | Soil microbial communities from Loxahatchee National Wildlife Refuge, Florida, United States - Lox_Sample_4.1 | ecosystem: Environmental > Terrestrial > Soil > Wetlands | place: USA: Florida...
AGGCGACCGGCAAATGTGCTGCTGGAACGATAGTGTAAGAGGCTGCTTTCTGGAGCCGACCCGCGATTCGGGCGTCACGATCGCGAATGGCACTACGACAGTCAAACTCGAAGGTCCGACACACCTTGTGGTCCTGTTCCGTATCGAGAACCGGCAATTAGGCAAGGTCAGGACCTTCACACCCGAATGCGAATTGGATGCCGGCGGACTGCCACTCGTGTGGCTCACCGGCGTGAATCCTCCCGAAAGTGTAAAGCTGCTGCTTTCGATCGCGAAGGATACGGCCAGCGCCTCAAAGGATCAAATGCGTCGCGCAGACTCTGCCGTTTCAGCGATCGCCATGCACGCCGATCCTTCAGCCGACACAGCACTCGATGAGCTCATGGCCACCAACCAGCCCGACCAGGTGCGCAGGCAAGCGATCTTCTGGATCGGCAACGCACGCGGCGAGCACGGGTTTGAAACCGTCAGCCGCGTGGTTCGGGAAGATCCGAACGACAAGATTCGCGAGCACGCAATCTTCGCGCTGACTCAGAATAAAGACCCTCGGGCGCTCGGCATCGTTGCCGGAGTGGCGCACAACGACAAGAGCTCGCGAGTCCGTGGGCAGGCACTGTTCTGGCTGGCGCAGAAGGCTGGTCAGAAGATGGCAGAGGCGGCGATATCCGACGCGATCGCCAACGATCCGGAGACCGAAGTGAAGAAAAAGGCGGTGTTCGCGTTAACCCAGATGCCGGCGGGCGAAGGCGTGCCCCTGCTGATTCAGGTAGCGCGCACCAATCGCAATGCCGAAGTCCGCAAGCAAGCGATCTTCTGGTTAGGACAAAGCAAGGACCAGCGGGCGCTCACTTTCATTGAAGACGTTTTGAAGTAGGACAAACCTCCCGCTTGTTACTGCGCATGCCGGAGGCTTACGCCACAGAGATAGAATCAAAGCGTGCGGACTACCCTTCTGCTCCTGGTCTTCGCCGGCGTTGCCGCGGCTCAAAAAGCTCCCTCCTTCAGCATCTCTAACATGGACAGGTCGGCCGACCCCTGCGTCGATTTTTACCAGTACGCGTGCGGCGGATGGATGGCTAATCATCCGATGCCGCCCGACCAGTCGACTTGGGGTCAGTTCAGCGTGCTCGCGGAACACAATCGCGCGGTTCTCCAAAATATCCTGGAACAGGCGGCGGTGAACAAGCCGACACGCTCGATGCTCGATCAGCAAATCGGCGATTTCTACGCTTCCTGCATGGACGAGGAGACGATCGACAAGCTGGGCACCAAGCCGCTCGATCCGGAACTGGATCGCATCAAGGCAATCGCCGCGAAACCGGCCATCCTGCCCGAGCTGGTTCGCCTGCATTTGATGGGCGTGAACATTTTCTTCCGGTTCTCTTCGGGGCCGGATGCGAAGGACTCATCGCTGATGATCGCGCAGGCCGACCAGGGCGGTCTCAGCCTGCCGGATCGCGATTATTACCTGAAAGACGATGCGAAATCGGTGGAACTGCGGAAGCAGTATTTAACGCACGTCGGCAAGATGTTCCAGTTGCTGGGCGAGCCTGCTGAGAAGGCCGAGTCAGACGCGCAAGCCGTGATGCGCTTCGAAACAAGCCTGGCCAAGGGCGCGCTCGACCGCGTGTCGCGGCGCGATCCGCAGCAGACCTATCACAAACTCACCGTCCACGAGCTGGTCTCGCTCTGCCCGGGCATCGATTGGCGGAAGTATTTCGACGGTATGGGCATGCCCGCTTTCCAGGATTTGAATGTCGGCGTTCCAAATTACTTCCGCACTCTCGAATCGACGATGGTGCAGACCAATCTGGAGGATATTAAGACGTATTTGCGATGGCACCTGGTCCATGACTCCGCCTCTTTGCTGCCAAAGGCTTTCGTGGATGAAAATTTTCATTTCTTCCGCCAGATCCTGACCGGCGCGAAGGAATTGCAGGCGCGCTGGAAGCGGTGTGTCGACGCTGTCGATAACGATCTTGGATTTGCGCTGGGGCGTAAGTATGTCGAAGAAACATTCGGCGCCGAAGGCAAGGCGCGCACTCTGAAGATGGTGCAGGAAATCGAGAAGGCTCTGCGAGACGACCTCGGCACACTCTCGTGGATGACGCCCGCAACCAAGGAACAGGCGCTGATCAAGCTTCGCGCGGTAGCGAACAAAGTAGGATATCCCGATAAGTGGATCGATTATTCGAGCGTGAAAATCGCGCGCGGCGATGCGCTCGGCAATGACGCCCGAGCCACGGAATTCGATTTTCATCGGACGTTGAACAAGATTGGGAAGCCGGTGGACCATTCCGAGTGGTTCATGACACCGCCGACGGTGAACGCCTACTACGATCCGACACAGAACAACATCAACTTTCCCGCTGGAATCTTACAGCCGCCGTTCTGGGATAACCGCCTGGATGACGCGGTGAATTACGGCGCGATCGGCGCCGTGGTCGGACACGAATTGACCCATGGGTTCGACGATCAGGGGCGCCAGTTCGATCCGCAGGGCAACCTTCGCGACTGGTGGACCACGGAAGATGCCAAAGAGTTCCAGAAGCGCGCCCAGTGTTTCATCGATGAATATTCTTCCTTCATCGCTACGGACGACGTTCACCTGAACGGAAAACTGACCCTGGGGGAAAATACGGCCGACAACGGGGGCGTCCGGTTGGCATTCATGGCCCTGATGGACTCGCTGAAAGGCAAGCCCGCGCCGGCAAAGATCGACGGCCTGACGCCCGAACAGCGATATTTCATCGGATGGGGTCAGGTCTGGTGCCAGAATACACGGCCGGAAAGCGCCCGTTTGCGCGCCCAGGTGGACCCCCATTCGCCGGGTAAGGACCGTGTAAACGGCGTAGTATCGAACATGCCGGAATTCCAGAAAGCCTATGCCTGCAAGGTCGGCCAGCCGATGGTCAGGGAACCGGCGTGCAGGGTCTGGTAAAGTAGCCGCCGGCGACGACCCCGCGACGCGCCTCAACCGATGCCGATTTTCACGACACTACTTGGCGACAGGTTTTCAAGCGCGGCGAGCACATCGGGGACGAGGGGCAATAGGTGATCGTAATTGGTGGTACGAGCCTGAAGGACGACCAACGAAATCTTACGATCGAGTAGTCGCTGCTGATACTGCATGTTTTGATCGACCGTGATCAGAACTCGAAGCCCGCCTGCTCGGCCGCGGTTAACAGTCGACCATTTGAGAGCCCTTTGAGCCCAGCGAAACGGCAGGTCTGGCAATCATGGTCGCTGAAGTGGTGGCGGAGGCCCTCATCGATGTACTCATCCAAAAGAACTCTCATTCAATGGCTGGCGAACAAGGACGCCTTCGCTTCTTCCAGCGCCTTCAGAGCCATCTCCCGCGAAACGGTGGGAAACCCTTCCAGAAAGCGCTCCATACTGTGTCCCGCCTCGATATAGTCGAATAAGGTGTGAACCAGAACTCGTGTTCCGCGAAACGTAGGCTCGCCGGACATAATGGCAGGATCGCGAACGACAACCGACTCCATGCTCTTAGTGTGCCACTTGAATGGGTTAGCGCATTTTGACCGGCCTAGGCCCGACTCGTCTCGGCGATCGCGAGTTTGTGTCCTTCAAGCCCGGATACCAACGGCTAATCTTAACCGTAACCTTTTGTCCCTTCACCGGTATTCAAGATTGTGTACGAGGCCACAGACAGTAGCCTGATGCAGGCCGTCCGGGAGGGCGACCTGGGAGCGTTGGCCATCCTGTTTGAACGGCACCATCGGTCGCTGTTCAACTATTTCGTGCATGTAAACGGGAACCGCGACCTGAGCGAGGACCTCGTCCAGGACGTCTTCTTCCGGATGTTGAAATACCGGCAGACCTTTAAGCCGGACCGGCCGTTTACTGCCTGGATGTACCAGATCGCTCGCAACGCGCATGTGGATACTATCGCGAAGCGGAAGTTCGAAGTGGGTCTCGGCGAGAAGGAGTTTGCTGCCGTGAACACCATGGATGAAAATTTGAAACGCAAACAGGAGATCGGGATCTTGAAACGGGCGATGGCCATGCTGCCGATCGAGAAGCGGGAACTGCTGGTACTCAGCCGTTACCAGAACTTGAAGTACGAAGAGATCGCGAGCATTCTTGGCTGCGACGTCGGGGCGGTGAAGGTGCGGGTTTATCGCGCGGTACGTGCGCTGGGGCAGATCTATTTCGAGTTGGCAGGACAGAGGGCATCATGAACTGCGAAGACGCAAGAACACAATTCGTAGATTACTGGCGGGGCACGCTGGTGGACGAGAACGGGGACTTCCACACCCATCTGGTCTCCTGCGAGCGCTGTCGTGCCGAAGCCGAAGATTTGAAGGACTTGTGGGGCACGCTCGGGGCGATGCCTGAAGAAGATCCCAGCATGCGTCTCAGGGTGCGTTTCTACGATTCGTTGCGCTCCTACAGACAGCGCGAAGAACAACGGCGGCAATTGTTCTGGTGGCTCCGTCATCCTGCCTTCCAGGCTGCCGCCGCCATGGCGATTCTCGTGGTTGGAATCGGAACAGGTTATTTGCTGCGCGGCCGCGACACAACCGAGGTCTCGCAATTGCGTGGAGAGGTATATAACATGCGTCAACTCGTCGCTCTTTCGCTACTGCAGCAGCAGTCCGCCAGCGACCGTCTGCGCGGCGTGAACTTTGCCTATCGGGTGGAACAATCGGATCCGCAAGTGCTGTCGGCGTTGCTTACCACGGTCAATCACGATCCGAGCGTCAACGTTCGGCTGGCGGCCGTGGATGCAATCAAGAATTTCACCGACAGCCCGGTGGGAAGAAAAGGACTGGTGCAGGCTCTCGGCAAGCAGGATTCGCCGCTGGTGCAGATCGCGATTCTGGACCAGGTGGTGGAGATGCGCGAGAAGTCGGCGGTTCCGGCGATTCAGACTCTGATATCGGTCAACGGCGTAAATCCGGAAGTGAAGCAGCACGCACAGTGGGCGTTGAGGCAACTGCAATGAAAACTGGAGCACTCTTTCTAATCTGCACGGTATCGCTGTGCTGGGGCTTCGATGAGGAAGCCAAGGAAACCGTTCGCAAGAACTTTCCCGCAGCCAGGCATCTGGAAATCGACAACGTTCACGGCTTTATTCACGTCAGCGCGTACAACGGCAGCGAGATTCAGATGGTGGCGGAAAAGCGGATCGTGGCCGAGTCGCGGGAACGTCTGGATGCAGCCCAACGCGAGGTCAAGCTCGACATTTCACAATCTTCTGACGAGGTCAGTGTATTTGTCGACGGGCCGTTTCGCTGCCATTGCGACGATAACCGCCGCGGCATCCACGAAACCGGTCATCGAGGCTACCGCGTGGTCTACGACTTCGACATCAAAGTGCCGGCCGCGACATTTCTTCGGCTGGCGACGGTGAACGAGGGCGATATCACCGTCGAAGGCACGACGGGCGACTTCGACTTGAGCAATGTGAATCATTCCATCGAGGTGAAAGAAGTCACCGGCTCCGGTCTGGTTCATACGGTCAATGGAAGGATTACGGCTCTATTCGCCAGGAATCCAACCAGCAGTTGTTCATTCCGGACGGTGAACGGGAGCATCGAAGCCTCGTTCCGTCCGAACCTGAACGCCGACGTTCGGGTGAAGACTTTCAATGGGCACGCCTATACGGATTACGATGTGACGGCGCTTCCTGCTGTGGCCGCTCATGGCGAAAGGCGGGACGGCAAGTTTGTGTATCGCGGCAACGATTTTGCGGGCATGCGCATCGGCACGGGCGGGCCGGAGTTCAAGTTCGACACCTTAAACGGAAGCATACGAATCATCAATCGAGGACAGTAATTATGAAAAACGCAATAGTTTTCTTTTTTCTCACAGGCGCGATGGCATTCTGTCAGGACGCACAGCCCGATCGTGTCAACGTGCCCTTCAGCGACGCAGCGCGGCCCAAGATGCTGAAAGCTTCGGTGCTGAACGGCAGCATTATCGTCAAGGGATACGACGGCAAAGAAGCCATCGTCGAGGCTCGGGGAGGGAGCGAATCCGGCAAGCACCGCCGCGATCGAGGGGACCGTGCCGACGGAATGAAGCTCATCGAGATGGGCGGGACCGGGCTGGTGGTTGAAGAATCCGACAATGTCATCACCGTCGGCACCAGGTCGTTCAACGCGAACATCGACCTCAACATTCAAGTGCCGTACAACACCTCCGTCAAACTGCACGCGGTGAATGGCGGGGATATCACGGTCGACCATATTGTCGGCGACGTAGAGATCGACAATACCAACGGCAAGGCAACAGCCACGCACATTTCCGGCTCGGCGGTAGTGCATGCCCTCAATGACAAGGTGCTGGTGACGTTCGACAAGATTACGGGCGGTAAGGCCATGTCCTTCAGTTCGCTGAACGGCGATGTGGATGTCACTCTTCCGGCGGATACCAAGGCGAAGGTCAAGTTGAAAACCGATAATGGCTCGGTGTACAGCGACTTTGATATTCAAATGGATCCTTCCGGACGTAAGCCGGTGATCCAGGACGGCAATTCCGGCAGGGGCAAGTATCGCGTCCAGTTCGACCGGGCGATGTACGGACTGATTAACGGCGGTGGCGCCGACATGCAGCTCACCACTTTCAATGGCAACATCTACATCCGCAAGGCCAAGTAATTCTTCCCGCTAAGATAGAGGATCTGCGCTTCTTCGGAATCGATTTCGGATGGGTGAATAAGCCCAGCGGCGTTGCTATCCTCGACTGGGACGGAAGCAAGCTACGGCTGGCGAAACTCGATCGGCTGGCCGAGCCCGGCGACATCCTACACTGGGTTGCGGCTGAGGCCGGCGAGGACGCGGGGATTGGGATCGATGCGCCCATAGTCATTCCGAACGAGACTGGAATGCGTCAGGCAGATCGGTTGGCGCATTCCATGTACGGCAAGTACCATGCGGGCGCATATCCAGCCAGCCGCGCCCGGTCGTTTTGGCAGCGCACAACCGGCCTTTCCGCTTCGCTTCTAGAGCTGGGGTTTCGTCACGGCGACAGCGCGGATCCCAAATGTTCGGGACGTTTCCAGATCGAAGTGCATCCCCATGCTGCGACCGTTCAGCTTTTCGTGCTGGATCAGATCGTCAAGTACAAGCGAGGCCTGCTGGCGGAGCGCGTAACTGGACTGGAGCGCTTGCGGGGGCTGATGCTCGACCGTCTTCCGCTATTGATTCCGCCGCTGGAACTCGACCGGCTACCGGAAATCCCGCAGCGCGGCAACGAGCTCAAAGCCGTCGAAGACCAGCTCGACGCCTTGCTGGCCGCTTACATCGCGGCTCATTGGTGGTATTGGGGCCGCGAGCGCAATGACGTTCTCGGCGATTCGACGGTTGGCTATATTGTCGTTCCTCACAGGAATGCGCCTGTTGGGCTAGAGGAATCGGATCTCGACGCCGATCCTGTGCGCCAGTTTCAAAAATGGTTCGAGCGGGCGCGCGCATCCGGGAATCGGGAGCCGAGTGCGATGACGCTAGCGACAACTTCTCCAGACGGACAGCCCTCCGCCAGGATGGTGCTTCTCCGCGGAGTTAGCGAAGATGGCTTCGTTTTCTTCACTAACTATCGCAGCCGCAAAGCCCGCGAGCTGGCCGCCAATCCGAAAGCGGCGCTGGTGTTCTTCTGGCCGGAGTTGTCGCGGCAGGTACGCATCACGGGTCAGGTTTCTAAGACGACCCGGGAGGAGTCCGAAGCTTATTTTCAAACGCGCCCGCGCGGTTCCCAGCTCGGAGCATGGGCGTCCTGGCAAAGCTCTGTAATCGCCGGCCGCGAGGTGCTGGACGCCCGGGTGCGCAAACTCGAGGTCCGTTACGACGGCAAAGATCTCCCTACGCCGAAGGATTGGGGTGGTTACCGCTTGCGCCCGGATATTATCGAGTTCTGGCAAGGCCGTGCGGATCGGCTGCACGATCGACTCCGCTACTCCAAAACCGCCAAAGGACGCTGGAAAATCGAGCGGCTAGCGCCCTAACAAACCGCATGGTTTTGAAGAAAGCAGTTTCCTATTTTGTGACCGTGAGCGTGGCCGATGCGCTCTGCACGCCGCCGATACTCACCGCCACTGGCTGCGGGCCGATATTCACGCCCGCAGGCACCTGATAGTTGATCTGCGTTACTCCAACTAGTCCCGCCGGAATCCCGGCGAAATCAACGGGTGCCTGAACGCCGCCGACCGTGACCGTCGCACCTTGCGCCGGCTTCGGCAAATTCGCCACCGATATCCCCGGCGCCGGCGCTGCTCCCGTTGCGACCGCCGGTGTCACTGCCCCAGTGCCGGTGATGAACAGCGTGATAATCTGCCCCCGGCTGCCAATCGAATTCGGAACCACAACGCCATTTTGATCGGTGAAAATCCCCGGCGCGGCGGACGCGACATTGAACGTCCGCGTCGTAATCTGTCCGTTGTTGTTGATGGCCAGTGTTGCGATCGAGTTCGCGGCAGTTTCATAGGGTATCTGGATATTCAACTGTCCAGGTGACACATAGTAGAGCGGCGCAGCAACGCCGTTCACCGTCGCCGCGACACCCGCCATGGAAACCGGTAGCGGCACAGTGCCCGCGCTCCCAACGTTGGGAGCGAGCTGCGATCCGAAGACCGAGAGAATCATCCCCGGCGCGTAAGTCACCTTGAACGAAGCGCCATTCGCGAGTCCTGCGATCGAAGGCTTAGCGCTCGAACCCGAACCCGAGACGCTCACCGTAACAGAGGCGCTCACGCTGTTCGCCGAGCTATCCGTGTATACGGCGGTAATCGTTCCCCCGCCCCGCGATAGCTGCGCGCCGTTCACCGCCAGCGTCGCCGTCGCCTTTCCTGCCGATCCAACCAGGGGCGCGGATCCGAGCGAACTCCCGCCCTCTTGAAATTCAACGACGCCCGACGGTGTCTCGCCACTCGACCCAGTCGCTGTCGCGGTTAGGAATACGACATCCGAATTCCCCACGCTGTTCAGATTGCTCACCAGTGTAATGCTCGTCTTCGCCGTTGGCGTGGCCGAACTCGCGCTAGTCCATTTCGTGACCAGCGCGTACCCATCCACCGATCCGAGCCCTGTGACGGAATCATACCCTGCGCCCGCACTGAAACCTACCGGCGAAACGGTGCAATTCCGCGCTCGCAGGGGACAGGGCACGCTCACGATGTTGTCGCCCGAAGCGATATCGTGAAACACCCCGCTCGACGACTGCCAGAGCGCATACAGACCTGGATTCATGTTGCCCAGCCCAGCAGCCGGCTGCGCGCCGGACGAAACAAGGTAGTGATTCAGCAACGTCGCGAGCCCCGCAAACGCAGGCGTCGGTGCGGAGGTTCCACCGTAAACCTGCAACTTCCCGTTGGTGTAAACCAGGTATCCGTCGTGATCCGCTGACGCGGTGAGCGCAATGTCCGGTACATGCCGCGCATTATCTCCTGGAGCGCCTACAGCCGCCTGCCACGACGGTTGTGAAAAGTAGATGCTTGCACCTCCACCGCCCGCCGATGGTTCGCCGTCGAGCGCGCTATCGTTCCACGTCGTTTCCGGAATATAGCTGAGCGCTGAGCCTTGGTTCGCGGTATTGACGACATTCCAGTATTGCCCCGCGCCCTCCGAGAACTCCGTTCCGCCGATCCCGGTCACTTCCGGAATGCTCGCTGGCGTGTCCACCGACAAGCCCGGGTTCTGCGAATCACCACAATCCGCGCCGCCCGCATCGCCCGAGGCGGAAAACCAGGTGATCCCCTGCGCATTCCCCTGCTTCGCCCAAGCGCGGAACGTCGTAGCATCCGTTTGCGGAGTTTCGAGTTCGCATAGACCATAACTCGAGCTGATCACCGGCGCCAGGTTCTGATCGATGGCGTACTGAATCGAGGTCATCACGTCGGACGTGTACACATAAAGAATCGTCGCGTTCCTCGCCACCGCGCCCGACCATTCCAGATCCAGATTCGCTTCCGGCAGGTCACCGCCGCTGATCCCCGGATCCCGGGTATTTGGTACCAGGATGATTTGCGGATCGCTCGCCGGCAGGTTGTAACTGCTGCGGAATGTCTGGATATCCGCAAGATTGATTTGCGTCTG
>Ga0335082_10010487_pt1 | contig 10057 bp, 6 predicted proteins | sample Lox_Sample_41_FD_206718 | JGI IMG/M metagenome (GOLD analysis project Ga0335082, IMG submission 206718) | Soil microbial communities from Loxahatchee National Wildlife Refuge, Florida, United States - Lox_Sample_4.1 | ecosystem: Environmental > Terrestrial > Soil > Wetlands | place: USA: Florida...
AGTGGCGCCCCCGAATGTACGATTCTGAGATGGAACCAGAGCCCTCGGCAGCGGCGTCTGGCCATCTCGTGAAACACGAATCGTGGATATGTCCGCGCCTGCAGCGAAGTTGGGGAACTGTTCCGACCGCGTGATGCCAAGATTGGCTCGCGCAGCCTCCACTCTCGCCACGGCGTCGCGCAGGTCGTAGTTCTGGACTAACGCCGAGCGCTCGAGTTGCTGGAGCTGCTCATCCTTGAATACTTCCCACCACTTGAGATCACCCAGCGATGAGGCATGGGAAGAGGGCAGCGGAGACGGCGACCGAAAGCTGTTCGGAGTTTGTATTGCAGGCCGATGATAATTTGGCCCAACCGTGCAACCGGTGGTGAGAAGAACGACGAGGACAGAAGAGGGCAGAATGAATTTCGACATAATTCAATCTCCGTGCGCCGGTTCCGGAAGGGGCGCCGCTCCTGGCTCGCGCCGTGCTCCGGAGATTTTCTCGACGACATAGAAGATCGCCGGGACAAAGAAGATACCAAGGAGGCTTGCGGCCAGCATGCCTCCGATTACGGTTGTCCCCATGATTTGCCGGGCCACCGAGCCAGCGCCGGTCGCGGTCCACAACGGCACGCAGCCGAGGATGAACGCAAACGATGTCATCAAAATGGGCCGCAGGCGAAGCCTCGCCCCTTCGAGCGCGGCGTCCAACAGGTCCTTTCCCTTGTCGAATTCATCCTTGGCAAACTCGACGATCAGAATCGCGTTTTTCGCGGCCAGTCCAATGAGCATCACCAAGCCGATTTGCGAGTAAACGTCGGCCTCGATCTGCACCATGTAAGGAGGCAAGTAAGCGCCGAGCAGCGCACGGCGCAGCCACAGAACAGCAAACGCACCAAACACCGCCACAGGCGTGCTGAGCAGCACGCTGAACGGAAGCGTCCAGCTTTCATAGAGCGCCGCTAAAATCAGAAATACAAACAGCAGCGAGAACCCGAAAATCACCGCTGGGGGCACGCCTTCTTGCGCCTTCTTTTCCTGATAAGACATGGCCACATAGTCGTAGCCCATTTCTCGCGGCATGGATTGATCGAATACTTCTTCGAGCGCCTTCATCGCCTGGGCCGAGCTATAGCCCGCGGCCGCGCTACCGTTGAGTTGCGCGGCCCGGTACATGTTGAAGCGCATGGTGAATTCGGGACCCGGCCGGGATTCGAACTTCGTCAGCGAAGCGAGCGGCACCATTTCTCCCTTGTTATTACGCACGAAGAACTCGCCGACGTTTTCCGCTTTGGTCCGGTAATCCCCTTCGGCTTCGATGTAGACCTGCCATTGGCGTCCAAACCGGTTGAAATAGTTGATGAACAACCCGCCCATGAACGCTTGGATTGTCTTGTAGACATCGTTGACCGGTACTCCGAGCTTCAACACCTTGTCCTCATCGACATTGACAAACTGCTGCGGAACACTAGGAAGGTAGGTCGTGCTCAGACCGGCGATCTCGGGCCGCTTCCGAGCTGCTGTCAGAAATGTATTCAGGTTGGCGCCGAGGAACTGGGGATCGGCGCCCGAGCGATCTTCCAGCACGAACGTGAACCCACCCGAGGTGCCGACGCCTGGAATGGCGGGCGGCGAGAAGTCGAACGCCACAGCCTCCGGCAATTTGCTCAGCTCCCGATTGATCCGCTGCTTCAACACCTGGAATTGCTGCTCGCGCGACTTGCGATCTTTCCATTCATTGAGCGTGACAAAGAAGAACGCGTTGTAGCTGGTTCTGACCAGGCTGAGCAGACTGAAGCCGACTACGCTGCTGGTGTACTGCACCCCAGGAGTTTTGGCCAGGATACCCTCGATCTCTCTCGCCACTTGGTCGGTACGCTGCAAAGACGAGGCGCTCGGAAGTTGCAGATTGATGTAGAAGAAGCCTTGATCCTCGTCGGGTAGAAAACTGGAGGGTATGCGGCTGCTGAAGAACCCTGCTGCGAGTCCGAACCCCACCAGCAATACCAGCGCGATGGCGCTCTTGCGGAGAAGCACGCCGGAGACTTGAACGTAACGTTCCGTCCCGTGCTGGAAGACCCGGTTGAACCAATTGAAGAAGCGACGCAGCAGCCCGCGGCTTTCGGTCTTCGGCTTCAGGAGCAGAGCGGACAGCGCCGGGCTGAGGGTGAGTGCGTTGAATGCCGAGAGAATCACCGAGATGGCGATGGTCACGGCGAATTGCTGGTACAGACGTCCGGTGATGCCGGGAATGAAAGCAGTCGGCACGAACACTGCCGATAGGACCAGCGCGATGCCGATGACCGGGCCGGAGATTTCCTCCATTGCTTTGAACGCCGCCTGCTTCGGTGTGAGGCCGTCCTCGATGTGTCTTTCCACCGCCTCCACCACGACGATCGCATCGTCTACGACAAGACCGATCGCCAGCACCAGTCCGAATAGCGAGAGAGTGTTGATCGAAAAACCGAAGACTGGAAAGAATATGAACGTTCCAACCAGAGACACCGGCACCGCGAGCAACGGAATCAGGGTCGCACGCCAGCCTTGCAGGAAGATGTAGACTACGGCGATGACCAGGAGAATGGCGATTACCAGCGTGATTACGATTTCCTTCATGCCTTCGGCTACCGCCCGTGTGGTGTCCAACGCTACAGCGTAATCCACGTCGGACGGAAAGCGCTTCTTGGCTTCTTCCATCACTTTCTTGACGCCGGCAGCGGCCTGGACGGCGTTAGAACCGGGCAATTGGTAAACGGCGACGATTGCGCCGGGCTTGCCATTCAATCTTCCGATGGTGGCGTAATCCTGAGAGCCGAGCTCGATGCGGGCTACGTCTTTCACACGCACGATTCCGCCGTCCGGCGTCTCGCGGATCACAATCTGCCCAAACTCTTCCGGAGAGGTTCTGCGGCCGCGAGCGCGCACCGAGTAGGTGAATTCCTGACCCTTCGGCACTGGTTCGCCTCCAACCTGGCCGGCAGGATTCACCGTGTTTTGCGTCTGGATGGCCGAAACGATATCAGGTACGGTGATGGCGAGTTTCGCGAGTTGGTCGGGCTTGACCCACAGCCGCATCGCATACTGGCCGGCTCCGAACACCTGCACGCTGCCGATTCCCGGGACACGCGTCAACTGGTCGTTCAGGTTGATGTAGGCGTAGTTGGTCAGGAAACGGCCATCGTAAGTACCGTGCGGCGAGTTGACGCTAAGCAACATGAGCGGCGCGGTCAGTGTCTTCTGCACCGTGACGCCGTACTGGTTCACTTCCGTCGGGAGTTGCGAGGAGGCCAGGGTCTCGCGCAACTGCGAAAGGATCAGATCCGTGTTGGGGTCGGTCTTCACATCGAAATCGACGATCAGGCGCATGTCGCTTCGGCCGGTGGCGTTCAGCGAATACATGTAGTTCATGTTGTCCACACCGCTCATCTGCTGTTCGATGGGCGTGGCAACGGACTGCTCGATCGTCTGCGCATCGGCGCCGGTGTAGATTGCATAAACCTGCACTTCGGGCGGGGCGATTTGAGGGAATTGGGCCACTGGAAGGCTGACGATTGTTACCGCTCCGACCAGCACCAGGACAATGGAGATCACCATCGCCACAATGGGACGATTGATGAAAAATTTGGACATGGCGGTTACCTCCCCGCCGTGGCCCCGGCCGCGACAAACGGCTTGGGAGTCACCTGCATTCCCGGACGCACTTTCTGTACGCCTTCGGCAACCACCATTTCGCCGGGCTTCAGGCCATCATCGATGATCCACAGAGCGCCTGTGCGAGTCCCGGGCTTGACCGTGCGAATATCGATCTTGTTCGACGAGTCGACGACCGCAATCTGGTAGCTGCCTTGGAGTTCCGACACCGCGCGCTGCGGAACAAGCAACGCGCCCTCCTGGGTTCTGATCGAAGTTCGAACTTTGGCATACTGTCCGGGCCGCAGAGTGTTGCCCGGATTGGGAAACAGCCCGGCGATGCGAATGGCGCCAGTGCTCTGGTTGACCTGCCGGTCGGCGAAGAAGAAGCTACCTGGGTGAGCGTACAAGGTTCCATCCGACAGGATCAATTCGAGCCGAAGCGACTTCCGTTCAGCTTCCAGGCTGGCTTGTGTCGCGTAACGCCGGTGAAAATCCAGGTATTCCTGCTCGCTGACCGTGAAGTAACTCTTGATAGGATCTACTGTCGAAACGGTGGTGACCGGGCCGCTGGACGGATTCACCAGAGCTCCAACCTGTTGCTGTGCTATTCCAACGATCCCGTCAATCGGGGAGATGAGCTTCGTGAACCCCAGATTGAGCTGTGCGGTTTCAACCGATGCTTTGGAAGCTTGCACGGTGGCGGTGGCGGCTTGGATCTGCGCATGAGCAGTTTCTACCTGCGCCCGCGCGGCCTGCAACTGGGCCTTTGCGGCGAGATTGTTTTGCGTGGCGTTATCGAGATCCTGTTGGGTGATCGCCTGCTGCCTCGCCAACGGAATGTAACGGTCCTCGTCGAGTTGGGATCGTCTTTGGTTGGCCTCGGCAACTGCCACCTGCGCCTCGGCCTGTGCCAGTTGCGCTTTTGCCTGCGCAAGTTGCCCGGTGGCCTGGGCAAGCTGTCCGTCCATTTGATCCACCAGGGCCTGGAACGGACGTGGATCGATCTCGAAAAGTAACTGGCCCTTACTTACGAAGGAACCCTCGGTGAAAGACTGCCGCAGCAGGTAGCCCGAGACCTGAGCCTTGATGTCCGCATTCACCAGGCCGTCAAGTGTCCCGATCCACTCTCCGTAAATCGGAACGTCTTTTTGTTCCACCTGCGCAACTTCAACAACTACCGGCCCAGGCGCCGGCGCAACCGCGCTCGACTTGGCACAGCCCACGGCGCCTAGATGAATCAGAACGATTAGAAACACTGTTAACGAAGTGACAATCTTCCTCAATCCCCACCTCCCGCGTGTTCCGGCTGCATGAACATTAGGTCTGATGCATCTCGTAGGCAATTCGGCTCAAGCGCTCATTATTAGATTCCCGAACGTGCCGATTTGGCAAAAGGTTGCGCACCAGTTGGAGTTACCGCGAGGTGAAATCGCTTGACGGCCAAGGTCGTGAGTACGACAAACAGCGCCATCACCGCCACTTGCACTATTGCGAAAGGCGGCTCGGATTGTGTCGGTGCGAGCTCGTTCAAGAACGAAACTCGGCGAAACGCCTGTACCACCAGGACAAAGACATTGAAATAGAGCGCGAAGGCCGAGCAGATGACGTATGCTTTGGTCCAGCCGCCGGCGAGGCCCCGGGTGTATCGGGCGATGATGGCGACCGCCAGGACTATCAGCGAGAGGATCCCGATGACGTGCGAGGGCATCAGTGAATGAACGGGGAAGCCGAATCCGGTCGCACTGGTAGCGACGGTTGTCACTAGAAAAAGCTTTGTCCAGCCGTCAAGGCGCTTTCCGCCGATCAGGCCGAACAAAACAACGAACCCCGATCCGATGCCGACCAGACTTAGGACTACATGAACGAACGTGTAGGCTGCGAGCATGATTTTCTCCTTTTGATCTCCCGAGCTACCTTTCGGTTGCGGACAAGAACCACACACGCCTCTCGGTTTGATCGATCCAGACTTCAATCAGACTGGCAGTGGCGACATCATTGTGCTCATCACACGTCTGGTGGGCGGCCCGCAGAAACTCCGCCAGTTGCTGGTTGTCCGAACGCAGTTCCGACAGCATTTTTTGCGGAGCCACTCGTTCTTCGTTGTTGTCCTTCAAGCGCTGGTGGCGGGTAATGTCGCTGATGGAATGGAGCGTCGTTCCGCCCAGTTTTCGCGCTCGCTCCGCGATATCGTCGGTCATCGCGAAGACCTGGTCAGCATGCTCGTCCAAGAGCAGATGGTAGTCGCGAAAGTGGGGACCGCTCATGTGCCAATGGAAGTTTTTCGTCTTCAGATACAGGGCGAAGGTATCGGCCAGAAGCTGGCGCAAGACGCTCGAGATCTCGGCGACTGCGGCGGCCGGGTTGGTTACACCTTGGTGACCATGAACTTTGTCTGCAAGATCTTTTACGGGCATCGAAATCTCCTCTCGAAGAAGACTAACGCATAGCCTTTGGAAATGAAATGCCCAAGTGTCGGAATCTTTTCGTAACACTTTTGCGGTACTGCGGAGTTACCGACGGGGCGGGAACTCGGCGGGAGGGATGATGATCTCACGCCGGCCGAACACCCGCGCATCCAAGGAAAAGCGTCCCGGGCCGGTGCCGATGATGGTCAGAACCATAGTCAGAGCAAAGATCAATGCCAGTTTTGACTCGAACACATTCGGGAGAGACGAGGGAAGCGACGAAACAGCTGCGATAACAGTGACCACGATGACAACTATGCCGATGAGAGGGGTAAGAAAGCCGACCAAAAAGAGAATGCCAGCGGCAAGGCCGGACAGACCCAAGAACCACATCGCGAGTGTCGGGTTAGGCTCTCTTAAGTAGGATGCTCCCCCGACGATCATGGCTACGCCAAGAACCGACCGTAGTAACAGCAAAGACATCCCTGGCATCCCGCCAGGGAATGCTGAAAATAGTCGCAGCAGCAGGGCCTCCGGGGAACTCTGTAGGCGTTTTGAAACAGACGCCTCTTGTAGGTTAAAGAAACTGAACCGATTCTGAATCCCTGAGTGTTGTAATGTTCACATACCTCTTTCGGGGGAGCGCCCGTTCAGAGTTGAATGAATCCCCGGCGTACGGCGATGGCAATCGCCTGAGTGCGATCCTTCGCCCCAAGCTTGTCCATGATGTGCTTGACGTGAACTTTGACGGTCTCCTCGGAGATGAAAAGCTGTTCGGCAACATCGCGATTCCGGTTTCCTTCCGCGATCTGCTGCAGAACCTGTATTTCGCGAGCCGTCAGGCTCTCATCGCTCAAGTGCTCAGCGAGTTGGGCCGCGATCTCAGGAGGCACACGCTTTTTCCCCGCATGAACTTGTCGAATCACCTGCGCGAGTTCGTTGGGAGGCATGTTCTTCAATAGATACCCTCGGGCTCCAGCTTCGAGAGCCCGCTGGATTTCCACATCGCCTTCGAACGTCGTGAGAATGATGATCCGGGCATCTGGAAACTCCGATCGGATCGCAATCAATGCATCAATCCCGCTTAAATCGGGCAGCCGCAGGTCCATCAGAGTAACGTCGGGCTGATGTTCACGGTATAGCTGGATGGCCTCGTTGCCAGTGGATGCCTGAGCCACGAGCACCATATCCGGCTGGTGATTGATGATTGTCGCAAGGCCCTCACGAAGCAATGGATGATCGTCGACACTGAGTACTCGGATTCGCACCTCGTCGCTCATTTGCCGGCTCCTTTCTGAACTGCCGCGTTTCGTCTGGTTCGTTTGCCGAACCATGTAAGCATAGGACTCGGATCACTTTGGAAAGCAATGTTGCCAGGAACGGAGAGTTCAATCTCAGTACCAGCGGATGCGCTGGTCATAACATGGAGCTGGGCACCGATGCGATCCGCCCTCTCCCGCATGCCGGACAGCCCCCAATGCCCATCCTTGCCCGAGCTTAGAATCTTGGGATCGATCCCTCGGCCATCATCCCGCACCAGCATAGACAAGCGCTTCGATGCATAATTGAGTTCCATCTCGATGTTCTTCGCTCGAGCATGTCGGAATGCATTGATGAGCGCCTCCCTGCCGATCCGATAGACTTCGTCTCGGAGGACGGGCTGTAACGGCCTAGGCTCGCCTTGGACTATCACACGAAAGGCCGCTTGTACTGCGTTCTGTGGTTGTGGCCCGACTTCTTGTTGGATTCGTGCGAAGGCGTCCTCGAGATTCAACGAGGGGCTCTCCGTCGAACGCAGTCCTCGAACCGCATTCCTGCCTTCTTCGATTACTTGTTGCATCAGTTCCAGCGCGCGCGTTAGAGTCGCCTTAGCCTGCGAATCCGCCGGCAGGCTATCGGCTGCTACATGAACTTGCATGGACGCGCTGAGAAAACCCTGCAATAAAGTGTCATGCAGTTCTTGTGCGATTCGGCCTCGCTCTGTGAGTCGCTCCTGGAACCGGAGACTAAGCTGGTTGGTTACCTGCCGTAGCCGAAAGCGGTAGAGGGCCAGAATGCCAGCCATGCAGAACGCGATCAGACTGAGCCGAAACCACCAAGTTTGCCAGAACAAGGGCTCCACCTGGAAGGGTATCGCTGCTTCGTTTGTGCTCCAAACGCCGTCGGGATTGCTCGCGGTAATGCGGAAACGATAGGCGCGAGGCGAAAGATTCGTATAGACGGCTTCTCGCGCGGGCACAGGTTCGCTCCAATCGCTGTCGAAGCCGTCGAGCCGATAACGAAAGCGCACACGCTCAGGTACCGCCAGACTCAGCCCGGTGAAGCTGAAGACGATCCTCTGCCGGCCGCCGGGGATGCGGGTGTTGCGTTCGAAGGGGATCGGCCGACCATCTGCCACGATTCTTTGGATGTGAGGGATCGCAGGCGCCGAATTACTCCTCAGCCGGGCGGGATCCACAACTGAAATCCCACGATTCAGTGAAAGCCAGATCCGCCCCGCCGTATCCGTCACGACCGATCGACTCCGTCTTACGCCTTCGACCCCCCGGAGGCCGTCTGCAATTCCATATTCACGAACGTCACCATCCGCAAGCGCGGAATGCAAGAGGTTCTCGCGATTCACCCGCAAAACGTGATTCGAAGTTGTTACCCAGAGCGATCCGAGCTTGTCGTCAGCAATGCCCAGTATTTGTTCATGTAGAGACGCCGGCGCACCGCCCGATACTTGGATCTGTTTGTCACGACGAAAGGCGAGCCCGGCTGTGGTTCCGATCCAGAGAATTCCCGCGGAATCCTCAAGAAGACAATTAACGTCGTTCGAAGGCAGACCTTGCTCAGTTGTAAAGGATACCCAGCGACCATCCTTCAACGAACTCAATCCCTCCGGCGTCGCAAACCACATTGCACCGTCTGAAGTCTCGAGAATCGAACTGATCGTGTTGGAACGAAGGCCGTCCGCTGCCGTGTAGGTCTTGAATCTTCCATCTCTAAATATCGAGACGCCACCGCTTAGCGTTCCCGCCCAGACGCTGCCATCGCGGGCTACAGACACCGAGTCCACACTGTCTTGACCAAGGCCATCTCGCTGCGTGTACGACTTTGCCCTAAGTGATCCGTGATCAACGTTCAACTGAGTCAGGCCCCCGTGTTGCCTTCCAAGCCATAGTTCACGGCCTCGTTCCGCAATAGAGTAAACAACATCTTTGTCTAGACCGGCGGTCGTGATGCGACCGGATTGTCCGGCTTTGGCCCACCAGAGGCCGCCTGTGACAGGTGCAAACCACATGCGATTGTCCGAATCGACGTGTACCGGACTGCCGTCTGATGGAAGTCCTTCTAGAGTGGAATACGTTATAAACGGGCTGTCGCGAAGACGTTCAATCCCATTCGCGCCGCCGAACCATATGTCGCCTTCGCGATCCTCAAAAACCGCTGTGACCGCACCACTCGGCCCGCTGTGGGAGTTGTCCAGGAAAGCAACTCCTTGCGTATTGAGCCGCACCAGTCCTTTCGAATTGGTACCGATCCAGAGGTTTGAATCGCGGTCTGTAGTCATAGCTAGCGCCTGAACTCCCTTGAGAACTTGGGGAACGCCTGCACCGGTCAGGTGGGCCCCATCCCAGCGAACAATTCCGCTATCGGTACCAACCCACAGTTCGTTCTCGCCAATTGGGACAAGCGCATTCACTTTCAGATCCGGTAGCCCTTCCCTAACAGCCGAGGCCTGCCCATCATGTATGCGAAAGAGTCCAACGTCGCTTGTGCCCAACCAAATTTCGCCATTCCCCGTCTGTGCGATGGCCGCGACGGACGACGCGGACAGATCGACACCGGAGGCAAGCTTTTCGAACTTTTTGTTGAGAAGCACTACCGCATTCGACTTCCCTTCTAATAAACAAAAAGCGGGCGCACCATCCCGGCCGCGGGTCATGGCGGAAACAGATGCTCGGGTTGCGAGATCTCCCATCGCGTTCCCAAAAATTCCGCTGTCGTAGCGCAGCAGCGTCAGGCCGGGGCGACGCAATCGCAACCATAGG